>Ga0209809_1002086_pt1 | contig 14845 bp, 9 predicted proteins | sample YNPMSTMetaG_FD_186172 | JGI IMG/M metagenome (GOLD analysis project Ga0209809, IMG submission 186172) | Anoxygenic and chlorotrophic microbial mat microbial communities from Yellowstone National Park, USA - YNP MS-T MetaG (SPAdes) (version 2) ... | reverse complement strand
ACAAACACCCAACATGAAAGGAGGAGACGTTGTTCCTGCACAGCATCGCCAGTCGAATCGCTGCCCGACGAGCCAGAGAACAGGTGGTTGAAGCCGAGGTCCCCGCGCCCCGCGTGGTCACACTGCGGGCGGTACTGTTGGGATTGCCCCTGATCGCCATTAACTGCTTCTGGATTACGGTCGTGGAGGTGCGCCTGTATACGCTGGACGGTACCTCCCTGCCATTATTCATCACCCCCATCTTCATGCTATTCGTGCTGATTATCCTCAACCTGTTCTGGCGATGGCTGAGCCCGCTTTCCGCCCTCACACCGGGCGAGCTGTTAACGATATACGTCATGCTGGTCATCTCCTCCACGCTTGCAGCCCATGATATGCTACAGAACATGTTTGGCGTGCTGGGGCATCCCGTGCAGTTTGCCACCCCAGAGAACAGATGGGAGGCACTGTGGTTCGAGTATGTGCCTTGGCGGCTGTTCGTGCGGGACGAAGACGTGTTGAAGGATTTCTATCAGGGCAACGTCTCACCCTATCGCTGGCATCGCATCCAGCCTTTTCTGGAGCCGTTGCTGCTGTGGGCGGTGCTGATTCTCGCCCTGATTGGCGTCATGCTGGGGGTCAACATCCTGCTGCGCCGCTCGTGGACGGAGCATGAGCGACTGGTGTTCCCCATCGTGCAGCTGCCGATGGCGATGACGGGACACATCGGCGGCGTGCCCTTCTTCCGCCAGAAACCGATGTGGGCGGGTTTCGCGCTGGCGATGGCGATTAGCGGATTGAACGGCATCCACTGGTTGTATCCGTCCGTGCCCTACATCCAGTTCATCAAGCTCTACGACCTGCGCCAGCACATCACCACCCGCCCGTGGGACGCAGTGGGATGGACACCCATCAGCATGTATCCCTTTGGCATCGGGCTGGCGTTCTTCACGCCGCTGGATTTGCAGTTCTCGTGCTGGTTCTTCTACGTGGCGCGCAAGCTGTTTCAGGTGGTGGGAGCGGTGTTCGGCTGGGATGCCCCTACCAACGTGGGCTTCCCCTTCTTCCCCGAGCAGGCGGCGGGCGCATGGACTGCACTGGGCATTGTGGTGATATACGGAGCGCGGCGCTACTTCGTCAACGCCTGGCGACAGGCGTGGGCGCAAAACCCTGACGACCCCGAGGAGAGCCGACGCTTCCGATGGGCTTTCGGGCTGATTGCGGTCTGCCTGCTGGTGATTATCGTCTTCGCGCAACAGCTGGGGCTGTCACTGTGGGCAGGGGTGACCTTCTTCGGCATCTACTTCCTGCTTGCCATCACCATCACCCGCGTGCGTGCCGAGCTGGGCACGCCCCACGAGATTTACTTCGTCAACCCCAACCGCATGATGACCGCCCTTTTCGGCACCCAGAACATCGGCACGCGCGACCTGACGCTCATCCAGACCCTCTACTGGTTCAACCGCGGCTACCGCTCACACCCCATGCCCAACCAGCTGGAAGCGATGAAGATGTTCGAAAGCTACCCGAAATCGCTCAATAAGCTGATATGGGTGGTTGTGGTCGCCACGCTGTTCGGCTTTGTGGCGACCTGCTGGGCGAACCTGCACGTGACCTACCGCGCGGGCGCGGACGCGAAGGCGGTTGGGTTCAAGGACTGGCTGGGCTGGGAGTCGTTCGGCTGGCTGACCAACTGGATTAACGCCCCCGTGAAGCGCGAGAGCACCCGCATCGGATATATGGTGGGAGGCTTTTTCATCGTGGTCTTCCTGCGCCTGATGCGCAATGTGTTCCTGTGGTGGCCGCTGCACCCTGCCGGCTATGCGCTGGCGGTCTCCTATGCGATGGACTACTTCTGGTTCAATTTCTTCATCGCGTGGGTCATTAAGGGATTGCTGATTCGCTACGGCGGGATGCGCGCGCACAACATCGCTGTACCCTTCTTCCTCGGATTGATTCTGGGTGACTACACGATGGGCAGCCTCTGGAGCATCCTCGGCGCGGTGATGGACGTGCAGACGTATAAAATATACATCTAGCACAGAAGGGAAGGAGAACAAAATGTCCCGGATTGCCGCCATCGACATCGGCACCAACTCCATCCTGTTGACGGTTGCGGAGGTACAGGAGAACGAGATACGCGCCCTCTGTGAACGCAGCCGCATCACGCGATTGGGAGAAGGCTTGAACGCCACCGGCAGGCTGAGCGAAGAACCCATGCAGCGCTCACTGCGCGCCCTGCGGGAGCTGCTCGAAGAAGCCCGACAGCATGAGGCAGACACGGTTGTCGCTGTCGGCACGGAGGTGCTGCGCAAGGCACAAAACGCAAAGGAGTTCCTGAAGGCGTGCCAGCAGATGGGGTTGTCGGTGGAGGTCATCTCCGGCGAGCGAGAGGCGTATTTGAGCTACCTCAGCGTGGCGGCGGACCCGGTGTTCGCCTCCAGGTCCCGATGCCTGACCATGCTGGACGTGGGTGGAGGCAGCACGGAGGTCAGCCGGGGTTGCTCCGGGGTGTTGCACTATAGCCGCAGCTATCCCATCGGCGCGGTGCGCCTGACAGAGGCATATCTGCATTCCGACCCGCCCAGCGCGGAACAGATTCGCGCCCTGCAGGAGGCGGTAGCCCAGCATCTCCAGCAGGAGAATCCCCTTGCGGAAGGCGAGTACCTTGTCGGTGTGGGAGGCACGTTTGTCAACCTCGCCTCGCTCCATGCGGGCTACACGGAATACCGTCCGGAGCAGGTTCATGGAGCCACCCTCACGCAGGCGCAGATGCAATCGCTGGCGGAAAGGCTGTGTGCCCTGCCTCTGGCTCAGCGTCGGCAGTTGCCGGGCATCGAGGTGGAACGCGCTCCCGTGTTGCACGCAGGCGCGCTCATCGCCGCGACGGCCATGCAGTGCCTGCACGCCCAGACCATCGCTGTCAGTATGAGGGGGCTTCGCTGGGGAATCATTTACGAGTATGCCCATGCGCATCGCCATTGACGCCCGGTGTTTAACAGGAGCTTACACCGGTGACCGCACCTACTGGCTGGGACTGGTGCGCGGGCTATGCGCCCTGCAGCACGAACACCAGATGCTGCTGTACACGCACACACCGATTACCGACCCCCTCCTCCCCGCCGATGAACGCCTCAGGCAAAGGGTGATCCCTGCCGGAAACCCGCGATGGTGGAGCTGGAAGCGGTTCCCCGACGCGGCGAACGCTGACAGTGCCGATGTTGCACACGTGCAGTACACGGTGCCCGCCCGCCTGAGAATGCCTGTAGTGACCACCGTGCACGACATCTCCTTTCGCCTGATGCCCCACTGCTTCCCGCTGAAGCACCGGTTGCTGTTAAACCTGACCGTGCCCCCATCGATGCGCCGCGCCGCACGGGTGATTACCGTCTCCGAGAGCAGTCGGCAGGACATCCTGCGCATATATCGCCTGCCCGAAGAGAAGGTGATAGCCATACCCAACGCGGCAGACGAGCGAATGCGTCCCGTAGAACGCGCCGTCGCCACACAAATCCTTCAGGAAAACTACGGTTTCCAGACGCCTTTCGTACTGATGGTGGGCGTGCTGCAACCGCGCAAGAACCTGCCTCTGGCGGTACAGGCTTTCGCGCAGGCGGTACTGCCGGGCAAACTGCCTCACCGCCTGGTGATTTTGGGCAAGCCGGGCTGGGGGATGGAGGAACTGCAGAGAGCCATCGCCCGCTGGCGGGTGCAGGATAGAACCGTCCTCACCGGCTACGTGCCCGACGAGCATCTGCCCTGTTTTTACTCCGCCGCCGACGCGCTGATGTACCCCAGCCTGTATGAGGGTTTCGGTTTGCCGCCTCTGGAGGCGATGCAGTGCGGATGCCCCGTACTGGCAAGCGACATCCCCGTGATGCACGAAGTGGTCGGGGAGGCAGGCATGCTTCTTTCCCCTCATGACCCTGTGGTATGGGCGCAGGCATTACACACGGTGCTGAACAACGAGTGGGTACGCCAGCAGATGCGCGAGCGCGGTTTTCGGCAAGCCGCGCTCTTCTCATGGCGCGAATCCGCAAGGCGCACGCTGGAGGTGTACGAGTCCATTTGTCCATCCAAATAAGGCCTAGCCCCACATGGAGGGAGAGGCTCCCGTCGAGCCGAAAATGACTCCCCGCCTGCGGCTCACTGCACGACATTTTTTGCGCGTTTTTCGCCCCCACCCTAGTCCTCCCCGCGGGCGGGGCACGAGGAGGTTCGCCCTCCAGTTGAGGGCGAACCCCATGCATGGGCAATCTCCTGCTTGACGCGCTGTGGGGGCGGGGGTGAGCCCCAGTACTGCGCACAGTTGTCGTGAACGAAGTGGCCAGCTTGACCACCAAACAGGGCGCATAGGTTGTATCAGCACCCCATTCAAACCGTAAAAAATCGGGATGGAGGTGAATCGTGAAAGCGATTTCTTTCCGCGTGACGCAGATGGCGTTCGAGCCAGACGGCAGGTCACGTCATGCCATGAGGAACTGGCTGATTCTTCTAGGAGACGAAGGGACACTGCGTGCGGAGGTACGGCAATCCACGGTTTTCGCCGGGCACCACGCGAACCCTCCCTACGCAAAGGACAAGGACGAGGACTATTTGCGCTATCTGTTGATTCTCAATGGCGACCACTTCTGGTTCAAGCGGTACAAAAGCGACCTCGCACCCCAGTGGATATATCATCACCTATTATCCTCTTATGTGCCTTACACCGACTTCTACTTCACGGTCAACGACTCAGACCTGTTCTACCGATACTGTGCGAGCAATCGGCTGCTGGCGCAACAGGTATCTTCGCTAAAGCCGAAAAAGGCAGCCGCTTTTCACCTGCAGCTCCAGAGGCCTGTCCTTTGTCCGTACCCCCATGTCACCCACCACGTTCGTGGAAGGTGGAGCGGGACCGCAACAGTTCCGGTCGACGTAGAGGGTCTGGACTACCATGGCAGGCAGGTCTGGCACACGAAGCTGCAACAGGCGGACTCGCGCGGTGTGCCAAAGCAAATGGTCACGATAGTGAAAGAGGGTTTTCTTCATCAGAGAGTGATGCAGGGCTATGGCACGCCGCCAGGCAAGCCCGAGAACTTCTATTACTTCGTCACCCGCACGAAGCTGCGCTTGCCTGCGCGGCGTGTTGTGAAAACCTACACGCAGTGGCAGGGCAAACCGCTGCTCCACATGGTGGAAGGCTGGGAAGAGAATCGTTTTACCCGCCTGGAGTTTAGCGGATACACCCTTAAAGAGGTCAGCAAGGAGCTATTCCGCCTTGAGGAGAAACCGAATCGGGACGACGCGCAGGAGGCGCGCGCTCGCTTTAAAACGGTTCGCCCGCCATACGAGGAACCGCCTCCAGAGGCTTTTCTGAAAGACCCGGGCGAGCGAGAAGGGCTTCAGCGGGTGCGGGACGATCCTGAAACGCAGACGTACCACGCGGTGTTCGAGCACTTTCAGTTTGAGCAAACCTTTGTGCTGGCACTGATGGAAAACGTCCTGCTCTGGCAGCACGGCTATGCACTACTCCCGTAAGTGAGGAGGCGACCGATGCACGCTCTGAGATGGATTGCACTGCTGGTCTGTATCATTGCCGGTTTCTCCCGTGCCGGCGCAGCGCAGCAGGGGGACCCGCTGCACGACTACCGGCTGCCGCAGTTCAGCACCGACGCGCGGCTACGCCAGCCGGTCACCTGCACCGCACTGGGAACGCCTATTGCCGACCTGCTCCAACGCCTCTCCGGGCAAACGGGCGTCTCTTTGCGCGCCAGCCAGCGGACAGCACAGTGGCGAACGGTGGTGCGTGTAGACAACCTGCCGCTGGCGGAACTGATGGCATCGCTTGCCGCCGCATTTGACCTGAGCTGGCGCGTGTTGCCCGGCAAAGAGGGGCAACCTCCTGCCTACGAAATCTATCAGACTCCGGCACAGGCACAGCGCGAGCGCGAGTCGTTCGAGCGGCGAGTGCAGATTCTTGAGCGCGCGCTTCTCCAGGCGCTCGCCGAGGCACAACGGCGCGTCGAGAAGGGCGAAATCTGTTCACAGCAGATTCTCCCTCGCCGTCAAGCATGTCCGGAGCCGTGCAGGGACAGGTCGCGCTGGTGCGCTGGCAGTATCAACCATGGTACTCCCAGCTGCATGTGAGTATCCGATATCGGGCAGGGAACGGTGGCGGGGGCAGCTACCGAACAAATCTCCTGCTTCCCCCCGACCCGCAGAGCAGCTCCCCACGCTGGTATGACACCACCGATATCCGCACCGTGCTGCGCCAGGACGAGTTGCGCCGCGCACTGCCCGAGGAGGGCACACCTCCCAAACATCTTACGGTTGCCCAGGCCATCCACCGTCTGTCGGTGATGGTACCCATGAATGTGGTGGCGGAGTACTACCCGCTGTCGATGCACTTCACGTATCCTTCCGGCGCAGGACGCAATGCGCAGGAGGTGCTGCAAATCATCCTGTCTCCAGCACTTTACGACATTCGAAGGGCTGGGAACACTCTGATTTTTGCCGCACGCCGTCGCTACGAGCACCGTCTCTGTGACGTGCCCGCCTCTCAGATTCGCCGGTGGCTGCACAGCGGCGAGTGGTTCGGACTGCGCGTGCAGAGCCTGCGCGAGATGTATCAGCTGACCCCCATACAGCGGCGCGCGCTGGGCTTATGGGCAAGCAAGGAATGCGACCGCTTTGGGCGTGAGGGCGACTATCGCGCCGTGGTCTATGCCAACATCTCGGACCTGCTGTATGCGGAGGGAACAGCCGTCGGACTGTGGCGGTTGCTGATGGCTTTGCCTCCGGCGGCGCAGCTGCGGGTGCTTTCCGGACAGCCGGTAACCGTTAACGAGTTTGCGCAAGGGGGGAACCTGCCCCTGATAGACGTTTCTCCGCCCTTTTTCCCATTTGCCCTCGTCGATTTGCTGCCGCGTGAGGCGGTGCGACTGCAGGCAACGCGCGAAGTGACACAGCACTGGGCGTGTGATAAGGCACGCTTCGGCTCCATCGACGGTCTTCATGGACTGTGGTTGAGCAAGCCCGGCGAGTCGCTCACCGCATTTCGCCGGCGCTTGAGTGAACAGGAAAAGGTGAACTGCGAACGTTTCGTGCAGGTAGAGGTAGAAACCATCCGTTTGCGCCTGCTAACAGTTGAGTCTAGGCGTATAGAGCCGGAGTTTGCCCTCGCCCGGTTCAAACAGGCGGTGCCTGCCTCCCGCTAACTAAACCATCCGGTAATCTACCCTGCCATGCGCTATCACCTTCACGATGATGAACCCACGCCCGGGCGGTGGTTCGCCTTCGAAGCGTATCTCTGCCCGCTCATCGGGGTGCAGACGGAACCCCTGCGTGTGCTTCCCCCCGGCGGTCAGGCGGTACATGCCTGCGGCATCGCCCCAGGTCTCCAGCGGCGTGATGACCTGCACCGCGCCCTGAATGAGGTCGTCCGTGCCGTTGCGCAGGCGCACCACCAGCGCATGGCGTTCCACGTCCATGTCCCACTCGGGGAAATATTCACGTCCGACCTCCAGCACATCCTCGTAAGTCTGCCCGTCCCACTCCAGCTGCGCGCGCACCACCCCGGTGCGTCGCGGGGTGTTGAAGCACAGCAAAACTTTCCATACCTGCGACTCGCCGGCGGGCAGGTCGAAGGGGATTTCGGCGGGCACGGTGTGCCAGCCTTCAGGAACGATGAGGCGCACCCTCCCAGTGGCGGTGCGGTCGCGCAGGTTGTTCACCACGCCAACCTCCAGCGTGTTGATGGTCACACCGCCCTGCGCGATGTGGATGCCCGTTTTCACCTCACCACGCAGGCTCACTGCCACCGGCAGGTATCCCATGGGATCTGCGCCCAGATTGTGCTGCCAGTAGCGCACGTAAACGGGTTGCACCGGTTCGGCGGTGGCTCCCAGCACGCGCCGTCCGCCCTTTGGCGTGAACGGTTTTGGCTTCAGCAGGAAGGTCTCGATGGCGAAGCTGTCCAGCCTGAACGACACGGCATCCTGCTGCACATCCAGCGACTGCAACGGTTCCTCCAGCAGATTAGCCTGATGCGCGCTCTCGATACCCGTGTGCCAGCGCAGGTGGACGGTGTCGCCAAAGCCAGTCGGGTCGTATAGCCGCGCGATAATCCCCTTGCTTTCGGCATCCACAGGGTGCGATTCGAAGCGTCCAGTGGGGTTGTCTGCTGGTTTCAACGCGGTGAGTACGGCGTGTGCGGCATCCGCCTGCAGGAAGGAGTAGTCCAGCGGCAGCGCACCCCCGTGCAACATGCCCTGCACCGTCTGCAGCGGGTTATTCACCTCCCAGCCGACTCTCGCCACCTGCGCCTCGCGCCAGCTGCCCCGATGCGGATACAGGCTGTAGCGGAAGAGGTGTGTTTTGTGTTCGGGGATGAACACGAAGGGCAGGCGGTCGGGCTGCCCCCACGGCGTGCCTCCCCACGCGGCGGTGTGCATCAGGAACAGCACCATCGTGTGGTCGTTCTCCACCGAGTTCAACACGTTGCCGGTGTTCACCAGCGCGACACCGTAGTCGTCGGCGGGCAGGGGGCGTTCCACCAGATTCGCGCTGGTCGGCAGGGCGATGCGGGCGGTCTCTTCCAGCTGCGCCGCGAGTTGCTGCACCATCGCCTGCAAGGAAGCCTCTTCTTTCGCGGCAATCACCAGCACCGGTAACGGCTGCCAGCCGTCGGGCATGAAGGGGTCTTCCACCAGCGCGATGCCCTGCTCTTCCTGAAGAATCGCCCGCAGGCGGTCTGCTTGCGCTTTGGGCAGGTGTTGCAGCAGGTCAGCCAGCATGGTGTTGTCCCCGTTCAGGCTGATAAGTACCCGGAAAGACATGCCGAGCGACAGGTCTTCGTTGGGATTGTTCGGGAAAGGCAGGATGGTATCTTCCACCGGCAGCTGCAGTCGGCGTGGGGCGTCGAAGTCGTCATAGACGGGAGTGCAGGGGATGCCCTTACGAATCAGCGCACGTTGCAGGATGTATGCCGCCTGCACGCTGGCGGGATGGTGCGAGGTCACCAAATGGCACATGCCGAACGGACGTTGCTGGTCATCGGTGAAGCGCACCCATGCTGCGCCTGACAGGTCTACCCACTGGCAGGCGTGCCGCGCGCCGCACTCCGAGTAGTTGCGCCACTGGTGGAAGCGGAAGTCCAGCTTGCCCTTGCTCTTGCGCTTGGTGATGGCGCCGAACCGCTCTTCGAACACCGGCTCCGCGTTTTGCACGTTCACAGGGAAGGTCACCACGAACAGTTCGTTCTCGCCGCGGTATCGTTGCAACTGGGTGGCGAAGTCGATCCGACGCACGCCCTGCGTTAAAGTCACCACCTGCTCGCGCTCGCAGGAACGCATCTCGCCGCGAATCACCAGCCGCGATTGCACGGGTCCCTGCCACGCCTGAACCGTTGCCGCGTAGTCGCGGGAGAACCACTTCGGTCCCAGCGTGTAGCACTCCCAGGCGGGTTCCGCGCGGTCTGCCTTCTCCAGCAGCGCGACGATTTCATTGCCCGGTCCTGCCTGCAGGTTCAGCACCTCGCGCTCCGCCAGCTTGTCGACGATACTGCTCAGTCCACCTCCCAGCTGCGGGTCGGCGGTGACGCGGAAGTACTCGTTCTCGATAGTGTAGCCGGGGATCAACTGGGGCGCGGGAGGCAGGGTATCGGTCTCCACCACGCGGTAGGTGCGAAAACCCATCGGCGGGATGTCCTTCGCCAGCAGGGTCACCTCCGCCTCACGCAGGGGCAGGCGCGACGGGATGGGCGATTCCAGCTGGCAGGGCACGCTGTTGCCCTGCGAGTCCTCGATGCGGAATCCGCTGACCGGTTTGGGGAAGCGCAGGGTCACCCGCACGGCGTCGGTGCGGCTCCAGTTCAGCGCGTTATGCACCTGCAGCGCGATGACCGTGGGCGGCGGGGCGGTGTAGGCGGTGTCGGTCTGGTCGCAGATGTAGCGCAGGCTGCGGGTGCGCACGTCGTGCGCCAGCTCCAGCGCCTCGCGGAAGCCCGCCATCATGTCCAGAAAAGCGCGGTCGCAGGACGGCCCCGCGATGCCATCGTGATGCTGGTTGAACAGGATTTGCCGCCACGCCTTGTCCAGCGCCTTGTCGGGATATTCCGCCCCCAGCAGGTGGGCAACGGTCGCAAAGAACTCCGCCTGCTGCATGCTCTGTTCCGCCAGACGGTTGGCGATTTTCAGTTCGATGCGCGACAGCCCCGTGCCCTGATGGTGCCACTCATAATCGCGGGCGGTGACGGGTATGGAGACGGTGCGCTCCTCATGCTGGCGGAAGGCGTGTTCGAACCACTGCTCATGTCCGATGCCGCTGATGAGGACGGCGTGTTCACGCCGCGCCAGCTCGTTGCAACGTCCAGCAATCCAGGCGGTGGGCGGTTTGAAGTCCACGCAGTCCAGACGGCAGTCGGCGGTGAAGCCCAGAGAGTGCATCTCTCGGAAGAACTCGTCTACCGCTTTCAGGAAGGTATCGGGGTCGCTGCTGGGAAACCAGTAGCCCATGCGTTTGAACAACAGCGGCTCGCCGTCCAGTGCGAGATGCCAGAACACCGCCAGCGCGCCGCGAATGTCCTTGCTCCAGATGCATCCCCGAAAGCGCGACTTACGCAGAATCTGTCCCAGCTGCGCCGTGTGTCCGAACACGTCCCAGGGCATGTATATCCACGGCTGGTCGCCCAGCACGCCCTCGTGGTACCAGCGTCCATACAGGATGTTGCGCACGATTCCCTCGCCCCCGATGACCGTCTCGGTGGGCTGGCTGTGCGAGCCGCCCGTGCCGATTCGCCCCTCCTGAATCCAGCGGCGCACCTCGGGCAACGCTTCAGGGTGTGTGTCTAAGTAGGGTTTCAGGTAAGTCAACTCATGCAAAAAAACGCCGTAGTGCGGGTCCACACGCAGAATCTGCAGGTTCTGGTGCATATCCCCAAGCAGGCTCACTGCGTAATCGCGCTGGTCCTCCAGCCACACCACATCCGAATGAAAGCCGGGCACCACGTAGGTGCAGGTGCGTTGCGCCATTGCCGTTCCCCCTTCGTGTCAGCATCTGTGTGGTTATCCAGTTGGGCACGAAAGGGACGGTGTCCTGCCTGCCCGTCTCAAACCGTGAGCCTTGCGCCGTGTGTGAGAATGACCTCTGCGTGCTGGCAGTAAAGATGCAGTCCGATAGCGAAGTCAACCTCACTGCGTGAGCCGCTGGGGGCATCCCAAAAGCTTGGACTACCCCGACCGCACGGAAATGGACATCCGCCCAGAGGATAAGTAACCGCGTAGGGGCAACCCCCTGTGGTTGCCCCTACCTTCCCAAGTAGTACACGTCTTCCGACATCTTCTCGCGGCGGCCGTTTGGGTAGACACGCCACACTGCTACCTGCAAGGCGGGCATCCGGTCACGGACACAGCGGCTGGCATAGCGTGAAAGGCGCACCTGGGTGGACGGCGGTTTTTCACCCCAAAGCTCCACCTGCAATCGCCGCTCCTCCACGCTGGCGCGAATCTGCACTGCGAAGGGATGGGGGTTTTTCACCTTAAGGTCCAGAACGCTGCTGACCGTTGCGTCCAGACCGGGCTCCAAATAGGGCACGGGCATGGCATGTGGATGTCTCTCTATCACCTGCAGGTCGGTCAGCAGCGCCGCAGCGTACAGTGTACTGGATACCTGACAGACGCCCCCTCCTAACGCGCGCACGCGCCCTTTGTCTGTGAAGACCGGAGCCGCTTCGAAACCAGCGTCGGGCGCCTGACGCGAACCCACCGCCTGATTAAAAGAAAAGACGGCGCCCGGCAAGATAACCCTGCCGTCCAGCTTTTGGACGGCAAGGCGGATGTTCTGTACCCTCGCGCGGTCTGCCTGGTCAAAACGGGTTAATGCCTGTGCCCACAGGTAGCGGAACTCCGGCATAGTCCCCTCCTGTTATGCAGAATCCAGTACCTCGCGCACCCGATGGGCAAGGTCGGCGGGGCGATACGGCTTCGGCAAGAAGGCGATGCCTTCCTCCAGCACCCCGTGATGCACAATCACGTTCTGGGTGTAGCCGGAGGTGTATAGCACCTTCAGATATGGGTATCGCACCTGCAGCTGTTGAGCCAGCGCCGCGCCGCTCATTCCAGGCATCACCACATCGGTTAACAGGAGATGGACAGGCTCTTCCAGGCTTTCCGCCAGTCGCAGTGCATCCGCACCGTTCGCGGCTTGCAGCACGCGATACCCCTGTGCCTCCAGAGCCGCCACCGCGACATCCCGCACGGCATCGTTATCTTCCACCACCAGAACGGTTTCGTGACCACCGATGACTCTCCTGCGCATGGGGCGTTCGGGCAATCCTGCCGCAGCTTCCTGCGTGCGCGGCAGATAGACCTTGAAAGTGGTGCCTTTACCCGGCTCGCTGTATACCCAGATACTGCCCCCCGCCTGTTTGACAATCCCGTAACAGGTGGACAACCCCAGCCCAGTTCCCTTGCCGGTCTCTTTCGTGGTGAAAAAGGGCTCGAACAGGCGGGCAAGGGTGCGCTCGTCCATGCCGATGCCGGTGTCGCTAACCGCCAGCAGCACGTACTTGCCTGCCTGCACCTCCGCGTGGCGGGCAGTGTACGCCTCGTCCAGGGTGACATTCGCCGTCTCGACGGTTAACACGCCGCCCTCGGGCATGGCATCCCGCGCGTTAATTGCCAGATTCAACAGCACCTGTTCTATCTGGGTAGGGTCCGCATAGACATGCCACAGTTCCGGCTGCAACACCATCTCCAAACGGATATTCTCAGGAAGCAGGCGTTGCAGGAACGTTTCCGCTTCACGCACCAGTTCGTTCACATTGAACACCCGCGGGGAGATGATGCGCCGCCGGGCGAAAGCCAGCATCTGGTTGGTGAGGTTGCTCGCCTGTTCCGAGACTTTGAGGATTTGCTCGACGTGTGAATACGCTGGATGCTCATCGGACAGAGCAGATTGTGCCATCTCGGCATAGCTCTGGATAACGGTCAGCAGGTTGTTGAAATCGTGTGCGACGCCTCCCGCCAGCTTGCCCAGGCTTTCGAGTTTGGAGGACTGTATCAGCTGCTCGCGCAGTCGCCGTGATTCGGTCACATCGAACGCCACACCCAGCAGCTGCTTCGCGCTGCCGTCGGGGAATCTGTCAAAAACGGTGGTGCGCAGCAAGATCCACTTCCAGTCGCCTGTCTGGTGCTGGATGCGGCACTCCACCTCCACCATGAACCCCTCAGCGGCATTCCGCAGTTTTCTCATCTCTTCCCGCACAAGGGGACGGTCATCAGGGTGGAGCATCTCTTCCACCAACATCTGGCCACCGGTTAGCTCTCCCGGCAGGTATCCTGTAATCGCCAGCGACTCGCGACTCGCGTAGACCAGCCGTCCCTGCTCGAGGCTGTAGATGAACAACACCGCCGGTAACGCGTCCGAGATGTGCTGCAACAAGCGCTCGTTCTGTTTCAGAGCCTCTTCCACCCTGCACTGCTCGGTCACATCTCGCAGGATGAGGATGTAGTGTGTTACCGGACCGGAGGCATCGCGCAGGGGAGCAGCGGAGGCTTCCACCTGGAACTCTTCGCCCGCTTTGCGGTAGTAGACAGCACGCCAGGTGACGGTATTTCCGTCCGATGCCATCTCCAGTTCACTCAGCAGAGAACGTCGTGTGTTCGGTCCCTCCAGAATCTGTGGACTACGCCCCACGACCTCCTCCAAAGAGTAGCCGGTCAAACGGGTGAAAGCGGGGTTGACGTATACAATGGTGGGACCGGGTGGGTTCCGGTCGGCAGTGGTTATCAGTATAGCCTCCGGCGCCTGCTCCAAAACCATCCGAGCCAGCGTTTCTTCAGTTCTCATTACTGGTTCCTCCCTCTCCGGGGTTCAGCTACGGAAAGGCACAGGTGCGGAGGCAACCGGTACGGCAGTTTGCAAAAGACACGGGCTCGTTCCCTGCGAGAGGAAAGATGTTCATCTGCACCGCCGCTGTGCGTCTCCGGTGCATTATAACAGGTTTTACAGGCTGTTTGCTACCCCCTGTCGGGGAAACTCCGTTATAATGAAGTAGGGTTCTCTCGCATCGCGACAGGAGGAGGTATCCGATAGTGTTTCAGAAGAGTCAGCCCAAAGTACGACCGAAAACGTTCCACGTGATAGTGATTATCTACGACCCCGTGCTACGCACGCGCGGCAACCAGAAGCTGACGCAGTACATGAAGTGGCATGACCCCCGCAAACTCACGCAAGCGATGATCGATGACGCCCGTGAAACCAGCGGCGGTTACGTCAACTATCGCGTGGTGGAAACGATAGAGTACGATGGCTTCCCGACCAAGCGCACCGGTTTCGCCTACACGGAAGAGCAGTTCCTGGAGGTGTGGGAAAAAGACCGCAATAAACACGTGCCGGGCATGACCAGCTTCAAACGCATGTTTGACCAGTTTGACCTGTACCGCAAAATCCGCAGCAAGAACGTGAGCGAAATCTGGTTGTGGGGCGCACCCTATTTCGACTGGGATGAGTTCCACTGGAAGACACCCGGCGACCGCATCCCCTACCAGACCGACAATCCCTGGTTCTACCGACCCTACGACATTCCCGACGTGGGCAAGACGCTGTGGATTATGGGCTGGAACTACGAGCGCGGTGAAGGCGAGATGCTGGAGAGCTACTGCCACCGCATCGAGAGCGTACTATCGCTGACGGTGGGCAAGGGCATCTGGGACCACAAGCGCAACGGCGATAACATCTGGAACCGCTTTACCCGCGTGGACAAAGATTTCCCCGGCGAGTCGGAGGTGGGCAGTGTGCATTACGCCCCCAACTCCCGCAGTGACTACGACTGGGATAATCCCACCCCTGTCTGGAGCTATGCGGACGACTGGTTGACCTATCC
>Ga0209809_1002082_pt1 | contig 14870 bp, 12 predicted proteins | sample YNPMSTMetaG_FD_186172 | JGI IMG/M metagenome (GOLD analysis project Ga0209809, IMG submission 186172) | Anoxygenic and chlorotrophic microbial mat microbial communities from Yellowstone National Park, USA - YNP MS-T MetaG (SPAdes) (version 2) ... | reverse complement strand
CAGTCAAATGTTTACCACCACCTTCACCAAAAAATATCCCGAACTGGCCGAACGCTCCCCCGTGTTCGCCGAACTGCGGAATCTGATCGACATGGCCGTGGCCGCCGCCTTCATCCAACAGCAAGACTACTACTCCAAAGCCGATTGGAAAATGGAACTTTTCGGCGACGAATCCAAATTGGCGGTGCAGAGGTATCCGGCCCCTCGGAAAGTGGCGCCGGCGGTTTCCGCGGTCGTTCGGGGGAATCAATTGATGACCCCCATCGGCGGCGGCGTCCATATCGAACCTCAACAGGCGCTGGCCAAACGAAACCTCCTGCCCGATGAAAAAGGTGAAGTGGCCAAAACCCGCCAGGAAGTCCAACTCCGGCTCCCCAAAGGCCGATGGTGGTGGGACTAAAAGCAAAGGCTGATCGTAACATTTTAGCCGAATGGAGGGGTCTATGTGTCATTCCTGCGCAAGCAGCAGTCCAGGCTGCTTTGTGCCTGCTCTGGTGCTCCGCTGTGGTAAGCGGGGCCAAGGTAACATGGACTCTCCTTTTTCTGGATTCCCGCTTTCGCGGGAATGACACTGTCGGAGGCTGTTCGCCCCAAGTTGGCCCAAACGGTCCAATTACTTTCTGGATTCCCGCTTTCGCGGGAATGACACCCTGGTTCTGGCCCGCCGGGGGAGAAGCAAGTTGCTTCATTCGGCTAAAGGATTACCTTATTTCCACTTGCACTTTCGGTTTTTCAACCGATGGTTGCCGTGGCAATCGGTACAGGATTTCTGTTTTTCCAGGCGGGGAAACTCACAGCGGCAGTCAGGATCGGTTTTGCGAAGTTCATGGCAACTCAGGCAGGAGGGGACCACTTTTTGGGGCGGATACATGATGTCCGGTGGGGTGCCGTTGCCGCCGGACGCCCAGGATTCATCGGCAATATGGGCGTCGCTTGCCCCATGGCATTTGACACATCCGATGCCCGCCTTGGCGTGGAGATAGGCGATTTTTTCCTTTTTGTAGTTGAGATGGCAGACCAGGCAACGACTATTGTCGGCCATCCGCTCCGAGGGCTTTTCCTCTTCCTCCTCCAAGAGCAGAGGGGGTTCCTCGGCGGGGGAAGGGGCGGGGGCTTTTTTGTCGGCCTTTTCGGCCGGTGCACTTTCGGACCCCGGTTGGGAACCCTGGTGGTTATCGCCGGCGGGCATCCAACCGGAAAACCACCCAAGCAAAATCACCATCACCGCAAAAAACCAATACGTTGTCCTCATGCTGTCCAACTCTCCGGATCCGGAAAAACGGGCCATGGGTAGTTGACCAAGTCCGTGCCGTCTGCTCCGGAAAAGCACAAAAAATAGGGCCCCAGCAGGCAGGAGGAGCCGACATTGCCACCGGCAGGCGGATGGAACCCCGGCACCAGGCAGAGGGTTCTTTCAGACCAGTTCCCAGTTTTTCAGCCACTGGTAATTTCTGGGCAACTGGTGCTTGAGTTGGCGGCTTCGGTGTTCCAGAGCGGTTTTTTCTTTTAGGTCTAACTGGCGGCGTTCTTGGACGGCCAGGGCGATGTTTTCCAGTTCCGCCATGCTATTGACGCCCGGGATGGGAATGACGGTGTTGGTGGCCAGGATGTAGCGGAGGGCCAGGCGGGCCAGGCGGAAATCTTCCTTCGGCTCGCCGGTAAAGAGGGAGCCGGCGGCAAACGGCTTGATGCCGAACGCCCCCACATCACATTTTTTCAGCGCCTCAAAGAGGCTGTCTTTGGGCGCCGCTTTGCTCATCGTGGTAAACGGGAAACAGATCACCTCGATCTGGGGGAAATACTCGATCATGAATTTGAGCCAGCGCCGATCGTGCGACGAAATCCCCACGAAACGGGCTTTGCCCTGTTTCTTGGCCTTTTCCAAGGCATCGACGATTTCGCAGGAGGTATCGAAGCTGTGTCGGCCGCCCGGCTCCAGGCAGGTGATCCGCCACAAATCGGTATAATCCTGTTCCGATGCCCTGAGCAGTTCGTCCAGCGACTCCAGAAGCTTCTTGGAGGTGCGATACTGTTCGTTCCGAACCTCCTTGGCCCCATGGGAAAGGGCCAGATACATCTTGTCCCGACGCCCTTTTAGCGCCCGGGCATCCCGGATCACCTCGTTATCCCAGCAGGCGTCGATATAGTTGATGCCCAGGTCGATACATCGGCTGACGATTTCGGTCCGCTGCTTCTGATCGCTTCGGGAATGTCCGCCCAGGCAAACGGCCGAGACCATCAGGCCGGTTTTGCCCAATCGGCGATATTCCATGTTTTCGTTGTAGTTGAGGATTTTGGACCGATCAATCGGGCCAGCAGGGGCAGATTGACCGGGTTGGACTTGGTTTTCGGCCCCGTGGGCCTCCGTCCATCCAGTGGCCCTCCCTCCTACCGCCGTGCCCAACGCAACAAGGGCCGCATCGCAAACAAATCGCCGTCGGCTTGTTGGGTATTCCAACATAGTAGGACTCTTTTTTTAGAAGGATTTGTCACCTCTTATATTTTACCTGGAAATGTACCCGTAACACCCCCAAACTCCCCAAACCCTAATAAACCGGCATTTTGGTTAGTCAGAACGGTTGGAAAAAGGATCGGTGCTGTCGCTGGACGACGCCATTTCGGGAGAGCCTTTAGGGATTGGCCGGTTTGGCAGGCGGCGGAGGCGGAGCCGCCTGAAACAACGCCAGGATTTCCTCCTCGCTCAGAGGGCGTTGGTAAATGCGCAGATCATCGAGCAGGCCTATGAACCCCCGGCCGATCACTACATCCAGTTTATCGCCGGTTTCGATGGGCCACAAATCCAGCAGTCCAATATCGTGAATTTCGGCCCGCTTGCCGTCCACGTAAAGGCGTACATGATCGTGCAGGTTTGGCGGCGATGCCTCCTGAACCACCACCGCCACATGGTGCCAGGCATCGTCGTGGAGGGCCGCTTGCATGTACGAATAACCCCCCTTCGGCGTAACCCCCACACGGCCGCGAATAAATCCGAATCGCCATAATTTGCCCGGCTCTTCGGTTCCCCAGCAGACAATGTCGCCCGTGGCTTTTGGGGTTTTGATCCAGGCGGCCACGGTGCGCGGCTTCGGACCGGTGATCCCTTTGAAGCCTGTTATCCGCACGCAAGCGGTTTTGCCATCGAAAGCTACGGCATTGCCGATCCGGCCTGGCCCAAAGGAAGCGCCGCCTTCCAGGACGCCGGGATGGCCGGCGGGGGAGGAATCGGCAGCGGTTTTCCCGGATGCATCATCAAATTTCCACCATCCGACTAAACCAGTTTCCAAAGCGGTCTGCTTCGGTTCTCCGCCACCGGCGAAGTGCTGGCTGCCTCCTGTCCAAACCAGTATCAGGAACATGCCCAGGCTGGGAAGAAGTGCTCTTTTCATGGCTCTTTCTCCTTTGCCCATCGGGGTTCGGCCGGTTTCCCTTCGGATTCCCTTGCCAGCCGGCGGGAAGAAATCCCCCGGCCACTGGGAAAAACTCCGATAATGGACGCTGTTTTTAGCATACCGGGGTCCCTTTGGCCGCTCAAGCACCGGTTCGACCTTATCCGTTGCCGGTTCCCGAAAGGCATTCCGGGGGAGAAGAGCCGTTGCCGGGTAAAGCAGCAGCCTTTTTGCCGGGGAAAAGCAGGGGGGTAGCTTTTCCGAGGATGATAATATAAAGTAATAAGAAGGAAATGAGGCCAACGGTTTCTTCGGACAGATTCGAGAAAGAGTGTCTATGGGACGGCCCAAACAGGAGATCATCACGTTCAAGGTGGATAAAGCCCTTCGGGAGGCGATGCGGGGAATTCCGAACCGCTCGGAGTTCATCCGGATGGCCATCCTTCGGGCTTTAGAGAGTGCCTGTCCGTTGTGCCGAGGCACCGGGAGTCTGACACCCGATCAGCGTCGGCATTGGGAGCGGTTTGCCGCCAGCCATCCGCTGGCCGAATGCCCCGATTGCCATGCCGTGCATTTGGTCTGCAATTGGGCCAAATCGGACCGAAGCCGGTAAGCCGGGACACCGGTATCGGGGAAATCGCCCCATCCAGGCCAACGTCCGAGTAGTAATTCCAGGGAGTCGTTATGGTCTGCATTTTGCCCCCTGTTTCTCCGACCTATCCATTAGGCCTCCGGCGGTCGTGGGACTCCAACCGGATCGGGAGCGCTTGGTGGGCGATTGTCGCATGGCTCAGCGGCCTTGTGCTGCTGGCCGGATGCGGATCGTCCGAGCCGGCCGCCTCGACACAGCGGCCTTTGCGGGTCGGTGTGGCCGTGGAGCCGGTGGCTTTTTTGGTGGATCGACTGGCTGGGCCGAATGCCCAGGTGCAGGTCTTGATTCCCCCCGGGGCCGATGCGCATACGTTTCAGTTGTCGCCTCAGCAAATGGCGGATTTGGCCCAGGCAGACGTGTTTTTCCGAGTGGGGTTGGCCTTGGAGGATCGGATTGTGGAGAAACTTCGGCAAAGCCGGCCCGATTTTCCTGTGGTGGATCTTGCCCAAGGCATCCCCCGCCGCCGAATGCAGCCAGAGGAACTGCATTCCCATACGGAGCATGGGCATGAAGACCACGCCCATGAAAAACCTGAAGATCACCACGAAGACCCCCACGGTGATACGGAGGAACACGGCGCCGTGGAATCGGCCGGTTGGGACCCGCATATTTGGCTTTCGCCGCCGCTACTGAAGGTGCAGGCGCAGCGGATTGCTCAGGCCCTGGCCGAGCGTGATCCCGCCCATGTGGCCGAGTACCGCCGAAACCTTGCCCAGTTGGAAACGGAGCTGGACGGCCTGCACGCCTGGATCAGTGAGCAATTGGCCCCGTATCGAGGCCGAACCTTTTTGGTCTTTCATCCGTCGTTTGGGTATTTTGCGGATTGTTATGGGCTTCGGCAGAGGGCGGTCCAACAGGAAGGCAAAACGCCCACGCCGCAGGAGCTTCGTCAATTGATCCAGCAGGCGCAAAGGGACCAGATTTCCGTCATTTTTGTCCAGCCGCAGTTTGACCGCCGAGCCGCCCAGGTCGTAGCCGACGCCATCGGCGCCCGGCTGGTCGAAATCAATGACCTAGACCGCCATGTGCTGGAGACGCTCCACAAGGTGACCCAGGCGTTGGTCGAAACGTTTCGCCCTGCTCAGCCGAACCAACAACCCAACCCAGCCCCACCTTCCCCAACCAAGGAATAACCGATGTTTTGGCCCTCCCCGACGACCGATCCATCCGTCGCTCCAGGCCCCGTGGGAACCCGGAATCTTTCGTCGCCGATTGTCCAGTTGGATGGGGTCAGTTTTGCTTATGGGGAGGTGGTGGTGCTGGAGGGAGTACATTTATCCATTTGGCCGGGGGAATGGGTCTTGGTGGTCGGTCCCAACGGCGGAGGCAAAACGACCCTGCTAAAGCTCATCCTGGGATTGCTGGAACCCACCGCCGGACAGGTACGTCTTTTCGGCCAGGAGCCGGCCAAGACCAGGCATCGGGTCGGCTACATGCCCCAGCACATCCAGTTCGATAGCCTTTTTCCGGTAACGGTGATGGATATTGTCCTGATGGGCCGATTGGGCACACCGGGCCGACGGCCTCTGGGTTGGTACACCCGACAGGATCGGCAGGCCGCCCAAGAAGCCCTGGCAGAAGTGGGCCTAGCGGGGCTGGAGAACCGCCCCTTTGCCGCCTTATCCGGCGGACAGCGCCAACGGGTCCTTATCGCCCGTGCCCTTTGCAGCCGGCCGGAATTGCTCCTGCTGGACGAACCGACCGCCCATGTCGATCCGCAGGCCGAAGGCCAACTGATGGAAATCCTCCAGCGGCTTCACCGTCGGATGAGCATTGTGATGGTCTCGCACGATTTGGGGGTGGTGTCGCCGCAGATCGGCTCGGTCCTGTGCGTCAACCGCCGGCTGGTCGTCCATCCCACCACGGAACTGACAGGCGAAAAAATCCGCCAACTCTACGGCGAAGACCTCCGCATGATCCGCCATGACCATCGCTGTAGCCCCGAAGGCCATCAACCTGATGGAATCCATTCACCCTAATTCGCCTGCCGTCTTCGGATTCTTCCTGAGAAAGAGATGCCCCATATGATGGACTTTGTTCATGCCCTGCTGGATCCTCGGATTGCCTTTTTGCGGTATGCGGTGTTGGTGGGACTTTTGGCCAGTGTGCCGTTCGGGATTACCGGCGCCTATGTAGTAACCCGGCGGATCAGCTACCTGGCCGCCGCCATTGCCCATTGTGTGCTGGCCGGGGTGGGTGCAGCGGTGTATTTGCAATATCGGTATGGTTTCCGGTGGGCCGACCCGCTGCTTGGGGCCGCAATAGCCGCCATTCTTTCCGCTTTGGTCATCGGCTGGGTGAGCCTGACAGCCCGGCAACGCGAAGACACGGCCATTGGTGCGGTTTGGTCCGTGGGCATGGCCGTCGGCTTGCTGTTTCTCCAAAAGACGCCCGGCTACTTGGCCGATCCGATGAGCTATCTGTTCGGCGATATTCTCTTGGTCGGGCCGGCCGATCTCGCCATGGTGGTGGTCCTGGACCTGCTGGTGGTCGGTCTGGTAGGCCTATTTTACCCCGAACTGATGGCCGTTTGTTTCGACGAAGAATTTGCTGCCGTTCGGGGTTTGCCGGTACGGACGTATTATCTGCTGCTTTTGTGCTTGACGGCGTTGAGCATTGTGCTTTTAATCCGGGTGGTGGGGATGATTATGGTGATTGCCCTGATGACGCTACCAGCGGCCACAGCGGGGCAATTTGCTCGCCGACTAGGCCCGATGATGCTCTGGGCGACCGGGGTCTGTATGCTGTGTGTGTTGGTGGGGATTGCTCTGAGTTATATCTGGGACCTGCGTGCGGGGCCGGTCATTGTGCTGGTTGCCGGAGCCATGTATGCTGGAGCTGCCGCTTTGCGCCGCCTCCGCCGTCCCAACTCCTAGGGCTTTCCGTCCGACGTTTGCTGAAGGAAGCCCTCCGCTCTCCCAGGGTGGTCCGGGGTGTCATTCCTGCGAAAGCAGGAATCCAGTACGCCTCTCCCACGGTGGGAGAGATCGGCCTGGTCGGAGGCTTTGCCGAGGGCCAGGCTGGGTGAGAGGGACCTGGATGCCCCCTTTCGTGGGAATGACATACAAAGGGGACTTCGGTGGCACAACATGCCTGGATTTCTGCATTGGCGGGTAGTGCCCCATCCCCTCCCTGCATACGGCGAAAGGGTTATGAATTTCCGAATATCCCTAGGCCTTCGGAGGACCTTGCCATGAAAGCGTTGCTGGGTTCGGCTCCGGTAGATTCACGGACTAGGTGGCGGGAAGCCCCCGATAGTTGCCGCCGCTGGAAGGGCGTTGCCGGGTCTGCCTCGGGCCGGAACAAAAGGGTGGGCCAGGCGTACATGAGCCGGAGCCGCATTTTTCGGAGGGTGCCGGACACCCCAGTTGGCTCCCCCCGCCCCATGCCAAAACGCTCCGGATTCCGGAACTCTCACATCCCACACCGTTCTGTTGTCTCCAACCGCCCATGGGCATGCCGTGCGGTGATCGGCGCATTGTTTCCCCCGGTCCGTCCAGTCGTTTCTAACCGGACAGCCGGAGGAAAAATCCGCCTGTTTTTCTGGGCGCCGATATTTCACCTTTTGGTCTTCTTGGGTTCCGCTGGGTTTTGGACGTCGGAAAATAGGAGAGTTTGGGCGGCCGACGGGGTTGGACTGGCAGACCAACCGAAGGTGGGCCTAGCAGAGGGATTGGGGCCAGCTAACCAAGCGACCAGTGGGACGGCGGTCCCAGGGAGGGTTTGGCGGGCGGATCAAGGGAGAATTGGGCCGGTGGCGCAGCTGGAACTCCGCCCCTTATCTGCTGAGGTGGAACAGTATGCCAAGATCGAATTCCAAATTGCTGTGCCCGGGGCCTACCAGAACCCGTTTGACCCGGACGAAGTGGCCGTGGACCTGGAGATTCAGACGCCGGGCGGCCAGCGGCTTGTGCTGCCGGCCTTCTGGTATCAGCCGTTTGAACGGCGGATTTTTCCTGATCGGCGACCGGCCGACTGGGTCTATCCGGCCGGGCCGGCCCATTGGCGGGCCAGGTTCACCCCGACCGAACCGGGCGCCTACCAGGCCGTTGCCCGATGCACCGACCGGACGGGAACCCGGACCTCCCCGCCCGTGCGGTTTGTCTGCCAAAAGAGCAATCGCCGGGGGTTCCTACGCACGAGCACCAAAGACCCTCGGTTTTTGGAGTTTTCCACGGGGGAGCCGTTTTTTGGCATCGGCCAGAACCTGGCTTTCATCGGCTTTGACCAATACATGACCTATGCGAAGGCTGAGCAGGTGTTTGCCCGCCTGCATGTCGAGGGGGCTAATTTTCTGCGGGTGTGGACCTGCTGCGACGATTGGGCCTTGGCCGTGGAGGCCCCCAAAAACGCCTGGGGCCGATCCTGGAGCGGCCCTGGCCCGATCGTGTCGATGCCCGATGATCTATCGGCCCCACCAGCAGCGGCCGAGAAAACCGCTCCGGCGCCCAAAGACGCAAAGGCACAAAAGCCCTCTCAGGCCGAGTCCCACCGACGCCGGTGCATCCAACTGGGCGGTCAGCATCCGGCCCAGGCAACCGCCCGACCACCCAATCCCCTGGCCGTCCGGCCGAATACGGAATATCTGCTCACGGGCCGCCTTCTGGCCGATGGAGATGTCCAGGTGCAGGTAACCGCAGGTGGCCAGCGCCTGGGCGAACCCGTCCGACTCAAAAAGGCCGACGGATGGACCGGTTTCCAACGGCAGTTCCGCACCGGCCAGGACCAGTATTTTCTCCCCGAAATCGGCTTTCGTCTGGAAGGGCAAGGCCGGGTCTGGCTGGATGGCCTCCGGCTTACCGAAGCCGACGGCAAAACCGAACTGCCCCTCGACGCCGATCCCAACCGGCCGGTGCGCACCTATTACAACCCGGTCGATTGTTTCCTGCTGGATCAGTTGCTGGAGACGGCCGAGCGGGAAGGCATCTATCTGCAACTGTGCCTGCTGACCCGGGACCTTTATATGCCCGCCCTCCAGAAGGACAATAGCCCCGAGTACGAGCGGGCCATCCGGGACGCCCAGAAAACCTTCCGGTATGCGGTGGCCCGATGGGGCTATTCGACTAGCCTGGCCGCCTGGGAATATTGGAACGAAATGAATCCGGGACTACCCACCGACCGTTTCTACGACGCCCTGGGCCAGTATCTGGAAAAAATAGACATCTATGGACATCCGCGCACGACCAGTGCCTGGGGTCCGGCTCCGAAAGATTGGCGTCATCCGCGGTTGGACTGGGCCCAGGGCCACCATTATCTTCGGCCCGCCGACAAAGAAAAGGCCCACGACGAGGCGGCGGTGGTCCTGGAGCGGGTGGCAGCCATCCGACAACACGCCCCGAACAAACCGGTCCTGCTGGCCGAGTTCGGACTGGCCGAGGACAACTGGCAGCGAAGCCGATGGATGCCCCAGGACAAAGACTTGGTGCATTTCCATAATTGTTTATGGGCGTCGGCGTTGAGCGGCTCGGCCAGCACGGCCATGTTCTGGTGGTGGGAACTGTTGGACCAGCAGGACGCCTATCGGCAGTATCGGCCCCTGGCAGCCTTTTTGGCTGACATCCCCTGGAGCAGCGACCAACTGCAACCGGTGCAAGCCGAACCCCAAGGGGCTTCGATCCGGGTCGTTGGCCTTCAGGGCCGATCCGGGGCGTATCTCTGGCTTCAGAATCCCCAGGCGGCTTGGTATCCGATGGTAGTGGAAAAAAAGACACCTGCCGCCGTGCCCAAGGCGGTCTTGCTCATCCGGGGCCTTCCGGCAGGCAGCTATCGGGTCTTGTGGTACGACCCCTGGACCGGCAAACCGCTCGGCCCAGCAGAGATCGCCCAACAGGCCGGCCCACAACCCCTCCGGCTTGCAACGCCGGAGTTTCAGCGGGACATCGCCTGTAAGATTGTTCGGACCAGTGGCCGGTAATCGCCCCTTCGGACCGGCGGCCCGTAATCGCCCCTTCGGACCGGCGGCCCGTAATCGCCCTTCCGAAGACAAAGCCGGTAGAACAAGCTATGCTGTAACATTTCAGCCAAATGGAGGGATCGGCTGTGTCATTCCTGCGGAAGCAGCAGTCCAGGCCTGTTCCCGCGCAAGCGGGAATCCAGCCTTATTCCCGCGCAAGCGGGAACCCAGCCTTATTCCCGCGCAAGCGGGAACCCAGCCTTATTCCCGCGCAAGCGGGAACCCAGGCAATAGGGAGCAATATGGAATTCTCTTACGTTCTGGATTCCCGCTTGCGCGGGAATGACACACGGGGGTTAGCCCGCCTGAGGAGAGGCCAGTTGTTTCATTCGGCTAAAATGTTCCCCAATGCTGGAAACCCGTGGCCAGGCATGATAAGATAAACGACGGAAGATGCTGGGGGGCGGAGTCCCTTCCGCTTCTATTGATCTTCACAAATCGTAGAGACACGAAACTCCCCGGTTTTCCACTACGTTGGGGGTCCTTGGTGTTCCGAAAAGGAATAGAGTGCACCGTTTTTTCCGGGAGGTATGTCATGCGTTGGGAGATGTTCTTGATGGCGGCGATGCTGGGGTGCGGCTTGACATGGATCGGGCCGCTGGAAATGCTCTTTAGCGCCGAGACGGAAGGGGAAGCCATTGTTTCCGGTCAAGTCGTTGAATCGGCTTCCTCAAAGGAAAAACCTGTTTCATCCGAATCGGCCTCCATCCAACCAAACGCCCCGGCATCCGCCCAACCCTGTGGAGACGTCACGCCTATGCCTAAATTGTCCGAAGAGTCCATCCAGATGATCGAACAGGAGTTGGCCCAGATTCGGTCCCAGACGGTAGCCCGGACCTATGCGGACGCCCAGGGCAAGAAACTTTTATATCGGCTGTGGATTCCCCGCGGCTACGACGCGACGAAGAAAAAATATCCGCTTATTTTGTTCCTGCACGGAGCGGGCGAACGCGGAGACGACAACCAAAAGCAGTTGGCCCATCCGGATGTGCTGCATTGGGTCCGGGAAAAATACGCCAAGGAGCATCCTAGTTTTTTGGTAGCGCCGCAGTGCCCGGCCGGGGCCAAGTGGGTCGATGTGAACTGGTGGCAGGTGCCCCACCATCAGACGCCGCCGCAGCCGGCCGAACCGATGCGGCTTACCATGGAACTGCTCGACGCCCTCCAAAAGGAGTTTTCCATCGACCCGGATCGGATTTATGTGACCGGGCTTTCCATGGGCGGCTACGGGACGTTTGATCTTTTGGTGCGTCGGCCCAACTATTTTGCGGCGGCAGTTCCGCTTTGCGGCGGGGCCGACGATAGCCGGGCCAAAGACTTCGCCCATGTGCCCATCTGGATTTTCCACGGCGCCCAGGATAAGGCCGTTCCGGTGGTCCGGTCCCGCTCGGTCGTCGAAGCCCTACGCAAAGCGGGCGGCCAGCCCCGATACACCGAATACCCCGACGAAGGCCACGCCATCTGGAAACGTGTTTACGCCGATCCGGAACTGGCTCGCTGGCTATTTAGCCAAGTCCGCCCCAAATAACCCATGTTTTCCCCAGGAAATTCTGCATCTGCCATCCCCGGACCCCGTTAGCCGAATGAAGGCGCCCTTGGAGGGACCTGCTTGTCAGGGCCGGCTGCTGGCCTCTGCCGCCTCAGGAGAGGAGGGTTCCAAAGCGAAGCGAAGCTGGCTGAGGGGTGTCATTCCCACGAAAGTGGGAATCCAGAAAAAGGCGGACTCCATGTTACCTTGGACCCGCTTGCCACACAGGAATACCACCGTAGCAGGCACAAAGTAGCCTGGATCTCTGCTTTCGCAGGAATGACACGTTATTCACCTCCATTCGGCGAAAAAGTTAGCGTTTCGGAATTCCCTACAAAAGATTGACCAGGCCGCAGAGAAGGACCATAATATTTTTCCAGAACAGCTTATTGATCTCTGCAAAACCAAGGGACGCCAATGTGGCCGAAAACCGGGGATGTTCGTGTCTCGTACCATGTTAGCCGAATGGAGGGATCGGCTGTGTTATTCCTGCGTAAGCGGGAACCAGATAACATGGGCTTCTCCTGTGTGGATTCCCCCTTTCGCGGGAATGACACCCTGGCTTGAACCCGCCAGGGGAAATGGGAAAGCAGCGCCCCCATTCGGCTAAATGTTACAGGCACTCCTTTTTGAAAATTTTTCCGCGACAAGGAGATGGACCATGCACACGATGCACCGGCGGGAGTTTTTGCAGCAAAGCAAAAGGACGACGTTGGGAATGGCGGCGGGGGTAACGCTGTTGGCCAATGCGGCCAGTGTGCGCGGAGCGCCCGCCGCGGAGAAGATTTTGCTGGCGGCAGTGGGCGTGCGGGGCCGAGGGGCTAACTTGGCCGCAGGATTCTTGCAGCGGGGCGGCTGTGAATATGCTTATATCTGCGACCCCGACACCCAACTGTTTGAGTCCCGCGCCAAGCAGATCGCCGAACAGCAAGGCGGCAAAATGCCCAAATGCGTGAAGGATTTTCGCCAGGCGTTGGACGACAAACAGGTAACGGCCATTGTGTCGGCCACGCCGGACCATTGGCATGCGCTTTCCACGGTGTGGGCCTGTCAGGCGGGAAAAGATGTTTATGTCGAAAAGCCTGCTTCCCACAACTGCTGGGAAGGCCAAAAGATGGTCGAGGCGGCCCGCAAATACAATCGGATTGTCCAGGTGGGCACGCAGAACCGGTCGGCCGCCTACAACATGTCGGCCAAAAAGTACATCGAAGAGGGCAAACTAGGCCAGGTCCATTTTGTGCGGGTGTGCAACATGAAATTGTGGGCCAATCGGCCGGCGGTGCCCGACAGCGATCCGCCGCCTGGCTTGGATTGGGACCTTTGGAACGGCCCGGCGCCGGCCTGCCGATACAACGCCGCCTACCATAACTACTGGCACCATCTCTGGCGGTATTCCGGCGGCGATATTGCCAACGATGCCAGCCATCAGATCGACCTGGCCCGCTGGTTGGTCGGAGTGGAATTACCCTTGCGGGTCTATTCCACCGGCGGCAGGTGGGATAGCGAAGGCGTGGCCGAAACCCCGGATACCCAGGTGGCCGTCTGGGAATATCCGAAAATGCTCATCGTCTTTGAACTGACCCTTTATACGCCGTATATGCTCAAAATTTCCCCGCAGATTCGGGAATCGCTCACCGAGTTTCCTTATTGGCCCCAGTGCGCCACCCGGATCGAAATCTACGGCAGCAAGGGGCTGATGATCGTCGGCCGGCACGGCGGCGGCTGGCAGGTGTTTGATCGGCCTCAGCGGGAAGTGCCCCAGGTCGTAGCTTCCGACAACGGCAAATTCCCCGACCCAGAACACCAGACCAATTTCCTCCAGTGCATCCGCAGCCGCAAAACGCCCAACGCCGACATCCTAGAAGGCCACCGCAGTGCCCTTTTGATCCACTATGCGAATATCAGCTATCGGCTCGGCGGGGTGAAACTTTCCATCGACCCGAAAACCGAACAGATCGCCGATCCGCCCGAAGCCATGAAACTGTTCCGCCGGGAATACCGCAAACCCTACGAGATTCCGGAGACGGTCTGACCTACCCGCTTCCGCTAAATAACTCCACAAAATATCGGAAGCGCTCGGGCTACTGGCTACTCGAAAACGAAGGCATTTGGCACCTTTGGACCGCTTTGGCAATCCTGGGGAGTTATTTAGGGAAGTTCACCGGTCTGCGCCCGGCCGGAAATGAGAACCGGGGGACGAAAAGGGGCTGTTGGTCTTGGCGGCATCAGGGCCCTGTGGGCGGGCTGTTCGGGACCAAGGCCCTTTTGCCCGGCGTCTTTTAGAGCCTGTCCCGAAATGGGCTAATCGTAACATTTTAGCCGAATGCAGGGACAGGCTCGTCGTGCCAGCCAAGGTCCCTCTCCCCAGGGGGAGAGGGTTAGGTGAGGGGGAATAAGGGGAATAGGGGAATAATAAGTGGATAGCCGCCTTCTTTTCTCCCCCTCACCCGGCCTGGCCAAAGGCCAGGCCGGCCTCTCCCGCCAGGGGAGAGGCGGGTTGCTTCATTCCGCTAAAGTGTTACGGCCAATCAGGGGTCGGGCAGCACGCTAGGGGACGACCTCCCCGGTTGGTAAACCCCTTAAAACCATGGGATTCCTCCAATCTGCGGGCATCGGCTCGAACGGGGTAGATGGGGGAAAATGGATGTTCGGGAGAGCCTCTTAGGCGGATTCGGAACTCGGCGGTCGGTTCTGTTGGGCCTGGCGGTGGAGTTTTTCGGCCATTTGGCGGTCGGCCTCCGCTTTTTCCGTTTCTCCCAGTTTGGCGTAGGCCACGGCTCGGTTGGCGTAGGCGTCCGCATAATCCGGTCGGAGTCGGATGGCTTCCGTGTAGTCGGCAATGGCCTTTTGCAACTGTCCCAACGTGCGATACACTACGCCGCGGTTATTCAAGGCCCTGGGGTAATTCGGCTGCAACCGGAGGGCTTCGGAAAGATCGGCCAGAGCCTCCTCGTATTCCCCTCGTTCATAGTGGAGGGTGCCCCGGTTGCACCAGGCACGGGCATAGGTCGGATCTAGGCGGATGGCTTCGTCGAAGGCGGCCAGCGCCTTGTCCAATTGGCCCTTGATCCAGAGGGCATTGCCCCGACCACATGCTCGCAGGGCCTCTTCCATCCTGACCGCCTCCGCCCGAAAACCAGAGGAGTCGAAAAAACTCTCCCACGAAAAGCGTGCTTCGGCCTCCTTCTTCTATCATGATCTCCCTCAGCACGTTCCGCAAGCCACAACAAGAAAATCTCCACTCTGTTCACCGAATGAAGCACGCTCACCTCTTCCCCGGCGGCCAAACCCGGCGCGTCATTCCCACGAAAGTGGGAATCCATTTGTTTTTTTCTGGATTCCTTCTTGCGC
>Ga0209809_1002074_pt1 | contig 14909 bp, 9 predicted proteins | sample YNPMSTMetaG_FD_186172 | JGI IMG/M metagenome (GOLD analysis project Ga0209809, IMG submission 186172) | Anoxygenic and chlorotrophic microbial mat microbial communities from Yellowstone National Park, USA - YNP MS-T MetaG (SPAdes) (version 2) ... | reverse complement strand
TGAAGTTTGGTCATTTAAAACACTTCCATTAAATGCACCTAATCAAGTTCAACTTGTAAATCCTCAGAATAATACTACCATCTACAATCCTAGACAAATCACATTTCAATGGTTAGCTTCAGAACCTGATGTTGATGCTTACAGATTTGAGTATGGAATTGACAGCACATTAACATACAAGATAATTGATACAATTATCTCAAGTACTGAATTAACTCTCGATTTTACTTATCGATTTGATTTGTTCAATTACTGGCGAGTAACAGCAAGGAATGGTGTTGGTTGGGGGCAACCAAGTGATATCTGGATGTTTAGACTAATTAGAACTTCTGTGGAAGATGAAATTATACCAGATAAATTTATACTCTATCAAAATTATCCTAATCCATTTAATCCAACAACAACGATAAAATTCAAATTGCCAAAGAGTGGATTTACAACGCTGAGAATTTTTGATTTGTTTGGAAAAGAAATTGCAACATTAATAAACGAGAATTTGAATTCAGGAACTTATGAAGTAAAATTCTCAACTGATGAATTAAAAGATAAATCATTAGCTTCTGGAATTTATTTCTATCAATTGAAAAGTGGGAAATATTCTGAGATGAAGAAAATGATTTTGTTGAAATAAAAGGATTGAAATGTAATATAAATTGTTGATTAATTAATGAGTACACTTAAGCAAAAGGATTTGGATTTAAAATTTATCAATAAATTCGTTACTTTTATGTAGAAATTTTTTTACAAAAAAACAGAGGAGGTTCAACATGATAAAAGTTTCATTTTTGTTTTTCTGTGTGATAGTAGTCAATAATCTGCTTTCACAACCAAAAATTTCATTCTCGGATTTAATGATTAAAACCGAATTGAATCCGAAGTTAATTGCCAACGCAAGAGTTGAAGCAGGTAAAGCGAATTTACCAATCAGTATCTACATTCCTAACAAAGCATTTATTGAAGCAAAAGATATTGAGGATGGGAAAGTTGTATACTCTGTAATTACAAACTTCGCTCATCCAGAAAAGGGAGGCTACACGGCATTCTTTGATGAGGTTTCAAAGAAATTTGATTTATCAAAAGCAAGAATCCAATATTCGAATGGTTATGTGGTAGACAACTCCGGCGAATCGATTAAACTAAATAACCAATCACAACCTACAAAAATTTTGTTGGTGCCAGATTGGACGCTTGATAGAGTTTTGGCATTTGATTATGCAACAGGGAACCTTGTAGATACGGCTTTTATTCCTCCTGATCCGCCAAGGCTACAAAGTCCAAAACATGCAATACAAAAATCGAAAAGTAGAATTCTTGTGTCAGACCAGCTAAGTGATGTTGTACAGGAATATGATACGAGTGGATATTTTGTGAAAACATTCGCGCCAGCAAGCGGCGTTAATAATGCTATTCTGGATAACATAAGAGGAATTTGTTTTAGACCAAATCGTAATTTGTTAGTCTGTAATGCTGGTGGCCCTGCTGGTTCGCAAAATACTGTTCAGCAATTTGATACAGCTGGAGTATTTGTGAATACTTTTATGTCTCAAAGTGTAAATAGTCCCTTTAGTCTTTTATATAGACCAGGAGATATTCTGCTCGGGAATTCATCCGGCAATCCAAAAATTTTCAAATATGACTTTGAGGGAGTTTTAATAGGTCCTTTTACTACAACAACCTTAAATTTCGTACAGCAATTATGGAGAAATCCAGACGGCACTATTGTGGCGTGTGAGTTTAGTGGAACCGGGTCAGGATTGAAAGTTTTTGATTCAACAGGAAACTTAATTACAACTCTAGCCGGGGTAACGGGAAATCGAGGAGTATTCAGACTTCCAAACGGTAATTACTTAACTACAAACAGTGCTGGAATATTTGAAATTGATGATACTACTGGTGCCCTGGTTAGGCAGATCTATGCTGGGGCAAGTTTACAATATATCGACATATTTGATAGAAGCCCTGACGGTGGTCAGGTTACAGCATCTGTTAACTTTATAGAAGGTTGGAATCTATTTTCCATTCCAATTTTTACAAATAATATGAGTGTCGATAGTCTTCTTATTGGAAGAACATCTCCTGTCTATACTTACAATAATGGTTATCAAAGTGTTGATACAATAAAGATAGGTTCAGGTTATTGGGTGAAATTCCCTACAAGCAGGACTCTAAATTTGATAGGCACAGCTGTAGCAAACACCAATGTTAATGTTTCACAAGGTTGGAATTTAATAGGAACATTCAACAACAATGTTCCAGTTGCTTCAATTACATCAAATCCACCAAACATTATTACAAGTAACTTTTACGGATATAATAATGGTTACTTTGTTGCAACAGAGTTATTACCCGGTAAAGGATATTGGATAAAGGTAAGTCAAAATGGAACTTTGAATCTACCTACAACTTTTGTGAAGAGTGCGGACTTCATAAAACAAAATGAGGAGTTTGAGAAATTCAATCGAATAATTATAAGTGACGCTGATAATAACAAAACGATTCTTTACTTGACAAATAGTGAAATCAGTTCATCCAAATATGAACTACCTCCAATTCCTCCAAGTGGTGTGTTTGACGCAAGATTCACATCAGATAGATTTGTTGAAAACATTAGTGACGGAAACATAGAACTTTCTGTAAATACTCCTTCATATCCGATAAAGATAAAGGTTGAAGGGATTGAAGTTAGACTAAGAGATTTAATCAATGGAAAACTTGTTGATGTTAAATTAAAAGATGGAGAAGAGATAATAATAGAAAATTCTAAATTGAATAAATTTACAGTTGAGTCGATGACTCTTCCTTTAAGGTTCGAATTATATCAGAATTATCCCAATCCATTTAATCCAACGACAACGATTAAGTTCAAATTGCCCGAGAGTGGATTTACAACACTGAAAATTTATGATTTGTTTGGAAAAGAAGTGACGACTTTAATTAATGACAAACTGGATGCTGGAACTTATGAAGTAAAATTCTCAACTAATGATTTGAAAGATAAATCATTAGCTTCTGGAATTTATTTCTATCAATTGAAAAGTGGGAAATATTCTGAGATGAAGAAGATGATTTTGTTGAAGTAATGATATAGTCTTGTCTTATCCCGTAATGAAAATTGATAATTGAACATTTGGTGCTTTCTAAAAATTTACGAAATGTCATCCTGAGCGTCAGTCGAAGGATGACATTAATCTTTTTAAATTTTCTATAGCGTTGTCCATTACTTCGATAAGCTCTAACTAAAGATTTTTAACTTACTGAACAACCCCATAATTGTAAAACCCCAACACACTCCCAATCATCAAAATTATCTTAAATGATTAATAATTGTAAACTCCAACTTGCCCCCTACCATAAGAAATTATCCGGGATGATTAATTATAAAGTTTTCGCCTAAATCATCAATAAGTAATCAAATATCTTTTTGCAAATTCATGTTTGATAAATTCTGTCCTTTCAATGTACAACCTTTTCGAACCTGGAATGGATTTGAGTGGAATTATTCCATGAACAGAATTGGTCAAAAAGATTTCATCAGCATCATTAAAAATTTTTTGGTCTAATGGCTCTTCAAGAATTTTAATTCTCAACTCTTTACAAAGCTTGATTACTTTTTCTCGTGCAATTCCATGTAAAATTCCGCAATCAAGGGACGGAGTTTTTAGATAAAATTTTCCTGGCTTTTCTCCATAAAAAATGAAAAAGATATTTGTCCGTGAACCTTCAAGAATATGCCCAGCATCGTCAATGAAAATTACTTCATCATAATTGTGTTCTCGAGCCTTTAAGAATTCCAGAAAATAAATAAAATTACTCGTTGTCTTATGCTGTCTTAATTCATCACTATGTTTTAGAATATAATCGCTGAGCTTAATTTTTGCCTGTTTCTGAAATGAAGGTACGAAAGGCACAACTTCGTAAGTCAAAAATGGCTGCAAATTTTTTCCTTGAAGTGAATATGTAATCCTAATTCTTGCATCTTTAATATTCTTCTTTTCAATTCTTTCGATTAAAGTTTTATAAATATCTTTAATATTAATAGTTGGAAGCTTAAAATCTTTTAAACTTTTACTTAGACGCTTTATGTGTTCATCATAAAAAATAATGTTTTTATTAATGGCTCTCATAGTCTCATAAAAACCTAAACCATATTTGAAGGCTGAATTTGTGAGGGGATTAATGTTTCGTTTCATCTCGAATTTAGAAATGAATCAAAAATCTTTTTTCCCTTATGAAGAGTTTCCTCAAATTCTTTTTCTGGTTCACTATCGTAAACAATTCCTCCACCTAAATTCAAAAAAAGTTTTCCACTGTCATAAACAATTGTTCTAATTGCAATATTAAATTTTGCATTTCCACTCAAATCAATAAAACCAATTGAACCTGTGTAAACTCCTCTTTTACATTTTTCGAGTTCATCAATGATTTCCATTGACCTTTTTTTTGGTGCACCTGTTATTGAACCACCAGGAAACATAGCCTCAATTAAATCAAAAATATCCTTATCATCTTCAAGTTCACTTTCAATTTCTGAAACTAAATGATGAACCGATGCGTAACTCTCGATTTTTTTGAGTGAATTAACTTTCACACTTCCAGGTTTTGATACTTTTCCTAAATCGTTTCTTTCCAGATCGACAATCATCAAAAGTTCGGCTGAATCTTTTTCGCTGTTGAGCAATTGCATCATCATTTTTTCGTCTTCCTCAGGTGAATTTCCACGACGAATTGTTCCTTTAATCGGTTTTGTGATTGCTCTCTTATTCTTCAAATCAATAAATAATTCTGGCGATGAGCTAAGTATCCATCGATTTTTATCTACACAAATTAATGCACTGAAAGGAGCTGGATTCAATTCTCTTAATCTTGAGTAAACTTGAATTGGATGATTATCTATTTTACAAGAAAATTGTTGAGAAAGATTTACCTGATAAATTTCTCCTGCTTCGATATATTCTTTTGCTTTTTGAACTATCCGAATGTATTCTTCCTTTGTAAAATTTGAAATTGGTTCAGATGTAAAATTTCCATCTGTGAATTTTTGTACTGAATAAAGATCAAATAGTCGATGTAAAAACTCTTTGACATTTTCCAATGAATAGGCAGTATATTTTTTTGTTTCGTGATTGAAAACAAGAGTTGATGTGAAATATCCGAAGAATATTTCAGGGAGGTCATAATTAGAATTTTTATTGCTATTAACTTTTTCAATCCTTAATCCGAAATCATAACTCAAGTATCCAGCGAAACCACAGCAAAAAGAAGGACAAACAAATTCATTCAAATTGCATTTCAATTTCAATTCATAAAAAAGTTTTTTCAAATGCTTAATAGGTTCAGCGGTTAAAATTTCTATTTTATCATTTTGAATTATTGAAATCTTATCTCCATCAAAAGAAAAGATAAATTCAGGCAGTGGCGCAATGATTGAGTATTTACCATAGTCAGATTGGTAATAGGAACTATCAAGAAGTATCCATCCATTTTCAGGGTTCAGGTTCTTAAAAAGTTCAAATGGTGAAATGTTTAGGGAGAATTCAAAACTTTCCATAGTGAAAGTAATTTAATTTGCATAAGTAAAATGAGGCAAGTTTAAATTTGAAAATCAAATTAAAAGTTCTCAACTGATTTAATAACTTTATAAAGGTGAGAGAAATTTAATATTTAACTTACTGACTTATCACTTCTTCCCGTTTATAAATTTTCAAAATATTATAAAAAGTATCCCTCTGTGCTGCATCAAAACCTGCGCCGTGAATTAAATCAATTACTTCTTCTTTCGAACTTTTGTTTATGAAATTTGCAGCTGCGTGAACATTTTCTTCTTCAAGTGTTCCGCCAAAATCATCAGCACCAAAATGCAAAGCAACCTGACCAATTTTCTTTCCTTCACTGAACCACGATGCTTGAATATGGGGAAAATTATCAAGATATATTCTTGAAACTGCAATCATCTGCAAATAACGGTAAGGAGAAGCAAATGACTTAATGTGTTTTTCAAGCGGAGTATTTTCTGGTTTGAAGCTCCATGGTATGAATGCTGTAAATCCACCTGTTTCATCTTGAAGTTTTCGAATACTATCTAAATGAATTACTATATCTTCATCTGTTTCAATATGACCGAACATCATTGTTGCTGTTGTTTTATATCCAAGTAAATGAGCTTCACGCATTACATTTAACCAATCAGCACTCGTTCCTTTTTTCTTGCTGATTTTTCTTTTTACTCTATCACTTAAGATTTCTGCACCACCGCCTGGAATTGTGTTTAGTCCGACTTCTTTTAATTTCATTAAAACTTCTCGAACCGATAAACCGCTTACTTCACTCATTCCAATAATTTCAGATGTTGAAAAGAAATGAGGATGAATTTCGGGAACTTCTTTTCGGGTTCTTTCAACAAGTTCAAGATAATAATCGAATGGTAGATCTGGATTAACTCCACCTTGAAGAAGAACCGTGGTGATGCCTCTTTTTGCTGCATCTTTGAATTTTTGAATCATTTCATCAACTGAGTAAGTATATGCATCGGGTTCATCACGATGACGATAAAATGCGCAAAATGTACAATCAATTTCGCAGACATTTGTATAATTTGGATTGGTATCGTTAACAAAAGTTACATAATACTCAGGATTATACTTGAAACGAATTTCTTTGGCTACCTCTCCCAATTCGAGAATATCATTATACTTTAAAAGTTGTAAACATTCATCGTTTCCAATTCTTTCGCCGTTTAATGCTTTCTGTAGAATGTCTTTTGTGTTCATAGTTTTTCCTAAATATAATTTTTTTCAATGTCAGGTTGATCTCAGAGACTTTGTCGTAATTGCTAAAAAAATTACTCAATCCAGCTTATGCCACTTCCACTGCACAGAGAAGCAGAAAAATCCCTCTAATTAATGGCGAGGGATTCAAGACAAGTTCATGAAATTAAATTACAACATAGTCTTTTGCCAAAGCTTGAAGTAAAACTTTTCAAAATATTTTATCTTTTGTTCATCACAATGAGAATTAACTTCATAAGATTAGTTTTCAAACACTTTAAAAATAATTAATTTTATCAATAACTAAAGTAACAAAATCTATCAACAAAAAAAGATCATCAATAAATTTTCAAATAAACAAGAAGGCTTACAATTAATCAAAGTAAAAATATAAAAGTTGACAAATCTCCAGCTCTTTTGGTAGTCCAGACTAAATAATATCTGGATTTACCGAAAACTATTCCATGCTTATTGAAATAGCAGACAATGATAAAAGAAGTATTTAGAATTATTAGATTTTTTCAATAAAGCTTTGATCATTCAATATGTTTATAACAAGTTTCCTCAACTTTTAATAAAGATAAAAACCGTTTTCCCATAAATTCCTATCGAATAGTAATGAAAATAAATCAATTATCTTGAAAAAGTTTCTACTCAAACTTGGTTGCTTTTTAAAGCTTTTGGTTAGCTTACATTATCTTCAAAAAGTATTTCTCTCAAAGAATTGCAACTATCCTATTTAAAATTATCCTAAAAAAATTGGATTAAGAATATTTCTATTCACTAACATCTTGATTTTATCATACTCATCAGCAATCTTTGTAATTGAAAAACGAGAGTGAAGAGAGTTCTTCAAAAATTTTTCAGGAAAAAATTAAGCTTCAAATGGATTTTATTAAGACATATTTGAAAATAAGTACGATTATAGTTATAACAATTTTTTTTGCTTCACTTGCAATAGTTGCATCAATTTTAGATAGAAGTGGAAAGGTGTATCATTTCTTAGGAAAAATCTGGGCAAATTTATTGCTATGGATTGCAGGTGTAAAAGTCGAGGTGATTGGACTTGAAAATATCAACTCAGATGAAAATTATGTTTATGTTGCAAATCATTGCAGTGGTTTTGACATTCCAGTTGTTATGGCTTCGATTCCAGGTCAGTTAAGAATTGTTTTCAAAAAAGAGTTGACGAAGATTCCATTGTTTGGTTGGCAATTGAGAATTGGTCCTTATATTTTAATTGATAGAGAAAATCCATCAAAAGCAATGGAAAGTCTGGAAATCGCAAAGAAGAAAATCGAAAAAGGTGCAAGTGTTTTGCTTTTTGCCGAAGGGACAAGAAGTAAAGATGGAAACATTCAACCATTTAAGAGAGGAGCTTTTACTCTTGCAACGAGAAGCGGTAAAAAAATTATTCCACTGACAATTAAGGGTACTTTTAATATTCTACCTAAGAAAAAATTTAGAATTAGGCCTGGAATTGTTAAACTTTTTATTGATTCACCAATTGAACACAATGGCTTAATTGATAAAAAATCTGAACTCGAATTAATGGAAAGAGTTAGAAACATCATCGTTAAAAATTATTATTCATAAATATGAGAATTACAAAAGAACTAATTTTACACATTGCAGAGCTTGCTCATTTGAAACTCAGAGATGATGAAATTGAAAAAATGCATCAGGACCTAAATCAAATTCTTGAATATGTGGACAAATTAAATGAGATTAATACAGAAGAAGTTGAACCTTTATCACATCCACTTCCAGTTATTAATGTGTTAAGAGAAGATAAACTTCAAGTTTCAATTGAGAGAGAAGAAGCTTTAAGAAATGCACCTGATGCAACAGAAGAATTTTTCAAAGTGCCAAAGGTAATTTAATGTCAAAAATTTTAGGATTAATTCCAGCGAGATTTGCATCTACAAGATTATTTGGAAAGCCACTTCGTTTTATAGGTAATAAGCCTATGATTCAACACACTTATGAATCTGCTGTGAAATCAATCTATCTTGATAAACTTGTTGTATTAACGGACGATATTAGAGTTTTTAATGCAGTGAAAAACTTTGGCGGGGAGGTTGAAATAACTCCTGAATTTTTACAAAGTGGAACTGATAGATGTGCTTATTACTCAGAAAAATTTCCTGAATATGATATAGTCGTAAACATTCAGGGAGATGAACCTTTTATTGCCAGAGAAGTAATTGATAAAACAATTAAACCACTGCTTCAAATTGAAGATATTCAAGTTGCAACCGCAGGGACTTATTTCAAAGATTTATCGATAATTTCAAATCCATCTTTTCCAAAAGTTGTTGTTGATGATAACGGTTTTGCAATATATTTTTCGCGTTCGGTCGTTCCATATTATCAAAGTGAAGATATAGAAAGAAAATATATCCGGCATATTGGAATTTATGTTTATCGGCGAAATGCTCTGCTTAAAATCACAAGTCTTCAACAAACAAAACTTGAAAGAATAGAGAAACTCGAACAACTCAGAATGATTGAAAATGGTTTTAAAATAAAAGTTGAACTTGTGGATTATGAACCGATTTCAGTAGATACTGAAGAAGATTTAATTCTTGCGAACAATTATTGGAAAGAAAAATACGGAAACAGAGAATGACTATTCCACACAAAGTTGAGCTTGCAAACATACCAACTCCAATTCAAGCTATTTTTTTTGAAGGATTTGAAATTTTAATCAAACGAGATGATTATACTGGAATTGAGTGGACAGGGAATAAAATCAGAAAACTCGAATATTTAATTTTCGATGCTTTTCGAAAAAAGGCTGATGTATTGATTACTTGTGGTGGTGTTCAATCCAATCATGCAAGAGCCACTGCGGCTGTTTCTGCTAGACTTGGACTTAAATCAATTCTCTACTTGCGAAAGGAAGGAACTGTTTTAAATGATGGAAACTTAGCATTGGACAAATTATTTGGTGCAGAAGTAAAATTTGTAACTCAGGAAGAATATGACAACATTCAAGAAATTGCTGAAAGAGAAATTAAATCATTAAAAAAGAAAGGATTGAAAGCTGTTTTTATTCCCGAAGGTGGTTCATCTCCACTTGGCATCTGGGGATACATTGAATGTGCAAGAGAAATTTCAAGGCAATTAAAATTCGTTAGTAACAAACCTTCCCATATTGTTTCTGCTGTTGGTTCCGGTGGAACTCTTGCTGGGCTTGTTGTTGGTAAAAAACTTTTTGGTTTGAAATCAAATCTAATTGGCATAAATGTATTAAAAACTTCTGGTGATTTTGAAAAAATTGTTTGTGATCTTGCAAATGAGTGCAGTAAAAAATATAAACTTGGAATCAAAGTTACATCAAAAGATTTCACAATATTAGATGGATATTCTACTGAAGGATACGAAAATATTTCAAAAGAAAAATTGGAACTTTTGACTTTTGTCTCACAAGATTATGGTTTATTGCTTGATCCAGCTTATACTGGTAAAGCGTTTTTTGGAATGGTTGACTATTTCATTTACCAGGGACATGAATTTAACAAGTTGATGTTCATTCATACAGGTGGAGTTTTTGGAATTTTCCCGAAGATGAAAAAGTATCTTGAAACTTTACGACAATTAACACTTTAAAAGTTTGTAAAAGACTAAAAACAATTTATGAGGTAGATATGCTTTTCGATTTTGAACTAATCAAAAAAGTTTATACTGATTTTGCTGAAAGAGTTGACCACGCCAAAAAGATTCTTGGCAGACCAATGACTTACGCTGAAAAAATTCTTTATGCTCACACTTGGGAATTACCATCTCGTCCTTTTGAAAGAGGGAAAGATTTTGTTGAGTTTAGAATTGATAGAGTTGCAATGCAGGATGCAACGGCACAGATGGCATTATTACAATTTATGTCAGTAGGATTACCAAAAGTTGCGGTCCCTTCGACAGTTCATTGTGACCATTTGATTCAAGCTCAAGTTGGCGCTGAGCAAGACCTTGCAAGAGCCTTCGATGAAAACAAAGAAGTTTACGATTTCCTCGCTTCAGTTTCAGCAAAATATGGAATTGGATTCTGGAAACCAGGTGCAGGTATAATTCATCAAGTTGTTTTGGAAAATTATGCTTTCCCAGGCGGAATGATGATTGGAACAGACTCACATACTCCAAATGCTGGCGGACTTGGAATGCTGGCAATTGGGGTCGGTGGTGCAGATGCTGTTGATGTTATGGCAGGAATGCCGTGGGAACTCAGGTTCCCGAAATTAATTGGAGTTAAATTAACTGGTCAATTGAGCGGTTGGGCATCTCCAAAAGATGTTATTCTTAAACTTGCAGGAATTTTAACTGTTAAAGGCGGAACTGGATACATTATTGAATACTTTGGTGAAGGAACAAAATCAATAAGTTGTACTGGCAAAGGAACAATCTGTAATATGGGCGCTGAAGTCGGTGCAACAACATCAATTTTTCCATTCGATGATAGAATGATTGATTATCTCAATGCAACTAGAAGAGACGCTGTATCAGAACTTGCAATGAAATTAGCTTATGGTGCATCGAATTATCTTGCAGCTGATCCAGAGGTTGAACTCGAACCGGAAAATTTCTTCGATAAAATTATTGAAATTAATTTATCTGAACTTGAGCCTCATTTAAATGGACCATTCACACCTGATTTAGCTTGGCCTATTTCAAAATTGAAAGAAGCTGTTCAACAGAATAATTATCCTGAAAATATTAGCGCTGCTTTAATTGGAAGTTGTACAAACTCAAGTTATGAAGATATCGAACGAGCTTCTGCAGTTGCTCAGAAGGCATTAGAAAAAGGTTTGAAAGCAAAAACTCAATTCACAATTACTCCAGGTTCAGAACAAATTCGTGCAACCATTGAAAGAGATGGACAGCTAAAAATTTTGACTGACCTTGGTGGAGTAGTTCTCGCTAATGCTTGCGGTCCCTGCATTGGAATGTGGAAAAGAATGGATGTAAAAATTGGTGAGCGAAATACAATTGTGACTTCATTCAACAGAAATTTTGCAAAGAGAAATGATGGAAATCCAGAAACTCTTGCATTTGTCGCAAGCCCAGAAATTACAACCGCTCTTGCAATTGCGGGCAAACTTACATTCAATCCATTAACTGATACATTGATTAATGACTTTGGTGAAGAAGTAAAACTCGATCCGCCAGAAGGAAAAGAACTTCCAGAAAATGGTTTTGTCGTTGATGAAAAAGGTTATGTCCCTCCAGCTGAAGATGGCGCAGATATTCAAGTTATCATTAGAGATGATAGTGAAAGACTTCAAGCATTAACTCCATTTGAAAAATGGGACGGCAATGATTTTATCGATTTGCCTGTCCTTTTAAAAGTGAAGGGTAAATGCACAACCGACCATATTTCTCCGGCTGGTCCTTGGTTGAGATATCGTGGTCATTTGGATAAAATTTCTGACAATATGTTTTTAGGTGCAATCAATTATTTCACTGATGAAGCTGGAAAAACCAAAAATGTTTTCACTGGCGAATACAAAAATGTTTCTGAAGTTGCTCGTGAATATAAGAAGAAGAATATTGGCTGGGTTGTAATCGGTGATGAAAATTATGGTGAAGGTTCATCCAGAGAACATGCAGCAATGGAGCCAAGATATCTTGGTGGAAAAGCAATCATAGTAAAATCATTTGCACGAATTCACGAAACAAATTTGAAAAAGCAAGGAATTCTGGCTCTGACTTTTGCAAATCCAGAAGATTACGATAAAATCCATGAAGATGATAGAGTAAGTATCATTGGCCTGAATGAATTTGCTCCAAATAAACCACTCAAAATGATTGTTAAACATTCCGACGGAACAGAAGATGAAATCTGGCTAAATCATTCTTACAACGAAAATCAGATTGAGTGGTTCAAAGCTGGAGGTGCATTAAATCTTGTAGCAGAACAATTTCACAAAAAAGTTACTGAATTGATAGAAGAACCTAAGCCAGTAGCAGTTAAACCAAAACGAAAAACTTTTCAGAAGAAAGCTAAACCAAAAAGCAAAGTTAAGGCTCAGAAGATTAAGAAAACTGTGAAGGAGTCAGAAGCGAAAGCAAAGGCGAAAAAATCGGCAAAGGCTCAAGTAAAAAAATCTGCGACAAGGACAAAGAAAGTTACGACTAAGAAATCTTCTGTGAAAAAATCCACGGTTAAGAAAAAATCATCGAAGAAGAAATAAATTTATCTCTGAATTTTTTTCGTTGCTTTAAAAAATTGGGTCTGTCCGAAAAGTTACAAAATGTCGGGCTGAGTAGGTTTATCACGAGCTTATTGAAGGAGCGAAGCCCGACATTTTATAGAAGATTAAAACACTGTAAGTATAAGTTTCACATTAAAAATTACTTTTTAAGTCAGCCCCGATTTGTTTTAAATCATCGCATGTGGTTTTGATTTGCAAATTAAATGTGAACAATCATTTTAGAAATTTGATTTGGAAAGTTCATATTAGTTTATTCGCAGTCATCAATTAAATCAAAAACACTTTTCGAATACAAATAAGTCAATAGAGAATTGAGAAAGTTAATTTACACTAAATCATATATTTTAATCCAGCTGCAATTAAACCTAAAAGTGCGACAGTCCAAGTATACGGCAGCGTGTTCCACAAAATCTTTTGAACATCAATTTTCAATTCATTAGCAAGCCAGACATTCTGAGTATTTGTTGGGTCACTTACACCTTGAATTTGTCCAACTCCAAGCAAAAGTCCCATAATTGCACCTGGATTCATTCCACTTGCGAGCAAAATTCCCGCAAGTCCATAGCCCATTCCCCATACATTGAGTGGTCCCCGATATAATGCAAGAGGTGCAAGCAAAGTAAAAGTTAATACATAACTTAGAAAATTTTCAGGTACGATTTGTTTCAAAAATGGTTGAAGCAAATTTAAAACAGGCCATCCTTCAGAACTTACTTTGTTCCAGCTTTCACCAGGTCCAATGATTGAATTCAAGAGCATTCCAATTCCAAACATCAAAACAACAGCAGGCATAACCATACTTCCACCTTCAAAGGCGGATTTGACAAATGTGTTCATTATTCCTTTCCTAAATACAGATAAAACTCCATAAATCAATCCACAAATAAATGCCGTGATGAATTCGAAGTTGAAGAATAAAATTAAAATCAATGGAATGAATGGTGTAAAGAAGGAGCTCCAGTGAATATGTTCTTCTATTTCTTCGTTACTAAATTTTTTGAAAATGATTTTAAATACATTCAATGCAATTAGACCAACTATTCCAATAGCAATTAAGTATTTAGTAAACGAATAAGCTTTTTGGAAGAAAGTTGAGATTAAATTTTTAGAATTTTCATCAATTGAATTATAGATTGTTAAAGCAAGAAGAACAATTGAGATGATTAGAAAAGTTGAAATAAAAATTTTCTTAAAGTTTAATTGATGCCCATCAAAATAAAGTTGGATTGTTAAGTAAACGATGGCAGTCAAAAATGTTAACACAAACATAATCACAGCAAATTCACGAACTTCTGCTGGAGTTAATTTCAGAATTTCAATGTAAAGAGCCCAGTTGCCTGCATTCATCGTTCCGCCAATACTAAGTCCGAGCAAAAATATTCCAGCAATTGTCAATGGTCCGATTCCAACCGAAGACATAATAGGTAAAACTATTGTTGCAACCATAATTATTGCACCGAGTCCACCTAAGGTTGTAAATAGCAATACAATGATTGTCAGCATCAATACGCTAACGATCCAAGGTTTATCGCCAGAAAGTTCTGCACCTTTTTTGATAAAACTTTCAGCAATTCCAGTCTTTTGTAGAAAGATGCTCAGCATACTTCCAAATATTGCGATTGTATAAGCCTTGCTTAATTTAACTGCTCCTTCACCAATGACATATTGAAGAATGTCTATTACATTTACGCCTGCAATGAGTGGTATTAAAAAAGACATAATTGGTAAAGCAAGCAAGGCAGGAATTTTCCTCAGGAACATTAAAATTGACATTAACAAAAAAACAAAAAGTAAAAGAATTAATTGAATAGTTTCCATAAGACAGAAAAATTTTGTGAAAGAATTCTTTTTTAAGTTATGGTTATCAAAAACTAATTTAAGAAAATTTTTAGATGAGTAGTTGATAGATTTGCGTAATAATATTATAACGACG
>Ga0209809_1002056_pt1 | contig 14976 bp, 11 predicted proteins | sample YNPMSTMetaG_FD_186172 | JGI IMG/M metagenome (GOLD analysis project Ga0209809, IMG submission 186172) | Anoxygenic and chlorotrophic microbial mat microbial communities from Yellowstone National Park, USA - YNP MS-T MetaG (SPAdes) (version 2) ... | reverse complement strand
TGGCAGCAGCCATGTCCTCTATATCAGATCACTTTTACTGGACCACTCCCAGACGCCGTGCTGCACGGGTGCATTCACGGCCAGGGTGATTCTCACGCGGAGAACGCGGAAAGGTATAGAAAGCACAGCGTCCCTACCGGCGTCTTCTGCGGCCCAGAAGCGTGGCGTCCAGAAATCGCGTTGCCCCTATTGGTGAATGCACCCTGCTGCATCTAAACAAGTGGTATAATCGCTGTATAGCGCATAGCGCAGCTTCTAACAGGGCGCAGTGCCGTGCCTGAATCATCCCCATCCCTTGCTGGCGCGCCTCACCCGGGGCGCGATGCTTTTTCTGTTACTCGTAGTCATCCGTGCTGTGCAGCGCTAATCCCGCTGCGCCCTGCCATCATCACTTCGTTCGTTGTGTCTGGACAGGCGATTGTTAGCTAACCCCACTACGCCTGCGAGTCGGTAGAAGTCTGTGATGTCATACCATTCTGGCAACGGGGGATCAGGGATGACTGTTTCGGCGGAGAAGTAACGGCGACGAGGATAACCCTGGACACGCCAGTTTCCTCGGCCTAGGCGCACTGGCAAAGGGCAGCATGCATGTCTTCGGGGAGGTGCAGGACTATCTTGCTGCGCATCGCAGGGCACAGCGGATGAGGCGCTCGAGGTTGCCGCATGCGCGCAGGGCAGCGCGCTGGTCTGGGGCGAGGCGGACGGAGATCGCAGCACTGTTGTCCTCAGCGTTCTCGTCCTCCTGCAGATTGGACTCTGATAGGCAGGCGTCCACCGCCTCGCGGACGATTTCCGAGATCGTCCGACCTTCCTGTTCGGCACGTTGGCGCACCCAGGCGTCGATCTCAGCGGATACGCGGACGCGTATCGTTAGCGCAGGTACTACATCTGTTTATCTATGGCGAATATGACGACGGTAAGGAGGTACAGCCATGATTACCCAACCCAGTTCTATCACCTCACCCTACGCCCCCGGCCAACCCGTCGCGTCCGGCGGATTCTGCCTGCCCTGTGCAGACGGACAGCGATTCAAATTCCCTCACCCCGCCCCAGCGGATTTTTTCATTCAACTGCGCTGACCAGCAGCGGCCAACGTCTGCCTACGTTACTCATCATCACTCCAGGAGCGCCTCGAGCGCCCTTAAGAATTCTTCTCCGCCTGGCTCGCTACGCCAGGCCCGCACCACGGCGCGCGCAGCGGCTTTGATGCGGCTCTTGCGCTCCTCTTCCTCCTTCACCGCCAGCGCGATGCTCGCTGCGCATACGGCGGTGGCGACTTCACGCGATAGCGCGCAGCCGGTTCTGATGTCGTTGTATCCACACCATCTGCCAATTGTTACCTCCCCTGTCGTGATAATGCACTGCAGTTGGGGGTTGATGCGGACAGCGCAGGGATAATAGAATTCGTATCCTTCGATCACCTTTCCGCCGGCGGCGAGCGCGGCGTTAAGCTCGTCTGCGCTAAATACGTAGATGGGAGCTAGCCACAAGTCGCCGTCCGGATCCCAGTCATCGTCTCTGAACCACATAGCGGCGACGTTAAGCGAATCGCTGTCTGGCATCTGGAGAAGATGGATGGGCTTGATATACTTAGCGACGTCACCGAGCATCAGCGCGTCGATCTCGTCGTCGATCACATCGCTGAGCATCTCTGCGTGCACCCGGCGGAATGCGTCGATGTAATGCGCCTCTGCCTGCTCGGGGTCATCGGTTTCTGGCAGACCCTCGAGGTCAATGTTGTGGCGCGCTAACTCGTCTGGGTCAATTTCCCAGACAGGAACTTCGGCAGCGCGCAGGCACTCGTATGCCCACGCGCGCACCGCTTTGTCGTAGTTGACGAGGTCGGCGAGTGAACTGGAAAGGTAATACATGTTGACCTCCTTACTCAGGACTAAACTACAGATATTTATAGACGCAAGGGAACAAGAAAGCGCGCAGAGGCGCGCTTTGCCACAACAGAGCTAATCCTGCGCTCTCATTGGCGTAGAACCTGCTGACGTTGCCATCGGCGATAAAGCGCTGGCCAGCGCACGGATATGACCGGGGTGCGTGGGCTGAGGCGTGAGATGCCGTCACGACCCGCGGGGGGGGGAGTGGCCAATTCTGTCATCGCTTCGGCGCGGGAGATGCTGACCGCACTCTCGTCATGGTGTGGTCTGGGCTGGCGTCGTCCTCAGTTTTCCCTGGCACAGCACTCAGGTGATGCTGCAGGATCCACCTTGCCGGGCTTGGGTTTGATTGCCTGGTAGATTTGGGGAGACGAGACTAGCTTAGCAGGGAACTGGCTAGCGTTGCTGCGCGTATCGCTAGGCAGGGTCACTTGCTCAGGCTCGCATCACTGACGTTCAGTTCGTCGCTGGAAGAAACGAGAGCGCGTTGTGCAATACACTGGCGAGAAATACCCAGCTTGCGAAGATGGCCTGCTGGTGTATCGCAAGGAACGCTTTTCATCGCCTGCTCTCACTTCCCCAAGTGCACATACATATCCCGCTGCCTGGCCTATGCATGCCGTTCTGCTGCGCTCTCCACCTTCGCCAACCGCAGCAGCGCCCACTTTGCTCTCCACCCACGACCAAGAAGCCGTCCTCGGTGAACGACCCCTGTATGTCGGGCGCGTAGCGGCGGGATAAATCAAGCAAACCCAACACAGCGAAGACCTGGTCGATCTTATATACCCACCCTACCCCAGCGCTGCGACCAGCGCCTCCAGCCCTCTCGCCCGCACCCGTCGCCTGATCTGCACCATGGTCTCCTCATCCATCCCCCGCTCCCCGCCTCGCACATGCGGGACGACGAAGGTGTAACCATCCGGCGGGCTGGGCATCCCGTAGTTTGCCGCGCGCGTTTCCGCCTCGTGCGCACGCCAGCCCGCTGCCAGCTTGCGGTAATGCCCGCGCACCGCGTGCAGGACGCGCCGGCGCGCCTCCAGCGTCTGCAGATCTTCGGCATCGCCCCACGCGCGCGCCTCGATCCCCCTCGGCCAGACCTTGTTCAGGGATATTTTGCGCGCCCGCGGCAGGCACAGGACGCGCTCAGCGTGCGCTATCGCCTCGCGCGTCGCCCGCTCATCCTTCACCCCCTCTTCCCCCTTTCCCTCTCCCTTCTTTCCCGCGTAGACGAACACCGTCTCCCCCGCCACCACCAGGTCACGCCACAGCGCTGCGACGGCCAGATGGACATACGGGACGATCCAGTCTGGCATCACCAGCTCCAGCTCTTGTAGCTTAGTCGCATCCCCGCGCCAGCGAAACGCGCTGAGCGACTCGCCCGCCTCGTCGAGCAGGCTCACCCACTGGTAGCCCGCGCGCAGGCACACCCAGCGCAGGCGCTTCACCCCCCAGCGCACCAGCGGCAGCGCCGAGGGCAACTCCGCTTCGTAGATGCCCTGCTCGCTGTATTGCCTGTTCGCCTTGGCCTCGGCAATCAGCCGCTGCGCCATCGCCAGCGCCAGCTCAGCGTCCGGCAGGCCCTCAGGCGGCTTATCTGGGGCTTCCCACCACCGCCGGTTCACGCGCCACGGCGTGTAGAGCGCCTGAGCCTCGGCCAGCGTCGCCCCGCGCAGCGCGACGCGCTGCATCCAGAAGCGCATCACTGTCCTGGCCATCTCCTCCAAATCCGACGGCCAGTCGTCCTCCAGCGGCTCGATCAGCCGCGGCTTATGCAGCACCCCCCACACGGGCGCGGCGCTGCTGGCGATGCCCCAAGGCATCCCTCCCGCGATGTAATCCTCGACGATTCGTTCGCTGCCCTCCTCGCTCCAGACCAGCGCGCTGATCTGCCACACCATGCGCGCCACCCCCCACGGGTCGCGCGGGACGCGCAGCGCGTCGCCCCTGCGCGCCAGCAGCAACTGCTGCGCCATCTCGCGGATCGCCATGTCGTCCAGGTCGCCTGCGACCGGCGTCCCCCTGAGCGCCAAGGCAAAAGCGCCAGCGATGCTGGCCGCCATGCCAACCCGTATCTCGTCCATGACGCCCATCTGCCAGGCCTGCCCAGCGACGTAGCAGGCCGTCACCAACCAGGGGGGAACCTCGCCACCCACGCGGCGCTCAATGGCGCAGACGCGCGCAAGCGCCTCAAGCGGATCGCTCTCGCGTCGCCAGCGCAGGCGAAACGAACGAAACGAACGCTGGTCACCCTCGAACAGCACGATCGTCGGCCGGCGCGCCCGCGCGCGCATCTTCGGGCTTAACTCGGGGAGCATCAGATCTCGCTCCGGGATGCCATGCCGGCAAAACGCGACGCTGAATATCGAGCTGGTCTTGCTCAGGTCGCCCAGCTTGCTGCCGAACAACGGGATCGCGTCCAACTCGTAATCGGCGTCACCCCAGGCAATGCCGCCGCTCTCCTCGATGAATCGCATGACTTAGTTATATCGCATCAAGTAGTCCATTAAAAGTATTCTAACAGGGACACGTCTAGGAGGGCAGTCAGCCAGCCTCCTGACAGTTCTGCGGCAGCGAAGAGATGCGCGCATTGGCATACAGAAGTATCAGTGCAGATCGCAAGACCACACCCAACAGTGGGACACGCCCGTATTCCAGTTCGGAGTGAAAGTCCACCCAAGCTATCATGCCAGCGAAGCGCCCCCTTCTTTTTCCCCCGCAACACCTATTGATGGCGTGGCCATTATTCTTCCTGGGGGAAACAGCAGCCGTAGTTGCTTGTTTCCCCAGGAAGGGGTGCATTCAAAGCTAGCTGATCCTCACGCGGAGGGCGCAGAAGAAGACACAGAGTCCCTACCAGCATCTTCTGCTGCTAGACGCGGGACGTCTAGAAAATCGCGTTGTCCCGATTGGTCGATGCCCTCTCTGCTTGCGCGAGTGTGATACAATGATTCCCGACATTGACACCTCACTCGGGTCCGGTGAACTTAAATAGTTCACCGGACTTGCTTTCAGCCTAACAAACAGGCTGTCTGAGCCGGATGGCGCTTTCCTAACCATGGGCATGTCGGGCGCGTTCACAGTAAGGCTGACCTCACGCGGAGAAATAGAAGGCGCAGCATCCTTGCTAGTTGCCTGGAAGGTGGCGCGCCTGACTCGCGCGTTGCCCCTATTGGTGAATGCGCCCCCAGGAAGCAGGAGAAAGAAAGGGGACTATCACGTTTCGCTTACGCTCAGCATCCAAGCGGCTGCATTGACCAAGGCTGCGCTGACCTCGCGCCATCACCCTGTGTCATGCTGAGCGCGCCCCCTTCTTATTCCCCCGCAAGCGGGGGAAAGAAGTGAAGCATCTAAGCAGCCGCGTTGGCCGGGGCCGCGCCGCCATGCTGGCTCCGCAGCACTTTGCTCAGCCGCGAGTTTAGATTCTTCGACGATGCTCGCTTCAGAGCAGTTCACGAGCCACATCCGTGTATGATTTGCGCCATCTGATTTAGGCAGGTCGACCACGTCTGCATCGCCCTTCGCGCCTCCTCTGCATCGCACAGGGGCTGTCCCACGTGGACGATGTATTGGTCGCGGAACTGATTCACCTGGCTGAATAGCGTCTGGAACGCCGGCGCCGAGAAGCGCTGGCGCACGGCCTGCCACACGCCGCCGGCCGCAGCAGCAGTGCTCCTCTGAGCATAGCCCAGGCAGAAGAGCTAAGCGATGCACAGGCCGGTTCTCCACAAGGATGCTGAAGAAGTGGCGCTGGTTCTTCTCCAGCGCCGCGCGCTCGGCCTCGGACAGATGGTCCAGCGATGGCTGGAAGAAGCGCTCACAACCCTGAGCCGGGATCGCTGGCTTGATCTGCTGCTCCATGATGCGCTGGGCGTAGTCATCCAACGGACCAGGCGAATCATACTCCGCTGGTGGCTGGTCGAGGCTTGCCTGCGTCAACCACTGGCGAACACCTACCTCGTCCGTCGGCTCAGGCAGCGCGTTCAACGAAATTGCTCGTAGGGAACATATAGATACTCCCAGCGCGGATCGCCGACCGAGGCAGCCCGACACCACTCCGCTGTTGCAGGCCAGCAAAACGTGGCCGCATTCGCTACGTTCAGCGTGTTGCTGGACACCGTAAAGTCGAATATTCCTCAATATGGGTGAGAGAACCATGTAACATGTACAAATTTACTCAATGATTTTATTTTGCCCTCTCGCTGAGATAAATGCGATATTTAAAATATCGGCAACTCCGCGTCTCTATGCGAGGGATGGAAGATAAATTTAATATTAAATCAAGTTAAATATTAAAAATTATATATATTTATTTAAATATAAAGTTTTTGAGCTGCTAATCACGAAAAGCGAAATTGCGGGGAGAAGCAAATGTGGTCGCGCTCCAATCGTGAGTGCATCCGTGGGGGCGGGTGCATAGTCAGCGGGCTGGGTAGCTCCCACGCTGATAGCGCGTGCGCGCTGCCGACGCGCTTTCATCTACATCTGAGGCCCTATCTCGTGGCTCGGCCTTGAGCAGCAAGCCGTGGTTTGACGCGCGCAAAGGTCGACGGCGGTCCCCTGGTTGGACTGGTAAGCAGCAGAGGCGCTGATAATGGCATCCGCGAGCCTTCTGAAGTCCTCATAACAATTTTGGACGCTAGCAGCATGCGAGCGAATAGCGCCGTCTGCGGGCTTCAGGGCGAACATGGGCTTGCCGGCGCGCGCGGCCAGTTCGATCAGGCTGGGGTAGTGCCGGATGCGACAGAGTTGGGGGGAGCCAGAGAAGCTTGGCGCAGGCAGGTGTTGTCGATAGGCTGCCTCCAGCGCTGCTTGGCGCTTTTCGTCTGGGGGCCCCGTCAAGACGTAGCCGGCTGCGGCAAATGCGCCGCGGGGTTGGGTCATCATGATGAGGTCGCGGGCACACTCCCAATCAGCGCGCCAACGCAGGAGCGTTGGGCCCAGCACGCTGAGTGCGTGCAGCGAAAGGAGCGTTGCCTTCGCCGGGATGAGGATATGGTCAGCGGCCAAGAGCGTCGCGCGCGTCAGCGCGCCCAAGTTGGAAGCGAGGTCGACAATGACGAAGTCAGCGTCTTCGCGCTGGGCAATGGTGCGCATGATTTGCGATGGCATGGTGGTGCGGCGCAGGGCGGAGGGGTGTGCGCGCAGGCAGCGCCGCCATGCAGCGGCCAGCGCATCCTCACACTCGGCGAGGCAGGGGTCACCGACGATGATGCTGAGGCCGTCGGCAAGTGATTCGGTATGTGGGATGCGCACTTCGTCTGCGTTCAGTGCTGCAGAGAGGGTATTTGACCGGTCTGACCAGAACGCTTCCAGCTTATCCTCACCGAGGGCGATAGCCGAGAGGTGAGAATGGGGATCAAAGTCGGCGAGCAGGGTGCGGTGGCCGAGTTCTGTGAGCATCCAAGCGATGTGGTAGGCCAAGGTAGTTTTGCCGGTCTTGGCGGCACAATTGAAGAGGGCCACGATTTGCATATTGATATTATATTGCAGATTTGGCCTGTTCACGTCGGCTCAGGTTTACATAACTCAGTGATGCTCACGCGGAGGACGAGGAATGTTTTTATAGAAAGCACGGCATCCCTGCCGGCATCTTCCGCTGCCTAGAAGCAGAACCCCCAGAAAATCACGTTGACGCTAATGCACTCAACACACCCAGTTTGAGTGCATTCACAGCCGGGGGCAGAAGCTTGGGTAAGCAATGGCACTGCCTTATCGCTTGCGAATATCGGGGAGCGCAGTCCCTGGCTTCTCCTTATAATGGCAGGCGGGTAGTTACTCATCACCATATAAATAACAAAAGGTAAGCGAGGCGAATGAGATAGCTGTGCACTGGAAAGTATTCCTGCGCCTCGCCCAGGACAAGTTCTTATTTTCAACGAGCCAATGCGTGTTGAGACCGTGGGGGCTGTTGACGAGGGGTATTGGGCTAGTCGGCGTCCGCGCCGATCGCTTTTGCAGGATCGCCTTGTCAGGGAGCGATCTTTTGCAACTGGAGATACTTAAAGTTAGTTCACTGGCGGCGCTCGTTTGTTTAGACTTGGCCTGCAGACATATGCTCTGGAGATTGCCTACGCATTATTGTAAGCTGTCCATGACCCGCTGCCGCATACGACTGCATGCTGAAGCTGGGGTGGGGGCGCTTTCTGCTGGCCGACGACGGCGAGACGATCATGGCCGGCCTGCTCATTCGCCAGATTGATCTGGGCGGGAGCGCATTTTGATCGTCTATCCAGCCAACCTCACCTTTCAGCAGGTTGATGCATGCGATTTCCTAGAAGTTCCCCTACTAGGCGGCTAGTACTGCTTTCTTCGCCTGAGAATTACTGAGTTATATAAATCCGAAATTTAGATAATATAATTTCTTTAAACTGTTTTATTCTATCTAAATCTTTAAAAAATTCTGAGATTTCATAATTATTATTATTTATATTATATATTAAGTCTTTTATAAATTCATCCTTTATTTCTTCGTAAGGAAAGTTATTGTTCTCTATTTTATTTAAATGTGCGCTCATTGTTTTTGTATATAAATTTTCAGTAATTTTGCCTTTTATTGCTGAGTATGCTTTCCTTTCTGTTTCTCCACTTATATAATCTTTAAAATTTACTTTTGTGCGGTAATCACTTAAAATTTCATGATATAAATACAATCCGACGTGATTTGATTTTAAGAAAGTATATTCTTCCAACTCGTCTGAATTCCTCCTGTTTGGATGCCATAGGCGTATAATTCTTTCGTAATCTTTTATGAATTTACTTTTAAAATTTATTTTTGTTTGTCTTTTTAATATACCATATATAAAATCACATATTTTATGCTCGTAATTGTTTGAAAAACGCATTCTAGCTTGATCTACAAGCAATCTTACTTTATCAGAACAATTTATTTTTCCATATATATCTTCTATTTTTTTCTCTACTTGCTCATCTTCCAATTCTCCTTTTATTATCGAATAATAACCATAAATATAAATTGAGATATAGTTGAGTAGCAATATATCTTTAATTCGTGAATCATCGGCCTGCTTTTCCAGCCATGATTCTAATTTTTCCTTTTCTTTTTGCATTAGAATGCAAATCATATGCTTAATATTGTTACTAATATAAATTATGTCCTTTGTTCTTAATCCAATTGATATATACTTTTCAAACATTTTTAAGTCAGATAAAACTATAAGATGGTTTATATAATCTTTTATTAAATCATAATCAATCTTTTCTATTTTATCCATATGAAAATTTATTATATTAATGTGCCTTTCGTCAAATTTAAATAAGTTTTCCTCTAATATGTTAAGTATTTTCATCTCATCCCCCATTAACCTGTGAGACGTCTTCAAAGATAAGTACAACAGCATCGCTGCCCCCTGCACTCCCTCTGACCAACTCGGCGCAGCAAGCGCTTCCTTAATGGGACCCTTCAATTTAGCATTATAATATAATCTTGCAGGTTTAAATAAACCACAAATTGGGTGTGTAAAACCATGTCTATCAATATAGTATTCTGCTAATCTCCTTGGATATATCAAATCATCATATTTAAATGAGCCATATAACGATGTTATTGGCCCATAATCCCCCTTCAACATCTCTGTCAAAATCAGACGCTCCGCCTCCGCGTCGAGCTGACCTCGGTAGACCAGCCATCCTGGTGGACGGTATGTTACCTTCGCCATCAGGTCATGCGCAGGCCACAGGCTCGCCGCCAGATACGCCGCCTCCTTGCTGTTAGCCGCCAATAACTTGTCTAACCAATCATGATAAACCTCCTCCGGCCACGGCCGATCATTCATGTACGTCCAGACCAGGACGGCATGTGGGATAATGGTGTCCTCGACCGGATCACCGGTGATCATAAAACCGTTGAAGGCACCCACAGGGACAATCTCTCCTCCGCCTACCCACCTACGTATGTATTCATCAGTGCGCTCGATGAAATGCATCACGTTTCGCCCTAGCGCAACCTCCAATAGCCACGCGATGAGCTGCTTATCCTTAGGGCTTGGCTTCTCCAGCCAGCGCTTTGCAAAATACCACGTCAGCGCCCCCCGCCTGTGAGTGTGGCCAAATCCCAGTTCATCACTTGCCATGTACGTGCCCATTTGGATTTATTTTAACGTGAGTTCGGATTTATCCGCGCCTTCTGCCTACTTGCTCGCGCAAGCAGGGTCACTGGCTCAGGCTCGCGTCAATTCAAAACGATGTTATTTTAGCATGAGGTGATAAAAGGGCGTGACATCCGTGAGCAGTTCGGCATTAACCAATGGTTAGATCAACACCGGATCATGACCTCGCTTGACTTGGCCAAACGGGAGGACATCCTGCCCGGTCTGCGCTGGGACCTGGTGATCGCGGACGATGCAAAGCGCATGTCGGCGGCGATGAATCGCACAAGCGCTTGCGCTACAAGCTTGGCGAGCTGCTGTGCGACACAACCGATCACCTGTTGATCCTCACGGTCACCCCGTATAACGCAGAACTTTAGCTTGTTCCTTTAGCTCCTCTACGCGGATGTGTATGCTGATGTCAAGTCCATTCGAAACCGCCGGCGTGCGCTTTTCTATCTGCGCCGCACGAAGGAGGCGACGATCTACTTCCCAGAGCGCCAACCAGATGGGACATGGGCGGCTAAGCCGATCTTCACGCGGGGTATTCCGCATACCCGGATAGATGGTGACGAGTTTGCGCTCTACCAAGAGGTCACCCGGTTCATCAAACGCGAGATCAGGCGCGCGGCAGAAGAGAGCAATGGCCCTCACGCCCGCGCGATCGGCTTCTTGATGTCGCTATACCAACGCCGGCGCGCCTACGCAGTGCGCCGCTCGCTCGAGAAGCGCGCCCGGCGGCTCGAAGAAGCGCTCAAACGCGCGCACCGACTTGCCCGCGAAGCCCCGCCCGACCTCCCAGACGTGAACGAGCTGGAGGAGATGGACGAGGCCGAGCGCGAGCGCGTCGAGCAGATGATCGAGGCGGTGACGCTTGCGAAGAACAACGGACAAGTCCGGCGCGAAGTCGAGGAGCTGCGCAACTGGCCCAAAAAGCGCAAGCCGTCGAGGTCTCAGGTAAAGAAGCTAAGCTCAACGCCCTGTTGCGGGAGAGAGGATCCTTTGACAACCCCGACCAGCGCCTGCTGATCTTCACCGAATTCAAAGATACGCTCGACTACCTGGTAGCGCAGCTTAAGGCGTGGGGCTTTCGCGTCGGGTTCATCCCATGAAGATCGGCTCGCGCGGCACTATGTCGAGCAACAGTTTCGCGAGGGCACGATCCAGGTGCTGGTGGCCACTGGCGAGGGCATCAACCGCCAGGTTTTCAACATCCTCTTCAACTACGATATCCCCTGGAACCCAAACCGTCTTGAGCAGCGCATGGGGCGCATCCATCGCTACGCAAGGACTGCCTGATCTTCAAATTCGTCGCCGCCAACACGATTGAGTGCCGCGTGCTGGAGAAGTTACAAAAGATCCGCGACGCGCTGGACGACGACAACATGGTCGGCAAAGCCTTGACCCCTGCCCACATCGAGCGCGTGTTGCGCGATGACCACACAGGCCGGCTGGGCGACGCCGACCTGGAAGAGCGGCTGCTGCGCGACGTGGACGAGGAAGGCTTCCGCGCGATCTGCCAGAACGCGCTCGAGGGCCTGGCCAGAAAAACGCTCAATATCCAAATGTTGATCGAGCGCCCGCGCCCAGGAACGCCGCGTGAGACCACCGCCGCTTCCTGCGCGAAGCAACGGAGTTGGACCTTGAAACCCGTCGCGGGGTTACCCCACACCCTCGACCCGGCGCGCACCCCGCTCGCGCTATGAGAACTGGAAACTGCCCGCACTTGCCGACCGCTATCCGCGCTTTTCCACTGACTGAGGGACAGCGGCGAAGCACAACCTCGAATGGGTGACCCCCGGCCACTCGCTCTTCGAGGCGATTCGTCGCTGACCGCGCAGCCGGAGAATTCAAGAAAGGGGCAGTTTTTCACTCGTTCCGGCGCGAGCAGCCGGCGCGCATAGACTTCTACCATGCTCGCCTCGTGAACGGCCTCGGCCAGGTCGTGCATGAGCGCTAGGTGCGCCGCGCCTGCGCGAACTCAGCCTGCTTATCCCCGCTGCAGCACCTGATGCGCTCCCGCTCGTTGTGCAGCTCCCAGAGGCGACTGCTTGGCTGCACAGCACACCCTTTCGCGAGCAAGCGCACGACGAGCAGAAGGCTGAGGTCGAACGCATCGCACACCACGTCGAAATCTCGCTGACCGAGCTTATCCAGCAAGCCGGCGAGGAGACCGACCGCGCGCAAGAGGCAATCCAGCGCGGTGAACAGGGCCAGCTCGCAAGCGCGCCGCGCCCAATTGCTGACCCGGCGCGAGCAGCGCCGCGCAGAACTTCAGCGCCAGCGCGCGCTGACGCTGCAGGACGTCGAGCGCGAAGCGCCTGAGGTGCGTCGCCTCCAACCAGACCGAAGCAATCGCCATGCGCCTGGTCATCGAGCACGAGCGCGCTCAGGTCTTCAACGCCTCCGACAAAAACCTGGGCTGCGACATCACCAGCGTAGACCTCAGCTGCGCTTGATCGAGGTGAAGGGCATCGGCGGCGCGACGGGGGCAATCCTGGAATGAGCGCTGCGTCGCCGAAGACCGCCGCGACTGCTATACGTCGTCACCCACTGCGACAGCGCACCCATGCCCCAAGAGCCAATCCGCGACCCTGCCCGGCTGCCCTGACACGAGATCACCTATACTACCCATCGGTATATGTGCTGACGAAGCCGATGCAACTGCAGTAAACACCGCCATCTTACACATGAGATTCCGCAAACTCAGACTCAAGAACTGGAAGAACTTCGAAGACACAGGAGAAATTGAGATTCTCGATCGCCTCTTCCTCGTCGGGCCGAACGCTTCGGGCAAGTCGAACTTCCTGGACGCCTTTCGCTTCCTGCGCGACCTGGCCGCTTCATTCCAGGAGGCGGTGGCGCGCCGGGGCGGGGTGGGCGCGCTCCGCTGCCTCGCCGCCCAGCGCTACCCAGACATCGAACTGCGCGCCGAGCTTGAGGCCCAGGACGGAAAGCGCTGGACATACGAGGTTGCGTTTAACCAAGACAAGCAGCGCCGGCCGCTCTTGAAGAGAGAGTTTGTCGCGCTGAACGGACAGACGCTCCTCGACCGCCCGAACGACGACGATCGCGCTGACCCTGAGCGCCTGACCCAAACCCATCTGGAACAGGTCAACGTCAACCGCGAGTTCCGCGACCTGGCGACCTTCTTCGCCTCCATCCACTACTTGCACATCGTGCCACAGCTCGTGCGCGAGCCGGGTCACTTGGTTGACCAAACTCACGACCCCTTCGGCGGAGATTTCCTCGAACAAGTCGCCAAGACGCCGGAGAAGGCGCGCCAATCGCGCCTGGGCCGGATCAAAGCGGCCCTCCAGGTTGCCATCCCTCAGCTCCAGGAGATTGAGCTGTGGCGCGACGTGCTGGGGATGCCCCACTTGCGCGGCAAATACGAACACTGGCGTGCGCAGGGCACCTGGCAGACCGAGGGACAGTTCTCCGACGGCACACTGCGGCTGATGGGTATCCTCTGGGCGGTGATGGACGGCCAGGGGCCGCTCCTCCTCGAGGAGCCGGAGCTTTCCCTCCACCCCGGGGTTGTGCGCGTCCTACCCCAGATGTTGGCCCGCGCGCAGCGCCGGACGGGTCGCCAGGTCTTCCTCAGCACCCACTCGCCTGACCTGCTGAACGATGAGGGCATTGGCCTGGACGAGGTGTTGCTGCTGACCCCCGGGCGCGAGGGCACTGAGGTGAGGACAGCAGGTTCTCAGCAGGATATTTGCGCGCTGCTGGCAAGCGGGCTGCCGCTGGCAGACGCCATCATCCCGATGACCGCACCGAAACAGGCTGCCCAGCTCGCCTTGTTTGCAGACAGGTGAGCATGCTGAACCCACTCGTCAGTAGTTGAAGGGAGGTGGACGAAGCTGTGATACGCCGGCTGATTGGCCATGTTGGGCTGAATATAAGGCAAGGATGACTTGCGCAAGAAGATTGGAGTCCCTGCGCGCCGGCGATGAGGCCTCCGCCAGCGACCTGCCCCCCGTGGCCTGATTGATCCTCAAGGTGACGCTGGAGGACATCCCGCGCCAGAGCTGGCCGAGCCGCTGCGCCTAGCCGGCGCGGTGATGCTGCTGCAGGCGCGCGGGTGCATCCAGGCGCTGCGCGCGCTGCTCAAGACTGGGGAGGAGCGCGCTCTACCCGCCTGGCAGCGAGGAGAAGCGGCTGCTGATGCTCCTGGCTATGCCAAAATATAGCAAGCGCATGTTGAAGCGATTAGCGGTCCGCGGCTTCAAGTCCCTGATCGAAACGAGCATCGAGTTCTCCCGCCTTACGGTGCTCTTCGGCCCGAACGCGGCCGGCAAGAGCAATTTGCTGGACGCGGTGCAAGCCCTCTCGCGCATCGGCACGCTGCGCACCCTCTCCGACGCGCTCGGCGCGCCGATCCGCGGATACCCCATCGAGGCGTTCGCCTTCCCCGCTGGCGGGTTGCCGGCGCTGCTGGAGAAACCCAGCGCCAGCTTCAGCCTGGAGGCCGATCTGAGCATTGACGATGAGGACTACCGCTACTACATAGAGGTAGCCATTGCGCCGGATTCCTGGCGGCTCTCCGTGGCCGATGAATACCTGGCCCAGTTCACCGCGCAGGGCGAGCCGCGCGGCAATCCAACGATCCAGCGCGTCGGGGAGGAACTTTACATCCGGCGCAAGGGCAAGCCGGCTCACCCGCGCCAGGAGCCGCTGGGATTGAATCGCGCGATCTTGTCCGATGTGCGGCTAGGCGGCGAAGGGTATCATGCCCTGGAGCAAGTGCGCAAGAAGCTTTCGGGCTGGCGGGTGTATTACCTGGATCCGCGGGTGGCCATGCGCGCGGCGCAGCCCCCCTCGGAGGTTCACGACATCGGGGTGCTGGGATCGGAGATCGCGCCGTTTTTATACCGCTTGCGCGCGGAACACCCGCGCGCCTTCCAGGCCGTCGTGCGGACGCTGCGCGCCCTCATCCCCAGCGTGGAAGACCTGACCGTGGACCTGGATAAGCGGCG
>Ga0209809_1002054_pt1 | contig 14992 bp, 7 predicted proteins | sample YNPMSTMetaG_FD_186172 | JGI IMG/M metagenome (GOLD analysis project Ga0209809, IMG submission 186172) | Anoxygenic and chlorotrophic microbial mat microbial communities from Yellowstone National Park, USA - YNP MS-T MetaG (SPAdes) (version 2) ... | reverse complement strand
GCGCGTAGAAGACGTATTCTGGGCCTTCCGCGACCGCATCGTGGATCTCAAGAAAGACCGGCGCATGCAATACCTGCTCGCTTTCAAGAATCACGGCGAGTCCGCGGGCGCCAGTCTGGAACATTCGCACTCGCAGTTGATCGCGTTGCCCGTGATTCCGCGTCGCGTGCAGGAAGAACTGGAAGGTGCGCGCCGGTACTTCGAGTTCAAGGATCGCTGCATTTTCTGCGACATTGTGCGGCAGGAAGTGGACACGGGAACGCGCGTGGTGCTGGAGACGCAGGCTTTCCTGGTCATCTGCCCATTTGCGGCGCGCTTCCCCTTCGAGCTGTGGATCCTCCCGCGCCGCCATCACTCCCATTTCGAGGAAACGGACCCGGCGGCGATGGCGAATCTGGCGTGGGTGATGCGCGTCGTGCTACGCAAGCTGGACCGGGTGCTGGAAAAGCCCGCTTACAACTTCATCATCCACACCGCGCCGGTGCAAGAGGCGCCCATGGATCACTATCACTGGCACATTGAGCTGGCGCCGCGGCTGACGCGTATCGCCGGCTTCGAATGGGGCACGGGCTTCTACATCAATCCGACGCCCCCGGAAGAAGCCGCGCGCTTCCTGCGTGAGGCGGGTCTGGGTTGAAGGAGTGTGGCCGGGCTTCCAGGCAATAGCGGGCTCCGCCTGCCCGGGCCTGAACGAGGACCCGTCGTGGCTCGCGCTGGACTCGCCACGCGGCGCGGGCCTGATGTTCGGCCATCAGGCGCTCCAGGGACCATCCGGAGTCCGTCGTGATGAACAGGCCACCGTCGCCGCGGAGGACAATCGCGAAGTCAGCCGGGTCGTCCGAGGCCTGCGCCACGGCGAGGACGCTTTGGGTTTGCCGGACCAGATTCCGCTGCCGGGCTTTGGCGGCTGCGCGTTCGATCCAAAGGGTCACAATTGCCTTATCGCCCACGCCGGCGGCTTCTTGACCGCGCCCCGATCTCGAGTGGCGGTATGGGTCTTCGTCTGCTGATCGCCCCCAACGAGGACGGTCTGGGCACTTCAGCCTGGGCGGTGCGGCTGGTCAAGGCGCTGGTCCGGGCAGGCGGGGAGCGGATCGAACGAATTCTCGTCGTCGTGGCTTCGACGCGCCTGGCCGATTTCCATGCAGATAAATATCCCGGGCTACCCGTGGAGGTCCGACGGCTCGAAAACATTTCTTGCCCGGTCCGTTTGATCAAGCGAGCAGGCGGCGTGGACGTGCCGGCGACCATCGAAACCGCGGTCCTCGGTTATGAGGACTCGCGGCGCGAGTACATTGAAGCTCTGGCGCGAGCCGGCCTGCTCGCGCAAACCGATCTCGTCGTGGATCTGGGCGTACCGCAGCTCCTGCACGCCGCGGCGCATTCGGAACGCTGCCGGGCGCTGCGGGTGACGTTCTCCGATCACGCCTGGAGCGACACGCTTGCTCGCATGGCCGCCAGTGCGGGATTGCTCGCTGCCGAAGTAGAGCGGCAGCTCGGCTCCATGCGCACGGACGAAGCCCTTGCCGAGCGCGTTTTCACGCTGCCCGAACCTATCACCCCGCACCGTGTCGAACGATACTGGCGCCAGACGCTCGGACTCCCGGTGGAACGGCTGCCAGGCGTGCTCGGCGGGCCGCAGGCGACGCGAGCATGGGCGGGCGGCGAGCCGCGAGCCACGGTTCGCAGAATGCTCGGGATCGACGACGACGCGCCTGTGCTCCATCTGACAGGGGGCGGCACCACCGTGTGGGACGATGCGCTCTCCGAGCTCCTCGATGATTACCGGGCGCGGCCTCCGCGCTACTGGGTCGTCGTGTTCAACCCGATAGAGGCGGAAAAACGGGAGATCCGGATGGCGTGGAAGCAATCCTGCGAAGCGCAAGTGGCTTGCGGAAGCGACCCGGCCGCGCCGCGCGTGATCTTTCTGGGCGACGTCCGGGGCGAGACCCACCACGCGCTGTACGCCGGTTTCGATCTGGTTTGCACGCGTGCGGGCGGCGGCGCCGTCAACGATGCTCTGGCCTTTCGCGTGCCGCTGGTTCTGGTGGAGGAGCCGGAGCACGTCCAGGTGGAAGAGATCCGGCGCAGTGCGGAGCGTCTCGGGTTGTGCCGGAGCGTTGCATGGGAGGAATTCCGGCGGCAGGGCCGTGCACTGCTGGAAGACGAACGGGGCGATCTGATCCGGCTCCCGGAAGCCGCAGCGGCAGCCGCCAGAATTCCGCGGCATGCGGAAGACCACCTGGCGCGCCGACTACTGGAGCTGGCCCGAGAGACTGGCTGAACACCCGCTGCGCGCGGATGCGCTCTCAGGCGACGAGTTCGCCAGCTTCCTGCTGGGCCATCCGAGCAGCGGCTACGTAGACCGCAAAATTGACCCCGCTTACCGCAATCATTACGTGGCGCTGTTCTTGCAAGACGACTGGAAGGTCCCGCCGCGCCTGACGATCAACGCCGGGCTGCGCTGGGATTACGAAACGCCGGTGGTGGAGCGTTACAAACGCATGGTGCGCGGTTTCGCTTTCGATCGGTGGAATCCCATGGCCGGCAAGTTGCCCGGTTCGAGCCTGAACGGCGCCACGATCCCCAGGCAACAGTTGCTGGTGGCGTACCCGCACTTCACATCGGTAACCATCACGGATGTGCCCGTGGGTTCGCAACGCTACGATTCACTGCAAATGAAGGCCACGCGGCGCTTCTCGGGCGGCCTGGGCATGCAGATCTCGTACACGCTGTCCAAGCAGGTCGAGAAGGTCGCGCTGCTCAACGCGCAGGATGCGGTTCTCGGCGACTTGCTGAAGACGGTCACGGAGAAGCGCCTGGTCGAGTTCGACTCGCCCCACTCTTTCGTCGTGCTGACCACCTGGGAATTGCCGGTGGGCCGAGGCAAGCGCTTGGGCTCGAATCTGCCCAGGCTGCTGCGCGGCGTCGTGGGCAACTGGAATCTGAACCTGCAATACACGATGCGTTCGGGGCTGCCGTTCGCCTTCCCCAACGCCGCGCCCTTGGAGGCGCGCAGCGCCAAATTCACGCACGCACAGCGCGACGCTTTGGCGCGACAGAAGGGGCGTAGCCAGTTCGATCCCGTCTTTGACGTGTTCTTCGATACCTCGCTCTTCCCCAACCGAGCCCAGGCGCCTTACACGCTACGCGACTTTCCGACTCGCTTCCCCGACGTCCGCAGCAAGGCGCTCAACATCTGGGAGATTTCGCTGGCCAAAGATTTCCCGATTCGCGAGCGCCTGCGTTTTCGGTTGCGCGCCGATGCGCAGAACGCTTTCAACTATCCGTGGTTCAGCCGGCTTCAGAGCGCGGACGTGACCAATCCGCGCTTCGGCTTCCTGAATCCGTCGCCCAACTCGGAGCCGCGGGAAATCATACTGGTGGCGAAGCTGCTGTTCTGACGCGCAGTGGGCGAGTGACGCTGCTCCGCGCCGCTCGCAGCGTGCGGAATCAGGCGCCCGCGCCGGTGCTCAGAAACTGAAGCGTATTCCCACCACCACGATCCGGTTGGCGCCGGCGTCGGTGATGCGACCGAAGTTCACGGAATTGATGTCCGTGTTGGGGTTGGCGAAGTCGGGCTTGTTGGTCACGTCCAGGGCGTCCGCACGCAATTCCAGCGTCTTGCCTTCCGCCAGGCGGATGCGCTTGATCAGATTGACGTCAAAACGGAACGATCCCGGACCTTCCAGGAACATGGAAGCGATGTTGCCCAGCGTGCCCGGCTGTGGGTTGGCGAGAATCACCCGGCCGGAGGAATCCGCGATGGCGCGCAGGGTGCTGCGTCCCGCAATGTTGTTGCGAGTGGTAAGGCGCTGGATGCCGGGGTCGGCGACCTGCTGCAATCCCTCGAAATAAATCACCCCCAAGCCCGTCCGCTGAACCTTGCCCAAGCTCTTGGGAATTGGCGCCAGCGCGTCCGGCGTATTGTCGCCAAACGTGTTCCAGGTGTTGGCACCAGAAGTCAGGTTGATGGGCTGGCCCGAGAACACGTTGAAAATGAAACCGACTTGCCAGCCGCCCACCACGTGCCCGAGCCAGCCGTCCGAGCCTGCCAGCGGCTTGCCCGGTCCGAAGGGCAGTTCCCACAAGCCATTGGTGCGGATGACGTGGGTGCGATCGAAGGTCAACCGCCGGCGGTCCATCCGCCAGTTGCGCAGGTTCCGGTAGCTGTCAATCATCTCCTGCCCGGAGCCCTCTTCCTCCCCCAGGACCTTGCTCCACGTGTAATTGCCTTGGAAAGTCCAGCCGGCGCCGAACCGCTTGATGACCTCGACCTGCATCGCGTGGTAGATGGAGCTGGCGAAATTCGAGGTAAGCCGCGCCGAGTCGAACTGCGGATTGACCACAATCCAGTTTTCAGGCAATCCGGCGCGCCGCAACAGGCCGCCGCGTTCGCCGGTGAACATGTCAGTATTGTTGAGCCAGGCAGCGAAGCTCGCGACGTCGTTGTTGGCGAGGTGCCCCTGCGTGGTGGAAATGGCGCGAACCGCGTCGGAACCGGTGCGCGTGACCCCGTCCACCACGCCCAGGCCGGGAACGTTGAGGCCACGGAAGATGCGATCCAACAACGGCGCGTGGCCGCCGGCCTGGGTGATGAGGAAGGCCTCGAGAATGCCGTTCTCGAAAATATTGGTTTCGTTGACGCTGGTGCCGCGAATCAGACGGGTGCCCTTGTTGCCCACGTAGCGGACCTCCAGCCACGTGTTGGAGCGCAGCGCCCGCTGGATCGAGACGTTCCAGTTCTGAACGTAAGGCGAGCGCAAGCCAGTGTCGAAGACGCGGACGATCTGCAAGCGGTCGGTCAAAGGGACCACGGCCAGAGGCTTGGTGTCCACGGTGAGCGGCAGGCGGATGCGGGAAAGGTCCAGATAGTCCGGAGAGGTGAAGTTCCGGACTTCGCGCAGGCCAGGCAGATCTCCGGCCACCACGTCGGTGAGACGCAAAGAATTGCGTTCATAACCGATGCCGTAGCCCATGCGCAGCACGGTCTTGCCCTTGCCGAACCAGGGCAGCGACCAGCTCAGCCCGACTGCGGGCGCGAAGTTGTTCCAGTCGTCGCGATAGAGTTTGATCCCGGGATTGGGCGAGCGCTTGCCGACGAGTTGAACGCGCGTCAGCGAGCCGGCCAGACGGCCGGGCTGGTACATATCGGCGAAGCTGGTCCCGGAGATCCCGAAGATTCCCGCGGACCCGCCCACCAAGGAAGCCGCCTTCCCGTTGGCATCCCACGGCACGCTGTAGTACTCGTAGCGGACGCCCAGGTTCAGCGTCAAAGAAGGCGTGACCTTGAAATCGTCCTTGAAGTACCAGGCCAGCTCACGCTGCTTCCACGTTCGCTGTTTGCCCTCGCCCGCCACAAATTCGGGATTCGGCCCACCCGGCGAGTTGAAGGCCTGACGCACACGCGCCACCGAGCCGCTGAGCTCGTTGAGCAGCGATTCCGCCGTGCCCAGATTCACGCCGATGCCCGGGATGGTGGAGAGATTCTGAATGGGCGCACCGCCGGTGCCGATCACGGCGCGAGGCATCACATCGAACGAGTTGAAGCCGTTCGTGCTGACGAAGCGAACGCTGACGCCGCCCTTGAACGCATGCTTGCCCCGCAGCCACGTCAGGTCGTTACTGAACTGATAGACGGGCGTGATGCGGCCCTGCGGGTCGTTGCCCACGTTGAGCGGGTTGGTGATCAAACCGAACTCGATCAGGTACGGATGGTTGCCGGCCTTGGGCAACAGCTCCAAGCCCGCCACTTCCCACGGAGCACGGAAACGCAGACGGGGACGCAGAGCGCCGGCGCGGAATTCGTTCAGCAGGTTGGGCCGAAGCGTGGAGGTCACCGAGAGCGAGCTCAACGAGTCCCATCCCCGGCTGTCGCCGCCCGGGGATTTAGGGAGCGGTTGTGCCATAAAGGTGTTGTGGTTGCGATTGACCTCTTTGGTGAAGCTGAAGCTGGCGCGGTGGGCGCTGGTGAAGACGTGATCCAGCTTCAGGTTGAAATGATCGAAATCCTGCGAGGCGCTGCGGCGCCAGGTGTACCAGGCCGTATTGAGGCCATCGCCGCCGCGGAAGTTGTTGGGCAGGGGCATGAGCTCGATGAGCCTGGCGATGACGGGATGAACCCCGGTGCGATTGGGGTCGCGTCCGAACAGCAGGACCTGCTGCAAATCGCCCGTGGCCTGCGGCGGGCGCACGGGGTTGCCGTTGAGATCCACGGTCGGGGTCGTGGAGTTGGCGTTGCCGTTGCGCACGCCGGGGAAGAAGCGGAAGATGCCGCGGCGCGCCGGTTCGGTATAGACCGTTCTGCTGACCGAGTCGCGGGTGCGAATGCGCTGAGCTTCGAAGAGGGCGTGGAAGAAGGTCCGGTTGCGCAGGATGGGGCCGCCCAGCCGCCCGCCGAACTGGTTCCGGACGAGGAAATTACGGGGATCGCCGCGCTGATTGTTGAAGAAGGTGTTGGCCGTCAGTACGGTATTGCGGTGCGTTTCGAAAACGCTGCCGTGGAATTCGTTGGTCCCCGAGCGGCTGATCATCTGGATCTGCCCGGAGCCGCGGCCGAACTCGGCGTCCGCCGGCGAGGTGATCACGCGGAATTCCTCGATGCGGTCGGTGGACGTGAAGATGGGCGAGGCGACGCCGGTGTTGATGCGATTGTCCTGCACGTTGATACCGTCCAGCGTGATGTTGAGCGTACCAATGCGGGCGCCTGAGAAGTTATCGCCGACTATGCCCGCATGGATGTAGACGAGGCTCAGCGCGTTGCGCGCCGGGATGGGCAGCTCGGTCAGGCGTCGCCCGGCGACCATGCCGCCAACCGAGGCGGTGACGTAACCCAGCGCGGTCTCGGCCTGCGCCGTCACTTCGACGGTCTCGGCCGTGGCGCCCAATTCCAACGGGATGTTAATGCTCAGACGGGCGCCCACCTCCAGAACGACCTCGTTGTACACGAAGCGTCGGAAGCCGGTGTGCTCCGCCTCCAACCGATAGACGCCGGGCGGCAGAGCGGCGAACAGATAGACGCCGGCCTCGTTGCTGGTCGTGGCCGTAACCACGCCGGTTTTGACGTTGGTTGCAGTAACCCTGACGCCAGGGACGGCGGCCCCGCTGGGATCAGTGACAGTTCCGGAGAGTACGGCATCGGTGCCCTGGCCAAGGGTCAGCCCGGCCAGGATTGCGCTCAGGAACAGAAGTCGCGCGGCAGCCATGATTCCCCTTCCACCCAAGGTTTCGTGCCCTGCCGGCGACACAAGCGCCGCAGCCTGCACTTGTGGTCATATTAGACAAATCGAGGCCGCGTGCGCAAGCGCGGTGGTGCCGGAAGCGGATGATGGAGCGCATAGAAAGCCGGCGGGGAGCGCCCGCCGGGCTTCCGGCCGGCGGCGGCCAAGCCGGGAAGGGACCGTCGCTGGAGGGTTCGTGCTTTTGTTCAACACGGAGCGCCCGGGCGGTTCAATGGTGCACGCGCATGAGCGATTCGAGGCAGCAACGGCCCCAAAAACTGGGGGGATCGGCGGGACCGGACCAGCCCCGTTTGCACTCACGGCGCGTCACGATGGAAGCCTTGCGCAGCGCCCAGCAGACGAAACCTTCTCGGGCGAGCCGGCTCCGCGGGGCCGATCGCCTTGCGCTCGAGCGGCTTGCGCGAGATCGTGGCGCCCGGACCGCCCGGGTCACGGACTTTGTGGCGGCGACGCGCCGTCCCTGTCCACAGGCGAAAGACAAGTAGGGGCCGTCAGAATAATTAAAATACTTTAATTACGTTTGCCCTGTCGGTTCCTGATATGTATGATGACTTGGGTCGGACCGTCGGCCGACTCTCTCGGAGGTCGAGACTATGCATACCAGTTTGCCCCCGCTGCTCTGCCTTGTGGCCGCAGCCGCATTCGCGCAGGACTATCGCGGAAAGGTTCAAGGGACCGTGGTGGACGCTACCCGAGCGATTGTGGTCGGGGCCAGGGTCACTCTCACCAATACCGCGACCGGGATTTCGGCAATCAAGCTCACAGACTCGAACGGTCATTATTTATTCGATTTCGTGGAGCCGGGTCCTTACACGCTCACCGCGGAGCTGGCGGGTTTCGCCACCGTCGTTCAGCGGAATGTGCAGGTTCAGGTACGTGGGGACGTCACGGTAGACTTCGTCCTCACGCCGAGCAGCGTTTCCGAGCGCATCACCGTGACCGAGGCGCCTGTCGCCGTACAGTTCAACACCAGCACCGTCGAAACCACGATAGACCGGAAGATGCTGAGCGAGTTGCCCATTCTGTCCCGGAACCCGTTCAGCCTGGCGCTGCTGGACACATCGGTCGTCAACCGCTATCCGCACGACCGAAATCCCTTTTACATGTACTCTTCGGCGCAGATGGACATCGGCGGAAGGACCAGTTCTTCCGCGGGCGGCCACAACGATCTGCTGTTGGACGGCACACCGATCCAGTTGGGCAACAAGGGCTCGTACGCCCCGCCCATGGACGCCGTGCAGGAGTTCACGGTTCAACAAAGCAGCACCGACGCCGAGTTTGGCCACTCGGTCGGCGGCATTATGAGCGTCTCCATGAAGTCCGGGACCAATGAACTCCGGGGCACGGCCTATTACTTCGGGCGCAATCCCAAGCTCAACGCGGTCACCAATGCCGTGGTCCGGACCCCGAATGAGGTCCGCAATCACATCTTCGGCGCCAGCGCGGGCGGTCCCATTCAACGCAACAAACTCTTTCACTTTCTGACGTACGAGCAATGGACGACCCGCGATCCGAGAACGATCGCATATACCATGCCCACCGATCGGGAGCGGGCCGGTGATTTCTCGCAATCTGTGAACATTTTTGCCACGCAGCGCACGATCTTCGATCCGCAAACCACGGTGCTGGACGTGGCCCGAAATCGTGCGCCCCGGCAGCCGTTCCCGGGAAACATCATTCCGCCCAGCCGGATCGATCCGGTGGCCCGAGTGTATATGACGAAATACATCTGGCAGCCCAACAACCCGGGACTGGACATCACCGGCGCCCAAAACTTCCGGACGACTTACTCCTGGATGAACGACTACTGGAACTTCTCCGGCCGCGCCGACTGGAACATCAACGACAAATGGAAGATCTTCGGGCGCTATAGCCGCTTCCGGACGCAGCTCGACCTGAGCAAGTACGTGGATTCCATAGCCGTCAACAATAACATCGGGGGTGAGATGAATTCCCGAAATATCGCCCTCGATTCGGTGTACACTCTCAGCCCCGCGACCGTGCTCAACCTGCGGTGGGGTTACGGGTCCCTTCAGGACAATTACGACCCCACCTGGACCGAGGCGACCAGAGAGCAATTACTCGAGGTCTGGGGAGGGCGGCTCTGGGACGAACCCTACACGAAAAACATTCGCAAACGGATGCTTCCTGCGATGATGATTTCGGGCAAGGGACAGTTCGGACGGAGCTCGATGTGGTTCCAGGAACCGCATCAATACAGTTGGCACGCGCGGCTTTCCCGAGCCAGGGGCGCGCATTATCTCAAATTCGGCGGCGAAGCGCGTTACCACCGCGCCAACGTGTACTTCCCCAACCCGATGTGGTTCAGTTTCGGCAGTACCTATACCGCTGACAGCGGCATCGGGCCTGACACGCGCCGCTACGGCGACTCCTACGCGACCTTCCTGCTCGGGGCGATCGACGCCAGTTCCTGGGCCCGCCACGACGAACCTCAAAGCGTCAACGTGCATTACTATGCGGGCTACGTCCAGGACGACTGGAAGCTGACGCGACGCCTGACCCTGAACCTGGGTCTGCGCTGGGAGTACGAGACTCCGCCCTGGGACACGCAGGACCGACTGTCGCGCTATCTCGACCTGACCGACCCGATTCCCGAAATGCTCAGGAACCCACCGGTCTTCCCGCAGGAAGTGCTGGTCTACCGCACGCCGCCTCAATTCTTGGGCGCGTGGAAATTCGCCACGCCTGAGGACCGCGGCCTTTACAACACGAGTGCCAGGGTTTTCAGTCCCCGAATCGGGCTGGCTTTCCGCCTCGACAACAAGTCCGCTTTACGAGTCAGTTGGTCTCGCTTCATCATGCCGGTCGTGACTTTGACGGACACCCAGCGCCCCATCACCCTGTATGGCTATACGATCACCACCAATGCGCTTCCTGCTGTGGAAGGACGTCCCCAGGCGGAGTTGCGCGATCCGTTTCCCTCGGGTGTGAACCCACTGCGCCCGCCCAAGGGCAAGGCTCTCGGGCGCTATCAGAACCTGGGGGACAGCGCCGTCTGGTCCAAGCAGGATTTCGATCGTCCCCGCAGCGACCGTTTCAGCCTCTCCTACCAGCGAGAATTGCCGTTGCGCGTGGTGGTGGACAGCACTCTATACTATAATCTCTCGACCGCTCTTTACAATTACCAAGTCAATTGGGCCGATCCTAACCTGTCGCTGACCTACAAGGCCGCCCTTGCACGAAGCGTACCCAATCCTTTTTACATGTACGGAACCGAGAATACCTTCCCGGGCCAGCTTCGCAATCAGAGGACCGTCTCCATCGCCAGCCTGCTGCGCCCACACCCCCAATACCAGGGTCTTACCGAGACCCACCACGAGGGTGTCCAACGCCACCTTCGCGCCTTTCAGTTTCGAGGCCGGCGCCAGTTCGCGGGCGGTTTCATGTTCCTGGTTTCCTACAATTACGACCGCGAGCGCTACCTGGAATTCTGGGATGACGTTGCCGAGTATGCAGGTCAGTTTTCCTGGCGCGGGAGTCCGGAGCCGCGCCATCGCCTGAGCATTTCCGGAAGCGTCGAGTTGCCCTTCGGCAAGGGACGCAAGTGGCTATCGGATATCCCCCGCGTGCTCAACGGCGTACTGGGCGGCTGGTCGGTCTCCAACATTTTCACATGGAACCAGGGATCGCTACTGACGTTCGATGAGATGAAACTGCTGAGCGATGCCAGTCCGATCCTGCCCAATCCGACTCGGGATCGTTATTTCGACACCTCGATCTTCGACCGCCCGGAACCCTACACGCGGCGCATCAATCCCAAGCAGTACGAAGGTCTTCGGGGGCCGGGACGATGGAATTTCGACACCACGCTGTCCAAACGATTTCCCTTGACCGAGCGCGTCGCTTTCGAGCTCCGCATGGAGGCCTATAACCTGACCAACAGCATCATGTGGGCCAATCCCAACACCAGCGTCACGAGTTCGCTTTTCGGGCGCATCACGGCTCAGGCAAACCGGGGACGCGAGTTTCAGTACTGCGGGCGGTTGCATTTCTGAGGCCGGCCGCGGCGCCTGTTGACAATCTGTTCGTCGGCCCACGGCGACATTTGTTCAGGATCCATCATTGCAGCCGGGCCTACAAGCGTCTTGCCGACGGGGCAGCTCCACTTGACAGTTTTCCTGCCCGTGCGGCCGGCCTGCGATGGTCTGGCGCTGACCCGTCCTCAGCCATCCGGGGACGCCGCCCTCCAGCGGATTCCAGGGCCGCGCAGCCGTGTGACGAGGCGAACCGGGCTTTTGACAGCCATCGGACCCTGTCTGGAAACGTCAGAAACTTCGGGCGACGGCAGGCGAGAGTTCAGGCTGGTCGGGCCGGCCGGATTTGAACCGGCGACCTCTTGCACCCCAAGCAAGCGCGCTAGCCAGGCTGCGCCACGGCCCGCAAACCTGTATTGTAACGCAGATGGCAAGCGGCTAACATGGGCTCCATGGAGTCTCAACGTGCTCCCCGCGTGGTGATCGTCTTATCGCTTTCTCTGGCAGCGCTTTACGGGCAGCCGCCAGCGCCGCTCATTTCGCCCGAGGTCCGTCCGGACCGCACGGTGACGTTCCGCTTCAACGCACCCAACGCCCAGAAGGTCGAGCTGCGGCGCGAGGGAGCAACCCCAGTCGCCATGCAGAAGGATGATCGCGGCATCTGGACGGTTACGGTGGGGCCACTGGAGCCGGACCTGTACGGCTACACGTTTGTGGCTGACGGCGCAGGGTACTTGGATCCCGCTAACTGGCTCATGAAGCCGAATCTGCTGAACCCGCAAAGCATGGTGCACGTGCCGGGGCCGAAGACCCTGCCGTGGGAAGTGAATAACGTGCCCCACGGGGTGATTCACCGGCACTTCTATCATTCCGACGTGGTCGGGGACGATCGGGACTTTTACGTCTACACGCCGCCGGGATACGATCCGCGGGCCAGCCGGCGGTATCCGGTGCTGTATCTGCTGCACGGTTACAGCGATGACGCCAGCGCCTGGACGACAGTGGGACGGGCGCACGTGATCCTGGACAATTTGATCGCGCAGGGCAAAGCCAAGCCGATGCTGGTGGTAATGCCGCTGGGCTACGGAGCGCCTGAAATCGCGCGCCGCGGCGGGCCCGGGCTGCGCGACCCGGAGGCATGGCGGCGGAACATCGAGCGCTTCCGCGACGCCCTGCTGAAAGAGGTGATCCCGCTGGTAGAGAAAAACTACCGCGTGGCGGCGGACCGTACGGAGCGGGCCATCGCGGGCCTCTCGATGGGCGGCACCCAGTCCCTTTATACGGGACTGAACGCGCTGCAGACGTTCGCCTACGTCGGCGCCTTCAGCTCGGGAGGCCTGTTGCCGGATTTCGACAGGGTGTTCCCGACGCTCGACGAGAAAGCCAACCAGCGGCTGCGTCTGCTATGGATCGCCTGTGGCAAGGAGGACCGCCTGATCGAAGGCAACCGCAAGCTGCTGGAATGGCTGAAGTCCAAGGGTGTCAAATACACGTGGGTAGAAACGCCCGGCGCACACACCTGGTTGGTCTGGCGCCGCTATCTTGCGGAATTTGTGCCCCTGATTTTTTAGCGCAAAATTCTCCGCGGCGCGGTATAATGATGCCGATTATCGGAGCACCGTGGAGAAAATGCCAGTGCAGACAGACGTCAAACGTTTGTTGGCGCTCCTGGTGGGCGGGAATCCACTTCCCAATTATCTGAGCGCCCTGGCCCTGCGGCCGGACAAGATCGTCCTGGTTCACAGTCCGCAAACCCAGCGCGCTGCCGAGAACCTCCAGCGCACATTAACAAATGCGCCGGATTTGCGGACCGAAATCGAACTGGCTTGCGTTCCCGATGCAGCCTCAGCCGCGGAAGTCCGCCAGACGCTCAAGCGTCTCATGGGAAGCCATTCGCGGGGGTGGCACATCCTCTTGAATTACACCGGCGGCACGAAGGTAATGGCGGCCAGCGCCGCGCGTGTTTTCTACGAGAATGGAGGGAATTCGGCCGACGCGTCATACCTGGATGACGGCGGTCCAGACGCTTCGCCCCGGCTCCGGTTCGACAACGGCGAGGTACGTACGCTGAGCGAGCTTCAGACGCCGCCCCTCGCTTTGGAAACGGTGCTGAATCTGCACGGATGCCGGTTGCAAAGGAGCACGCGCAAGGAACCGGCGCCCACGCCCGAGGACATCAATGAAATCGCGCGAAAGGTGCTGTCGGAACCGAGCCTGGCGGGATGCCTTCACGGGCAGATGAAAGAGGCGTTCCCGAAAGAAGACCCGCAGCGCTGTTTGGAAACTCCCTTTGATCCACAAGCCTTAGATCTTCAACTTTCGATCGGCAAGTTTCCGACGGAGGAGCAGATTGGGGGCTTGAGCCGCCAAGAACGGGAGTCGTGGTTCCAGCAATGGCGTCGCTTTCTCAGCGGCTGCTGGCTCGAGGATTGGGTGGCTTCCCGCATCAGGGAAACGGGACTGCTCAGCGAGGGGTGCGAGGTGGTTTCAGGCTTTTACGTGTTCCGGCAAGGCGCCGGAGAGTCAAGGCCCCCACAGTCAGAAATTGATGTCGCATTGGTCCGCAACTACCGCTCTTATTTCATCTCCTGCACGACTGCGGCCGACAAAGCGACGTGCAAACAAAAGCTTTTCGAAATCGCCGTCCGATCCAGGCAGCTTGCAGGAGATCTGGCCCGCCCCGCGCTGGTCTGTCTGGCCGACGGGGGGACTCTGACCGATCTCCGCGCCGAGATGGACGACGAGCCCTCACCGACGGGCGCCTTTCGCGTCCGCGGGCTCATGAGCGTTCACGTGTTCGGGTTGGAGGATCTGCGTACCTGGGCTGGTTGGCAAGGCGCTCCCCCGAATCTGGAGTCGCTCAAGAAGTGGTTGGAGAGCTGAGCATGCCTGTGTTAACCGCCATAGATTTAGCCCGGATTCAGCAGTATGTGTTCTCTTCCAACCGCCTCAGGGATGTCTTGGCGGCCTCTTATGCGGTCGAGCAAGCGCTCGATCCCGCGAAGGGATTGCAAGCGCCTGAAGGAGCCGTAATCCTTGCGGGAGGAGGCAATGCCCTGCTCCAGTTCGAGAGCCTGGGCGTGACCCGTGAGTGGACCCGCGATTTCACCCGGCGGCTCCAGCAGATCGCGCCCGGCATTGAAGTCGTCATTGCTCATCGGCCTTTCGAGCCCGGTCACCTGGCGCAAGCCTGGTTGTCGCTGCACGCCGACCTGGCCCGGCAGAAGCTCGAGCGACGCCCGAGTGTTCCCCAAGCCGGCTTGAGCGTCACCGCCACTTGCGCCGTCACAGGCCTGCCCGCGAGCGCGGTGGATGAGGACGGTCAGCTTGTGTCCAGCCGGATCCAGCTTCTGCATTCCAGAATCGCAGACTCGAAGAATCGGTGGAAGCGATTTCTGCCCGCGGAGCTGGAAAATGCGCCGGATTGGACTGTGGCGTTCCCCGACGATCTGGACGAATTGGGACGTTCTCCGGGCGAAACGAGTCTGATCGGTGTCGTCCACGTGGACGGTAACGGTGTAGGCGAGCTGATTCGTCAGTGGCTGTGCCGCCGCGTGGATGCCCCGGATAAGCGGGTGCAGCAGGAAGCGCAGGAGTGGTCCTCCGCGCTCCGCAGGCTGGCGGAGGACGTGCTAAGCAGGCTGGTGGGGCGAATCACAGCTTGCATCCGTCTGGAACGCCAGCAGGCAAGCCGCACACAGGGAATCCGGCTGGTTGGGCAGCCGGAAGAGCTGTCGTTCCCGTTGCACCAGATCA
>Ga0209809_1002053_pt1 | contig 14994 bp, 15 predicted proteins | sample YNPMSTMetaG_FD_186172 | JGI IMG/M metagenome (GOLD analysis project Ga0209809, IMG submission 186172) | Anoxygenic and chlorotrophic microbial mat microbial communities from Yellowstone National Park, USA - YNP MS-T MetaG (SPAdes) (version 2) ... | reverse complement strand
CTCTTCCCCTTTGGCGATCCGGGCCAGAAATTCGGCTTTCACCTTGGCGGCATCATCTACCCCCGGCGGAACGCGATGGGTAATCAGTTCGAGCAAAAAGGACTCTTCGCCGGCCGGCGGGTTGCGCAGCAGCTCGATCAACGCTTCGGTCTGCGCCGCCGAAAGGGGCAGCGGAGGGATCCCGAGCGCTGCGCGCTCGGCAACATGGGCACGATAGGCTTGCAACATGGCGACTACCTCACGGTTTGGGTGAATAGAACTATGTCTTATGTCTTTTATAAGACTACAAGAGTGATGCGTTCATTCTACCGCATCCCCCCACAGCAATGCAAGGGAGACGCCTAATCCAGCACGCAACACTGGCTCAGCGCTTCCCCAAAACGGCCCTAGAGCGGTTGGCGCAAAGGCTAACCCAGCCGGGCATCGAGTGCGGCATCAACAACCTGGCGCGGCACGTCAGCAGTGACCACTGCCTGACCAATTCCGGTAAGCAGTACGAAACGGATCTGACCGCGGTTCACCTTCTTGTCACCAGCCATGAGCGACCAGAAGCGATCGCGGTCAATCGCCGGACCAAAGATTGGCAACCCAGCCCGGATGAGCAGGCCCTCGATGCGCGCGCACTCATTTTCGCTGAGCCACCCTAGACGCAGCGATACTTCAGCGGCAATGAGCATCCCCACAGCCACCGCCTCGCCGTGCAACCAGCTATATTCCGTGGCGGTCTCGATGGCGTGACCGAAGGTATGACCAAGGTTGAGCGTGGCCCGCACCCCCTGTTCGGTCTCGTCGGCTACGACCACCTCGGCCTTGTTGCGGCAACTGCGTTCGATCGCCACCGCCAGCGCCTCGGAATCGAAAGCCAGAAGCGGTTCCATGCGCGCCTCCAGCCATTCAAAAAAGGTTGGGTCGCGGATCAGCCCATATTTGATCACCTCTGCCACTCCAGCACGCAATTCGCGTGCCGGCAAGGTAGCTAAAGTTTCAGTGTCGATCAACACGCCGCGGGGCTGATGAAAGGCGCCGATCAGGTTCTTTCCCTGCGGATGGTTGATCGCCGTTTTCCCACCCACAGAGGAGTCGACCTGCGCAAGCAGCGTCGTAGGGACTTGAAGAAACGGTGCGCCCCGCTGCCAGCAGGCGGCGGCAAACCCCGTCATGTCGCCGATTACCCCACCACCCAACGCGATCAGGGTAGTCTGCCGCTCGGCACGCATGGCTACCAACGCATCAAAAATGCGCTGCAGCGTCTCCCAGTTTTTGTACCGCTCACCGTCCGGAAGAACCACTTCGGTTACCCCGATCCCATGCTGGTTCAGGGCAGTTGCCAGCGGCGCAAGATAGTAGGGGGCCACCGTCTCGTTGGTGACAATCAGGGCATTGGGTTGCGGCAGAAGCGGCAGAAGCAGTTCAGCGTGGGTAAGAAGCCCCGCGCCAATGTAAATCGGGTAAGCGCGTTGGCCAAGGTCAACTGATACGGTGCGCATCGGGCGTCTCCAACATGGGGTCACGAAAGGGGTGCTGGGCTAGGAAGTGCAACACCATAGGCGGCAAGCGCCCGTTCGAGTTCGTGCACCACGGCACTGCTTCGGCCATCGCTGGTGGCCACGACAAGGTCAGCCACTTCACGATACCACGGATCGCGAACCGCCAGCAGCTCTGCAAGCCGTGCCTTTGGATCGGTGACCTGCAGCAAGGGTCGGCTCTTGTCGTGCTGCAGCCGCTCCCACAGGATTTCGAGCGGCGCATAGAGATAGACGACGATCCCCCGCCGTTTGAAACGCTGGCGGTTGGTCGGATGGGTGACCACCCCGCCGCCGGTGGCAATCACCAGATCGTCACCAGCCAAGAGCTCCTCGATAAGCCGCGCCTCCCGCTCGCGAAACCCTGCCTCCCCTTCCATTGCGAAGATGAGCGGGATCGTCGCGCCGGTGCGGCGCTCGAGCTCTTCGTCGGCATCGATGAAGGCTAGCCCGTGGCGCGCAGCCAATAACCGACCCAAGGTCGTCTTCCCTGCCCCCATCATGCCCACTAGTACGATCGGTTCCACACCTTCCCCTTGTTTGAATCAGATGGGATAAGTGTACCCGATCCCACCCAGTCCAACCTAGGGAAACGCTAAAGAATCGTCGCACAGCAGGTGGTTCAGCGTTTCTAACGCAAGCGCAGGTCATCACTAACAATGCGCGGGGTCAGAAAGATCATCAGCTCAGTGCGTTGCGCGGCGCGGGCCTGGTTCTTAAAGAGGTTCCCAACCACCGGCATGTCCCCCAGAAAGGGTACCTTATCTTCGCTCTGAGTTTCGCTCTCTTCAAAGAGCCCGCCAAGCACGACGGTGCCGCCATTTTCAACAATCACGTCGGTGGTCACCTGCTTCTTGACGATCGGTGGATTACCCAGCACCGTTCGGGTAAAGTCGGCGCGGTTCTTTTCAACCAGCACGCTCATGCGCACCCGCCCATCAGGGGTGAGCATTGGGGTTACCTCCAGGTTGAGCGCTGCCTCTTTGAACGAAACCGAGGGCGGAGTATTGCCGGTGGCTGGCAACACATAGGGAATCTCATCGCCTACTGAGATCTTCGCTTTAACGTTGTTGGCGGTCATGATCTTAGGGCTAGAGATGATCCGCCCCTGACCCGTCGCTTCGGCCAGGTTGAGTTCAAGGTTGAGGTAGCGGGTAAGCGAGCGGTTAAAAATTGAGAGTTGGAAGTTGGAGAATTGGGAAACGCGCAGCTCCTGTGTGCTGCTCTGCCGGCCAAAGGGGCGGGTAAAGGGGCCGACGGTGTAAAGCGCCCCACCCCCCAGACTGCGGATCCGGGCATCATCAAACCCTAGGCGTGCGCCAATCTCGCGGCCAAAGTTGGTCGTTGCCTCAACAATACGCGCCTCGATCACCACCTGTTTGGGCGGCACATCGATCTCTTTTAGGAGCGCACGCACTGCGTTGAGCCGCTCTTCGACGTCGGTAACAAATAGCTTATTGGTCCGCATATCAAAGGTCGCTGAGCCGCGCGAGGACAAAAGGCTTTGCGACGATCCTCCTCCCCCCGCTGCTGCCGCTGGGGCTCCCCCAGCAGCACCTGCCCCTGCGTTGCCCGCCGTTCCTGCCCCCGCAGCGGCACGCCCCGCAATCAACATCTGGTAAATTTCAGCCGCTGAGTGGTAATTGATTTGAAAGGCCTCGGTTACCAACACCCCCTTTTCGACCTTTTGGTTAAAGGCTTCTAACCGCGCCCGCTCGCGATCGGCGATTTCTTGGGTGGGGGCAACCCAAATGATGTTGCCGTTCTGGCGCTTGTCCAACCCCTTGGCCTGCAGAATAATGTCCAGCGCCTGATCCCACGGTACCTCTTTGAGCCGCAGGGTAATTGTTCCAGTGACCGAATCGGCAGCTACGATATTAAAGCCGCTGAAGTCGGCGAGCACTTGCAGGAGCGCGCGCACTTCGACGTTTTGAAAGTCGAGCGTCAGCCGCTCGCCCGAATATTTCGGTTTGAGCTGAGCAGCAAGTTCGCTCCCCTCATCGCGTTTCTCTTCGGCCACTTCGAGCACAAAGGTGGTATCGGCCTGGTAGGCGGTGGGACGCAACACCCCTTTGCCCCGCACCGTCAGCACGGCGTCGCCCCCCTGCTGCTCGAAGGTAAATTCGCGCACTGGGGTTGCAAATTCGGTAACATCGGAGCGGCGAACAAGCGCTCGCGGCAGCGTCACGCTGGGAAAGCGCACTTCAAGCCGCTCTCCGGTCTGGCGCAGGTCGGGGGCGATCCGCGGCGAAGAAAGAGTCACCACAATCCGCCCTTGGCCTTCGTCGCCACGCCGGAAATCGACCCCCTTGATCTGCGGTGCAGCAGGCAAAGGAGGATCGCTCGAGCGCGGCGCAGAAAGCACCGCCACCCCTTTGGCAACCGGGTCGCTTGCCGCCCCCGGCGTCCGCTGCCAGGCGATCTGCCAGCCGTTGCCATCGGGAAGGAGCTCGTAGCGCACCGGTTGATCGAGAAGGAGCACAAGCCGCAGGCGGCCGCCAGCTTCAAGCACATTGACCCGGTCGAGGCCAGCCTGGGCAAAGCGCAGCTCGGCCCGATCAAGCCGACTCTTGGCACCAACGAAATCGACAACCAGCCGTGGTGGCGCAGCCATCTGGAAGTGGCCAGGGGATCCGGGTGGCTCGCTGAAACGCAACGCCAGCGTCGCCCGTCCCTCCTCTCCTTGTGCGAGATCGACCCCGATCAGGTCGGCCGCCGCTGCCACTGCAGCCAACAACCCGCTCATCAACCCAACGCTCCAGCGCCACCATCCCATTGCCGCTCCGTTTCTCATCTGGTCACGATGCTCCCGCCACTGTCAGTTCGCGCACCTGCTCATTCCACCGCCCCTTGTCGTCGCGTACCCGTTCGCGCACCGTAACGTGCCACCGAGTTACCCCGCGATCGACTTCAGCGGTAATCGCTTCGATCCGCCCATAGTCGCGCCCCAGGTAGTTGCCAAGACGGGCAAGGTAGAGCTGCCCATCGGGGGCGGCAACCAGAAGCCACCGTTCCCCTGCCCGCTCGAGCACCCCGTGGAGCTTAAGGTCTTCAAGTGCAAAGGCCTCGAGCGGTTCGCGCGGCCGGTTAAGGTCTGGTGGGGGTAACCCAGGGTCGTTCGTCTCAGCTGCCCCAGATTCGGCAGCGGGCACAAAGCGGCTGAGGTCGAACGGGTCGACTAACCCTTCGGCCTGATAGGCAACGGGCAGCACGGTTCGCACCGCCGGCAGGGGCTTCACCCGTCCCTTGAGGGGCTGGGCCGCCTCGGCCATCCAGGCAGCGAGATCGGCGGTATCGTCGGGGGGAATGGTCAGGCCACAGCCAGTAAGCCCAGCACACTCCACGGCAAGAAGGAGCCAAACGGCCTGCCGCCTCATCGGCGCACCTTCCCTGAACCGGCTGCACTGGGGGCAGCAGATCGCTCCGCCTCCTCAAGGTAGCGGTAGGCAACAAGCGTTGCTTCAAGCTGAAGTTCCCCCTCCTGTCGATCCACCCCCTTTGCCCCTGGCTTAGCGGTGAGCGGCGTCCATTTGAGATCAGCAAACGAGACGACCCGCGGCATGGCCGAAACGTCGCTGATAAACCCGGCAATGGCATGGTAGGAACCACTTAAACGAATGGTAACCGGCAGCTCGGCGTAGAACTCCTTGACCACCTCGGTGCCTGGACGAAAGAGCTCGAAACGCAACCCCCGCTGTAGCCCGTGGCGATGAGCCTCCTGAAGCAACCCATCGACCTCGGCTTTGCTGGGCAGATGTTTAAGAAGATCGCCAAACTGCTTTTCGGCCTCGGCCACCTGCGCTTTGAGAAGCGGCAGGTTGACCGCCTGGCGCTTCTTGGCAAGCCACTGCTCCTTCAGTTGCGGCTCTTTGGCCACCGCAGCATCAATTGCCGCCACCTGGTCGCTCCAGACCAGGTACCAGCCCAACCCGATCGTCAGCGCAAAAACTGCACCAATCGCAGCAACCCGTGGGATGAGCGGCCAACGGCCGGGGTCATTCGGGTCGAGGTCACGGAATTGGGCTGCCCACTTGGCCAGAAGGGCGTTGACGTTCATCGCCCTCCTCCGGTACTACCCGCTGCTGGCACAGCAGTCACCTGACGCGCAATCTCGTCGCGGTCGATCTCGGTAACCAAGGCAAAACGGACTGCGCTGCGCCCAGCCACTTCAGCTGACTGGGTTTCAATCAACCGCACATTGCGAAAATAGGGTGAGGCCTCAATCTCCCGCATGACTTCCGAAACGGTACCGTTGGAGCGGGCAAGGCCATGCAACGACACCTGTGCGTCGCGCCGCTCAAGTAGCGTCAACGCACTACCCCCTGGAAGGATTCGCGGCAAGGAATCAACGAGCAGAATCGGTTCTGCCCGTCTGATCTGCAGTTGCTCGATCACCTCCTTGCGCCCGACGATCCCGGCAACCAACCCTTCAAGAGCCTTGATCTCGGCAATCTCACGCTCGATTTTGGCAATGGCCCCTTCCAGGAACTGGTTGCGGCTATTTTGCCGTTCAAGGAGTGCATCAAGCCACCACCAGCCAGCACCAACCACCGCCACCGCAGCAATGAAGGCCGCCGCAAGACCGGCAAAAAACCGCCGGCGCTGCTCCTCCCGGCGCCTCTCCCGCCACGGCAGGAGGTCGATATCGATCGGATTCATCCCACCTCCCGCCACGCAAGACCGGTTGCCAGAGCAAAACGAGTGCCCAGGGGGGCGAGCGGGCGCACCGCATCAGAGAGCGTTGCCCCACGCCACGGGTCGCAGCACACGACGGGCGGGGTTACCATACTCTGGACGGCGTCGACCACACCAGGTAGCGCCGCAATGCCACCGGTAAGAACGATTCGGTCGATGGTTGGCAAGCCGTCGACGGCCGACTGCAACACTTTGATAAGGTTGGCCACTTCAAAAGCAAATTTGGTTAGGAACGGTTGCAGCACCTGGCTGCGCGCCGTCTCGTCCCACCTCCCCTCAGCAAGGACCCGCTGCGCGGCGGCGCTATCGCGCAGAAGGCGCGTCAGGTCGCGGAGCAGCCGGTTGGCTTCAAAACCCTGGGTCCGTTCAAAGCGCTTCTCACCCTGCTGCCAGAGGGTTAGTTCAATGGCCTCGTCACCCCCATCGACTACCACCACGCTCCCCTCCAGGAGGCCAACGCGCCAGACCGCACGCCGCAATGCCAAGCTGGCCACATCGACATGAACCAGGTGCACCCCGGCCGTCTCGGCCACCAGCTGCAACGCCTCGACACGCTCTTGGCGGGCAGCAACAATCATCCACCGCTCGCTCTCTGGGGTTCGCCCTGGGCCGATGCGGCACCAGTCAGCCTGCAGCTCCTCAACCGGAAATGGCGACATACGGGCGAGTTCGTCAAAGACCAACTCCTCCTCTTCCCGTTCGCTTAAGCCAGCGGGCAGGTCGACCGTACGCTGGATCACCGCAGCATCGGGCAGAGCAAGCGTAATGGCCTGAACGCGGCCAAGCTGCTGGCAAAGCGCGGCAAGCGCCTTAGCAACGGCTGCCGGTTGGGCAATGCCGGCGGTGCCGTACCACTGCGGTTCGAAGGGGACAACAGCAGCAGCCGCCACCATCGGCCGTTGGCTACGGCCACGGAGCATAACCCCTTTGGCGCCCGAAGGGCTGAGGTCGATGCCGGCTGCCCCGCGCTCGCGCCCTTTTTTTGCTGCAAACTGCCACCAGGCCACCGCTAAGCTGATCCCTACTGCTTCTTCTCCTTCCTCGCTATAATCGGCTATTGCTGCAACTCTGTCAAGAGCTACGGGATGACCCAACCCCTGAAATGGCTAGCGGCGCTCGTCGCGCTCTTTGCCGCTGGCGTTGCCATTGCCGCCACCATCCTCCTCTTTGCCTGGCAGGAGCTCCCTGACGTGGCCGCCCTAACCGACTATCGGCCAAAGCTGCCGCTTAGAATCTACACCCGTGACGGCGAAAAGATCGCCGAGTTTGGCGAAGAGCGGCGGATCGCCGTCGATGCCAGCTCCGTGCCCGACCTTCTCAAAGCGGCAATCTTAGCTGCCGAGGACGAGCACTTCTACCACCACCCCGGCGTGGATCCTTTGGGCATTGCCCGCGCGGCGATTGCCAACCTGCTCACTGGGGCCAAGGCGCAGGGGGGGTCGACGATCACCATGCAGGTTGCGCGCAATTTCTACCTCTCGCGCGAAAAGAGTTATTGGCGCAAATTCTATGAGATGCTGCTGGCGATCAAACTGGAGCGTGAGCTAACCAAGGATCAGATCCTGACCCTTTACCTCAACCAGATCTACCTCGGGCAGCGTTCCTACGGCTTTGCCGCCGCCGCGCAAACCTATTTTGGCAAACCGATCCAGGCACTGACGTTAGCCGAAAGCGCACTCCTGGCCGGGCTCCCTAAGGCACCGTCGCAACTTAACCCCTTTCGCAACCCAGATGGGGTCATCGCTCGCCGTAACTATGTGCTGCGCCGGATGCTCGAAGCCGGTTTCATCGATGCGGCTCAATACCAGGCAGCGCAGCAGGAGCCGCTCAACTTAGCCAACTACCGTTCTGCCGACGGAACGCTCGCCGGGACGATCCCCTGGGGTGGGCATGTTGCCGAAATGGTCCGGCAGGCAATCATTGCCCAGTTCGGCCCTGAAGCGGCTACAAGCGCCGGTCTGCAGGTCTATACCACAGTGGATGCCCATTGGCAGCGCCATGCCGAAGGGGCGGTGCGCCGGGGCATTCTCGCCTACGACCAACGCCAGGGATTCCGCGGTCCCGAGGGGTTCATCCCTGCCGATCTCCTCGCCCCGGGTCGCGAAGGGGACCTGGCCGAGGCGCTTGAAGCCTACCCAGATGCGCCCGAAGCGCTGGCGGCGGTCGTCGTCAGTGCCGATGAGCAACAGGTGCTCCTGTGGCGCAACGGTCAGAAGATCTCCCTAACGGGTGAGGCGCTGCGCCTTATCCGGCCCGGGCTTAAACGCAACGCACCGGCAGCGCTACGCATCGTACCTGGTGCCGTGGTGCGCCTTCGCCCACTAAACGATGGGCAGTGGCAGGCGACACAGCTCCCCACCGTTCAGGGAGCACTGATCGCGCTTGACCCCATCACTGGGGCCGTACGTGCCCTGGTGGGGAGCTACGACTTCGATCAGGCCAAGTTTAACTATGCCACCCAAGGGCAACGGCAGCCTGGCTCCTCATTCAAACCATTTATCTACTCGGCCGCGCTTGAAAAAGGGTGGATGCCGGGCAGTTGGGTTGAAGATGCCCCGATCGTCTTTAGTGCGGAGGTGACCGGCAGCAAGAAGTGGGCGCCCAAAAACTACGACGACACCTACGATGGCTGGATGCGGTTGCGGCAGGCACTTGCTAAGTCGAAGAACCTGGCCGCTGTGCGGGTCCTTTACGATATCACCCCCGCCTACGCGCAGCAGTGGATCACCCGCTTTGGTTTTGACCCCAAGGACCACCCAGCCTACCTGACGATGGTGCTTGGTGCCGGCAGCACCAACCCGTGGACGATGGCCCGCGCCTACGCTGTCTTTGCCAACGGCGGCTATCTTATCGACCCCTACTTCATCGAAGAGATCCGCGACGCCCAGGGTACACTCCTTTGGAAAGCGGAACCTGCCCGTGCCGGCGACGAGACCCGGCGCGTGATCCCAGCCAGAAACGCCTGGATAATGGATTCACTATTAAAGAGCGTGGTGCAGATGGGAACAGGAGCACCGGCCAAACAGGCGCTCAAGCGCAATGACCTCGCAGGCAAAACTGGGACGACCAACGACGCCGTCGATGCTTGGTTTGCCGGGTACCACCCGTCGCTTGTTGCCGTTACCTGGATCGGCTACCCGCAGCCAAAACCCCTGGGCAAGAAGGAGACTGGCGCGCGGGCAGCGCTCCCGATCTGGATCGATTTTATGGGCGAAGCGCTGCGCGGCGTTCCCGAATCGTTCCCACCGATGCCAAACGGCATTGCGACTGCTTCGGTCGATGGCAAACTGGAGTACCATTATCTAGAGCTCCCGCCCCCTGACCCCGACCCGCCGCACCCTGATCCTGTCGATGCACCGCCAAAGAGCGAACCGCTGCCACAGCCATCGCTGCCAGCGGGAGAGCGCCCAGCAGTGGCGCCGATCCTGGAGCGCTCCTTCCTTAACTAATGCAGAGAGAGCCGTATGACGCACCCTTTTGTCAGCTACAAGCACCACTTTTTGATCGCGATGCCCGACCTGGCCGACCCCAACTTCCGCCACACCGTGGTCTATCTGATCGAACACCACCCGCAAGGGGCGATGGGGTTAATTATCAACCGCCCCACCGAACTGACCCTTGGGCAGCTCTTTGAGCGGGTCGAGGCCGGAACGGTCGACCCGCTGGTTGCCGATGCCCCCGTCTATTTCGGCGGTCCGGTGGCCACCGAACGGGGGTTCGTTCTGCACCGGCCGGCAGGGGATTGGGCCGGGTCGCTGCTTCTGCCCGACGAGATGGCCCTGACCACATCGCGCGACATTCTGAGCAAACTCGGCGACCCACAGGCGATCCGCGATTTCCTTGTGCTCCTTGGCCATGCTGGTTGGGGCGAAGGGCAGCTCGAAGAGGAGATCGCCCGCAACGACTGGCTGACCATCCCAGCCGACCCAGAGCTGATCTTCGCCACACCCCCAGAAGCCCGATACGAGGCGGCATTGGCCCGCCTGGGGGTTCGCCCCGGCTTTCTCGTCGCTGGAGCCGGGCATGACTAAGCGGGACCACCTAACCAAACAGGGCTGCTGGCTCGCCTTCGACTACGGAAAGGCGCGCATCGGTGTAGCGGTAGCCACCTTCCCGGTGGCGGTCGCTTCGCCCCTTGCCACCATCGCCGCGCGGCCACAACCCCAATGCCAGAGAGCGATTGACCAGCTGGTGGCTGAATGGCAACCCGTTGGGTTCGTCGTCGGCTCACCCGGCCAACCTGGCGCTACCGAACCCCATCCGCTGGCAGTAGCCGTCACCGCTTTTGCCAAAGCGCTCGCCCGCCGCCATCAGCGAATCGTCTATCTGGTCGATGAAACGCTGACCTCGGCACATGCCGACCGGCTGCTTCGCGAAGCGGGCCAGGTGCGCTGGCAACAGCGCAAAGGGCGCCTGGATGCCGCAGCTGCAGCGCTCATCCTGCAAGCTTTTTGTGACGGGCAAGCGCCCGAAGCGATCGTGGAACCGTGACCGATGACCACCTATCCCCCTGATGCAGAAACCCTGATAAGCGCACTGCTTACCAAAATCGCCCCGCTCACCCCAGAGATCGATGCCTGGATCGGGATCCACTCCGGCGGCGTCTGGGTTGCGGAGCGGTTGCGCAACACGCTGGCCCCTCAGCAGCCGCTGGGAACAATCGATGTCTCCTTCTACCGTGACGACCTTGCCCAGCGGGGGCTGGGGCGCAGCGATGTCCAACCGAGCACGCTCCCCTTTACCGTTGATGGGGCGCGGATCCTCCTTGTCGACGATGTCCTTTATACTGGCCGTACCGTGCGCGCAGCGATCAACGAACTCTTCGACTACGGCCGCCCGGCGCGGGTCTGGCTCGCCACCCTAGCCGACCGCGGCGGCCGCGAACTCCCGATTTGTCCCGACTTTTGCCCCTGGCGGGCTGCTGAACCCTTACCGCCAACCCATCGTCTGGAATTGATCCGCACCCCCGATGGGACTTTTTGCTGGGAGCTGATCCGATGACCCGTCTGCAACTCACCCCTGACGGGCGCCTGCACCACCTCCTGACGCTGGAGGGGTTGCCTGAATCGCTCTTGATGCACATCTTCCAGCTTGCCGATTCCTTCCTGGAGGTATCGGCTCGCTCGGTGAAGAAGGTGCCACTATTGCGTGGGAAAAGCGTTTTCAACCTTTTTTTCGAAAACTCAACCCGCACCCGTACCACCTTCGAGATCGCCGCGGCGCGCCTCTCGGCTGACGTGATCAATCTGAACATCGCCACCAGTTCGACAGCCAAAGGGGAGTCGCTTCTTGATACCATCGACAACATCTGCGCAATGATGGCCGACATGCTGGTCATTCGTCACGCCTCAAGCGGCGCCCCGGTGCGTATCGCGCAACATCTGGCCGAGCGGGGGCTCACCCATGTCCATGTCCTTAACGCCGGCGACGGTCGCCACGCCCACCCGACCCAGGGGCTGCTGGATATGTACACCATCCGCCACTACAAGCGCGACTTTAGCCAATTGGCAGTGGCCGTAGTTGGCGATGTCCTGCACTCGCGTGTAGCCCGCTCGGAGATCGCTGCGCTTACGGCGCTGGGGGTACCCGACATCCGGGTGGCCGGCCCTAAGACGCTGCTGCCGCAAGGGCTCGACGCGCTGGGGGTCACCGTCACGTGCGACCTGAACGAAGCACTTGATGGGGTCGATGTGGTGATGATGCTGCGCCTGCAAAACGAACGGATGCACGGCTCGTTCATCTCGACAACGGCGGAATACCATGAGTGTTGGGGACTGACGCCGGAGCGGCTCAAGCGGGCCAAACCCGATGCAATCGTGATGCACCCCGGGCCGATGAACCGCGGCGTCGAGATCGCATCCAGCGTCGCCGACGGTCCGCAATCGGTAATCCTGCCGCAAGTTACCTTTGGCATCGCTGTGCGCATGGCAGTCTTTACCCTGCTTGCTGGCATAGGCCAAGGAGCTGGACCCATACACGCGCTTGACAGGCGGGGGGGGTGTGGTTAAGCTAATTTCCGCAACAGGCTTGCATCGACAAGCCGCCCAATAACAGCCGCTCCAGGGAGCCGCATGACCCCACGCGTGACCTTCTATCGCCTGGCCATCGTTGTCCTCGCCTGGCCGCTCGCCGCCCGGGCCGAACTGCCGCTCACCATCGAAGACCTGCTGTCCGGTAAAGGCCAGTTCAGAACCGAGCTGGGTTTGGTCTACGCCAACAGCGAGCGGCGCGGCGTCGAGGCCGGCGAAACCATCCTCGTGCAGACCGGCCCCGCCGCCTTCGTGGCCGTGCCCACCCGCGTCGGCGCCAGCACCGCCAACACCGATGCCTTTGTAGCCACCCTCGGCTTGCGCTACGGTCTCGCCAAGGACACCGAACTCTATGCCCGCGCGAGCATGCAGGCCAGCACCACCCGGCGCGAAGGGATGAGCCTTGAGCGCACGAGCGACAGCGGCTTCGCCGATGCCTGGTTGGGCCTCAACCACCGCTTCCTGAAAGACGACAAGACCCCCGCCCTGCTCGGCTTCGTCGAAGCCGCGCTGGCCGAAAAACAGCAAGGCGGCACGAGCCACGGCCGAAGCTGGCTCGTCGGCTTGACCACCTACCGCGCCATCGACCCCCTGGTGCTCTCGGCAACCGCTGCCTGGCGCTTGCACTTCAGCCGCGCAGACGGCGGACAAGACCTCAAACCCGGCAACCTCTTCCTCGTCAACCCCTCCGTCGGCTTCGCCGTCAACGACAAGGTCACGCTCACCGGCGGCATGCAGTGGCGGCTGCGCCAGGCGGACGTGCGCGACGGCCTCGTCCAGGGCGTGCGGCGGACCAGCACCGACCTCACGCTCGGGCTGGGCTATGCCGCCTCCAAACAGTCCACCCTCAACTTGAGCCTACGCGCCAATGTCTCAGGCAGCAGCGGGGCGGAGATGGGGCTGACCTGGCTGTACAAGCTGGACAGGCAAACGGACAAGGCGGCGGAGTGGGCAACGAAGTGAACAAAAAGACCCCTCTCCCTCGGGGAGAGGGGCGGGGAGCGGGACATCCGCCTCCCCGCGAATTCCGATGGCGGTGGCCGCCGACATCGGAAAGGTGCCTCGGGAGTCTGTCGAGGCTTGTTGTTGTAATCTCAACTTGAAGGAGTCTAGCAAATGCAACTGAAACAACTGGGTGTGACCCTGGCCCTGGCCGGGATGCTGTCCACGCAGGCCTATGCCCATGAGGCGGTGAGCGAAGCCGCGCTGCTGACTGCCGCACCGGTGCAGGCAGCCCCCGCCAATGTCCTCACGCAGGACGATCTCGTCGCCCTGTTCGGGGCGCAGGAGGCGCAAAAGCCCCTGCAACTGGCCGTGCTGTCCGAGCAGGAGATGCGGGAGACGGAGGGGGCGTTTTTGCCTTCGTTCCCTTTCTTGCATGGTCGCTCACAAGCGCGGCGGCAAGCGCGTGGCTTTACCACGGGCGTAGCTTATACAACACACGCAATTTTGGCACCTCGGCTGGAGCTGCGTGGGCGGCAGCTTCAGGACTCCTTGGTGGCATTCATGGTCGAGGATTGGCTGCTGGAGCTCAACTAACCGGCTGGCAACGAGGTCTTGTTGGTGCTAATGGGTTTGGCGTTTCCGCAGCCTGGAACGCTGCCAATCCTTGGCGTCGTTAACTGTTACCGGGGCGGTTTCCATATGGAGATCCTTCAAATTGCCGCAACCTTGCTGGTTGCCGAACTTGTCATGTGGGAACTGCCCCAGTCGATGGCCAAGCGAATGAAGTGGCGCATTGGGATGGCGATCTGTTTAGGAACGTCTCTTGCTGTTGCCGGACTCGCTTTTTGGACGTTATCAACATCTCAACAGGATGCATTCCTGCCTCCTGGAGTCGTATCCCTTGCTTTATTCATTCTATTTGCGTTTGGATCATCGGCCGTATTCTGGTACGAAAAACGGAGGTACTCACAAGGTGAATAGCCCGCGTAGGGCGCAATAACCGCAGGGCATTGCGCCGCCCATGCCGGCCACGATAGCTCCCAATTCAAGATTCACGCTCTGAAAGACACCCCCATGCTCACCTCCGCCCTCTCCCTCTTCCTTCTGCGCGAACTCCCCTTCGCCCGCTTCAACTTCCCCCGCTGGCAGGCGTGGGCAGCGCTCATCGTCATTGGCCTTCTGGTCGGTTTGGATCCTTCCATGCGCGCAGGCACGCCGGAGATGCCCGGCATGCCGCTGCCGGTGGCGCTGGTTTTCGGTGTGGCGATGCTGCTGGTTGGCTTTCTGGTCATCCTCGCCTTTCTCAAATGGTGGATGAAGCGCGGCGGGCGCTGGGATGGACAGGGGGATCTGTTCAACCTCGTCGCCGCCTCGGGGCTGGTGGCCGACGGGCTGGGCGCAGGACTCATCGCGCTGGGCGTGCCGCCGCTGTTTACCCTGCCGCTGTGGCTGTATTCGGTGTGGGTGGGGGGCAATGCGCTGTCGGGGGCCATCCCCAAAGCGAGCCTCGGCTACAGCATCGCCGGCATCGTGCTCTCGCTGATTCCGGCGATGCTGGCCATCGCTGTCATCGGCGGGGTGTTCAGTATGCTGATGGCGATGACCGGGCTGGTTCCCACCGCGCCATGAGACACGCGCCGGGCCTGCTGGCGCTCGCCGCGCTGCTCTCGTCCCCCGCCCAGGGCGCGGCGCACCTCCAGACCGAAACCCTCAACGGCACGCTGGCCGTCGAGACGTGGAAGGCCCGGCGCGACGCCCGCGTGGTCAAGCAGGATGCCGATTACTCCTGCGGCGCGGCGTCC
>Ga0209809_1002047_pt1 | contig 15033 bp, 17 predicted proteins | sample YNPMSTMetaG_FD_186172 | JGI IMG/M metagenome (GOLD analysis project Ga0209809, IMG submission 186172) | Anoxygenic and chlorotrophic microbial mat microbial communities from Yellowstone National Park, USA - YNP MS-T MetaG (SPAdes) (version 2) ... | reverse complement strand
CGCGCGGCGCCGTCTGCAAACGAGGCTCAGCCATACAGTGCGGTTTGGTTGAGCCTTAATCTTTTCCATCGTCAACTGACAATCAACCAACACTAGCGGTTCCCAAAAGTGAGAAAAAAACTGGTTGACGGCGTTGCCTTAGCCGATAGAATACCTCCGATGAAAATACGCGCTGAACTGTTTGGCATCTGCGGTTTGCCCATCCTATCGTTGCCGATACAAGCCAACTGCACGCGTCGGACCAGTCGAAGAAGCTGTTGCACTTTGGGTCTTTTCGGAGGGCATTGGCGTAGGCTATCGCTGCCAGACCAAGCTCGTTTGCTGCTGAATCCTCCGATGCCGAACAAGGCGCTGCGCCCAATAGCTGCCCCACAAGGCCGTCCCGTGACATCCACGAACTATGCGACGGAAAGGAGAACGATCATGAAGAAATCGCTAACACTGGCTTTGACAATTGTCGTTTTGGGTCTCTTTGCAGGTCTGGGCATGGCACAGCAGAGGAGGCCTGAACTGCAGGAAAAGAAAGTGCCTGTTGCTAATGAGTCGGGAGAATTACACATCCTCTTTATTTACCGACAAGGAAGTATCTCTTCCGCAGATGTCAAACACTTCGTTGAGGCCGCTAACCTGACCATCAAGACAAAGAGCTCACCGCGAAGGCTTATGCCGGGTGCTTCAAACATAAGCTTTTTAGAGCAACTAACACTAGCAGAATTTGGGGCCTTGCTTTCTTTCACCCCCTTTTCAGGACAAAGAGCTGAGAGCGATGCTTCCTCGCGAATGGCCAAGTCCCCGACACTGGGCGAGCTTTTTCGCAAGCATGGTCCTGTGCTGGTTTTTAACGCCAAACAAACAAGCGAAGGCGGGCCGGGACCATGTCCGAGGCCCATCAGTCCGTCGTGTGTAGAAATCGTTAGTCCTCCGCTTGTGCCTTTTTGCATGTGCTTGCTTGATTTAGATATCCCGCGTCTCGGTGGAAGCAGTCGGATGTCAAGTCCAGACACCTCACAGCGGATGATCGTGATAACCTTCAACCAGACGCCTGAAACCCTAGGAGAATTCAAGCGACTCTTCTGTAACCTGTATCATGGCGATTGCGGTGGCCCCATAGGTAAGCCTACACCACTACCCGAGCCGGTTACCGTACGAACATATGCGCCAGTGAAATGGAATGGGCCAATTGAAGACGAGAGGGCTTTGCGACAAGCCTTGGAGAATAGCGCGCTCGACACGCCGATAAAGTTGGGCGATCAACCGGCCCAAACGATCACCTGTATGCGTCGTGATGCGAAAGGAAACTGTAATTGGTGGCGCATATGCGGCAGTCTCGGCCCCAACGGGGCTTATCGCTGCTACGACATAATCGACCTTGGGCCAGGCATAGGCTGGCAGGTAGCTTGGTAACAAAATGACAGACAGTAAACTCAACCACAAGGATAGAAAGGAGACAAGCAATGATGAGTGAAACTTCAAAGAACCGAGAACTCGTTTTAGTAGCTTTGTGTGCGATGGCAGCATTGTTTGCCTATGGCGCACCCGCGCAAGAAAGATCACGCCCAGTGAAAAGACCTCCGCTACCCCTCCCCAGCCTTTCACCTGAGGAGATAAACCTCCAAAAGGTACACGCGGAATTTCGCCGTTCGATTATCACTGCGATGCAAGAAGCTGCGCGTCAAGCGGGCGTGAAGATCCGCACAGACAACTTCATTGCCATTCCGTTTGACGACTCGGGCACGGTTGTGGTCAACGCAATGATCGAAGGCGCTGATAGGTTGAGCATCGAAGAGCTTGCTAAGGGCGCCGATGTTCTCTTCGTCTATTCTGGTGCAAAATTGGCTCGGGATAGCGTGCGTTTAGTAACCAAACTCATCACCGACATTCAGGTGGGCATTCAGGCGGCTTTTCTCCAGCAGGTGGAATCAACCAGCAGAGAGATCGAGATGCTCCGCGCACTGCCGGAGGAACGGCTTGCGGAATATCTGGTGCCCGAGGAGGAGGCGGTTGCAGAGTTCCGGCGATTGTTTCCACCGGGGGAGAGGACCGAGACTCAATCGCGGATAAGCGCCGGAGCGCCGTATAGGCCCGCTGTCCCGGAAAAGGGGCAAGAAGAAGACCCGCCCATCAAGAGGCTCACCGGCTACGAGATCAAACCGGAGGATGTTCGAGAAGGACGCATCACCCCTGAGGGCGAGAAGCGGATCATAGAGCACCTCAGGATGAAAATAGCCAAGGAGCGATTGGAAGCGGTGAAAGAAGTGTATCGGCGTGGCGTGCCGGATTATGGGGAGACACTAGACCCTGATTTCTATGTTGTGCGTATCTCGCAAAATCCTGCCAGTGGGCAGTGGATTGCCCAATTCGGGAACTTGCAAGGCAGGGTTGTCTTGGAAACCGAAGCAATCGTAGAAAAACCAGACTCAAACGCTGCCAAGATGCAACCAATGTGCACGCTTGGACCAAAAGGCGAACTGATTCTCTTTGGCGAGCACGACCCGTTCAAAAAAATTACAATTCCACTGGTCAGTTCGAAAGGGGATTCTTCGGGTGTGCGTCCGCGCTTTGTTTCTGAGTCCAGGACACTACGCGAGGCAGCATGGCAGGTTGTTAAAGAGGTCGCGAAAGAGCCCGTCTCTATAGAACAGGTGGTTCCTGTAAGTTTAGGACCGGTCCCCCTGCCTGATGCTATTACTGTCCTCTTTAACTGCGGAACCGAAAAAAAGCCAGATTGGTGCGAATGTAGGTTAGTAGAACGAGGACCAGTTTACTCAGTCTGGAGTTGCATTGGCCAAGAGAGTAAGAAGTGGTATGTGTTTTATGTTCTCCGCGAATAGATGGAGGTATAACCATGCCAAACGGAACAAGCGCTGCAGTGACCGAAGCAACGCGCCTTGGCGAGATCGGGTTTCCCGAATTCACCGCCAAGCTGGTGAAGGATGTCTTCGATGCGCTCCTTGCGGCAACTTTGCGCCAGATGGAGGCATACAGCGAACTGGTGGCCGCAACAGCCAAGACTCTTCAGGAGTATGTTGCAGAAAACAAGCAGCTCGTGAGCGGCGAAGAGGTCTGGGACTGGCTGGTCAAGAACCTGCCCGGACCGGCAGCATCGGTCGCAGCAAACCCGACTCCACAAGATGCGACGCTGGTGCGCGTGGATGTCAAGCTTACTGAGGACCAGAACACAAAAGAGATCACGAAAATACGTGAAAAGCTAGGCTGGACAACTCAAAACTGGGACCCTCAAATCGATAACAACAAGCAGTATCAACTGCAAGATGCTGACATAACAAACATAACTGGCAGAGTTCGCGAGATCATCGCGGGGAACCGCTACACGCTCCTCAAAGAGATGGTCAGGATGGGCATCATCCGACTGGTGGTGGACTACGGAGAGATTGAGACGAGGCTCACCTTCACTACCTACGGTGAGAGCCTGGCTCAAAGAACGGCCACCTCACTCAATACAAAGGCCTTTGCCGCCACAGCAAATCTCCAAACCGGAAAAGCAATCAGCAAGTGGGTGAAGGTGAGTGCTGCAGCAAACTACAGCAGCGTGAGCGTTCGGACAACCTCAAGCATAGACCGGGATGTCTCGGGCAGCAAGGTGGACATCTATGCGCGTGTGTTAATCCGATTCAAGTCTGATTACCTAGCCCTCGGAGGATAAGCCATGCCGAAGAAACCGATGCCTGTCGAACCACCAGGCAAAGAAGGTCCTTCCCCGCCTCCTCCCAGAGCTCCTCATTTGCCCGGAGGGCCTTCAGGACCAAGTTCTTCAGAGCCGCAGCCGAATCCCCCGCCTCAAGAGGGCGGCTTGCCGGTTAGTCAAGGACTCCAGGGGGCGGCAGCCCGCCACCCCTCCCGGCGTCTTCGGAACCGGGCGTCGTTTGATAACGAGCTGCCGCGGTCGTGGAGCGGCAGGTTGGAAAGATAAGTTAAACCGTTAAACCAAAAAAAGGAGGTATAACCATGCCAAACGGAACAAGCGCTGCAGTGACCGAAGCAACGCGCCTTGGCGAGATCGGGTTTCCCGAATTCACCGCCAAGCTGCTGAAGGATGTCTTCGATGCGCTCCTTGCGGCAACTTTGCGCCAGATGGAGGCATACAGCGAATTGGTGGCTGCAACAGCCAAGACTCTTCAGGAGTATGTTGCAGAAAATAAGCAGCTCGTGAGCGGCGAAGAGGTCTGGGACTGGCTGGTCAAGAACCTGCCCGGACCGGCAGCATCGGTCGCAGCAAACCCGAAACCGGAAGATGCCACGCTGGTTCGGAAAGACGTTGTGCTTAATGAAGAGGAAGTTACGAAGGTAAATAACAAGGTTGGTCTTACAGGTACAGATGCTCTCACAGTCGCTGGGGAGCCACCAATTCGTACACTTACGGAATCTGATATCCAGAAAATTACCGACAAGGTTCGCGAGATCATCGCCGGCAACCGCTACACGCTCCTCAAAGAGATGGTCAAGATGGGCATCATCCGATTGGTGGTGGACTACGGAGAGATTGAGACGAGGCTCACCTTCACCACCTACGGTGAGAGCCTGGCTCAGAGAACGGCCACCTCACTCAATACAAGCGCTTTTGCTGCTACAGCGAATGTCCAAACTGGAAAAGCAATCAGCAAGTGGGTGAAGGTAAGTGCTGCAGCAAACTACAGTAGCGTGAGCGTTCGGACGACCTCAAGCATAGACCGGGATGTCTCGGGCAGCAAGGTGGACATCTACGCGCGCGTGTTCATCCGATTCAAGTCTGATTATCAAGCCCTCGGAGGATAATCCATGCCGAAGAAACCGATGTCAGTCGGACCGCCAGGCAAAGAAGGTCCTTCCCCGCCTCCTCCCAGAGCTCCTGATTTGCCCGGAGGGCCTTCAGGACCAGGTTCTTCAGAGCCGCAGCGGAATCCCCTGCCTCAAGAGGGCGGCTTGCCGGTTAGTCAAGGACTCCAGGGGGCGGCAGCCCGCCACCCCTCCCGGCGTCTTCGGAACCGGGCGTCGTTTGATAACGAGCTGCCGCGGTCGTGGAGCGGCAGGTTGGAAAGATAAGTTAAACCGTTAAACCAAAAAAAGGAGGTATAACCATGCCAAACGGAACAAGCGCTGCAGTGACCGAAGCAACGCGCCTTGGCGAGATCGGGTTTCCCGAATTCACCGCCAAGCTGCTGAAGGATGTCTTCGATGCGCTCCTTGCGGCAACTTTGCGCCAGATGGAGGCATACAGCGAATTGGTGGCTGCAACAGCCAAGACTCTTCAGGAGTATGTTGCAGAAAATAAGCAGCTCGTGAGCGGCGAAGAGGTCTGGGACTGGCTGGTCAAGAACCTGCCCGGACCGGCAGCATCGGTCGCAGCAAACCCGAAACCGGAAGATGCCACGCTGGTTCGGAAAGACGTTGTGCTTAATGAAGAGGAAGTTACGAAGGTAAATAACAAGGTTGGTCTTACAGGTACAGATGCTCTCACAGTCGCTGGGGAGCCACCAATTCGTACACTTACGGAATCTGATATCCAGAAAATTACCGACAAGGTTCGCGAGATCATCGCCGGCAACCGCTACACGCTCCTCAAAGAGATGGTCAAGATGGGCATCATCCGATTGGTGGTGGACTACGGAGAGATTGAGACGAGGCTCACCTTCACCACCTACGGTGAGAGCCTGGCTCAGAGAACGGCCACCTCACTCAATACAAGCGCTTTTGCTGCTACAGCGAATGTCCAAACTGGAAAAGCAATCAGCAAGTGGGTGGAGGTAAGTGCTGCAGCAAACTACAGCAGCGTGAGCGTTCGCACAACCTCAAGTATTGACCGGGATGTCTCGGGCAGCAAGGTGGACATCTACGCGCGCGTGTTCATCCGATTCAAGTCTGATTATCAAGCCCTCGGAGGATAAGCCATGCCGAAGAAACCGATGCCTGTCGAACCACCAGGCAAAGAAGGTCCTTCCCCCCCTCCTCCCAGAGCTCCTCATTTGCCCGGAGGACCTTCAGGACCAGGTTCTTCAGAGCCGCAGCGGAATCCCCTGCCTCAAGAGGGCGGTTTCCCGGTTTCAGTGCTTGTCGCCAAACTCATCACCGACATTCAGACAGGCATTCAAGCGGCTTTTCTCCAGCAGGTGGAATCAACCAGCAGAGAGATCGAGATGCTCCGCGCACTGCCGGAGGAACGGCTTGCGGAGTATCTGGTGCCCGAGGAGGAGGCGGTTGCAGAGTTCCGGCGATTGTTTCCACCGGCGGAGAGGATCGAGACTCTAATGCGGACAAGCGCTGGTGTTCAGTACAAGTCCGCCGTGTTAGAAATAAGAAAGGAAGAAGCCCCGCTCATCGAGAGGTTCATCGGCTACGAGATCAAACCGGAGGATGTTCGAGAAGGACGGATCACCCCTGAGGGAGAGAGGCGGATCATAGAGCACCTCAGGATGAAAATAGCCAAGGAGCGATTGGAAGCGGTGAAAGAAGTGTATCGGCGTGGCGTGCCGTATATATTGGTGGATCACGGGAAAATCACCGCTAAGCTTGCGTTTTACGCCTCGCCGCAAGAGTCGTCCCAGATGCAAGAACGTTCTGCGAAGCCTGCTTCTGAATTTTCTGGTGCGGTTCGTCCTGAAGCAGTGCCTCTGAGGATTGAGGCGCGTGTGGTCAATGAAAGGAATGTAGAAGCCTTGGGACGTGAAGCAGGTGCTATCGGCGAGATTGAGATTTCTTTCAAGGTGGATTTGCGATAGACAGCACAACATTGTTTGGACGGCAAGTACTTCCCGTAGTGACGTGGCGTATAAGTTCAGTGTGACATGCTTGCCTAACAACCGGTTGGAGGCCGACGCTCGCAAACCTCACGCGGCTGAACCGGAGCGTTAGGCGGCTACCTACACTTGCAGAAAGGAGCAAGCAATGAGAATAGGAATCTTGGGAACAGGCATGGTGGGTCAAGCCATTGGCTCGAGGCTGATTCAGCTTGGCCATGAACTAAAAATGGGCTCGCGCACGGCGGACAATGAAAAGGCTACCCAATGGGTGAAGGCCAATGGCGTGAGAGCATCGCAAGGCACCTTTGCCCATGCCGATTGAAGAACTGCTGGGAGTCTGGGATAAAATAGAGATGGTGTTCGTTGGGAGGGCGCAACCGGTGCTTGAAAAAATGCATTTAGAGATGCGCGTTGAACTGCGGCGGCAAAGGCGTTCAAAGCCCGGCGGTCGCGCCATTAGCATTGGACGGAAACACTATAACATGACGGCTATGTTCGAAGATGGGACGAGGACGTCCGCGAGCCGGAAGGCCGGGGCGGCAATTTGCCTTGGGGCCGAGGAGCGCGGCCATGTCGCGGTTGCAATCGAACGCCCTCGTGCGCCGGGTCGCTGAGCTTGGGTCGTTAGCCGCACTCGAAAGGAGAAAGCAGACATGTACCGACTTCGATTCTTTGTTCTCGTGGGCATGGTCCTGGTGGCGGCTGCCTCTCGGCTGATTCCGCATCCGCCCAACTTCACACCCATCGGGGCGATGGCCCTCTTCGGCGGCGCTTGCTTTGCCTCCCGGCTCGCGGCGTTCGTCGTGCCGCTTGCGGCCATGTTCCTGAGCGATCTGGCTATCGGCCTGCTGACCGGCAACCTGTCCCTAGGCCTGCATCGACTCATCCCGTTCGTCTACGGCAGCTTCGCCCTGATCGTCTGCCTCGGATTCTTGTTGCGCGGACGCCGAAAGGTCGTTCCGATCGCGGGGGCGGCCCTGGCTAGCTCGGTCCTTTTCTTCGTCCTGACCAACTTCGGGGTTTGGGCGCTGGGTTCTTGGTATCCCAAGACGTGGGAAGGGCTTGTCGCCTGCTACGTAGCCGCCATTCCGTTCTTCCAGAACACCCTGCTGGGCGACGCCGTATATGCGACTTTGCTCTTCGGCGGCCTAGCGTTGGCGGAAAAGAGTTTCCCGGCGCTACGCGAACCAGCTCTCGCCATGTCGAGATAGGGCTATCCGATGCGGATTGTTTCGTTGCTTCCCAGTGCGACAGAGATTATTTGCACCCTGGGACTGGAAGAACAACTGGTGGGAGTCACCCACGAGTGCGATTATCCGCCGTTCGTCCGCCAACTCCCGAAGGTCACACGCACACTGATTCCGACCGAGGCATCCAGCGCTGAGATTGATCGGCTGGTCCGCCAGCAATTGCAGAGGGGCGGGGCGTTGTATTCGCTCGACCTGCCAATGCTCGAAACGCTGCAGCCTGACCTGATCGTTACCCAGGCGCTGTGCGATGTATGTGCCGTACCAGAGGATGAGGTCCGCGCTGCGGCATGTATGCTTCCTAGGCGTCCTCAAGTGGTCAACCTTGAACCGCAGACACTTTCCGAGGTTCTCGCGGCTATTCGTCAGCTCGGGGCGGCACTCGGTTTGGAGCAGCGCGCGCAGGAGGTTATCGAAGCGCTCTCGTCGCGCATTGCTGCCGTCGTAACGCGCACAGCCAGATTAAAACATCGGCCGCGCGTTGCGTTGCTGGAATGGCTCGATCCGCCATTCTCCTGCGGTCACTGGAATCCGGAGTTGGTCCGATTGGCAGGAGGGATCGAGGGGCTTGGCCAAGAGGGGCGGCCGTCGCGGACGCTTCGCTGGGATGGAGTGCTCGCCTGGCAGCCGGAGGTGGTGTTCATCGCCTGCTGCGGCTTCAGCGTCGAGCGGACGTTGAGCGAACTGCCGGCATTGCAATTCGTACCCGGCTGGCAGGACCTCCCTGCGGTCCGATCCGGTCGGGTGTACGTTACAGACGGCTCACACTACTTCAGCCGCCCGGGCCCCCGGCTCGTGGATAGTCTGGAGATCCTGGCGCATACGCTCCATCCCGAAATCCATCCGCTGCCCAATGGGCTGCCGTGCCCTGTGCGCGTAAATGGCTCGGATGTCGACATATTCACCGGCGTTTCTCAAAGGGATACATCATGACGCGCCGCGTGCTGCTCTCCTGGAGTTCGGGTAAGGATAGCGCCTGGACCTTGCATGTGCTCCGCGAGGAATCGGACGTCGAGGTCGTAGGTCTTCTGACGACCGTCAATGCCACGCACAGGCGAGTTGCGATGCACTTCACTCGCCTCGCGATCGTCGAGGCGCAGGCGCGTGCAGTCGGTCTCCCGCTTCACATCATCCCACTCCCGTGGCCGTGCTCTAATGAAGTGTATGAACGCGCCATGCGCGGCGCGATTAAAGATGGGGTCAAGAGCGGTGCAACGCATATCGCCTTCGGAGACCTCTTCCTTGAGGACATCCGCGCCTACAGGACCAGACAGCTCGAAGGCTCTGGTCTCGAACCGCTCTTTCCGATCTGGCACGAGCCGACCGAACTGCTTGCGCGGCGCATGATTGACGCCGGCGTCGAGGCGGTCGTTACTTGCGTTGATCCGAAAAAACTGTCGCCGTCGTTTGCTGGTCGCAAGTTTGATCACGCATTCCTCGACGAACTGCCACGAGGCGTCGATCCGTGCGGCGAGAACGGTGAGTTCCACACGTGCGTCCTGGCCGGGCCGATGTTCCGCGAGTCACTACGCGCGGCGGTGGGCGAGGTCGTGGAGCGCGACGGGTTCTACTTCGCCGATCTGGTGCCGGATGTGGCAGTGGTTGAGGTCAACAGGCGGCTAACAACGCGTTGCAGCGGCCCGGCTGCGTCGGCCGCTGAACGCGAGCGTTAGGCGCGTTCGGACGTCCAAGCATGAATCAAACGCCCTGGACTTTGCGAGTGGAGCGGCTTGGGACGTCCGCGAGCCGGAAGGCCGGGGCGGCAATTTGCCGTGGGGCGGAGGAGCGCGGCCATGTCGCGGTTGCAATCGAACGCCCTCGTGCGCCGGGTCGCTGAGCTTGGGTCGTTAGCCTGCTTTTTTGGACACCTTGAATACTAGCAAAGATGATCACAGCAGATCAACTTAGGCCGTACAGGACTTCCAGCGACGACTACACTCTCACTGAGCATCTCAAAGCTCATTTTGCACAGGTGAAACGGGAGCGTCATCCAATGTATTTGACGCTGGATGAGTTTGACAGAGTCCTCCAGTGGAAACTACGTGGACAGTACGGCAGACACCAGGAAAGACGCAAAGCAAATACGGATGATGTGATACGTGTCGTGACAGGAGCTGCACTTTCTATTGAACATCCTGACAAGGATTACGAAATTGAGTTGCGGTTTGGGATACTAGGCGCGCTTCGGGGAGTAGGTGTTCCTGTGGCATCGGCCATCCTGGCTCTTGTATTTCCAGAGAGATACGCGGTGATTGACTTCAGAGGTTGGAGACAAGTGTTTGGTGAAGATAAAGAACAGTTTTCGGTTTCGGACTACAAACGATACCTTCCAAGGATACAGAATCTGGCACAAGAGTTGGGATGGCCTGTCCAAGAAGTTGACCTGGCGATTTGGGAGTATGATCGTATCAATGGCGGAAAGGCCGCCGCAGCCACAGCGGCAGGCTAACCCGCGCTTCAAGCCGACTGTGCTCCGTTGGCTGCGCACAGCGGCTTAAGCGCATACCGTGAGGTAATCCGACTAGGACTTTGTTAACTTTTATTCGCCGGGTTTTGGCCCGGTTCCACCTGGTCGAACAGCGCCACCACCGGACTGCCCGCTTGCCACAACGCTGGTTCATACCTCGCCGCGTCGTAGGGCTGCCGATCCTGCCAGCAACGGAAGATCACCGGCTACCACTTGTAGGCCAGCGCCCGCACTGCCGTGTGATGCGGACAGCCCTTGTTCCGTTGTTGCAGATAGAACGCCCCCGCCCACCGACTCCACAACACGCTCTCTTTGGCGTATTCACGGATACTTTGCCGGTGGAACTTCGGGCAGCAATACCGCCGGTGGATGTGGCAGCTCCCCCGCAGCGCTTGGCACCGACGCCACCCCCGTGTAAGACTGCACACTCGCCGCCGAAGCGAGGCGGTCGCGATCCTTCCCCGCCGCTGTGACACAGGCGGGACACTGGAAGGCAACCAAGTGACAAGGCGCTGGAAGGCTGGCAAACTGGGGGCATGAAGCGGGTCAACGCGCGGCGGTACCTGAGCCTGCCGGAGCGGCGGAGCTACCGGCGGCTGGAGGACGTGGTGGGCTGCAAGTGGTCGGCGGCGGTGCTGGCGGCCATTGCGCGGGGGGTCCGGCGGCCGGGACAGTTGGAGCGGTTCATCCCGGGGATTTCGACCAAGGTGCTGCAGGAGCGGTTGCGCAAGCTGGTGGACTACGAGCTAATCACGCGGCAGGCGTTTCCAGGGAAGGTGCTGCGGGTGGAGTATCACCTGACGGGCACGGGGCGGAAGCTGGCGGACATTTTGGAGCAATTGCGCGAGCTGGACGAAGAGCATGCGGCGCGGTCGGGCGGGGGCGACGCGGCTGCCGGGCCGGATGCCGTGCCGCCGGGTGCCACCTGAGTGGCACGATGCAGTCCAGCCAAAGGATGGCACGGCCAGGGGTCTGTGGCGGCGAGCCATCGGAATAGCGCTGCTGGGTCGGCGCCGTCCCCGGCCGGGACGCAGCCCGGCCCTGCCAAACCGCGCGCCGGACGCACCGGTTGGTGCCGCCGCTTGCAGACCCGGAGTCGGCTGGGCGGTGGTGAGGCGGCGCTGCGCTGCGGAGACCGCGCCCTGCCACCGAGGGCTTGAGGCAAGGCGGCCTGTCTGCTGCGCGCCGCATCGCCAAGCTCGAAAGCCCGCGTACCGAGCCGACGGCGGGGCGTCGTCCGCAGCCCGCCAGATGCGTGCCCCACAGCCCGCGTGGGCGCGTGGCCTTCCCGAATCCTTCCGGCTTCAACGCCACAGGGCGCGCAGCTCGCGCAGGCTTTTACGCGCCAGGTCCAACTGCACCTGCTGTTGGCGGGTCAAGAGGGCGTGCAGTTCATCCCGTTCGGGCGAGGGGGTCAGCCGCTCGAGGGCCGAGTGCACCAGCGCCAGGTTCTGCATTTCGCCCAGTGCCTCTTGGGCGGCCAACAAGCGGCGGCAAACCCCGTCCCGCTTCAGCTTTTTACGCGGCAGGACCAGCTCCCGCAGGTAACGCCACCAGCGCACGGCGCGCCGGAAATCGTGGCGCTCCTCCTCGCTGAGCTGGAAAAAGCGGGGTTGCCAGGCGCGCAGGTGTTCCCGGTACCGCGCCTCCAATTTCTCGAATCGCCGGGCCAGGCGGCGGGCTTGCTCGGGCTTGAGGGTCGGGTTGCCCACCTGGGCGAGCAGGCCCCGGGGCGGGGGGCGAAGTTGCCGCCGGTGCCGACGCCACGCCTGGTCGCGCCAGCGCTGGCATTCCTGAATCAACGCCGGGTTGGCCCGATTGGCCGTGAGCCATTCGCCGGCGATGTCCAGCTCGCGCACCGGGCTGGTGGCGCGGGAGATGCGCCGGGCCCAGTCCCGCCAGCGGCCGAGCTGCGCCTCGTCAAAGAGCGTCTTGCCCAGTCGCAGGGACAACCGCAGGCGCCGCAGGGTGACGCGCAGGGCGTGCACCGCGTCGGCGTCGCCCCGCGCCCGGGTTTCGCGCAGTTGCCGGGTCAGGGCGTCCAGCAGCCGCTGATGGCGGCGTTTCCAGCGCCGGGCCAGCCGTTCCGGTTTCATGGTCGTGACGGGTAGGCAACGAAACGGCGGCAAACTACCCGCCCGGCCCGGCCGGGGGCAAACCCCGGATTGTTACATTTGGCCCGGCCGCCGAAACGCCAAACCCCAAAGGTCCGGCCGGCCCGGGCGGTTCAGGCGTTCGCCAACGCCGGCTCGGGGGCGGGCGTCGCGGCGGGCGTCGCTGGCGCCCCCTTCCAGGCCGGGTCCAGCCCCAGGTCGCGGATCATTTGCAGGTCCTTTTCGACCGGCTGGTTGAGGGTGGTGAGGTAGTTGCCCACCATCAACGCGCTGGCCCCGGCCATGAAGACCAGGCTTTGCAGGTCCCGCAGGGTTACGGTGCGGCCGCCGGCCACCATGATTTCCTGCCGCGGCAGCACCAGACGGAAAACGGCCAGCGTTTGCAGCGCTTCGAAGGGCGGCACCGTGGGCCGGTGGGCGAAGAGGGTGCCGGGGATGGGGTTCAGGAAGTTGACCGGCACGAAGTCGGGGTTGATCTCCTTGAGCGCGAACATCAGGTCTGGCCGGTCCTCGCGGGTTTCGCCCAGGCCGATGATGCCGCCGGAGCAAATCTTGATGCCGGCGCGCTTGAGGTAGTGGATGGTCTGCAGGCGGTCCTCGTAGGTGTGGGTCGAACACTGGTGGGGGAAGAACCGGCGCGAGGTTTCGAGGTTGTGGTTGTAGCACTCGACCCCGGCCTCGGCCAGGCGGTCGGCCACGCGCTGGCTCTTGATGAGGCCCAGCGAGGCGTCGGGGCGCACCCGGCCTTCGGCCTTGAGCTCGCGGAAGCGCGTGCAGACTTCGTCCAGCATCGGGCCTTCCTCCAAGCCCCGCCACGCCGCCACCAGCCCCAGCGCCACCACGCCGTTGCGCTGCGCCTCGGCCGCCGCCTGCCGCACCGGGGCCGGGTCCACAAAGCCGTAGCGCGGCGACTGGGTCTGGTAAAAGGCGGACTGTGCGCAGAACTTGCAGTCCTCGGAACAACCGCCGGCCTTGGCGTTGACGATCGAGCAGAGGTGCACCCGGTTGCCCTTGAAATGCTCGCGCACCCGGTTGGCCCAGCTCAGGAGGTCGAAGATGTCCGCCCGGGACTCCAGGTTTAAGAGCCAGAGCGCCTCGGCGCGGGTGATCTCCCCGCCCGCGAGCACGCGCCGGCCCAGCGCGGCGATGCGGTCGGAGTTGGCAACGTCAAGTGATGGCGACGACATGGTTGACAAACTACCCGCCCGCACCGCGCTGGCAAGGCCGCAAACCACCTGGCCGGGCCCCAACCGCCGCCCGTCGGTCCGGCCTGCCGCCCGCGCCCGCGCCGCCGAAAAAAGCGCGACAAACCCGGGCGCACCCGCTACGTAACGGGCCGCGCAACCACCATGTCGAATCCGCGGCTCACTCCCGAGCAGGCCGTGCTCGTGCTGATTGACGTGCAGGGCAAGCTGGCGTCGCTCATGCACGAGCGCGAGGCGCTCTTCGACCATTTGCGGCGCCTGGTCAGGGGCGCGGGGGCGCTGGGCCTGCCGGTGCTCTGGTTGGAGCAATACCCGCAAGGTCTGGGCCCCACCATTCCCGAAGTGGCCGGTCTGCTGAGCGATCTGCGCCCGATTCCCAAGCTGTGTTTCAGCGCCTGGGGCAGCGCCGCGTTTCGCCAGCAACTCCAAGCCACGGGCCGCCGCCAGGTGTTGCTGGCCGGCATCGAGGCGCACGTGTGCGTGTACCAAACCGCGCTGGACCTGCGCGAGGCCGGGTACGAGGTCTGGGTGGTGGGCGACGCCACGGCCTCCCGCACCGCGGCCAATCACCGCCTGGGTCTGGAGCGAATGCGCGAGGCCGGCGCGCGTTGGACGGGGGTGGAAATGGCCCTGTTCGAGATGCTCCGCACCGCGGAGGCGCCGGCCTTCAAGGAAATCGCGCGCCTGGTCAAATGAACCTCGAGCCCCTCGCCGCCCACGCTCCGTCGGCCGCCGGGTTGACCGCCGCCTGGTGGTGGCCGTTTGTGGTGCTGGCGGTGTGCGTGGGGCTGCTGGGCCTGGCGGCGTGGTTGTTCCGGCGGCAGTTCGCGCGCGGGCAGCGTATTTAAAAGGCAATGAACTCGGCCCTGGTCATCGGCCGCAACGACCTGCGGGTGTTCCTCCGCGCCCGCTTGTCCTGGGTCTGGCTGTTTGTCGTGCCGCTGGCCCTTGTCTATTTCATGGGCTTTGCCAACCGCGGACCCGGCGATCCGGCCAACCCGCGTCCGCCGGTGCAGGTCGAGAATCATGACTCCGGCCTCCTGAGCCAGGTATTGCTCGAGGAGCTGGGGGCCCAGGGTATACGGGTGGTAGACCCCGCCCAAGGCGGCGCGGCCCGCGGGTTGCGGATTCCACCGGATGTTACGGAACGGGTTCTGCGGCACGAGCCGGTCCGGGTGGAGTTTTTCCAGCTCGAGGGCTCGGGCGCAGGCGAAGCGGCGCTGATCGAGTTGCGGCTGGTGCGCGCGATCGTCGCCCTCAACTCGC
>Ga0209809_1002045_pt1 | contig 15036 bp, 9 predicted proteins | sample YNPMSTMetaG_FD_186172 | JGI IMG/M metagenome (GOLD analysis project Ga0209809, IMG submission 186172) | Anoxygenic and chlorotrophic microbial mat microbial communities from Yellowstone National Park, USA - YNP MS-T MetaG (SPAdes) (version 2) ... | reverse complement strand
CCCACGACCATCGGTGAAATCCAGGCCGAGCTGGAGGACTACCTGGCGTACTACAACGGCCATAGACCCCACATGGCCCTGGAGGGCTTGGCTCCCCTGGAGTTCCTGGCTAAACTACAGGCGGAGTTGGTTCCCCAAGAGTCTCAGATGTGTTGACCGATTACACAGCATTGACGGGGTCCCTGGGCAAATCCTATACTCTGCGGCAGGGTGTCGAACAACCGCTCGTTTGAAGGAGACAGGGGTGAGAAGGCCAACCGCCGTGACGAAATTCTAGATGCCGCTGGCCAACTCTTTAGCCGTAGGGGGTTTCATGCCACCTCAATGCGGGATCTGGCCCGTGCCGTAAATCTACAAGGTGGAAGCCTCTACGCCCACATTGAGTCCAAGGAAGAGCTGCTCTTCGAGCTGGTGAACCGGGCTGCGGACGAGTTCTTAAGCTGTGCCGAAGCCATACCTGCTGAACTCTCTCCCAAAGAACAGCTAGAGCGCCTGGTTTACGGTCACCTCGAGGTAATCGTGCGCGAACTGGATAACGCCACGGTTTTCTTTCACGAGTGGAAGTTTTTGAACCCCGAGCTTCAGCGCAAGATTACCGCCCGCCGCGACGCCTACGAGGCCCATTTTCGCAGAATCATCAGCGCGGGTGTTCAGCAGGGCCAGTTTCAGGTTGAGGACGTCCGCCTGGCAGGTCTGTTCGTTCTTTCCGCCCTCAACTGGACCTACCACTGGTACCGACCCGATGGCGAACTGACCCTCGAATCCCTGGCGCAGCAATACTGTCGGCTTATCTTCAGAACCTTAGGGGCCTCGTAACGGGGCCACACCGCAATGCTGCGGTATCGGCAACTCACCCCGTCTTATCTGTCAAGCACGCCGCGCAATGCTTCGCCGAAGGCCTCGGGCTGGTCAATCCAAGGGTAGTGACCTGCCCCTTCGATAAGCTCGAGCTGCCCACCTAAGAGGTCGGCAATGGTCAGGGCTTCTGGATAACTGCTGGCATCCAAGGTACCCAGCAAAACCGCCGAGGCAACCTGCACCTCGAGCACGAAGGGGGTGTAATCGAGCCGCCATAGGCCGTTATGTACAAACATTCGCCCAGGGGTATCGGCCCCTACCCCAGCCAAGCCCTCGAGGGTCCACTCATATTCCATGCGGCTGCGCACGCTAGGGAAAAGCAGGCGGTCGAAGGCAGCCTTCGGCTCTACCAAAGCGAAAGCCTCCCGCAACAACTGGGCTCCGTCCTCAGGAAGCTCTATTTCAGCGTTTTCCTCTAAACCCCTCAGCGCCCTCGCGGCCCGGTAGAGCTGTCGGGCCAGCCAGGGAAAGTTGGTCCAGGGGTTGATGAGCACCACCTGCTCGGTGGTTTCAGGCGAACGACGCGCGTAATCCAAGGCCAGCACTCCCCCAAACCCATGTCCCAACAGCCTCCAGGAGTCGAGGACAAGATGGTCGCGCAGGCGAAAGAGGTCACCCACCAGCGCATCAATCGTAAAGAGACCGGGTTCGTCGGGCAGGGCTGGGCTACGCCCGCTGCCGCGCTGATCCAGGTAGATCACACGAAAACCCTCCAGGTACTCCTGCAAACCCTCCCGCAAGGTATAGCTGCTCCACCCAGGCCCCCCATGGAGCACGAGGATGGCCGGCGCATCCAGCGGGCCGGTGTCCTCGAGGTAGACCTCTATCCCCTCCTCGACCACAACCAGGTCAATTTCTTCGCGCATAGTGCATCAAGAATGCCATCCCCCCTCCTCTAGCAACTCAAAACTCCAACTGCGAAAGCCCTCTAGCTCCGCCGCAGCGGTCTCTACCTCGGGGCTGAAAGCCCAGACCTCGAGCAGGTACAAAGCCTGCTCAGGACGGTGCAAGAGCCGGTAGGGATGCGGGTACTTCCGGGCGAGCGCCCGCAGGGCCTCAAGATCCTTACCCTCTACGAAGAGTACCTTCATTGGCTTATAGTCTACAGCCACATCCCGTCCTCACTCAGCGGCCTTGCAGAGACCAGCCAGTGGGTTGGGGAGCTTCACACTCCCCCCAACTGGTTCTCCAGCCCCCGGCCAGGTTTTGCCCAAGAAGCCGAAAGTGCGCACGCCTCGGGCCTCTGCGGAGGATTAGGCCTTACGCAGCGGCTGCTCGGGACGCACGGTCGGGCGGCGCACACCAAGCGATAGCTGCTCGGCCTCGCGACGGGCCTCCTCCAGCCGTTTGAGGGTCCTTTGGTCAACCACCTGGGTGGCGCGCACAAAGTCTGAGCCAGTGCCTGCAGGAATCAACTTGCCCAAAATCACGTTCTCCTTCAATCCGATCAGCTCATCAACTTTGCCGGCAATGGCCGCTTCGGTAAGCACATGGGTGGTGTGTTGGAAGCTTGCCGCCGAGAGCCAGCTCTTGGTGGAAAGTGCGCTCTTGGTCACACCCATCAGCACCGGCTTCCAGCTGGCTGGGGTCTTACCCTCCGCCATCAGGGCCTCGTTAGCCAGCTCTACGTCCCACCTTTCTATAACCTGGCCCTCGAGGTAGCGGCTATCACCCGCATCGGTGATCTCCACGTACTTGAGCATCTGCCGCACGATGACCTCGATGTGCTTATCGTGCAGCTTTACACCCTGGGCCCGGTAGACCCGCTGGATCTCATCGGTCAGGTAGCGCTCTACCGCTTCGGGGCCCTTGGCCTCGAGGAGCTGGTGGGGATCGATAGCCCCACGGGTCAAGGGCTGACCTGCCTCCACCACTTCTCCATCCTTGACGGTCAAGCGCACGTCCTTGGACACCTTGTACTCTTTAGAGAAGCCCTCGCTGGAGACGTAGATGATCACCTTATCTTCGAGCTCCTCAATGCGCACCACCCCGTCAATCTCTGCGATGACCGCCTTCAGCTTGGGGCGACGGGCCTCAAAGAGCTCGATCACGCGGGGAAGACCCTGAGTGATATCGGTGCCGGTGGCCACACCCCCGGTGTGGAAGGTCCGCATGGTGAGCTGGGTACCGGGCTCACCGATGGACTCGGCCGCCACCACGCCCACGCTCTCGCCGATCGAGACCAGCTTGGCCGCGGAGAGGTCCCAGCCATAGCACTGCTGGCAGACCCCATAGCGGGTGCGGCAGGTAAGGGGTGAACGCACCGGTACCTCTTCGATCAGGCGCTCTTCTGCCGCCTTGACAATGAAGTTGACGTCCTCGAGGCTGAGCTGATGCCCTTCAGCGAAAACCCTACCCTCAAGCTCGAATTCACGGGCGACTGTGCGACCGTAAAGGCCTGACTCGATATCGCTCTTCTTGCGCAGGCGCTTGTTGCGGAAAGCCTCATCGAACTGCAGTAGAGGAACCGAGATATAGTCCGGCGTGCCGCAGTCGGCCTCCCGCACGATCACCTCGTGGGCCACGTCGTGTAGCTTGCGGGTTAGGTAGCCCGAGTCAGCGGTGCGCAGCGCGGTATCGGCCCCACCCTTGCGGGCCCCGTGGGTGGAGATGAAGTACTCCAGCACCGTCAGGCCCTCACGGAACGAGGCCTTCACGGGAACCGGGTAGGTCTCACCGGAAGGCTTCGCCATCAGGCCCCGCATCCCAGAGATCTGTCGAATCTGCTGCGGGTTACCGCGAGCCCCCGACTGGCTCATAACATAAAGCGGGTTGAAAGGGTAGTTTTCCTCGAAGTTCTTGAATACTGCGCTGGTAACCTTCTCGGTGGTCTGGCTCCAGAGCTGCAAAATCTGCTGCAGGCGCTCCTCTTCAGTCATCAGGCCCATCTCAAAGGCCTGTTCGATCTGGGCCAGTTTGGCATCGGCCTCCTGCAGGTACTGCTTCTTTTCAACAGGGATGACCGCGTCGTCAATACCAATGGTGATACCTGAGGTGGTGGAGTACACGAAGCCATAATACTTGAGCGCGTCTAGGAGCTTAGCCGTTTTTTCCACACCCAACTGCAAAAAGCTCTGGTAGACCAGATCCTTGAGGGAGTTCTTTTCCTGGGCCACCTCGAGGTTCACCAGTTCCAGGGCTTTTTCCTGATCCTCGATGGCCTCACTCACGATGCGCAAGAACAGCATGCGGCCTGGCGAGGTCTCGATGAGCTTACCGCCCAGACGCACCGTCACCACGTCCTGCAGATCGACCTCACCGCTTTGTACCGCCAACAGGGCTTCATCCACACTGGAGAAGATGAACTTTAGACAGCCCACGCTGGTTTCCTTGCCTGCTACCTTGATTTTGGCGTTAAGGGCTACCCGGCCTTCGTCGAAGGCGCGCAAGGCTTCCTCTACGCTGCCAAACTCCAGGCCTTGGCCCTTTTTCTCTCGCCTTAGCTGGGTGATGTAGTAAAGCCCCAGAATGATGTCACGGGCTGGCTTAGCCACCGGCTCCCCCGAGGCAGGTGAGAGGATGTTGTGCGAGGAGAGCATCTGAACGCGGGCCTCGGCCTGAGCAAAGCTAGATAGCGGCACGTGCACGGCCATCTGGTCACCATCGAAGTCGGCGTTGAAGGCCTCGCAAACCAGCGGGTGAAGCTGGATGCTCTGCCCCTCAACCAGCACCGGCTGGAAGGCCTGAATGCCCAGGCGGTGCAGGGTAGGTGCACGGTTCAGGAGCACCACCTTGCCATGGATGACCTCTTCCAGGGCATCCCACACCTCGTCCTTGATGTCGCGGGAACGCTCCAGCATCTTGCGGGCGTTCTTGATGGTCGTGGCGATGCCTTTCTCCTCCATCTTCTTGAGCAGGAAGGGCTTGAAAAGCTCGAGGGCCATCCGCTTGGGTAGACCGCACTGGTGCAGCTTGAGCTGCGGCCCCACTACGATCACCGAACGGCCAGAATAGTCCACCCGCTTGCCCAAGAGGTTCTGGCGGAAACGGCCCTGCTTGCCCGAGAGGATGTCGGTAAGCGAGCGCAAGGCCCGGTCAGAGCCAGGATTGGTCACCGGGGTTCCCCGGCGGCCGTTGTCCAAGAGGGCATCCACGGCTTCCTGGAGCATGCGCTTCTCGTTGCGGATGATCATCTCGGGGGCGCCTTGTGCGAGCAGCTTGCGCAGGCGGTTGTTGCGGTTGATCAGGCGGCGGTAGAGGTCGTTGAGGTCGGAGGTAGCAAAACGCCCGCCATCCACCTGCACCATGGGGCGCAGGTCGGGCGGCAGTACCGGTACCACTTCAAGGATCATCCACTCGGGGCGGTTACCAGAGTCGCGGAAGGCGCGTACCACCTCGAGACGCTTCCTGGCCTTGGCCCGGCGGGCCCGGCTGGGGTGTTTCATCTCCTCGACGAGTTCGGCCTCGAGGGCAGCCAGGTCGATTTCCCTAAGCAGCTCCTGGATGGCCTGGGCCCCCATCTTCGCGTCGATGTCGTAGGACTCGATGACCCGCACCGCCATGCGAACAGAGTCCACCTCCACCCGGCCATAAATGTCTGAGGTCACCTTGCCCCCGTCGGCCAGGGCATCGCCCGGCGAGACCCGGTCACCGTTGGTTACCTCCACATCGTCTTCAAAGGGGTAGAGCTTGGCCTTCATCACCACGATGGAGGCAGGCTCGTGCAGGTGCACCACCCCGTCGGCCTCGGCATAAACCTCTTCCTCTGGCTCAATGGCCCCCACCAGCTTGTCGCCTTTGCGTACCCGGGCTCCTTCACCCACCAGCACGTGCATGTGGGGCTGCAGGGGGTAATCCACCACACGGGGACGCTCCAGGATAAAGCTCAGGTGAACCTCTTTTTTGGAGGTCTCGGCCACCACCTTCTCGACCTTCAGGCCCCGGGGCATACGCAGCTGCCCCTTACCCTGGGCCAGCACATCCCCGTGTCCCACCAACTCACCCTGGCCCACTTTGAGGTACATCCCCGCAGGAATCAGGTAAACGGCGCTCAGCACGTTGGTGTCTGGGTCGAGGATTTTGAGTAAGGCCCCATCGCCCACCTCCTCCAGCGCCACCGCCCCTGCATCCTCACTAACGATCTGGTAGGAGGTCTCGAGCTCAGCCAGCGGCTCACCGGGCTTGTAGTTCTCCTGCTCGATCCAGGCGGCCTTGGGCAGGGTGAGGCGGGCCCGCTCCTTATCCGCATACTCCACCCGGATGCGGCGGGGAAAGCGGAAGAGCACCAGGCCGTCCATCTTGCTCACCACACCGGGCGCTAGCTCCTGGCCCTTTTTCACCTCGTCGCCATCTTTGACGAAGGTCTCCACACCCGCCGGGATGGTGTAGGTCTCCTGTCGGCCAAAGCGCAGCTCACGGTACTCCTCATCGGTCAGAAGCTGGCGCTTCTGCACCGGCACCCCGCCCAACATAGCCCCTTTGGGGTCAATGGTAATGTACTTGGCGAAGTACAGCACCTGCTCGAGCTCCTGCGCCGAAAGGTCGAGCAGGGTGCCGATCTTGCTGGGCACGTCCTTGACGTACCAGATGTGGGCCACCGGGGTTGCAAGTTCTACGTGCCCCATGCGATAGCGCCGCACAATGCTCTTGGTCACCTCAACCCCGCAACGCTCACAAACTTTGCCCTCAAAACGCTGCCGCTTGTACTTACCGCAGGCGCACTCATAGTCTTTTTGCGGCCCGAAGATGCGTTCATCGAAAAGCCCGTCGCGCTCGGGTTTTAGGGTACGGTAGTTGATAGTCTCAGGTTTTTCGACCTCACCGTAGCTCCAGCTGCGGATTTTCTCAGGAGAGGCCAGGCCGATTCTTACCTTACGCACTTCACGTTTGCTCATTTTTCCCTCTTGGATAGCCGACCACTTGTGCATAGAACATCGGCTTTCGCTGCGTTTTAACGCTTAGAAGCCAACCCCTCGAAGATGTCTAGGTTGCGGGAATTCTCGTCGTAGGTCTCCACATCAAGTCCTAGCGACTGCAGCTCTTTCACCAGCACCCTGAAGCTCTCAGGCACACTGGCCTCGGGCACATCCTCGCCCTTGACCACCGCCTCATACGCCGCATTACGACCCTCGATGTCATCGGATTTGATGGTGAGGATTTCCTGCAGGGTATGGGCCGCGCCATAAGCCTCGAGGGCCCAGACCTCCATCTCGCCGAAGCGCTGCCCACCAAACTGGGCCTTGCCTCCTAGGGGTTGCTGGGTAATGAGCGAGTAAGGACCGGTGGAACGGGCGTGCATCTTGTCCTCCACCATGTGGTAAAGCTTCATGATGTACATCACGCCGACCACGATGGGGGCCTCGATGGGTTCACCCGTGCGGCCATCGTAGAGCACGCTCTTGCCCTGCTGGGCCACCTCACGTAACTGCTCGAGCAGGCTGGCCTCTTCGTTGACCAAACCCAGCTTGGCCGCTCGAGCCAGCACCTCGCGCTCGCGGTTGTCAATGCCGAACCCCGCAGCGGCGCGGGCCTCCCACTTCTTGTCGAAGGCCTTGCCCAGCATTTCCTTAATCTCTTCCTCGCTAACACCGTCAAACACCGGAGTGATAAACTTGATGCCCAGCTCATAACCTGCCAAGCCCAGGTGGGTTTCCAAAATCTGCCCTAAGTTCATACGGCTGGGCACACCTAGGGGGTTCAACACAATGTCTACCGGAGTGCCATCGGGCATATAGGGCATGTCTTCAGGGGGCAGTATTTTGGCAACCACGCCCTTGTTACCGTGGCGGTTGGCCAGCTTATCACCCACCTGCAGCTTGCGCTTCTGGGCCACGTAGACCCGCACTACCTCGCGAACGCCAGGTTTGAGCTCCACGCCAGGGTCGCCGCGGCGCAGGCGCAGGGTGCGCACCACGATGCCCCCCTCGCCGGGCGGCACCCTGAGGGAGGTGTCCTTCACATCGCGGGCCTTCTCACCAAAGATACTGCGCAGCAATCGCTCTTCAGGGGTGGGCTCAGTCTCCCCTTTGAAGCTGGTACGACCCACCAGAATATCCCCAGCCTTGACCTCTGCTCCGATCCGAACCACGCCGTCTTCATCCAGGTCACGCAGGGCTGCTTCGGAAAGGTTGGGGATATCGCGGGTTATCCGTTCGGGGCCCAGCTTAGTATCACGGGCTTCAATCTCGTAGCGCTCAATATGCACTGAGGTGTAAAAGTCGCGGCGCAACAGATCCTCAGAGATGATGATGGCATCTTCATAGTTGTAGCCGTCAAAGGGCATGATGGCTACCAGGACGTTTTGCCCCAGGGCCAAGTAGCCCTCATCAGAGGCCGGGCCATCAGCCAGAAGCTCGCCCTTGCGCACCTTTTGGCCTTTGGAGACCCGCGGGCGCTGGTCGAGGGTAGTTCCCTGGTTGGAGCGGACAAAGCGGCGCAGGTGGTACTCGTACAAATCCTTGTCCTCACCCCTGATGAGAATCTTGTTCCCGTCCACATACTCCACAACACCGTCCACATCGGCGTATATGGAGGTGAGCGAATCGCGCACCACGCGCTCCTCCACCCCGGTCATCACCACCGGGCTCTGCGCGCGGAGCAGCGGCACCGCCTGGGACTGCATGTTGGAGCCCATCAAGGCACGGTTGGCATCGTCGTGCTCGAGGAAGGGAATCAGGTTGGTGTTGACCGAGAAAACCTGCTTGGGTGAAACATCCATGTACTCCACTTCTTCTGGACGCACCACCATGGGCTCGCCCTTCTTGCGCACCACCACCTGCTGGGTATCGAAGCGGCCGTCGGGCTTGAGCGGGGTGTTGGCCTGGGCAATGGCGTAGCGGTCCTCTTCGGTTGCGGTCATGAAGTCGACCTGCTCGGTTACCCGACCGTCAACCACCTTACGGTAAGGGGTGAGGATGAAACCTAGGTCGTTGACACGGCCAAAGGAGGCCAGCGAGGAGATCAGACCAATGTTGGCACCCTCCGGTGTCTCAATGGGACAGATGCGCCCGTAGTGGGTGCGGTGCACGTCGCGCACGTCGAAGCCTGCCCGCTCACGGGTCAGCCCTCCTGGCCCCAGGGCCGAGATACGGCGCTTGTGGCGCAGCTCAGAAAGAGGGTTGGTCTGATCCTTGAACTGGCTGAGCTGGCTACGGCTAAAGAACTCGCGGATAGCTGCTACCAAAGGGCGGTTATTGACCAGCTTAGCCGGGGTGGCCGATTCGGGGGTACCCAGGAGCATGCGCTCGCGTACCCCGCGAGCTAGACGGGCGAGCCCCACCCTAAACTGGTCGGCCAGCAGCTCCCCCACGGTGCGGATGCGGCGGTTACCAAGATGGTCAATATCATCGGCCTCGTAGCCGGGCTTACCGCTTTGCAGGGCGAACAGGTACTTAAGCACTGGCAGCAGGGCTTCGTCCTTGAATTCGCCGTTCTCGAACTTAATCAGCATGCGGCCCGATAGGTGAATGCCCAGTTTTTGTTGAGCCTTGTACCTACCAGCCTCGCCCAGGTCATAGCGGCGGGGATCGGATAACAAGGAGTGCAGGTAGGTGATGGCTTTATCGCGTTTAGGTGGATCACCGGGACGCAGTTCGGTAAAGAGCTTCAGAAGGGCCTCCTCCATGCCCATCTCAAGCACCTTGGTTCCACGGAACTGGGCTTCCAGCAGGCCAGGCAGCAGCTCAGGGTAATCTCCAAGTTCCCTGCTCAGGCTCTCAGCAGTAAAGCCGAGCACCCGCAGAAGAAGGGCCAGCGGGAACTTCTTTTTATTGACCTTCATCACCACCACGCCGGTCTGCTCGAACTCGAGGTCAATCCATGGGCCGCGCTTGGGCAGCGGTATGACCGAAGCCACAAACCTGCCCGGACGCGTCTGGTCTGCAGTGAAGTAAACGCCAGGCGAGCGGTGAATCTGCGAAACGATTACCCGATCGGCACCGTTAACGATAAAGGAGCCGTCTTGGGTCATGAGCGGAAGGTCGCCTAAAAAGACCTCGTCTTCCTTGAGTAGCCCTGTGTCTTTGTGAACCAGCAGCAGCTTGGCGTATAGCGGGGCCTGGTAGGTGAGGTCTTTTTCTCGGCACTCATCCTGGTCAAAAGGTGGCTCACCCAGACGATACTCCAGGAAATCCAGCACTAACCCCCGCCCCTTCTCGCCCTCCTCAATGGGGAAGGCCTCTTTGAAGGCTGCTTGCAGGCCGATATTCTCCCGCTTGGAAGGAGGCACGTCGGCCTGCAGGGCTTTTTTGAATGAGTCTACCTGGATCTCGGTAAGGGGTGGAAGGGGAATAACTTCCTTGATCTTGCCAAACCGCTCTATCTTCATTAAAACACCTCAGAGCCCATGCGCCCTTATTGCACACGAATGCGCAAAAGAGGGCTTTTTAGCGTTTAGGGGGTTTTTCGTAAGCTAACAGGGTTCTTCCGCAGGCGAGAACTCCCTGCGGCGGCTGGTTCTTACGCTTTTTGTGGGACGCACCCAGGGTGCTGGCCACAAAACACAAAGGGTAGTTTAGCATAGCCTTGCGTCAAGGCACAAGGTCTTAAGGCCTGGAGGACACGGGCTCGAGCTTTTCCTTTCCCAGGTAGGGCTGTATTGCCTTGGGAACGCAAACAGTTCCATCCTCGTTTTGGTGGTTTTCCAGGAGCATCACCAGAATCCTAGGGGTAGCCAAGGCGGTGTTATTGAGGGTATAAGCGTAGCGAACCTTACCCTGCCCATCACGGTAGCGTAGGCTAGCCCGCCGGGCTTGCCAGTCCAGCAGGGCCGAGCAGGAGTGGGTCTCACGGTACCGTTTCTCACTGGGCACCCAGGTCTCGAGATCCACCTGGCGGTACTTGCCCAGGCCCATATCTCCCGTGGACACCTCGATCACGCGGTAGGGTAGCTCGAGGGCCTGCAGAATACCCTCGGAGATGGAGAGCATGGTCTCAAACCAGCGGTTCGACTCTGCCAGATCGGCTTCGCACAACACGTACTGCTCTACCTTGTTGAACTGGTGAACGCGCATCAAACCCCGCACATCCCTCCCCGCCGAGCCCGCCTCGCTGCGGAAGCACGGCGAGAGCGCACAATAGGTCTTTGGCAGCTCACTTTTGGATAGAATTTCTCCAGCGTGCAGGTAGTTTAGCAACACCTCAGACGTCCCTGCCAGGTAGGCGCTCTGCCCATCCAGCGAGTAGACCTGGTCGCGGGCAGCAGGAAACTGGCCGTGGGCATAAAGGGCCTCCTCTTTGGTAAGGCTGGGTACGCTTAGGGGGGTAAAACCCGCCCGGATCATCTGATCCAGGGCAAAACGCAGCAGAGCTTGCTCGTAGAGCATCAGGTCACCCTTGAGAATGTAGGAGCGGGAGCCTGAGACCTTCGCAGCACGTTCAAAGTCGCCCCAGCCATTTTTTTCCATCAAAGCTACGTGATCGAGGGGCTCAAACAAAAATGAGCGCGGCTTGCCGTACGTGCGGGTTTCTAGGTTGAAGGAGTCGTCTGGACCAACCGGTGCCCCCTCCCAAGGAATGGTGGGGGTTAGATAGAGCAGGTACTTGAGCTGGGCCTCGAGTGCGCGTAGCTGGGGCTCGAGCTCGGCGAGCTGATGTGCGATCTGCTTACCCTTTTCAACCATCGCTTCCCGCTCTTCTGCTTTGGCCCGGGCAGCGGCCTTGGCGTTGGCGTTACGTTCAGCCTGGAGCTGCTCGGTTTTTCGCTTGAGCTCCTGCACCCGCTTATCCAAGGCCAGCAGCTGGTCCAGGTCGAGGCTGGCCCCTTTCTTTTCGATGGCCTGGCGGACGATCTGAGGGTTCTCACGAATGAATTTGATATCCAGCATAAGACGCAAAGTTGCTACTCAATGGCCCTGGGCACCTTGAACTGCCCCTCGAGCTGCTCTATGGCCACCGAGAGGGCTTCCTGCTGTGAGAGCGATGGAGCAACCTGATCAGCCCTCAAGCGGTTGGTGATCTCCACCGGTCGGGCCATGGCAGGAAGTCCGTCGGTGTCAAGCTCGCTTAGTTTCTCGAAAAAGCCCACGATTGCGCGCAATTCACCCTCCAGCCGGGCCTCCTCTTCCGGCGTGAGCGCCAGCCTCGAGAGCCGGCCCAGTTTTCTCACCAGTTCAGGCGTAATCTCCATAGGCGCCATTCTATTACCAGCCGAGCGCCTTGGCGAGCACGCACAAAGACCAGGGCAGTTCTCAGAGGAAGTCGGCTAAGATGTGCTCGACCTGGTCGGTCTCGATCAGGAAAGCATCGTGGCCGTGCGGGCTTTTAATCTCACGATAGATCGCACCACTAAGAGCCGCCATCTCCCGTACCTCTTGGGCGGTGTAAAGCACATCGGTGTCTATGCCAACAAACAAGCTTGGAATGCGCTTGAGTTGACTTAGTGCGGCCTCGAGACCTCCACGCCCACGGCCCACATCGTGGGTGTCCATGACCTCGGAAAGGATAAGGTAGGCGTTGGCGTCAAAGCGTCTGGCAAATTTTTCGCCCTGATACAGCACATACCGCTCCCCTCGCTCGGGCTGCTGCTGCCAGCGCAGGCGGAAGGAGTCGGGCGAGCGAAAGGAGAGCATCGCGATGGCGCGGCCAAGCTGAAGGCCTACGGGCTGTTCGGTGTAGTAGCCACCGCGATAGCCAGGATCAGCCCACACCGCCTCACGCGAGAGGCGGTTGAAAGCCCGGGCCCAAGGACCGTGCACCGCGGGTGCAGCCAACACCACCATCTTGCGCACCCGCTGTGGGTACAAAAGGGCAAATTCCAGCGCCACCATGCCGCCCAGACTGCCCCCCAGCAAGGTCACCTTATCAATGCCAAGAAAGTCTAGAAGCTTGGCCTGGGCTCGAGCCAGATCCCGCACGGTAAGCCGAGGAAATTCCGGCCCGTAGGGCCGCCCCGTGACTGGGTTGAGCGAAAGAGGGCCGGTAGAACCATAGCAGCTTCCGATGTGATTGGCGCAGATTACAAAATACTTTTCCGTGTCCAGCATCCGGCCTGGCCCAACCAGCTCATCCCACCAGCCATCTGCGCCAAAGGCTTGCTCCAAGGCGGGCAGGCTGCGCAGGGTCTCTTGGGTGTATGTGCCGGCCAGATGGGCAGAACCTGTCCAGGCGTGAAATACCAGCACCGCGTTGCTGCGCTCGAGGTCAAGCCGGCCATAGGTCTCATAGCGCAGGCGAAGCTCGGGTAAGGTGCCACCTTGCTCGAGGTGGAACACACCCGCCACCCGGGCCTCCAACGGCACCGGGGGCGGCACCCGGCCCCGGCTCCTGGGGGGCTTAATGAGCAAGGCTTCGTGGTCACCCCAGGCTTCTTGAATCAGCAGATCGGTCATCTCTATTATTCCCGGCTATGCGCGATCTACCTCAGGCCCCAACCCTTGCGCAAAGGGCCTGCTTGATGTCGGCTTGGATGTCCTCAACGGCCTCCAGACCCACGCTAATCCGCACCAGCTCTGGGCTGACCCCAGCGCGGATCTGTTCCTCCGGCGATAGCTGGGAGTGTGTGGTGGAGGCAGGGTGGATAGCCAAGGTGCGGGTGTCACCCACATTGGCCAGGTGAGAAACCAGCTCGAGGCGGTTTATGAAGCGCTTAGCAGCCTCAAAGCCACCCTTCAGGCCAAAGGTAAACACCGAGCCAGGTTTGCCCTTGAAGTACTTCTGGGCCTTGGCATAACTGGGATGATCATCCAGGCCAGGGTAGTTAACCCAGGCCACTTCTTCCTGTTCGCGCAGCCAGTGGGCCAAGGCTAGGGTGTTTGCCACGTGCCGCTCGGAGCGCAAAGAGAGGGTCTCCAGACCCAGCAGGATCAGGAAGGCCTCGAAGGGCCCTAGGCACTGTCCCTGGTCACGCAGGCCATCAATGCGAGCTTTAGTGATAAAGGCCAGATTACCCAAGGCTTTGTGGAGCTCGAGGCCGTGATAGCCAGGCTGTGGCTCAGTAATCAGGGGGTATCGCCCGTTGTCCCAGTTAAAGTTACCCCCATCCACGATCAAACCGGCCATAGCGGCCCCATGCCCCCCGATCCATTTGGTTCCAGAGTGGGTCACAACGTTAGCCCCCCACTCCAGCGGACGAAAAAGGTAGCCTCCGTGGCCGAAGGTGTTGTCCACAATGAGGGCAATCCCCCGCTCCTGGGCGGCCTGAGCAATGGCTTCGAAGTCGGGGATGTTCAAGGCTGGGTTACCCAGCGATTCCAGGTACCAGAAACGGGTTTTCTCATCACTAAGGCGAATGAAATCTTCTACGCTTTCGGCGCTGTCGGTAAAGCGGCACTCGATACCCAGCCGAGGCAACGTAACCTTAAACTGATTTATGCTGCCACCGTAAAGGTTGGGGGTAGAAACAAAGTTATCACCCGCCTGGGCGATGTTGGTTATGGCCAGGAACTGTGCGGCATGGCCTGAACTGGTCGCTAAAGCAGCCACACCGCCCTCGAGGGCTGCGATGCGCTTTTCCAGCACATCCGTGGTAGGGTTCATAATGCGGGTGTAGATATTGCCAGACTCCTGCAACCCAAAGAGCCGAGCAGCATGGTCAGCATCTCTGAACTGGTAAGAGGTTGTGGCGTAGATGGGCACCTGGCGGGCGCCAGTGGTGGGGTCGGGGCTATAGCCAGCATGCAGTTGGAGGGTCTCAAAGCGGTATTTCTGCGACATACCATCTCCTACCTTTCTTAGAACGTGGCTTGTCCGGGTGGGCCGCGTCAGCGGTCTGCCCCGGGTCATCCGCGGAGTTAAGGGGCGCCGTTCGGTAGGAGTTTTGCTACAGCAAAACCCCCCGCCAGACGTTCTTTTATGACTGGAAGGGGGTACGACTTGCGTATTCCCTTCTCTTATCTTCCCCAGCCGCAAGGCTATGCCCAGCCTTGAACACCGTAGGCCTACAGCGTTCCGCGGTTGGGCCGGAGTTAGCACCGTGCAAAAAGCCTTCTGGTCATGGGCAGAGGCTTTTTGTGGGTTGCTGCGACTTCATAGGGCCGGATCCCTCCGTCGCTCTGGATAAAAGAACGGCTAGTTTTGGCCGCGCCCCAGCGCGGATGAATGAAAGTTTAGTCAGAAGGTGCGGTTATGTCAAGCCGATGTAATCGGTCAACACATCTGAGACTCTTGGGGAACCAACTCCGCCTGTAGTTTAGCCAGGAACTCCAGGGGAGCCAAGCCCTCCAGGGCCATGTGGGGTCTATGGCCGTTGTAGTACGCCAGGTAGTCCTCCAGCTCGGCCTGGATTTCACCGATGGTCGTGGG
>Ga0209809_1002039_pt1 | contig 15076 bp, 13 predicted proteins | sample YNPMSTMetaG_FD_186172 | JGI IMG/M metagenome (GOLD analysis project Ga0209809, IMG submission 186172) | Anoxygenic and chlorotrophic microbial mat microbial communities from Yellowstone National Park, USA - YNP MS-T MetaG (SPAdes) (version 2) ... | reverse complement strand
GGCCAGACCAAACTCCTCCAGCAAGGCGGCCACGGCCCACTGCCCGCCATGCACACTGGCCTGGTGGGAGTGGCGGAATTCGACGAAAAACCTCTGGGGCTGGAGCGTGATGAATTTGGCCATGCCAGATTAGACCGCCCCGACCGATATTTCGTTCACCCTCCGGGTGAACCCTTCAGCCTTGTCGGTAAGGATTCAGGCGAAAACTCCGCGGCCAAACCCGCATCGCCCGCCCAAACGGGCGCCTGAACAAGAAAGCGGCGTGGTCGGGAACATTCCCGCTGCAGCAGTATCCGGTCTCAGCCCGGCGCTCCGCTGGCGGTCTCCGTACCCAAAACCCTAACGGTCTCCGCTCTGCCCTGCGGCAGAACTTCCCGCATTCCCGCCAGAGACAACCCCGAACCCACCCCCGCAAACACCATGCCCTCTAAAGCGCTCCACTCTCCATGACCGCCACACGGGAGCTTTCTGATCCATCCCACCCAAAAACCGCGGGGCCATGCCGAACGGCATGGCCCCGGGCTTTCCCTCCTGCGGAAGCCGGCTTATCTCTCAGGCTGTTTCCTCCGACAACCAGTCTGCCAGATGCAAGTAGGCCTTGATTTTTCTGCGCTCATAACGATGACGCTGGGCTTTCTTGGGCTGATGCTGAAGCTTGCGGAACGGGGGTTTGGCGTCACGCACCACCTCAGCAATGGGTTCACCTGTCTTTCTCATGGGAGGACTCCTTTGAGGTTGGGTTCGACGGAAGAAACGGTGGTCGCACAGGACACCTTCGCTCCCTTCTTTCCCCCGTGTCCCCGTGGGCCACCGCCATCGTTCCATACACCACATTGGACCGACGGACCGGCCGCGCATTCAAAATTCCCCGCCCGCGCCGAGCCCGGCCCGGGCCGGGAACCGATGCCTCGACCGCATCGGATCTATCCGATGGAGTCATCGGCCAACCCGTATCCCTACTTTAGCGCAAGTTTCCCACTTGTCGAACGGGCCCAACCCGCTTGGCAACGGAGAAAGGGAACCCATCCGGCTCCGACACAGGCCGTGCGCGGCCCACGGACGGCACCACGGCCCCGGCGCGGCAGGCTCAGAAACCCAACGTCTCACGAGAACAAGCCGGGCAGACAATCTCCGCCCAGGGGGCCTTCCGCTCTTCATCGTTCGAACCGACACGCGCTGCAGGGGCCAGTCCGGAGACGGAGGAAGATGCCAAGCCGGCCCCGGTAAAGGCCTACCGGGCTGCCAAGGATCCGAAGCCCCACGCATCCAGGTTGCGTTTCCCCTGATTCCCAGCGATGTCCGTTCCCCGCCTCGCTCCGTCGCACCGCTGTGCCCAAGAACCGGGGCCGTGCGCAAAGGGTTTGTGATCTCCTCGTGCCGGAGTTGTGGCCCACCGGGCGCCTCTCATGTTCTTGCGGGCCGTCCCCGGCTTTTCTGTGGGAATCCACCGTTTTCATGGAGCCGACGCCCTTCTGGGGCCCTACGATGCTCCGCGAAGCCATCCCTTGCAGGTCAAGGAGAGGGAACCCTGCGGAGCGGCTCCTGCATTCTACGCTTGGCCTTCGGGGAGTGGTGTGGAAATTTTCCAAGCGCCAGTTGGGTCGCAAGCCCGGCCACACGCCGTGATTCCCCAAAGCACAGCCATGGAAAACGCATGCTCTCAGAGAGGTTTTGGTGAGTCGGGGACGTCCCGTTCGCTCGCAGCGCTCCAAGCCCAGGGACGCCCGAAGCAACAAACTGCGGTCCGGCATCCTGCCGCCGGTCCTGGAGAGGACCAGCTTGATCCTGCAGCCATGATGGGCTTGAGCAGGGCCGCGAGCGACCTGGCAGAGAGGCCAAACCTATCCAGCCCGTCCCAAGCGCGGTGTGCGTGCCTTTCATGGGGAGAGGGGCGACAATGCCCACCAGTATTCTTCCGGGCCCGCCTGTTACGAGCTGTTGTGCCACCTCCTCGGTCCGCTGAGCCTGCCCGAACCGAGGACGTTCCTTTTCAAGCCCCTGGACTTTCCGGTAGATGTCAACTTGGTGGCTTCGCAGGGCCCGCACCGCCCCCTGCGCCTTTGCGGCTCCTGAAAGGCCTGCTTTTGCTGGCCCTGAGCGCAACCGAATTGCTGCTGCCCGCCGCCGAGGTTCCAACCCCAATCCGCGTGATCGTCGAACACCGCAGAGAAACCGATGGGCCAGCCTTCCGGTTTGACCGTGTCCCCGCCCCGACTGACCGGGACACCGCCACCCGCGCCGCCTTCCGCTTGGTCGAGGGCGAGCCCGATGACAACAGTGCGCCTGTGACTGCCCTTCAGGACGGTCGGCTGCCCAACCAACCTGACCAGCCGGAAGCCAATTTCTTTTTTGCCGCCGGCAGTCACGGCGGCCGGATCCTGGTCGATTTCGGGGCCGCCACCCCTTTCCGCTATATTGCCACGTATTCGCGGCATCCAGATATTCGTGGTCCGCAACTCTATCAGCTCTACGGCGCCACAGGTACCGAGCCTCGTCTGATCCTTCCGCCAAGCGAGGGCCGTTCTCCCGCGGAGTCCGGATGGAGCCTGATCGCATCCGTGGACACGCGCCCCCGGACAGGGCCGGGCGGAGGCCAGTACGGCGTCCTCATCACCAACGACTCCGGCAACTTGGGGCCCTTTCGCTACCTACTCTTTGACATCCGCCCAACCGAAACCCGGTCCCCCTTCGGTCACACCTTCTACAGCGAGATTGACGCCGTAAGCGCAGACCCGGACTTCGTGCCCGAGCCACCCACCCCTCGACGCGGACCGGCTCCCTTCACCGTACGCACTCCGGATGGCCGGTTTGCCTTCACCTTGGACCTGTCCGAGGCGCCCGAACTCGAAAGCTGGGCACGCGAACACCTCGTTCCCGTCTTGCTCGAGTGGTACCCGAAACTGGTGGAACAATTGCCCAGCGAAAACTTTCGGCCTCCCGACCATGTGCACATCGTCCTGCGCCCGGGGCGGGGTGTTGCTGCCGCCAGCGGCTCGCGCATTACGGCCAATGCCACATGGATCCAGCGCGAGCTCCAGGGCGAGGCCCTAGGCGCCCTGGTGCACGAGCTGGTACACGTCGTCCAGCAGTACGGTCAACGGCCCCCCGGCTCAAGCCGCCCTCCGGGCTGGCTGGTGGAAGGCATCGCCGATTATCTGCGCTGGTTTGTCTACGAGCCCCACCGACACGGGGCCGACCTGGTCTGGCTGCGCCGACAACGCAAACTACAGCTGCGTCACGACGCCGGCTACCGCATCAGTGCCAATTTCCTAGACTGGGTCAGCCGACGTCACGACCCAGAGCTTGTTCGGCACCTGAACGCCGCCCTGCGCGAGGGCCGCTACGACGAAACCCTCTGGACCCAGCGCACCGGCCACTCCCTACAGGCGCTGGCCGACCAATGGCGCCGGGAAACCGAGCAGGCGCTCGCCCAACCCTGACCACATCTATGCAGCCCCGGCTGGCCCGGCCTCAGCTCACCGGTAGTGTCGGATCAATCTCCTGGGCCCAGGCCTGCAACCCGCCGTGCACGCTCTTGACCGACCGAAACCCCTGCTGCTTCAGAAAGGCCACGGCCTGCATGGAGCGTCCACCTGCCTTGCAATGCAGATAAATCGTCCGCTGGGGGTCCAGTTCCTGCCAGCGCTGCGGCAACTGGCTCAACGGCAACCAGCGCACCCCGGGCAAATGCACCAGCGCATGCTCGTGCGCCTCGCGCACATCCACCACCTCGATTCCCAGTTCCGGATGCAGCAGTGCCCGTCGCATGTCATGCACCGTAACCTCGTCCTCCGTAAGGCCCTGCGGCCCCGAACCTGCCCCCGCCCCGCAAAGCAGTTCGTAATCCACCAGCTCACGGATGGTTGGCCGCTCCCCACACACGGGGCAGCCCGGATCCCGTCGCACCCTGATCTCGCGAAACCGCATCTCCAAGGCGTCATACAACAACAGCCGCCCCAGCAACGACACGCCCACTCCCAGAATCAGCTTCAACACCTCCGTCGCCTGGATGCACCCGATTACCCCGGGCAATACCCCCAGCACCCCCGCTTCCACACACGAAGGCACCGTGCCCGGCGGAGGCGGCTCGGGATACAAACACCGGTAACACGGCCCACCCAGATGCGGCGCAAACAGACTGGCCTGCCCCTCGAACCGGTAAATCGAGCCGTACACGTTGGGCTTGCCCAGCAGCACACAGGCGTCATTGGTCAGATACCGCGTCGGAAAATTGTCCGACCCATCCACCACCACATCGTATTGCCGCAATAGATCCAGTGCGTTTTCCCGATTCAGCCGGACCGGGTATTCCACGATCTCCACCTCCGGATTCAGCGCCTGCAATCTCGCCCGGGCCGACTCCGTCTTCAGCCGCCCCGCGTCCGGAGTCGTGTGCAGCACCTGACGCTGCAGGTTGGACACATCCACACGGTCGTGGTCCACGATTCCCAGTCGACCCACCCCCGCCGCCGCCAAATACAAGAGGACCGGCGAGCCCAATCCCCCCGCCCCTATGCACAAGACCCGCGCCGCGCGAATTTTCCGTTGGCCCGCCGGTCCAATTTCCGGCAAACTCAAATGCCGCGCATACCGTTGCCATGTCTCGGGCGTCCATTCCATAGGTCACCGGTTCCGAACCTGAGCAAACTAGACGCCCGCGGCACAAGCGGCAAGCAGCGCCCATGGACATGCAATCGCCCGACTCGCGGACCCATCGGACAGCCACGGCCGGCCCACGCCGGTCCGACCCTGAAATCCCCGCACGTTTGCTGCGAAATCGCACGGGCCTCCAACCCCGCCTGGCCCTCGTCTTGGGCAGCGGCTTTGGTGGTGTGGCCACCCTCTTGGAGCATTCGCAACGCATCCCCTACACCGACCTGCCCGGTTTTCCGCAGCCGGGCGTGCCCGGCCACGCCGGCCTGCTCTACGTGGGCACGCTCCACGGCGTGCCGGCGGTCCTCCTCAGCGGGCGAGTCCACTTCTACGAAGGCCGTTCCCTGGCAGAAATCACCTTCCCCATCCGGGTGCTGGCCCACTGGGGCGTTCAGGACCTCATCCTCACCAACGCCGCGGGCGGCATCCACCCGCGATTCCGTCCCGGCGACTTCATGCTGGTGCGGGACCACATCAACCTCATGGGAGACAACCCGCTGCGCGGGGCCGACTGGCCGGGTTTGACCCGATTCGTCGACCTGACCCGTGCCTATGATCCCACCTTGAGCCGCGGCCTGGCTCTCACGGCGCGCACGGCCCGCATCCGACTTCATCGCGGTGTTTATCTGGCCGTTAGTGGTCCCAGTTACGAAACCCCGGCCGAGATCCGCGCCTTCGCCAAGCTCGGTGCCGACGCCGTGGGCATGAGCACCGTGCCTGAAGTTATTGTGGCCCGCCAATGTGGTTTGCGCGTCGCTGCCGTCTCCTGCATCACCAATCTGGCCGCCGGCCGCACTCGCAGGCCACTGACCCACCAAGAGGTCCTGGCCCAGTCCAGCCGGGTTACCCAACAGACCACCACCTGGTTCGCCGCCTTCGCCCAATGGTATGCCCGCCAATCCTGAGCCCCATAACCGCAGGCGCCGTTCCACACGAACCGCTCCGGCTGCATCAGTCCCGGATCCTTCCCTTGTGCCGCAAGCCCATGCACTCGTGCAGGCGGCCCTCCGGGTGCGGGCCCATGCTTGCGCACCTTATTCCCGCTTTCGCGTGGGCGCCGCGCTCCTGACCCGCAACGGCCAGATCTACACCGGGGTCAACATCGAAAGCGCCAGCTTCGGCCTGACCTGTTGCGCCGAGCGGGTGGCTCTCTTCAAGGCCCTCAGCGAAGGCGCCCAGGACTTCGTCGCCATCGCCATCGTGGCGCCCATCCACGGGGGACCCAATCCCTGCGGGGCCTGCCGGCAACTCTTGGCCGAGTACGCTCCCGGCGCCCTTGTCTGGACCGCGGACAGCCGGCGCCCCCGCCGCATCCGGCAATGGTCCATCGGCGACCTTTTGCCCGAGGCTTTTCTTCGCTTTTAAGTCTCGCCGCGTTTTTGCCGATGCCTAGGTCGAACGGGCCTCCTTTGCCCCATGCGACACGAATTCTTTTTACCGTTCGAAAACGCCGCCTGGCCGGTGCTTTGGATCGATGCCGCAGGCACCATCCTGCGCGCCAACTCTGCCGCCCTCCAATGCTGGGGCCAGGGCCTGGCCAGCGGCACCGCACGATTGGCTGCACTCTGGCTTCCCAGCAACGCGGCTTCCCCGGAACAATTCCTCTTGCAATGGTCGCGCTCACCCTCGCCCCTGGTCCAAATCCACCTGCGCGCCCGGGCCGGCCAGGAAGTCCGGGGCCCGGCGTTGCTCAGCAGTTGGACGCGCGATCAGCAACGCTATTACCTGCTCCAATTCCCGCCCATCCCCGGCACCGACCAGGCCGAGGCTCAGAACCTCCAACAAAAACTGGAATGCGTGCTCCAGTTCGGCCGCACCGTCGCCCTAGATTTCAACAATGCCCTGACCACCGTGTTGGGGAGAGCTTCCCTGCTGCTGAGCCAGTTACCGCCCGATCATCCCTGGCGGCCGGCCCTGCTGGAAATCGAACAGGCTGCCGCCCGCGGTGCCGAAGTGGCCCACGAGCTGGGCTCATTCAGCCGTGACACCCACGAATCCCAGCGCAATCCCACCGGCAACCTCCACGAACTGGTCCTGCGCGCCGTGGAAGCTCTCCGCACCAAGCCGCCACCCCCTGTGGTGGACTGGGTGCTCGACCTAGAACGCCGCCTCTACACCGTGCGCTTTCAGGAGGCCAAGCTGTACCAAGCCATCTTGCGCGTCCTTGAAAACGCCCTCGAGTCCCTCGGTCCCCAAGGCCGCATCACCGTCCGCACCCGCAACCTGGAGCTGGCCGCCCCCACACGCGATCGCAACGTCGAGCTGGGCCCGGGGCATCATGTTTGCCTAGAAATCGCCGACAGTGGCTGCGGCATTCCCCCGGAGGTCTTGCCCCGCATTTTCGAGCCCTTTTTTACCACCAAGGCCGGCCATCGCGGCCTCGGCTTGGCCTGGGTGTACGGCGTGGTCACCAGCCACGCCGGCGGCGTTGCCGTTTCCAGCGAGCCCGGCCGCGGCACCTCCGTGCGCATCTACCTGCCAGCCGAACCTGTAGTGGCCCCGGAAACGGTTCCGCCTCGGGACTTCCTCCGCGGCCATCACACGGTGTTGGTGGTGGATGACGACGAGCGGGTCCTGCGAACCATCGAAACCGTCCTGAAGCAATTTGGCTACCGCGTCCTCACCGCGCCCGGAGGTACCGAGGCCCTTGACCTGCTGAGCCGTGCCGAAGTGCCGCCGGACGTCGCACTCGTCGACCTGGTCATGCCCCGCATGAGCGGCCGGGAGCTGATCGAACGCCTTCGCCGCTTTCGCCCGCAGCTGGCCATCGTAGCCACCAGCGGTTACGTCTGGCCCGCTGATGCGCCCGGAGAACCCGCCGACTATCTCCGCAAGCCCTTTACCGCCCAGGAACTGCTCTGGCGCCTCCGCCAAGCCTGCGCCCGCATCGAACCCGGCCAGCCCGTTCAACCCAATTGACGCAACAACACCACCCCTGGCGCGAAACCGCCCCCTCCCCGTCATGCCCGTCCGCAGGCCGCCCAAGAGAGCTAAAGCCCCCCCCGGCCCAAGTCAGGCCAAATAGGTCCCACCTGACCACAAGCCAATTGGTAAGGCCACCGAAGGATACCATCGCCCGCCCCGCCAGCGCATCTGCCACCGGCGTAGGCACTGCCGACCCTGCACCGCGCCGGTGACCAGCCGGCCCTGTTCCCTGCATCGCCCTCCGCTGAGAACCAGAGGCTCCCTTTCCGCCCCTCACCCCATATCAGAGACCCCGGTCGGGGCGCCAAGCCGCGGTTCCCCCAGCTCGGTCCTTCCTCCGCGGACTCAATGGGTGGGGCTCCTCACAGGTCGCGTCGATCGGTCCTGCAACCAGCCCACGTCCGGATTGTGCGGAGAGGCAAAGCTGTCGTAGATCAGCCCGCCCTTGACCAAGGGCGGCATGGTCCGCGCATCACGCCAGCGGCGGATTTCCGAATGCCCATCCGCAAACGAAAAGCCGCAGGCGTAATGATGGTAATAGCCCGGCAGATCGTAAAAACCGTAGAGCTCCGGGCGGTCCGGCCAACCGGCCATCCGGGTCGCAAAGTTGCCCATGTCGATGCTGTCCTCGCGCATGTCCAAGAAAACAAACACCTTGGCCGGACCGGGATCGTGGAGCTGGGACATTTTGAGATAGATCTTATAGTGGGAGATCGGCGGACCCCAGTTACCATCCGTGCCGCCCCAGCCGCCCAAATACACGTTCATCGACATGCTGCGCACGCGCGGTCGGGCCACCCCTTGGACCACTACAAAGGACTGGTCGGCCGGGCATTTCCAAATCGTCAACTGGTTGCCGCAATAGGGCCAAAGGGGACTGCGATGAATGGTCAGACTGGGATCCCAATTGGCGCGATTGTTGGGGTTGAAATCCAAGATCCCGGTGATCCACGCCGCTGCCATGGTTTCCGGTCGACTCGGATCCTCGCTGGCATAGGGGAGCCGATCCTGGTTGTCGTCGATGTACATCCGCCAGGCCAGCGTCAACTGCCGGTGATTGTTCAAACACTGGATCCCCTGCGTTTTGAGCTTGGCCTTGCTCAGGACCGGCAGCAGCAAGGCAGCCAAAATCCCCAACACCACCACGACAACCAGCAGTTCCACCAGCGTGAAAGCTCTGCCGCGGCGCCCCTGCGGCTCCGGACCCCACGCGGTGAACTGGGCCATGCCCAACCTCATGCAGCACCCGTACACTATACCGCTGCCACACCAATTCCAAGGCCAGCGGTCCCGGCCGGCCTGTTCAACCCAAGGTCCAGGGACTGCGACGCGGGCGCAGTTCCAACCTCCGGTTGGCCTCGGCATTTTCGACAAACCGATCGCTTCGAGGATCGAATCGGAGCGGGCGCGCCAGACGCGTGGCAATATCGCTTAACTGACAGAGCAAATCGGCCCGGTAGGCTTCTTCGATGGGGCAAACCGTCGACTGCCGCGTTTTAACCGCATCCACAAAATCCCGCACATGATTCGTGCTGAGCCGGGGCAGACGCTGCACCAGTGGGTCGGCCATTTCCGCTAAGGTCTCCGGATGCGTTCGCAACGATCCGCGATGCACCAGCACCCAGCCTTCGTCGCCCTCGAAGGCGGTGCCGTGATCGGCGATCGGTCCGTATCGGGCCTCCCAGGGCCGTAGATCGTTGAGCTCGTTGACCTCGGGGTACCCGTTGCGCGTGCCGCGAAACTCCATGCGCACACCATCGTGAAAGCGGAACTCTACGTGCCAGGCAATGGCGGTATTGCAGGCGCCCTGCGTGGGGAAAATGGCCCGCCCTTCCACCTGCAAGGGGCCTTCCAGCATCCGGGGATGCCCCCAAAGCGCGATGTCCAGCGGATGTACTCCCCAACCGGCGATCCAGCCCAGGGCATAATCGTAGATGAACCACCAGGTCTTGTTGTCCGCAGCGCACTTGTCCTCCGTGTACGGGCTGTACGGAGCCGGTCCCAGCCAGAAGTCATAGTCGATGGTCGGAGGCACCGGTGCCGGTGTCGTGGATCCGCCAGGCCGACTGGCCGCACACCAGACGCGAATCTGGCGCAACCGGCCGATCCGTCCGGCCCGCACCAGGGCACAAGCCCGCTGGAACTCCCGGCTGGACCGCTGTTGGGTGCCAAATTGAAAGACCCGCTGGTGCCTTTGCACCTCCCGGCGCAAAATCTGATCCTCGGCCAACGACAGGCCCATGGGCTTCTCCAAGTAAATGTCTTTGCCCGCTCGGACCGCCGCTACGGCCATGTGCACATGCCAGTGATCCGGCGTAGCAATCAGCACCGCGTCCACGTCCGGACAGCTCAGCAATTCCCGGAAATCGCCATAGGTCCGGCAGTCTGAGTTTCCGTAGTGCTGGTTGACTGCGCGACGCGCCAGCTCCAGCTGGTCCTTTTTGACGTCGCAGACCGCCACCACCTGCACATCCGGCTGGGCCAGAAACCCGCTCATGACCGCGCGTCCCTGCGGGCCGGTCCCAATGACCCCGAGGCCTATCCGCTGGGAGGCCCCCGCCCTGCCGCTGCCGCCCAAAGCGGTGCCTGGAATCCACGCAGGCGCCAAGCCCGCCGCCAACAGAACCTGTAGCTGCGATCGCAAGAAGTGCCGCCGCGTCCAACGTTTTTTCATGGTTGGGGAACCGTGGTTCGAGGTTTGTCCAAGAGCATCATGCCGCTGGAGGCCCCCTTTGACAACCCTCCATACCGCCACCGCCGGGTCGCTGTCCCCGTGGCCCCTGACACAAGCAGGCAAAGTTTGCGGCCCCCAGGCAGAGAGTGTTTAGCTGCCGCACCCAACGCGCTCCGCCCCAACGCCAGATTGGCCGCAGCAACCATCCCGGCCTGCCCGATCGTGTCAAGCAGCGCGCATCCCCGGGCCAGCGAGGATCCGATCCCAGTGCGGTTTCCGGCCCGGTGTTTGGGTGGATTGCGTGGGACCACGGCGCCCGGCGAATCCGAGCCTGGAGTCCCTTTGATTCTGGCCCTGACAAACGGCCGGCTTTCGGCTTAACTGCCGCTTGCCTATGCCGAAGCGCAAGGACATCCACACCGTGCTCATCATCGGCGCGGGCCCGATCATCATCGGTCAGGCCTGCGAATTCGACTATTCTGGCACCCAGGCCTGCAAAGCCCTCAAGGAAGAGGGCTACCGGGTGGTGCTGGTCAACTCCAACCCGGCCACCATTATGACCGACCCGGAGTTCGCCGACCGCACCTACATTGAGCCGATCACCCCTGAGTGCGTGGAGAAGATCCTTGTGCGCGAGCTACAGGAGCTCCGTCGGCTGGGCGTGCCGGTGGAGGGAGCGGCCCCTGAGGTGCCCCACAAACTGGTTTTGTTGCCCACGCTGGGCGGCCAAACCGCTCTGAATACGGCCATGGCCCTTCACCGCTCCGGGGTCTTGCAGCGGCTGGGCATCGAGCTGATCGGTGCCAAGCCGGAGGCCATCGAGCGGGGCGAAGACCGCCAGGTCTTCAAGGACCTCATGCTCAGCATCGGGCTGGACGTGCCGGTCAGTGGCACCGCGCACAACCTTGAAGAAGCCCGGGCCGTGGCCGCTCAGATTGGACGGTTTCCCCTGATCATCCGGCCCGCCTTCACGCTGGGCGGCACCGGCGGCGGCATCGCCTACAACCGGGACGAGTTCGAGGAGCTCGCCCGCCGCGGGTTGGACATGTCGCCGGTTTCGGAAATCCTCATCGAGGAGTCCCTGCTCGGCTGGAAGGAATTCGAAATGGAGGTCATGCGGGATCACGCGGACAACTGCGTGGTCATCTGTTCCATTGAGAACTTCGATCCCATGGGCGTGCACACCGGTGACTCCATCACGGTAGCCCCTATTCAGACGCTCACGGACAAGGAATACCAGATCATGCGCGACGCCAGTTTCGCAGTCATCCGCGCCGTGGGGGTCGAGACCGGCGGTTCCAACATTCAGTTTGCCGTCCATCCCAAGACCGGACGCATGGTGGTCATCGAAATGAATCCACGGGTCAGCCGCAGTTCCGCCCTGGCCTCCAAGGCCACCGGGTTCCCCATCGCCAAAATCGCCGCCAAACTGGCCGTCGGCTACCGGCTGGACGAAATCCCCAACGACATCACCCGCGAGACCCCCGCGTCGTTCGAGCCCACAATTGATTACGTGGTGGTCAAGGTCCCGCGCTTTGCCTTCGAAAAGTTCCCGGATGCCGACCCCACGCTGACCACCCAGATGAAGAGTGTCGGTGAGGCCATGGCCATCGGGCGCACGTTCAAGGAAGCCTTGCAAAAGTGTCTGCGTTCTCTCGAGATCGGTCGCTACGGCCTGGGGGGTGATGGGAAGCCCTGGCGCGTGGACGGGCAAGTTTTTGGAGACCGGGATCGGTTCCCGCGTGACATCCTCGTGCGAAAGCTCTCCATCCCCAATGCCGACCGAATCTTCTTCATTCGACACGCCCTCCGGGCCGGGTTCACGGTAGAGGAAATCCACCAACTGACCCATATCGATCCCTGGTTCCTGTGCCAGATCCGCGAAATTGTGGAGTTCGAGGAACGCCTGGCCGCCTCTGCCAGCAGCCGGGTGCCGGCGACTTGACTCGCTCGAATCCTCGGGCCCCAGGGGTTCCGCCGTCGCGGGTGCTAGCATGCTAGCGATGTTTCCTCAGCGGGGCTCGGGTAAGGCGGGAGCGGCCTTCGGCCGCTGGTCCGGCCTTACCCGGGGGTGGCGCACCGGATTGCGTTGGGTCCTGCTTCTGGGTTTGCTGTGGTTGATGCTGCGCTGGTTCGAACATCGCCAGATTTACTTTCCCACGCGCACCCTCGAGGCCACGGGACATGAGCTGGGGCGCCCTTTCGAGGAGGTCTACGTGACCGCGTCCGACGGAGTGCGGCTTCATTGCTGGTATTTTCCTTCCGATGCAGGGTCCCGACGGGCCGGCTGGGCGCTGCTGGTCTGCCATGGCAACGGCGGCAACATCAGCCACCGACTAGCTCTGGCCGAGGCACTGCTGCGCACGGGTGTATCCGTCTTACTGTTCGATTACCGCGGTTACGGCCGCAGCGAGGGAAGGCCGAACGAGGCCGGCACCTACCGGGACGCGCGGGCGGCCTACGAATGGTTGCGGACCCGCGGGCACGAACCGGCGCGGATCGTGGCCGCAGGAGAATCCCTGGGCGGCGCCGTGGCCGCTCACCTCGCCACCGAAGTCCCCCTGGCCGGCCTGATCCTGATGGGCGCCTTTACCAGCATCCCGGATGTCGGCAGTGAGTTGTATCCCTGGTTGCCGGTCCGCTGGCTGGCCCGGACCCGCTATGCCACCCGCGACTATCTTCAACAAACCCGCCTGCCGGTTCTGATCCTTCACAGCCGGACCGACGAGCTGGTGGGGTTTCATCACGCCGAGTCCAATTTCGCCGCGGTGCCGGGACCGAAATGGCTGCGTGAGCTGCGCGGGGATCACAACGAGTCCCTGGCCGACGGAGAGCGGATCACCGCCGCAGTCGAGGAATTTTTGAAGGCCCTGGAACCGATGCCCGTGTCCGATCCATCGGCCCTCTGAGCCGTTTGGTCCTTGGCCGCGGTGGTGGTTCCCCGGGCCGGCCCTGGCAGGTTGCGCTCTGCATGCCCGGCGTCACCACCACCGACGACGGCGGTCAACACCCGGTGCCACTTGGTCCAGGGCCAGCTCGACATAGACCTGGCGTCCCAGAAACTCCAGCAGCAACCGAACCCTCTGACGCGCCGGCAGCACCTGCGTGACCACACCCTCTAACCCCTGCAAGGGGCCATTCCTCACGCAGGCCGCGTCCCCAGGCACCAAGGGTTCGAGTACCTCGTGCAGATCGTCCGGCCCCAAGCGCCGACGCAGGTCCTCGATCACCTCCGCAGGCACCGTGGGCCAGCGACGGCCGAAGCGGACCACCCCCGTCACACCGGGGCAGTGATGCACCCACCGCCACTGGGTCGGCCATTCAAATCGGGCAAACAGATAGTTCGGAAACAACGCCTCCGTGACCCACACAGCGCCCCGGCCGGTGACCCGCCGGAAGCGGATCCGGGGCAAAAACACCTCGACTTCGGGCAGTTGTCGGAGATGACCCGCGGCCACAGGTTCCCGCTTCGACCGGCACCGCAGGCAAAACCAGGCCCGAACCAGCGGCCCGTCCAATGAGACGACGTCGGAAGGAGCCACCGCTGCGGCGGGAAATCCGGAAGCGATCATCTCAGGCTTTGGCGCGCGAGGGCCGGTGATAATAGTCCTTGTACCGCGAGTAGTAATAGTACTCGCCCGTGCGCGGGTTCACTGCGTTGAAGACCAGACCCAGGACGCGAACGTTGCGCTGGTAGAGCAGGTCCAGCGCGGCTCTGGCCACGCGGGCGGAGGTGTGTTGCGCGCGGATGACAAACACCACTCCGTGCGTCAGGGGTGCCAGAGTGGTCACATCGTCGGCTGCCATGACCGGGGGCGTGTCCAAGATCACATAATCGTACTGGGCGGCCATCTCTTGGAGGAGCGAACGCGTCTCCGGTTGCAGGAACAGTTCGCTGGAATTCTGCGTGGGCGAACCGCTGGGGATCAGCCACAGGTTGGGGACCGAAGTGCTCCGGACGGCCGCCTGCCAGTTTATGCGCCGTTGCAGCACCTCCGAGAAACCGGCGGTGTTTTCCAGCTTGAATCGGCGATGCAATACCCCCTTGCGCAGGTCGGCATCCACCAGCAGGACCCGCGAGCCGCCCAGGGCCAGTGTGATGGCCAAGTTGGCCGTGGTCAGCGATTTGCCGTCGTTGGGGATTGAGCTGGTCACCAACAGCAGGGAGGGCCGCACATCGCCATTGGTGGGCTGCATGAACAGCAGGGAAGATCGAACGTTCCGATACGCCTCGGCGAAGGCGTGCCGGTCATCGTCCGGGCGCAACAGCGGCAGTTCCTGGTTGCGCCCCGCGCGTTCCCTCGGGATCTGGCCCAGCACCGGCTCCTCGAAGTGATCCTGCAACTCCACGAAGGTGTTCATCCGGTCATCGAACCTGTCCACCAGCAGCAACAAGCCCACCCCCAGCAACAGTCCCACCAGCCCCGCCAGGGTCAGACTGATGGACAGGCTCAGCCGGTCCGGCTCGGCCTCGGTGGCGCGCTCCAGGATGGTGACCGATTCCGGCGTGATGTCCTTGTCCACGCCCACGGCCTGCATGGTCTGCAGCAGGCGGTCATACAGGTTTTGCACCCGGGTGATGTTGCCGCGGATCTTCTGGGCTAGTGTTGGTTGATTGTCAGTTGACGATGGAAAAGATTAAGGCTCAACCAAACCGCACTGTATGGCTGAGCCTCGTTTGCAGACGGCGCCGCGCGCCGTCTCCGTGTCTGTCACCGTCACCATCCCCGGTGGCCACCTCTCCGTCAATGACCTCGAAGCCGCCGTCCTGGAGGCCACCCGCGCCGCCGGACGCCAACTCTACCTCAAGGCCTTCGCCGCCGC
>Ga0209809_1002032_pt1 | contig 15105 bp, 15 predicted proteins | sample YNPMSTMetaG_FD_186172 | JGI IMG/M metagenome (GOLD analysis project Ga0209809, IMG submission 186172) | Anoxygenic and chlorotrophic microbial mat microbial communities from Yellowstone National Park, USA - YNP MS-T MetaG (SPAdes) (version 2) ... | reverse complement strand
GAATCCGCGAAGCGGATTTCTGCCCCGCCTGCCTTCGGCAGGCGGGGCAGTCAATCGGCGTCAGGGTTTTCTTGGTAGAAAGTTCTAACTTTTTCCAACAAACACCACCATAGGCGATTTCTTTCGCCTTCGCCCCTCGCTTCGCTCGCTGTCCAGCAAAACAGTTTTCTTGCTTTTTTTTGATTTTGCGCGCGCTTCTTTTCCTTGCTAAAAGGGAATGAAAACTTTTTTGCAGGGTTTTGCTCTGAACGAGCAGGGCGGCGGGGCTTCGCTTTTTTGGTAGGTGGGCAAAAATTCCTTTCCTCTAACCCCCATTCCTTTTTGCCCGCCTGCTTGGGCTTCGCCCAGATTTTTTTCGGCGGAAGATTATTATTTATATTTAGTCGCCCTTATCCCACCCCGCCCAACGCGGGCGACACGAAGGAACTCCATTTTGTATTTGCGAAACTTTTAATTTTTGATACAATAGTAATATAATATCAATTTTAATACTCATTATTTTGATTATATATATTACTATAAGCGCAGACAACAAATCAAAAATTGCAGACAATATAAAAATATCGAAACAAACTTGGTATTTCGCAAGAAAAACCCTCAAAACTTGCCGATGTTACCTACACACGATCACCAAGATTGAATCGGGAGTGAATGAGAAGTCGATTATTGAAACCCTATTTAAAATCACTAAAGCGTTAGGCGTAAGCGTTGATAACTTGATTAAATAATCATATGATGCAGCAACTTTCATGGCATACAAAAGAAGTTCCAGAAATTCTTAAACTACTTCATTCGCACGAACATGGTTTAACAACAGAAGAAGCAAAGAAGCGTCTTAAAGAATACGGCCCAAATAGACTTCCCGAAGGTAAAGCAGACAGTCTCCTCGTTATTTTTCTGCGCCAATTCCAAAGTCCGCTGATTTACATTCTTCTTACGGCAAGCATGGTCGTTTTTGCGATGGGAGAAATCATAGACGGATCAATCATTCTTGCCGTGCTTTTCTTCAACGCCATTGTTGGGACAGTCCAAGAAGGCAAGGCGCAAAACACACTTTTGGCGCTCAAGAAATTCGTGGAGACGAAAGCGACCGTGCTCCGCGAAGGTAAAGAACTCATTATCTCCGACAGCGAAGTGGTGCCCGGCGACATTATCCTTTTGCAAGAAGGCGAAAAGGTGCCAGCAGACGCCCGAATTATTGCTGCTACAAATCTCAAAATTGATGAAGCAGCTCTTACTGGCGAATCGGAACCAGTGCATAAAAATTCGGATATTTTGGAAAAAGCTGACTTGCCTATAGCAGAACAAAAAAACATGGTTTTCAAGGGCACGCATATTCTTGCCGGAAACGGCAAGGCAATTGTGGTAGCAACGGGCATTGAAACAGTAATTGGAAAAATTTCTAAAGAGATTGCGGCGATTGATACCGAAATTCCCTTAAAGACTAACATCCGTTATCTTTCACGGCTGATTATTATCACTGTCGCCAGTATCAGCGCTTTGTTGTTTTTGCTTAGCATTGTTTCGGGAAAATCGGTAAAAGAAATGTTCACGACCGTGGTTTCGCTTTCGGTTTCAATTATTCCCGAAGGACTTCCGATTGTGATGACGCTCGTTTTAGCAACGGGCGTGTGGAGGATGTCAAAACGTAACGTCTTGGTAAAAAAACTTCAGGCCGTGGAAGCGTTGGGACAAGCTCGTATTATTGCCGTGGATAAAACAGGTACCATCACCAAAAACGAGATGGTAATCCAAAAAGTGTATGTGGACGGAAAATTTTTTGATGTTGGCGGAGTTGGTTATGAACCAAAAGGAGAAATCAGATATGGAAACAAAATTATCGATCCACCAAATCATCCAGAACTTTTACTGACTGGAAAGATTGCCGCTTTTTGCGCAAATGCGCGCGTGATGTTTTCGGAAGAAGAAAAAGTATGGCATGTTGCCGGCGATCCGACAGAAGCAGCGATGTTGGTATTTGCAAGCAAGCTCGGTTTTCACAAAGATGATTTAGAACGAGACTCGCCCATAATTGGCGAAATTCCGTTTGATTACAAACTTAAGTATCATGCGACGGTCCACCAGCAGGACGGTCAAAAATTTTTATCTGTTGTTGGCGCACCGGAGATAATTCTCGGTCTTTCGCAAAAAATATGGCGCGCCGGAAAAAGCCAATATCTATCGAACGAAGAAAAACAAAAATTAGAATCTGTTTTTCTCTCTATGTCGCAGGAAGGGTTGCGAGTGGTAGCGTTGGCTGAAAGCCGCGATGTACCGGAAATACTTGCGCCCAAAGAGATTAAATCGCTTACCTTTGTGGGATTTTTCGGTATGAAAGACGCATTGCGACCGGAAGTAAAAGAGGCTATGCAAAAAGCGGTTTCTGCCGGCATCCGAGTGGTAATGATAACAGGAGATCATAAAGTTACGGCGCAAGCGATTGCCAAAGAAGCTGGTATTTACAGAGACGGGGATATTATTCTTACGGGACAAGATATTGATGCGCTCTCCGACGCTGAGCTTTCTGAAAAATTAGCCAAAACTTCAGTGTTCGCGCGAGTAACACCTGAGCATAAATTGAGGATTATAAAAGCATATAAGGCGCGCGGAGAAATAGTAGCCATGACCGGAGACGGCGTAAATGACGCTCCTTCCCTTGTTGCTGCTGACCTTGGCGTGGCCATGGGGCGCATCGGCACTGAAGTGGCAAAAGAAGCCTCGGATATTGTGCTTTTGGATGATAATTTCGGGAGCATTGTGTCAGCGGTGGAAGAAGGTAGAAGTATCTACAAAACAATCAAAAAGGTTGTTCTGTATTTGTTTTCAACCAGCGTCGGCGAGGTATTTACAATCACTGGAGCCTTGTTTCTTGGTTATCCACTTCCTCTTTTGGCGGCGCAGATTATTTGGTTAAACTTTGTAACCGACGGTTTCCTTGATGTGGCGCTGGCTATGGAACCGAAAGAAGAAGGATTGCTTCGTGGCAATTTTGAGCGGCCTAAAAAATATCTTGTTGATAAACTTATGGTGCAAAGAATGTTTGTTATGGCTATCCCCATGATGATTGGAACACTTTTTCTTTTCAAAGGTTATTTTGAAAATGACCTTACTAAAGCCTGGACAATTTCACTCACTACGCTTGCGGTATTTCAATGGTTCAACGCCTGGAATTGTCGACATGAATCAAAATCCCTTTTCCAGATGAATCCTTTTTCCAATAAATTCTTAGTGTGGGCAACACTTATCATTATCTCACTGCAGCTTTTGGTGGTTTACCATCCGCTCATGCAAAAGTTTTTGCACACCTCGCCCCTTGAGTTTTCAGAATGGCTTCTCATTATTCCGGTTGCCGCTTCTATTATTCTTGTTGAGGAAATAAGAAAATTCTTTTATCGAAGGAGGAGGAAAATATGAATATAAAAATGGGAGCCAAAAAAACAATCGGCATTCTCTTAATCGTTATTGGTTTACTGGCTCTGGTTACGCCTTTTACGTCAGGCTTGTGGCTGATTTTTATTAGTCTGGAGGCTTTTTTGGTTTAGAATGTTATTTTGGGATAAAATAAAATCACGGTTTCAAAAATATACCCCAAATAAACAAAATAAAATAAAAAGAATTATTTTCGTTATCGTAATAACCCTTGTTCTGATTTCTTTTGTCCTGCCGCTTGCGATGGGATATTAGTGTCCGCCGAAAAAAATCTTGGCGAAGCCCAAGCAGGCGGGCAAAAAGAAAAAGGGGTGTGGGGAAAATGAATTTTTGCCCGCCTGCTCTGCCCGCCGAAGGCGGGCTGTGGGGCGAGAAGCGGCTCGTCATTGCGTCAGCAAGGATACAAAGCCCGCAAAAATTGATTCCTTAATTGAAAGAATTTTTTGCGCGCGTCCATTAAAAGATTTGTCAATTTTTGCGGGCTTTGTCCGCCGTCAGGCGGCGAGCCGCTGGGCGGGATTGCCGCCCGCAGGGCGGCAATTAGTCGGGGTTTTCTCGGAAATGAGTTCCAACTTTTTCCAACAAACACCACCAATAATTTTTAACTGTTTCTTTATTGTAAACCTTATTATAAATTAATTAAACCTTGACAAAAAAAACTAAAGGGCTATTATGAATATATATTCATTAATCGAAATTTAAAATAATTTTTATGGTTTTACTTTCTGTGAAAGATTTAACTATTAACTTTGACAATGATTTAGTCATTCAGAATCTTTCTTTTGAAGTAGAAACAGGAGACTTTTTTTAATTATTGGTTTTAATGGAATCGGGAAAAGCTCTCTTTTAAAAGCTCTATTAAAATTAATTCCTTTTAAAGGAGAAATTAATTGGCAACCAAAAATTAAAATTGGTTATTTGCCTCAAGGAATTACTCCTTTAAAAGTAAAAGATTATCCTTTAACTGTTTTTGATTTTTTTAAATTAAAAAATAAAAATTTAAAAAAAGAAGAGATAGAAAAAAAAATTAAATCAAATCTATTTAGAAAAAAAATATTTTAAAGAAAAAATCGGCGATTTATCAGGAGGACAATTTCAAAAAAATATTAATTCAATGGGTTTAATAGACGAGCCCGATGTTTTAATGTTAGATGAAACAGAAACTAGTTTAGATTATCCTTCAGGAGAAACAATTTATTCTTTGCTTAAAAATTTATGGGAAGAGAAACAAAAAACAATTATTCTTGTAACTCATGAGTTTGATATAATTAGCAAATATTCTAATAAAGTATTATATTTAACACATTCGCATTATCATTGTTTAGGAAAAACAAACGACGTTTTAAGGGAAGAAAATTTAAAAAAAGTATTCGGTAAGGATATTAAAATATATCAACATAAAGAAAATTAAAATATGCAAATAATTCTTTCTTTAATTAGTGGAATTTTAATTGGTAGCGCTAGTGGATTTTTAGGGAACTTAACGCTCTCTAAAAAAATGTCAGTAGTAGCTGGCCCTCTAGCACATTTAGCTTTTCCTGGGGTAGCAGTAGCTATATTATTAGGCATTAATTTAGGTTGGGGAGTTTTTCCTTTGATTATTATAGGTGCCTTAATAATTTGGATATTAGATCAAAAAACTAATTTACCAATGGAAAATTTAGCTGCTATTGTTTTTGCAGTTGGATTAGGTATTTCATTATTATTTTTATCTAATGATAATACTCCATTATAAAGAGAATAAATTAATAAAAAAATGACAAGACCAAGAATTAATCGTAAAATAAGATGTCAACCAAAAATTTTTTATTTTAAACCTCAAGGTATTCCTTTGAGATTTTTAGAAGTTGTTGAACTTACCCTAGAAGAAACCGAAGCCTTAAGATTAAAACATTTATTAAATTTAGATCAAATAGAAGCCGCAAAAAAAATGGGCATTTCTCAACCAACGTTTCAAAGAACTCTTCAATCTGCTTATAAAAAAATATCCCAAGCACTAATAAAAGGCAAGGCAATAAAAATTAAAAAATAAAATAACAAATTTTAAAAATTTTGATATTATATATTTAGTTTATCTTTATGCTTTTATTGGACCAAAAATTATTTTTCTTTGTCTATAATTTTTCTGGGAGAACAAAAATAATTGATTTTTTAATTATTTTTTTTGGCAAATACCTCCTTTATTTTTTGATTTTATTCTTGGTTTTTCTGATTTTAAAAAGTTGGCAGAAAAAAGAAAATTTCAAAATTAAATTTTATCTTTTTTCTTTGTTTTTGGCTTTATTTGCTAGATTTGGCGTTGCTTCTTTAATTAGATTTTTTTATCACAAAGAAAGGCCATTTTTATATTTTTCTTTACCTCATCTTATTTCAGACAATTCTTTTTCTTTTCCATCTGGGCATACAATTTTTTTATTTACCTTAGCTACCTCTTTATATTTTATTAATAAAAAACTGGCTTATTTTTTATATATTTTTTCTATCTTAATTGGTCTCTCTAGAATAGCTGGCGGTGTCCATTATCCCTCAGATATTTTAGGAGGAGCAATTTTAGGAATTGTAATTGGAATTTTAGGAAATTTCTTTTTTAAAAAAATTTATTAAGAAAAATTAGATTTTAGAATTTTAAGGTAAACTTTTTCATAATTTTCAACCATTTTTTCTTTTGAAAAATTTTTTTCAACCCATTGCCGGCAATCTTTTGGTTGGAGTTGATTTATCTTCTTTAAGGCCAAGGCTGCTTCTTTAACATTTTTGACTATAAATCCTGTTTTTTCATCTTTAATTAATTCTTTAGCCGAACCCCTATTAAAGGCAATAACTGGCGTGCCGCAAGCCATTGCTTCTGCCATGAATAAACCAAATGGTTCTTCCCATTGTAATGGAGCCAAAAGAGCAATTGCTTTTTGCAAAAATTTTACCTTTTCTTTTTGACTAATTTCTCCTAAATATTGAATTTCTTTACCATCAATTAATGGTTTAATTTTAGTTTCAAAATAGCTTTTATCTACAACATCAATTTTAGCTGCCATTTTTAATGGTCTTTTAGCTAATTTGGCGATTTGAATTGCTTCAAAAGGCCCTTTTTCTGGAGACATTCTTCCTAAAAAAGCTAAATAGTTTTCTTTTTTAATTGAAGGATTAAAATTATGAATTTTTAAATCAATGCCATTATAGACAGTAGCAACAAAATTTAAAGAAGGTAAAAATTTTCTTTGGGAATTTGAAATACTAACAAAAGGCAAATTTTTAAATTTTTTATAAACAAATTGTTGATAAGGAATATTTAAAGGGCCATGAAGGGTAGTTAAAACCGGCTTTTTAATTAAATCTGCAAATGGCAAAAATCGCCAACCTAAATGATTATGAATTAAATCTATATCTAAATATTTTAAATTTTTTAAAATTTTACTTACGCCAATATATTTCATTGCTTCTCTAATTTGAAGATTTTGGGAAAATTTTTCTTTTCTAATCGCTCTTTTAAAAATAGGAATTAAATTTGCTTTTGTTTTTGAATCTTGAGTAGCAAAAAGATAAACCTTGTGGCCTCTTTTTGTTAATTCATTGGCTAAATGAGCAACAATTACTTCTGTGCCTCCATATTTTTGGGGCGGCACCGATTCTTCAAAGGGAGCCAAAAGGGCAATTTTTAACATATTTTTGATATTAAATCGTTATAGACCTTTTCAATTTCTTTGGCTATTTTTTCCCAAGAATAATTTTTTACAAATTCAAAAGCATTATTAACTAATGTTTCGCCTAATTTTTTGTTTTGGTAAAGAGTTAAAATTTTTTCTTTTAAAGAATCAACATTTCTCGGTTCTGCTAAAAGCCCAGTCTTTTGATCTTCAATTATTTTTGCAAGACCGCCGACATCAGAGGCTATAATTGGTACTTTAGCAGCCATACCTTCTAAAGCTACTAATCCAAAAGGTTCATAATAAGAGGGAATAACTAAAATATCAGCTGTCTTATAAAAAACTGGGAGATTTGAATGCTGAATCATCCCTACAAATTTAATTAAATTTTCAACGCCTTCTTTTAAGGCAACATTTTTTAGTCTTTCGTATTCTTTGAAATCATCTTGGTTTTTATTCTTTCCAAAAATTTTGCCACCAACAATAAAAAGCTTTAAATTGGGAATTTCATTTTTTAATTTGCCAACTGTAGCAATTAAGGTTCCGATTCCCTTTCTCCATTCTAACCTGCCAACATATAAGAGCAAAAAAATATCTTTTGGAAGACCAATTATTTCTCTGGCTTTTTCTTTAGTAATTTTAATATTCCACTGTTTAATATCAGTGCCGCCTGGAATAACTAAACATTTTTCTTTTGGGGCACCGTAAAGTTGAATTAAAGTTTCTTTTTCTGTTTCTGCTAAACTAATTATTTTAGAAGAACTTTTGATAATTTCATTTTCAATATTTAATCTTTTAACAAAATATTCATATTCATTTTGATCTTTTAAATATTTTTTTTGAGTTTCTTGCCTAATTAAGCCTAAAGAGTGAAAGTTTACCACTAATGGTTTTTTAAATTGATCGGCAGCTAATTTTCCAACAAAACCGCCGTCCCAGTAATGACCATGAAAAAGAGAATAAGGATTTTCAAAATTTGTAAAAATTAAAAAATTTTGATAAAACTCATCTAAAAGATTTATTAACTCTGATTTTGAAATATAACCAATTTTGCCGCATTTTAATCTTATTAATCTTAAATTTTTATCAAGAATTACGAGTTGTTTTTTGTTAATATGATCCCAACGAGTAAAAACATCAATTTGCCAGCCAAGTTTCGAAAGCTCTCTTGTTAAAAATTTAATATAAACATTTTGGCCGCCAGCTTGCTGACTGCCCAAATGGGCTAATGGATCAGAATGGGGTGTAAAAATGGCCACTCTTTTTTGGGGCAAAGTTGACATATTTTATTATAACAAAGGTAAAAATTATTAAAAGACTAATTTTGATTTATTTTCTCTTGCATTAACAGTAATTTTAATGTAAAATTACCTATGGTTTTTGATCCTATTGAAGAAATTAAACAAAGATTAGATATTGTTGATGTTGTTTCTGAATATGTAAAATTGCAAAAATCTGGCGCTAATTATCGAGCTCTTTGTCCTTTTCACAAAGAAAAAACTCCATCTTTTTTTGTTTCTCCTTCAAAACAGATTTTTAAATGTTTTGGTTGTGGCAAAGGAGGTAATATTTTTGATTTTATAATGGAAATTGAAGGTGTTGAGTTTGGCGATGCCTTAAAAATTTTAGCTCAAAAAGCCGGCATTGATTTAAAACCCTATAGAAAGGAATTAGCCGAATTTAAAACAGAAAAAGCTTTAATTTATGAAATTTGTGAATTAGCCACAAGATTTTTTCAAAAACAACTAAGAGAAACAAAAACTGGTCAAGAAGTCATTGATTATCTTTTAAAACGGGGTATTTCAAAAGAATCAATTGAAAAATGGAGATTGGGCTGGGCGCCTGATAACTGGCGTGGACTTTCAAACTTTTTAATTTCTAAAGGTTACAAAAGAGAAGATATAGTTAAAGCAGGCCTTGCTATAGCCAAAGATGTTCATGAAAATTCAATAGAAAGTGATAATTCGCAAAATATAGTTAGCGGAAGTTTACAAGATATCTACGATAGATTTCGAGGTAGAATTATTTTTCCAATTTTTGATTTAAACTCTCAAGTTGTTGGTTTTGGTGGCAGAATTTTTAAACAAAATAAAGACGAAGAAGCAGCAAAATACATTAATACACCCAATACAATTTTATATGATAAAAGCAGAATTCTCTATGGATTAAATTTTGCTAAAGTTGATATTAAAAGAAAAGATTTTTGTATTTTAGTTGAAGGCTACACCGATGTAATTTTGTCTCATCAAGCAGGTTTTGAAAATACAGTTGCTGCTTCAGGCACTTCTTTAACCCAGTTTCAGCTAAACACTTTAAAAAGATATACTAATAATCTTTATACTGCCTTTGATATGGATATAGGAGGGGATTCGGCTACTCAAAGGGGAATTCTTTTAGCCCAAAGCAACGATTTCTCGGTTAAAGTAGTGGTAATGGCCCAAGATAAAGACCCAGCTGATGTAATTTCAGAAAATCCAAAAGATTGGGAGTTGGCAATAAATTCAGCCAAAGATGTAATGGAATTTTATTTTGAAAATGCTTTTTTAAAATTTGATAAAACAAAAGTTGAAGGTAAAAAAGAAATTGCTAAATTTCTTTTGCCCAAAATTAAAGCCATTAAAAATGAAATTATAAAATCACATTGGGTTCAAAAATTAGCCAAAGAGCTTGAAGTGAAAGAAGAGGCAATTTTAGAAGAATTAAAAAATATTAAATTAGAAGAAATACCAAAAGAAGAAAATTTCCAGGATCTTACTTTTGAAAAATTAGGCATCGAAAGTACAGAGAAAGATAGAAAAGCAATTTTAGAAGAAAGGATTTTAGGTATTATTTTAAAATTTCCAGAAATGATAGATTATTTAGATAAAGACTTTCAAGATTTTATTTCTCCTCAAGGTTGCAAAATTTTGGATTTAATTTCTAAAATAGAAGAGAAAGATAAAATTTTCTCAAACCAGTTTCTAAAAGAAAATAATTTAGATATTACCAAAGAAAAGCTTGGAGAATATATATTACAGATTGAAATTTTGTTTGAAAATGCTGAACCAAAAGAAATAAAAGAAGAATTTCTAAATTCGCAAAAAAATTTGAAAAGAATTTGTTTTAAAGAAAAAATGGAAGAAATTGTAAAAGAAATTCAAGAAAAAGAAAAAGAAGGGGAGAGAGAAAATATTGAAAATTTAGCTAAAAAGTTAGATGAAATTAGTAAAAAAATCAATCAATTATAAAAATAAAAATATGAAAAAAAATAAAAAAAGAAAATTAAAAAAGAAAAACAAAAAAAATTTGAGAAAAGTTAAAAAAATAAGAAAAAAAAGAACAGTAAAAATTAAAGCAAAGAAAACAAAAAGAAGAAAAAGAAAAATAAGAAAAAGAAGAGCTAAAAAGGCAAAACTTGAAACTAAAGAGGCTAAAGAAAAGCTTAAAAAAATTAAAAGAATTTCAAGAAAGAGAGAAAAAGAGATTGCGAAAAGGGAAGAACTTTTGAAATTTTTTCCTCAAGATAAAATTCAAGAACTTTTAAAGAAGGGCTCAAACAGAGGCTTTGTAACTATTGATGAAATTTTTCATCAATTCCCTGATTTTTATAAAAATATTAAAGCAACAGAAGCTCTTTATGATTTCTTAAGTTCTTATAACATTGATGTAATAGAAAGAAAAAGTTATTTAGAAGATACCCTCTATGAGAAAAAAGCCAAAAGTTATCTTCTTCCTAAAGTAGATTCTATTCAAATGTATTTAAAAGAAATTGGCGAAACTCCTTTAATTACAGCCAAAGAAGAAAGAGAATTAGCTAAAAGAATTGAAAAAGGCGATGAAGAAGCAAGAAGAAAATTAATTCAAGCTAATTTAAAATTAGTTGTTTCTATTGCTAAAAAATATATTGGCAGGAGCCCTAATCTGACTCTTTTGGATTTGATTCAAGAAGGAAATTTAGGATTATTTAGAGCTGTTGATAAATTTGATTGGAGAAAGGGTTATAAATTTTCGACTTATGCTACTTGGTGGATAAGACAAGCAATCACTAGGGCTTTAGCTGATCAATCAAGAACAATAAGAATTCCTGTTCATATGGTTGAAACTCTATCAAAATATGATAATGCCAGAAAAAAACTTTTACAAAATTTAGGCAGAATGCCCCTTCCTGAAGAAATCGCTGCTGAAATGGGCGTAGAGCCAGAACTGGTTTATAGATTAGAAAAAATAAGGCAAAAAGCCGTTTCTTTGGAAACGCCAATTGGTGAAGATGAAAAAGATGGTATTTTAGCTGAATTTATTGAAGACGAAAAAACTCTTTCGCCATCTGACTATACAGCCAGGAATATTTTAAAAGAAAGATTAAAAGAAATATCTTCAATTTTAACAGATAGAGAAAGAAAAATCTTAGAAATGAGATTTGGTTTAGATGATGGAAAAGTAAAAACCTTAGAAGAAGTTGGTAAAGAATTTGGAATTACCAGAGAAAGAGTGAGGCAGATTCAAAGCAAGGCTTTAGAAAAAATGAGAAAATACAAAGATATTAAAAAGCTTGAAGATTATTAACTTGATTTCAAAGATAGATTTATTATAATAAAATTATTCCGCGGTGGCGCAACGGTAGCGCGAGTGGCTGTTAACCACCAGGTTGCAGGTTCGAATCCTGCCCGCGGAGCCCTTCGACGAGCTCAGGGCAAGTATTTTGTTATAAAACCCTGAGCGAGTTTTTAAGTATAAGAAGCGAGGAGAAGGGTCCTGAGTAAGGCCGAATTAAATGAGGCCGCATCGAAGGACAAATAATTATGTATTATGTGTATCTTATTCAATGTAAAGATGGAAGTTTTTATACAGGGATAACTGCAAACATAGAAAGAAGATTTAAGGAGCACCAAAATAAAAGTGGTGGTTGGTACACAAAATTACACAAAGCCATTAAGCTGCTATATACTGAGTAATATTCAACCAAGTACGAAGCACTAAAACGAGAAAAACAGATAAAAGGCTGGAGAAGAGAGAAAAAATTAAACCTTACCAAATTTAGAAAACCAGTTATCTAAAAAACCTAAGGTAAATTTACTGAACTGCCATTCACTGGGCATTTTTTTTATTTTTTTTAATGATATAATAAAAATAGAAAGGTTAAAGAACCATAAAGCTGGCGGCAAGCTTTGTGGTTTTAAATAAAAATTTGTTAAAAAATATGTCCACCATTTTTATCATATTAACTATTGCATTTGCGATAACTTCTTCCATAACAACTTTTGATAAAAGATTGATTCAAGCGAAGCGAGAAGGAGTGTTGCCATCAGATCAGCTAATGCTTCCTTCATGGGTATCTTTTATTTATTGGATTCATATCGGGTTAATTATTGCAATGTTTGTTCTAAATTGGAGATATGCTCTAGTAATTATTGTTATTGGTTTCATTTTCGCGGTTTTACCAGTTTGGGAGATGATAGGTAATATAATTATGAGTCCTTTTAAACCAAAACAAAAGAAAAAAAATAAAAGCGATATAGCAGTCGAGAAATTTATTAGATTCACAGAGGAATGGAGGAAAATAACTGGTTTTAAAAATAAATCACCTTTTGATAAGGAATTCATTGGTACAGAATTCGATCCGTTTACTAAGGAAACCAGGGAACATTTAAAAGAAATAGAAAAACAATTAGAAGAAGAATACAATAATCTTTCACCAGAAGATAAGGCTAAATTTAATATTTTTCAAAATAAAATAAACAATAAAGGAAAAAATTAAAAAGATCGATAAATTCGATTTAATCAAAAGATAAAATGAAAGATATTTTCAAAAAACATTAGCAACATTTTTATTATTAGACGTAATGAGCTTAAATTTTTTTAGTATTGCCGAAGCTCGTAGCGTAATAGTAAGAGGATATTATAAACCAAGCACAGGCAGATATATAATGCCCCATTATCGAACTAGCCATAATAGAACTAAATAGGATAATTGGAGCACAAAAGGTAATTATAACTCCTATACAGGTAAAAATGGACACAAAGGGTCGTGGAGTTGGTAATCATATCAATTTATGTTCAACATTTTTAAGAAAATTTTTAAGAAAAAAATAACGGAAATTGCCGAAGAGTTTCTTATTTGGGAAAGAATGCTTAAGGTTGATTTGTATAAAAAATTTGTTGATTGGAATCTTGCTAAAGGAATGCCGGAAGAAACTGCTAAAGTGATTGCGGCACAAGGTGTGAATTACATAACCGGAGAAGATTGGGAGAAAAATTTGCAAAGTGTAACCGAGGAAATTAAGAGAATAGTTGATAAACATAAATCGGAGATTATTCCTTCTGTTAATGCGATGCTCGAAACGGATAAAATGTGTCGAGAGATAATTGTTAATTACCTGCGAATAAAAGATGTGTTGCTTTTTGCTATGATTGGGGACGAGTATCTGAAATCTGACGCCCACGAAAGAATATTTGAAATGCTGCTGACATATGGTCCAGAATTCCCCGAAGCAGCCGACCCAATTAAATTTGGTAAGTTAATGCTTGATTTTCATCATACGATTTTTCCACAAAATTTTTCCGAATAAAACTACTCCATGAAAATGAAAAGAATTTATACAAACCAAGGTCAAAATATTTCCACAAAAATTACCAGCACAATAGACGGCAAAAAAATATATTGTTTCCACTGCTAAAGACTCAGGCGGGGGTTGGCAACTCGCAGTCTTCAGAATCATTTTTGAAATCCCGCACATTTTCGCATGGGTTAATCCCTTTAAACCATTGAAAGTTGCTAATTCGCAAACGTTTGAAGAAGCCGAAAAGAAACATTTTGAAACCGAGAAATTGGTGGCTAATTTTCCGGCCGAAGCGTGGCAAGATTGGGGCTGGATTCATTAATTCAAAAAACTTTTTAAGATGAAAAATACACAGTTGTCATTATTGCGATACTTTTATGAAAAAGAAACTATACTTTATAATAAAATAATATAAGGCGATATCGACGCTGAAACAGAATGGCTTACAATCGTCGAAACAAATATTAAAGAGCAAGAAAAACAGCAGAAGGTATTGTTTGAGAAGTAGCCGAGCAATAGAGTAATGTAAAATAAGCTAAAATAAATCTATGCAAGAAAAAATTAAGAAAATCAATTTAAAAACCTTTTCAGTTATCGGAATTATCCTTTCGGTAAGCGCTTTAATATTTTCTGTGATATTGCCTAATTCAGGAAACGAAGAATAAGCGTCTACCCACTTTTGTTTTTAAACTTACAAGTTAGTAAAATAAATGGTTATAGTGTCTGCCTATTACCGGCAAATAATTTACAATGCTATTAGGGCGTTGGACAAAAATAATGAGATTATTGTAGAACTCTCTTTAGAGCGTGATTTTATTCATTATAGCGATAAAATAATTCGCCACCGTGAAAAACCGTGCCAAATTGACTGATGAGGAACTGGTAAGGGTTTTTTAATTACTAAGTTAATTTACGAGTTAAAATATCCTATTGATTGTATAGAAAAAGAAAAAGCTTATATTATAGGACGCCAAAAAAGTCTGAAGACATAATAGGTATTTTGGTTAAAAAAAAGAAAAGTATTTATGTAAATAAAAAACCGAAGATTTAATAGATGGAGAGAAAAATTTAAATAAAGCCCTTTTTAGCCAAAATTAATGAGGCAATAAATTTAATGAATTTTTTCAAAGATGAAATGCCAAAAGAATTGTTAGAAGCCCATCAGTTTTTAGTTGAAAAAGGGCAGAAAAACGAAATTAAATTTGCTTAAATCTCATCAGAACTCAAAGATTTTATTTTAATTCATGAAGCTAAAAATCAAATTCTTTATGTAGACCATACTGTCCGATTAAAACTTTAAATCTGGATACTTTATTTTATCATGAAGTCGGACATCTTTATTGGCATTCTAAATACCTGGTTGAGACCCTTGATGAGTTTCAGAAGCAATTATTTGAGTCAGAAGAGAGAAAAAATTAAACCTTACCAAATTTAGAAAACCAGTTATCTAAAAAACCTAAGGTAAATTTACTGAACTGCCATTCACTGGGCATTTTTTT
>Ga0209809_1002026_pt1 | contig 15140 bp, 13 predicted proteins | sample YNPMSTMetaG_FD_186172 | JGI IMG/M metagenome (GOLD analysis project Ga0209809, IMG submission 186172) | Anoxygenic and chlorotrophic microbial mat microbial communities from Yellowstone National Park, USA - YNP MS-T MetaG (SPAdes) (version 2) ... | reverse complement strand
ATCCTCGAGCGTGGCGTACAGGAACATCTCTTGCTGGCAGCGGTCTTCTCCTCTCATGGCGTCTCAACTGAGATAGACGCAAAAAACAATTCCGGGGTTATTTGATTTGGCCATTTTTCAGCGGCCTGGTAGAGCTGGCCCCTTTTTATGCAAAACCCCCTTTCAAATTGTGCGTGCGCTTATCCCGCACACAGCTTACCGATGATCTGACGGGGGCGGCTTGCGCAGCCTAGCGCACGGTTCTGTACCGCACCCGATTTCCTGGACGGTTTTCTTGATGACCATCATGCAGCAGCCGGCGGTGGACCCCCTGGGCTGAGGACGATCAGTTAAGACACCGTTTGCCGTTCGCTGAAAATTGATTGTACGGCGTCCGGCATTCTTGCACAATGGTCGCGTTGGTGAAGCGGAGGCGGGCCCTGCTAGAGCGCCCCGCCAAGGAATAGCCAACGGGAAGCTCATCGAGACGATGGGTGCTGGGGGAGGCAGCCCACGCCGCTCCCAGCTTTGGAACGAGAAACCCGCCCACATCGGATCGGGAGATTTCCCCATGCCTGAGAAAACTCACACCGTAACCCTGCGATCTGGCGGTGGCGCCGATGGCGGCGGCAGGCCCTGCTCGAATTGCGCCGGTGGTCGATAATTCACCGCCGCATGGAGTCGCTTCTGGTTGTAGACCTGCTCCAGAAAGCGCCCGATCGAGGCCCGAGCCTCGGCCAGGTCACGATCCTCCTGGCGGTAGACCTCTTTGTGCTTCAGGTGTTCATGAACGATTCGCGAGCGGCGTTGTCCCACCGGCTCCCGCGCCGGCTCATGCTCAGGCGCCCGCCGTGCTCCCGAACCTGAGCGACGGAATCCTGGCAGGCGTACTGGACCCCCTGATCGGAGTGATGGACCCAACCGCGCGAGCGCCATCTGCAAGGCCGCCAGCGTCAGTTCGGCTCGCAGGGTCCAATCCAGTGCCCAACTGATCACCCGGCGCGAGTGGGCATCCAGAAGCACCGCCAGGTAGACGAACTCCAACTCCAGTCGAATGTTTGTGATATCGGCTATCCACATCCGGTTGATGCCCGTCAGCACCATCGCCCGGGCGAGGTTATCGGCTACCGGCAGATCGTGATCGGACTCCGGGGTGACCACGAACTTCCGCTTCCGCAGACACAGCAGGTTGTCCTCCCGCATGATCCGCCAAACCCGCTTATGGTTCGCCCTCCAGCCGCAACGCTACAACTCGGCTGTGATCCGGCGTCGGCCGTAGCAGGGCCACTCCAGCGCGATGCGTTGGATCTCAACCCGCAGGTCGAGGTCCGCCGCCACCGCCTCCGGCCTGTGCTGCCAGCGGTAGAACCCAGCCCGGCTCACCCCGTTAACGCACACAGCTCGTGTAACGTCATCGGTGGGGCCAAGCTCACTTCTTTTTCGATGTACGGATAGATGAGCTGGAGGTAGTCAACGCTTGCAGCTTCCGCTGCTCCTCGGCAGGCTGCAAGCATCTTTAAAAAAACGATCTCCATCGCCTGTCAGCCCATCTTCCGCTCCAGCTCCGCGATCCGGCTCTCCTCGGCCCGGCGCTTGCCCGGCCCGGTAAAGGCCTTGGCTCCGTGCTGGTCCAGCTCCCCCCGCCATCGGTGCAGCACCTTAGGGTCGACCTCGTAAGCCCGCGCCACCTCGGCCACCGAGGCCCCCACTTCCAGCCGCCTCACGGCGGCCATCTTGAACTCCTCGGTAAACCTTCGCCGAGACATTTCCATGGCTCCTTTCTCCGTTCAATGAGATTTGAGCCTTCACTGGTTGTCGCAGTTTTGGGGTCCAGTCCAGGCTGGGCGTTCCAGCCGACTCGCGCGCCTCAGCAGATTCGGAGACTTACCCCACCACGTCCTTGCGGGAGAGCAACGGATAGGTGCGGATGAGTAGGAAAGCGACCATCGGAAGCACCAAGTTAAACAGGATCACTCAAATCATCCAACGTCGCCTCTTGGAAGTGACCGCCGGTCCACTGGCGCCGCTGGCTTTGGAGGCAGCGACATGGATCGGCCCCATTTGAGGCAGAACCGCCCGTCATCGGGCAGTTGCGTTCCGCCCCCTGGGCAATAGGTCAGCTCATCTCACTCAGTTATCTCACCGGATCAGAATCAGCGAGGGTTGGCTCGGAACCCCCTCCACGAGAACTTCCAGCCTGGCGGCGCCGGCGGGTGCTCCATCTGGGATCACTACATTCACCTGATATAGACCGAGGAAACCCGGGGCGTAACCGCTGAACAGCACCTGCGCCGGAATCCCTCCGATCAATACGGTTGGCTTCAGCCAGGTTTCCGCCAAGGGACTCACGGGCCCGGGTTGCCCGGTGGGGACCACTGGTATCACAGGCCCCATGCCCGTCAGGAAGAGCATGACCGCATCCCCAGGGGCCACCGGATTACCCGGCCCTACCACAGAGCCATCCAACTTGACCGCTGCAGCGTACCGCGGGCTACCCGGCGGGACCCACTCGAACAGTCCGGGCTGGACCCGCAGCAAGGGCACGTTCCGCAGCGTGGCCGTGGCGCCGTTGTTACTCACGACCACGGTCACCGAGGCGGGCGCTCCCAGCTCGAAAGGCACCTGGAAGTTGATCTGCTCCTGCTCACCTGTCCTGCTGATGGCGAGCAAGGGGACTCGGCGACCTTCCACGCTGACCCAAGTCCCTTTCCATGAGGTCGCCCCGCCGGGCAACTCGAGGCCGCTGACGGTCGACAAGTTCTTTCCAAACAGGCTCGCCAGCCCACCGGGCACCATGCCCGGCTGGAAACTGGCCGCATTGACGATGCCGGTCACGATGGGCGTTGGCGCTGTCACCGTCAACCGGACCGTGACCGTGCGCTCGGCTAGTCCCGGACCGGAGATGACCACCGTGCCCGTGTAGTTTCCCGCACCCAAGCCGGTTGGGTCGACGGTCACTGATACCGAGGCTGGAGTATTTCCGGAGGCGGGCCAGATCCGGATCCACCCTGCGGCTACCCATGCGGTCCAGTTCAGCGCGGCGCCGGTGGTACTCGTGACTTGGATCGTCTGCGGCGCAGGCATTGCCCCGCCCAAGGACCAAGTGAACTGAAGCTCGGTGGGGGAGACTGCAAGGACCGGATTACCTATCCCGCCCGCCTGCGAGACGGTAACCGTCTGGCCAGCAACCATAACCATTCCGGTCCGCGATTGGGCACTGCTGTTGGCAGCGATCGTCAGGCTTACGCTGCCTGAGCCGGTTCCTGAACTGCCGGAAGAAACAGTGATCCAGCCCACGTTGCTGGTCGCGGTCCACGGGCAGCCGGCTTGGGTGTTTACCGAGACGTTGGCCTGTCCCCCGCTAGCCGCTACGCTGAGTTGGGTCGGCGTAACCACATAGGTACAACTCTGGGTCGTGAAGCTGACCTCCGCCGACAGGCTGATGCGTGCGCCAAAGGAGGCGCTACTTACAGCGAGCTGCAACGTGAACGTCCCCGACGAGGAAGGCGCGGTGACCTGCCAGCTGCGGCTGGAAGATTCCCCCGGTTGTAGGGTGCCGAAGTCCTGGCTCGCGCCACCCGTGCTGCCCTTCCAGTTCAGAGGGCCGGCAATGGCAAACAGAGGCAAATCACCAACGTTACGCACCGTACACGTAACCGTGAAGCGACTCCCCGGCGTGACCGCGGCTGGGGCACTGCAACTCGCGCTGAGGCCGGCCAAGGCCGGCTGAAGAGGGTGGGATGAGGCCAAGCCGAATTTCTCGGGGCTCCGGCATTGCTGCGTGCCACCGTGGCCCACCGTCACGACGATGGGTCCTCTGAAGTTGGTATAGGTCTTTTCGACATTATCCTTGTCGGAATTCGCGGGGCTGAGCATCGCACCAGTGGTCCCGTCGTATAGGGTCACGTACAGATCGGAGAGGCACGGATAGGTAAGCAGTGGGGGAGGTGGATAGACGTAGCGATTCCAAGTTAGGGTGGCGTAAAACAAGCCGGTTGCCGTGCCCTTGTAGAGCCGCACCCGGTTGAAGGGGATTTCCGCTGACAGGACGTTCCGGCGCTGGTCGAAGGCACGTGCAAGATTGGCGTATCCCCAACCTTTCGCCTCGTCCCAGTAGAGCTGATCCGAGGTATTGAGCAGCAAGGCCTTGATGGCGAGCGGATCACGGATGCCGGCTTGGCGCAGCAAAGCCGCTGCGCCGGCGATGTGCGGTGCAGCCATGCTGGTGCCCGGAAGAGGCACGAATCCGTCCGAGTTGTACGCGGCGGAATAGATCCCGCGATCGTGGATCCAACCCAATTTCGAAAGGTCCCATCGGTCCCGCAAGCCCCCTGGCGCCGCAATGTCCGGCTTCTTGCGGCCTCCGACGGTCGGACCACGGCTGCTGAAGATCGCGATTTCATCGTCGCTGCGGTCAATCGTGCCCTGCGTGTTCATGGCGGCGACGGTGATCACGTTATAGCCAATGCCCGGAGAGCTCACCGGCCCAGGATTCGTCCACAGGCCGAGGAAGCCGCTCTTGCTCTCATTCCCTGCCGAAACCGAGATGGTCAGGCCGTAAGTGTCAGCAAAGTAGTCAAAAAGCCTTGCCCGGACGTCGTCGTCCCCGCTGGCATCCCCTCCGTAGCTGTAGTTGAAAACCTTGACCCAAGGAGCTTGTTGGATGGACCACTCCAAGGCATCTGCCGCACCAACTCCCCAGGCCCTGCCTGTGCATTTGTCCAAGTACGCTATCTTCAGGTTGTAGAGCGTTCCCAGCCCTCGGGCAACGCCCCAGTAGTTCGACCAGCCGGGAGCGCCCCGGCTGGCCACAATTCCCGCTACATGGGTGCCGTGCCCCTGCTTGTCCGCAGGGGAAGTCGCATCATCGCCAAAGCAGGGGTCTTGTTTAGCGTAGTCGAGGAACACCTTGCTGACGATGTTCAAACCCGAAAAGGCCGGGTGGCTGGTCCTGACACCGGTGTCCATGACGGCCACCGACTCGCCCGCTCCGGTGTAGCCCGCAGCCCAGAACACAGGCGCCCCCAAACTGGGCACGCTCACGTCCAACTGGGCAGACTGCTTTTCGATCAGACTAATTTCGGCGACTGCGGGATGCGCAGCCAGGGTGTCAACCGCCGCCGCCGGCACCTCTGCCGCCAGCATATTGATGGCGGTGTAGCGGCGCACGTTCCGCCCGCCTAACCGTAAGATCAGTCGCTCGACAGCCTCCTGCTCGGGCTCGATCAGGCGGGCAATCTCCCGGAAGGCTGCCTCACTAACCGCCAACGCCTCACGCTCCCAGTCTGCCCGTGTCTGCTCGACCTCGGCGGCGAGGGGAATGAGCCGTCCGACAGCCCGTTTATATCCGGCCTCGAGCATTTCCAATCTCAGGCGCGCCGGCCCCTCATAACGCTCCAAGACCTCTCGGTGAGGCTGCGAACGCAACACCACAAAGACGGGCAAGCGCTGAGCGCCTTGGTGGATCAGTTCTTGGAGCTTGGGGTCCACCACTTCCCATTGCGGAGCCGGTTCCGTGTCCCTTCCCGCGCCAGCTCCCTCGGGAACCTCCACCCTGGGCCACTCTGCCCGGATATCCCCGCCGTGCTGGCTCGGCTGGCCCACTGACTGCCCGAAGAGGTCCCCTACTGCAACCCATGCCAGGATAAATCGCAAACCTCGCATCGGCCTTGCGCCTCCTTTCTGGGGTTATGCAGAGCGCACAGTCTCGATCAGAATCCTTCCATCGGCGCCGTTGGATCGCGCACGTTGGGCCCTACGGGTCGGCAGGGCCCGGCTCGAAATCCTCCAGTGCACTGGGGCAAGGCTCGCGGCCCCCGCATTTCTTGAGCTTGAACTTGAGCGTAGACTTGACGTCCGGAAAAACGCCAAACACAATCCTCGTCCCGCGATAGCCTTCTCGGGCGGCGGTCAACACATGCCGTCCGCACGGCAGTGTCAACTCACCGGCAGGCACCGCGGTCCCATCAATCAGGATCCGCGCGTCCCTCGGGTCCGGGCGGATCTCAACGGCTTGCGTGCAGCCTTCGGGCTTGCGGCTTCCCTCCCAACACCCTACAGTCTCCTCGTCATACGCGTTGATCGCAGCCCACCGCTGCCGTAATTCCCCCAGCCGCTTCTCCAATGGGTAGGTGATGTGTTCCTCGCAAAGCCGCCCGCTCAGGTGCAAGCAGGTGACGCTGCGCTCCAGTGCGGCCAGCCGGCGAGGAGGATTGGGGTGAGTGGCACACAGCAGTGAACTGAGGGTGCTCGACCAGCTTGTTCGACGGGGACCGCCCTGCAGCAAGTACAGTCGCTCCAAAGCCGCCAGTCCGTTCCTTGGGTCGCTGCCTACGCGCGCCAGCAAGGCCGCCGCCACCGCATCCGCCTCCTCTTCCTGGGCCACGTTGTACTGGGCAGCGGGAAAGTGGCTCAGGAAGCGGGCCAGAGCCGTCCCCAAGTAGTGCCTGACACCGGGGCCGCCCTTGCCGTTGGCCAGCGCTTGGCGGCGGGCCCGCGCGTCAGAAGCCAACTCCTCAAGTTGCCGCCCCAGAGCTTCCACGAATCGCTCGTCGGTGTGCGCCATCAGGTTATGGGCCGCCTCGTGAGCCAGAATGAAATCGAGACTCGGCTCGTCGCGCTGCCACGAGAAGATGGCCCGGACCTCATCCAGCCGACGGGCTACAAGGAGCATGGGACTCACGCTCTTGAGGTAGCCCACCGGATCCCCATAGTAGGCCAGCAGTCCCTGATGCACCACGATGTGGCTGCCCGTGGCAAAGGCGTTGACGCTGCGGTCCGCGGACACGAAGACCTTTTCAGGATCCAGCCGCAGCCCGTAAAGCTCGGCTCCCGCTTCGTAAAACCGGCGCAATCGCGCTCGCAGGGCTGGTATTGCCGGGTGATCCAGAGTGCGGGCCAGTCCGGACTCACCTAAGACCCGAATCTCTTGCTGTGCCCGCCAACTCCGCCACTGCTCAGGGGACTGTTCAAGCATGCGGCTAAGCCACCCAACGTCCGGCTTCTGAGGCAAAAAGCTCGCGAGCAGCGCCTCACGCCAATCCGAGCAGCCCTGAGGCCAGGCGGACCAGCACAGCGCGATGCTGAAGGTGGTCAGCTTCACTGCCCAGCGCATGGATACCCTCCCGGGGCGGATCCATCGCCTGCTTGAGCCGCATTGTAACCAAGGCCGAACGAGGTTTCAAGATCTCGAACGGCTTAAAAGCAGTACCCCGCGTACCCTATCGTTGGTACCATGCACATCGGTATGACCGTGGGCTGGCGGAGTGCATTGCGACACGGACTGGCGGGCTGTCTCAGGCGGATGCAAACCAAGCAGGATCTCCGCCCTGTGCATCGGGTTTTCGGAAGGGTTTTGAAGCCTGGTGACGGTATGCGAAGCGTTCGGGGAGGCGCACGAGCGCGCTCGGGGGTTCTGAGCTGGCCATGGGTTCGCCGAAACGATACCCCGGAGTACCACCCGGCGTTTCGTTTCGCGACGGACTTCGGCAGGTAAGTCCCTTGAAATCAATGGCAGGCGCGGCAGGACTCGAACCTGCGACCCTCTGCTTAGAAGGCAGATGCTCTATCCACCTGAGCTACGCGCCCGTCGCTACCCACTGAGAAGTTTAGCAGAGCCGGTTTCTGGCCGATGGGTCAGCCGGCTTGGCTTGGCTCGCTGCGCCGGTAGCTATACACCAGGCACGCGCCCAGGATCAAAGCCCCGCCCGCCAGCGACCACCTCCCCGGGCGCTCGCCGTGGACCAGCCACGCCCAGATCGGGCTCAACGCCGGCTCCACAAGCAGCAACAACGACGCCTCCAGCGCCCGCACTCGCTTCAGCGCCCGCGTCATGCAGACGTAGGCCAAACCGATCTGCACCACGCCCAGGTAAGCGATCACCGCCGCATCCCGCCAGCCGAGGTAACTGACCGGCAGGGCCATCCCCAGGCAGGCTCCGAACGCCAGCAAGTTGCCGAGCACCGGAGCGTTCGCCACCGCGGGGCCGTGGTCGCGGCCGAGCCATCGCAGCCCGGCGATCGTCAGCGCCCAGGTCCAGCCGGCAATCATCGCCAGCACGTTGCCCCGCAAGGGATCAGGGGCGGTTTGCACCGGAGTTTCCTGTGCGACGAAAAACATGACGATGCCGGCCGCGACGACCGCGAGCAGAACCAGCTCGTTTCTGCGCGCTTTTTCGCCGAGTAACAGCGGCCCCAGCAGGACCAGATAGATCGGCGCCGCATCTTGCAGGAAAATGGCGTTTGCCGCCGTGGTCAGCTTGTTGGCCAGCACGAAGAGCACCAGCGTGGCAGCGTAAGCCAGGGCCACCGGCAACGCTCGCCGGCTCCAGCCCTGGCGAGCTTCGCGGGAGAGAGCGAGGAGCGCCAGAGCGCCGGCTCCCGAACGGAAACTGGCTACCTGCCAGCCCGTCAGATGCGTGGCTTTGATCGCTGCGCCGCCGGTCGAAAACAAGACCGCGGCCGCCAGGAGCAAGAGTCTGTCGAAAAGCAGCGCCTGCATCGGTACAAAGAGACACTAACCTAGCGCACCGCGACGGTCCCGCGCCGCGATCCGAGCCGGTGCTACGATGGAAATTCTCCCCGGTGACTTCTGCGCTCCCGGACATACTGGCCGAAATCGTGGCGCGCAAACGCCAGCAAGTCGCCCTGCGCACCGCATCGCGCGACGAGTTGGAACACCGCGCCGCAACCGTGGCGCGTCGTAACCTCGCTGCGGCGCTGCGCGGCGAGCCGCCGGCGATCATCGCCGAGATCAAGCGCGCATCGCCCAGCCGCGGCCCGCTGGCCGACAATGTTCAGCCCGCGGCCACCGCGGTCGCATACGCGCGCGGCGGCGCCGCTGCGCTATCGGTGCTGACGGAAGAACATTACTTCCGGGGTTCGCTCGAGGATCTTGACGGGGCCCGTCGCGCGGTTACGCTGCCCGTGCTGCGGAAGGATTTCACGCTGGATGAGTACGACGTGGCCGAAGCCGCCGCCTGGGGCGCAGACGCCGTGCTGCTGATCGCCGCGCTTCTCACTCCAATCGAGCTGCGTCGCCTGCGCGAGTATGCAGCGCAGTTCGACATGGCCGCGCTGGTCGAGGTGCATGACCGCATGGAACTGGCCCGCGCCCTCGATTCAGGGGCACAGATCATCGGGGTCAACAACCGCGATCTGCGGACATTCCAGGTCCGGCTGGAAACGTCACTCGAGCTGGCCGAGTTTATCCCCACCGGGCTGGTCCGGGTCAGCGAAAGCGGAATTCATTCCGCCGACGAGGTGCGCCGCTTGCGCGAGGCGGGCTATCAGGCCTTTCTCGTCGGAGAACATCTGATGCAAGCCGCGGATCCTGCGGCGGCCATTCAAGCCTTGCGCTCATGATCGTCAAGATTTGCGGCGTCACCAACCCGGACGACGCTCGGGCCGCCGTCGAAGCGGGGGCCGACGCGCTGGGCTTCAACTTCTACCCCGCCAGCCCGAGGTTTCTCCCGGAACACCACGCCATCGAGCTGCTCAGCGAACTACCTCCAGGCATCCTGAAAGTGGGCGTGTTCGTCAACCAGCCGGCGGACCGTGTCCTGGACACGGCACGCCGCCTGGGCCTCGACATCGTTCAACTTCACGGGGACGACATCCAGTGGCCCGAGGGCCTGCGCGTCTGGCGCGCCTTGCGCGTCAGTCCCGGCTGGGATGCCTGCCGACTCGACGATCCGCGCGCAGACGCCTTCCTGCTCGATGCTGCGCCTGCGGGGATCTGGGGCGGGTCGGGAATGACCTTCGACTGGGAGCTGGCCCGTCACCCACAGGCCAAAGTCATCATCGCCGGCGGGCTCGACGAGAACAACGTCCGCGAGGCCATCCGCCGGGCGCGACCGTGGGGCGTGGATGCCTGCTCTCGACTCGAATGCGCTCCCGGTCGCAAAGATCACGCGCGCATGCGACGGTTCATCCGCGAAGCCCGCGCCGCCCTGTCAGGAGAGCCCCCATGTTGATCCCGGTACCCGACGCCCGCGGTCACTTCGGCCCGTACGGCGGGCGTTACGTGCCCGAAACGCTGATGGCGCCGCTGGAAGAACTGGAGCGGGCCTACTTGGAAGCCCGCAGAGATCCCCAGTTCCAGGACGAGCTGCGGGCTTTGCTGCGCGATTACGCCGGCCGTCCGACGCCCCTGTATCTGGCTCGCCGATTGACCGCCTCTCTGGGCGGCGCACGGATTTACTTCAAGCGCGAAGACCTGCTTCATACCGGGGCCCACAAGATCAACAACTGTCTCGGCCAGATTCTGCTGGCGCGCCGCATGGGCAAACGACGCATCATCGCCGAGACCGGCGCCGGCCAGCACGGCGTAGCTACCGCCACAGTGGCCGCCTTGTTCGGCATGGAATGCGTGGTGTACATGGGTGAGGAGGACATGGAGCGACAGCGCCTCAACGTCTTTCGCATGCGTCTGCTGGGCGCCCACGTCGTCGGCGTCCAGGGAGGCAGCCGCACGCTGAAAGACGCCATCAGCGAAGCCATGCGCGACTGGGTAACCAACGTGGCCGAGACTTACTATCTGCTCGGGTCGGCGCTGGGCGCTCATCCTTACCCGATGATGGTGCGCGACTTTCAAAGCATCATCGGCGAGGAAACGCACCGGCAGATCCTGGAACTGGAAGGCCGTCCGCCGGACGCCATCTTCGCCTGCGTAGGCGGCGGATCCAATGCCATCGGCATCTTCCATCGCTTCCTGGCCGACAACGGCGTGCGCCTGATCGGCGTCGAAGCCGGGGGACGCGGTCCCGGACTGGGGCAGCACGCGGCGCGTTTCGCGGGTGGCGCCCCGGGCGTCCTGCATGGCGCCTACAGTTATCTGCTCCAGGACGCTGACGGTCAGGTCGCTCCCACCCATTCCGTTTCAGCCGGGCTGGACTACGCTTTGGTGGGGCCGGAGCACGCCTGGCTCCGCGACCAAGGACGCGCCGAGTACGTCGCCGTCAGCGATCGGGAAGCCTTGGACGCGGCGCGCCTGCTCGCCCGCACCGAAGGCCTGATCCCCGCCCTCGAGTCCGCGCACGCGGTGGCCGAGGCCGTGCGCCGCGCGCCCGCGGCCAGGGGGCAGATCTTCGTGGTGAATCTTTCCGGGCGGGGCGACAAGGACATTGACCTCTACCGGCAGCACTTCCCTGAGCTCGATGAGGACTCGTATCAGCCGCCTCTTTGAACGCCTCCGCGCGCGCGGCGAACGGGCGCTGATCGCCTATTTGACGGCCGGCGATCCGTCGCCCGATCGCACCGCTGCCCTGGTGGCGGCGCTGGAACGCGGCGGCGCCGATCTCGTCGAGCTGGGCGTGCCTTTTTCGGATCCCATCGCCGACGGTCCCGTGATCCAGCGAGCCTGCCAGCGCGCGTTGCAGGCCGGGACCAGCCTGTCCAGGGTCCTGCAAATCGCCGCGCGCATCCGACAACGCTCGGAGATTCCCCTGCTGCTGTTCAGCTACCTGAACCCCGTCTTGCGCTACGGCTTCCAGGCCGCCGTGCGCGACGCCGCCGCTGTTGGCGTGGACGGCTTCCTGCTCACGGACCTGAGCGTCGAGGAAGCGGGCGCCTTCACCCCGATGCTGCGCAACGCCGGTCTGGATGCGGTCTTTCTGGCTGCCCCGACCAGCACCGACCAGCGACTCCGGATGGTAGCACAGCATTCCAGCGGATTCGTATACTTGGTATCACGCACCGGCGTCACCGGCGAGCGCGACGCGCTTTCCCAACAGGCGGAGCCGCTGGTGCAAAGGCTGCGACGAATCACGGACCTGCCGCTGGCGGTCGGCTTCGGGATCGCGCGGCCCGATCAGGCGGCCGCTGCGGCTCGCCTGGCCGACGGCGTCGTGGTCGGCAGCGCTTTCGTGCGCCTGATCGAGCAAGCCGGGGGCGGGGCCGATCTGGAACGCAGTCTGGAGGAGTTCGCTCGCAGGCTCAGACAGGCGATGGCGGGTTGATCAGCCATGGATCGCGAGGAAGCGCTCAGAGCCCTGGCCGAATGCCGGGCGCGAATTGACGCTCTCGACCTGCGCATTCTCGAGCTGATCAACCAGCGGACGCGCATCGTGGAGGAGATCGGGCGCCTCAAGCGGTGGCTGAACATGCCCATCTACGAGCCGAAGCGTGAAGACGAGGTCTACGCCAATGTGACCTCGCACAATGGCGGACCCCTGAGCGCCGAGGCTGTGCGGAGGGTTTTCGAACGCATCATTGACGAAATGCGAGCCGTTCAAAAAATGCGGATGGAACAGGAAAATAGCTGCCCGGAATGCGCGCAGCCGGCGCGCGACGAGGGGCCGCAATCATCCTGATCCGGGAGCAACTCCATGCTGGTCGTCATGCAAGAAGGAGCTACCGAGGCCCAGATTCAGGCCGTCATTGATCGGCTGGTGGCGTTGGGTTTCACGGTGCACCGCTCCACCGGGGTGGCGCATACCATCCTGGGCGGCATCGGCCCGGAGAGTCATGTGGACCCCACCGAGTTTGCGGTCATGGACGGGGTCAAGCAAGCCCACCGCGTCATGTCGCCTTACAAGCTGGCCAGCCGCCACTTCCGGCCGGAAGGCACGAGAATCCGCGTCGGGGAAGTGGAAATCGGCGGCCCTCGCGTGGTGGTGATGGCGGGTCCGTGCAGTGTGGAGAGTCGCGAGCAGATCCTGGCTGCGGCGGAGCGCGTGGCGCGGGCCGGCGCACGCGTGTTGCGCGGAGGAGCTTTCAAACCTCGCACCTCTCCGCACACCTTCCAGGGCCTGGGTGAAGAGGGCTTGCGCCTGCTGCGGGCAGCGGCGGACCGCTTCGGACTGGTTGTGGTCAGCGAGGTCATGGACGCCAGCCAGATCGCGCTGGTGGCTGCCTACGCCGATATCCTCCAGGTCGGCACACGCAACATGCAAAATTACCACCTGCTGCGCGAACTGGGCCAGCAACCCAAGCCGGTGCTGCTCAAGCGCGGTCTGTCGGCCACGATCGAGGAGTGGCTGCTGGCCGCCGAGTACATCATGAACGAGGGCAACTATAACGTGATCCTCTGCGAGCGCGGAATCCGGACGTTCGAGACGTACACCCGCAATACAGTGGACATCACCGCCATCCCGGTCGCCAAGAAGCTTTCCCATCTTCCCGTGCTGGCTGATCCTTCGCACGGCACCGGCCGCCGCGACATGGTGCTGCCGGTGGCCCGCGCCGCTGTGGCGGCGGGAGCGGACGGGTTGTTGATCGAAGTGCACCCGGAGCCGGACCGCGCCTTGAGCGACGGCGCCCAGTCCTTGCGGCCCGATCAATTCGAGGAACTCATGGGCCAGTTGCGCATCATCGCGCAGGCGGTGGGCAGGACGTTGTGAGCGCCCTTCCATTCCAGACCGTCACCATCGTGGGCGTCGGCCTGATCGGCGCCTCGTTCGGCTTGGCTCTCAGGAAGGCAGGATTCCGCGGCAGGATCCTGGGTGTGAGTTCGGCGGCCGCGCTGGCCGACGCCCGCCGGATGGGGGCCGTGGATGAAGCCGCCGATCTGGAAGAGGCTGCCGCACAAGCCGACCTGATCTTCCTGGCGCGGCCGATTCTGGGCATTCTGGACGTCCTGCGCCGGCTCGACGGCCGCGTTCGCCCGCACTGCCTCGTCACCGACGCGGGCAGCACCAAGGCTCGCATTGTCGAAGAAGCTCGCTGTTCGCTTCGCGGCGCCCAGTTTCTCGGCGGCCATCCCATGGCGGGCAAGGAGAGACGCGGCGCGGGCGCGGCCGAGGCCGACTTGTTCGCAGGGCGCGTGTGGATCCTGACGCCGCTGGCGTCGGCCGACCTGGAAACGCCCGGCGCGCGTGAATTGATCCGGTGGATCCGCGCCATCGGCAGCCATCTGCTCGTACTTGCACCCGAGGAACACGATCGCGTCGTCGCCCTGACCTCGCACCTGCCTCAACTGCTTTCGACCGCTCTCGCCTTCACGCTGGCCCAAAGGCTGGATCGGAGCGATTACTTGCGGGCATCGGGTCCGGGCCTGCTCGATATGACCCGGCTGGCCGCCAGCCCGTTCGAGATCTGGCGCGACATCCTGGCCACCAATCAGGAGGCGGTGCGGGACGCCCTGGCTGCCTGCCTGACCACCCTCAGGCAGCTCGAACGAGGGATCGGCTCCGACGATCTCGGCGCTTTCTTCGATTGCGCGGCCGCGCTGGCCCGGCGATTGCGCGAGAACGCAGGCGAGCGGCAATGAAGTGCGCCGCCATGCAGCGGGACCCTCTCCCGGTGGTCAACGTGGCCAGCGTGCCCCAGCGCAGCCCGTTCCGCTACCCGGGCGGCAAGACCTGGCTGGTCCCGTACGTCCGCCGCTGGCTTTGCCGGCTTCGTCCTCGCCCCGCCGAGCTGATCGAGCCCTTCGCCGGGGGCGCGATCGTAGGGCTGACCGTCGTTTTCGAGGACCTGGTCGAGCGAGTCGTTCTCGTCGAAAAGGACGAAGATGTAGCGGCGGTGTGGGTCACGATGCTCGAGCCTGACGGAGCCCGCTGGCTGGTCGAACGCATCCTCGCCTTTGATCCCACGCCCGACAACATCCATGCCGTGCTGGCCGAGACGGCAACGTCGTCGCTGCGCGAGCGGGCCTTCCGCACCCTTTTGCGCAACCGCGTCCAGCGGGGCGGGATTCTGGCGCCGGGGGCAGGATTGCTCAGGCAGGGAGAGAACGGCCGGGGCCTGGCTTCGCGCTGGTACCCGCAGACGCTGGCCCGGCGCATTCTCGACATCGCGAAGCGCCGGGATCGGATTCGCTTCATCGCCGGCGACGGCATCGCCGAGATGCGGGCGCGCGCGGATCGCCCCGGCGTCGCCTTCTATCTGGATCCGCCGTACGCCGGCGCCGGCCGGCGGCTGTACCGCCATGCGGAGCTGGATCACCGGGAGCTGTTCACTCTTGCGCGCCGCCTGGCCGGGCCTTTCCTGATGTCGTATGAGGATGCGCCGGAGATCCGCGCCCTGGCCGCTCATCACGGACTGGAGGCGCGCCCGGTGCCCATGAGGAACACGCACCATGAGCGCAAGTTCGAGCTGCTGATCGCGCGCGAGATGAACTGGTTGGATGCGGACGCTGCGACCGCCCGGGAACGCCCGCGTGACCGGGTGTGAAATCAAAGAAGAAGGAGAACGGTTTTGGCCGAAAAGACCCCGCTTGAA
>Ga0209809_1002024_pt1 | contig 15144 bp, 9 predicted proteins | sample YNPMSTMetaG_FD_186172 | JGI IMG/M metagenome (GOLD analysis project Ga0209809, IMG submission 186172) | Anoxygenic and chlorotrophic microbial mat microbial communities from Yellowstone National Park, USA - YNP MS-T MetaG (SPAdes) (version 2) ... | reverse complement strand
GACGCGCAGACGCGCCGCGGCGCTGCCTCCGGCGTACAAGAGAAACTTCCCGGAGCGCGGATCTTGGAAAACCATCGGGTCAATGGCCTCGAAGGTGGCATCGCCCACCAAGAGTGGCCGACCGCTGTCGCGAAACGGGCCAGTGGGTCCATCTGCCACCGCCACGCCAATACGAGACGGTGTGGGGTTTTGAGGGCCAACGGAGTAATAGAGATACCATTTTCCCTCATGGTGCAGGACAGAAGGCGCCCAGGCGTAGTGTCGGGGCGCGCCATCTTCCTTGATCCATCGCACATCTTCGAAGCGCAGAATCGGCCCGTGCCGTTGCCAGTGATGAAGATTGGTAGAGCAGAAGGCATAAAAACGGTCCAAGGGGCCATCGCTCCAGGTCGGGTAGATCCAAACGGTGCCTTCCACAACCACCACGTGAGGGTCGGCTCCCGGGAAAATGGGGTTAGAAGGCATGGAAGCCCGCGCCATCCGCTGCGGCTGGCCGGAGGGCGAAGTAGAGGGTGGACCGGCTGCAAGGGCCAGACCAGCAAGCCAAGTGAGGACCAGAACCAACACCACGCAAGTCATGGCGGGGATCCATCTTGGGCCGATCGCCGGCTGAGGGCCAGTTTTCTTTGGGCCGCACTGGGGCCGGAGATTCAGGGCCGGGGCAAGCCGGGGTTGCTCCCGGAGGCCTTGCCGCCAAGCGGTTCCGTTTTTGGCTGGCGAGGTTTTCCGCTTGCCAGCCGCACGGACTGTTCCTTTTGCGAAGCTGCGGGTCAGGCTGAGCGGTGCCCTGAGGCAAGGCCTGAGACCGTTCGAGACGCTGCGTTTCGGTTCCCTGTCCATGCAGTCCGCACGGCCCGAGTGGTTGGCAGGCTCCGCTTCCCTCGGTCCGGGCAGTTGGTACAGCGGCCGACCCTGTGCAAAGAACCGGGGTTCAAGCCTCCGGTTTTGCAGGGACTTCGTCCGAAAAGGCGCAATGGCTTTGGGTCCCGCCGGTCGGGCCCGGGCCACGACCCTCTCAAGGACGGGAGGCCAGCGACAGCAGACGTTGGTCCGGCCCGTTCGAGGCGCAGAGGGACGGAACGACCGGCAGCGAGGGTCGTCCGGTTGATGTGCCGTAGAAGCCTTTGGACGATTTCGAGTCCCTCGACGCTGGGATCTGGGCCGCGGAGGAAATCCGGAGGCCGCTCCCAGCCCGGTTCGGCTCAACTGCCAAGGGTACCTGTTGCGGTTTTGTAACGGAACCGTCGCGGAAATGTCGCAGGCCCGGGCCAAGTTGCGTTCGGATGAGAGGCAGCATTGCGCTGATCTTGGGATGGACCGTGGTCTGGGCTGTAAGTCCGGGGCTTGCCGCCGAACCGGGTCGCGGCTCGGCGGAGTGGCAGGCGTTGTTGGAGCAATGGGTTCAGACCCGGCAGATGATTTCGAAGGCCCGGGCCGAGTGGGTTGCCGAGCAGGAGTTGCTCCGGCAGACGCTGGAAATGCTACAGAACGAGGCACGGAGTCTGGAAAGCGCACTGTCTCAGACCGAAACGCAGCAAGTGGCCGTGGCCGCCGAGCGGGCCACCGTGCGCGGGCAACAGGAATCCCTCGAGGCAGCCTTGGCCGTTTTGCACGACCGATTGCCGTCGTTGGAGGCAAGGCTCCGGCGGCTGGCACCGGCTCTGCCCGAGCCGCTGCGTAGAACGGTAGAGCCCCTCTGGGATCGCTTGGCCGTGGACGCAAAACCGGCCATGCGCTCCGCGGGCACACGTTTGCAGGCCTTGGTCACGCTGTTAAACGAGATGGAAAAGTTCGATCACAGCGTGACGTTGCATCCTGAGTTGCGAACGGGGCCGGACGGCCGGCCGGTGAAGGTGCAGGTTCTGTATTTGGGGCTGGGCCAGGCCTGGTACGTGGACGAGACGGGCCGTGTGGCCGGACGCGGGGTACCGAGCAGGGACGGCTGGCGATGGGTGGAAGAAGCCGGGCTGGGCGCACAAGTGCAGGAAGCGGTGGCCGTCTATGAAGGGCGTCGTCCAGCCCGATACGTCGCTTTGCCAGTGGAGGTGCAATGAAATCGGTTGGCGAAAGGGGAAGCCCCGGAACAGTCGGGATTGCACTGGGTTTCCTGTGGCTGGTTTACACGGTGGCCCTGACCGGAGCAGGCGCCGTGGACACAACGGCCCTAATGTCCGGCGCCAAGGCGGATTTGGAGCAGGCGCTGCGGGAGTTGGCCCAGACCCGGGAGCAGATCGAATCCGAGCGAACGGCTCTGGTCCGGCAAGTGCGGGAGTGGGAAGAGCGCGTCCTGACGCGGCGCGGCGAGTTGGAGCGAGCCCGACGGGCTGCGGACAACGAGTTGGTGGAGTTGAATGCCTGGAGAGCCGAGCTGCGCACGCGGAGCAATGAGCTGGCGGCCATCGAGGCGCTGCTGCACAACTATCACGAGGCATTGGCCGGACGACTGCAGGCAGTGGAGATGGATCGGTACGAGCCGGCGTTGCGAGCCTTCCAAGCTGCGCGCAGTTCGGACGCGGCGCCGCCGGCGGAGCGGTTGGCCCAACAACTGAGATTGCTGGAAATCGGTCTGCAACGGCTCGAACAGCGCATCGGCGGCGAACAGTTGCCAGGGCGCGCGTTGAACTCCCAAGGCCAACTTGTCGAGGGCCAGTTTCTTCTGATGGGGCCGTTGGCGTGGTTTTCCACAGAAGGTTCCCCGCCCGTAGCCGGCGTGGTTCAGATGCGCTTGAACTCGCCTGCTCCGGAGTTGGCCCTGCCGCCGCACGTGACGGCGCAGGCGATTTCCGAGGTGATCCGAACCGCTCGGGGGATTCTGCCGGTCGATCCCACCCTGGGAAATGCCTGGAAACTGCAAACCACCCGCGATTCGTTCTGGACGCACATTCAGAAGGGCGGACCCGTGATGGTGCCCATTTTGCTATTGGGCGGGCTCGCACTGGGGATTTTTGCGTGGAAGTGGATTCAGCTGCACCGTCTGCCGGAGGTGACGCCTGCGGTGGTGGCACCGGTTTTGGAGGCCTTGGAACGGGGCAATCCGGAGCACGCCCTGCATCTGGCACGTCAATTGCCGGGACCGGGCGGCCGGATGCTTGCCGCGGCCGTTGAACATTGGCGCGAGCCTAAGGAGTTCATCGAAGAGATCCTTTACGAGAAGATGCTAGCGCTACGCCCGACCCTGGAGCGCGGGATTCCGTTTTTGGCCCTGACGGCTGCAGCCGCCCCGCTATTGGGTCTGCTGGGCACGGTCACCGGCATGATCAACACCTTCAACGTGATCACCGTCTTCGGCACCGGCGACCCCAAGACTCTGGCCGGCGGCATTTCCGAGGCGCTGATCACGACGGAGTTCGGATTGATCGTGGCGATTCCCGCCTTGCTGCTGCATGCGATTTTGTCCCGAAAGGTCAAGGGTTGGCTGGGACGATTGGAGCAGGTGGGTGTGGGCTTTTTGAATGCGCTGCCGGAAGGGGACCCGGCGGGGATCCGACGGTAGGAGGGCAAATTTGGCGGAAAGGAGCAGAGTTATGATGGAGACCATCGTTCAGACTTGGGTGCGGGGCGGCTGGGTGATGGTGCCGCTGGCCATGGTGTCGCTGCTGATGTTTGCCGTGGGGTTGAGGCTGATGCTGCGGATGCGTCGGCTGCCCGATCGCTGGGGAACGGACTCGGAGTGGCAGGGCTGGATGCTCCACCCCGGGGCGGCCCCCGGACAGGTGCGCGCTCTGTTGGCTCAGGCCGGGGTGGGCCGTAGCTCGGTCCCAGAGCTGCATCGAGGTTTCGCCGCAGTGGCCAGCGGTTGGTTGCAACCGTTGGATCGGCAGTTGTCCCTGTTGAGCACATTGGTGGCGGCGGCTCCGCTGGTGGGTCTGCTGGGGACGGTCTCCGGGATGCTCGTGACTTTCCACGCGTTGGCGGTGGGTGGCGGCGGCCAGATCACGGAAGCCATGGCGGCCGGCATTTCGCAGGCGTTGTTCCCGCCGGAGATTGGCCTGTGCATTGCCCTGCCGGGCTTGGGGATCGTGCATTGGACACGGCGGCGGCGTCACGAGTTTGAGGCCTTCCTGGTGCGATTGGAGAGCTTGAGCACGCAACAGTTGCGCAAGAGACAATCCGGCAAGCCGCAGGCTCGGCGGCACAGCGAGCCCGTACCCGTAATAGCTCCGGAAACTGTGGAAGCGCCCGCATGAGGTACCGTCGCGCGTTGGTGGATTGGGAGTCGGAAGGCACCACCGAGATCAACGTCTCGCCGTTGATCGACATGGTGTTCATCCTGCTGATCTTTTTCATCGTGACGACCGTGTTTGTCGAGGAGACCGGCACCGAGGTGGACAAACCGCAAGCCATTTCAGCCCAGACGCTCGAAAAAAACAGCATTCTGCTGGCCGTCACAGCCCAGGGACAGGTGATCTACGCCGGCAAGGACATCGGGGTGGGAGGCGTTCGGCCGTTGGTGAGCCGCCTGTGCCGCGAGGAACCGCTGCCCGTGATCCTGCAGGTGGACAAGAATGCCAGCGCCGGGCTGCTGGTGCGGGTGATTGACGAGGCGAAACTCGGGAAGGCAAAAAACGTCAGCATTGCCACGGATCCAGCCAGCGGCTGAGCCTTGCGCCAAGACCGAGCGGTTCCCCGTATGAATTCGAGGCAAAGCGACGGCTGGGACTGGCCCCGCGTTTGGTTAGGGGCGGCTTTGTTGACCTTGGCTGTGTTTTTGGTGCTTCCCCTAACGCAGATGGCCTCCAGCCGCGCGCAGCGGCTTCGACTGCTCAGTGCCATCCAGACGATTGCCTGGCCGACCGAAACACCGCCTCCGGAAACACCACCGCCGCCGCCGCCACCCGCCGAAGAGCCTCCGGAGCCGCCGCCGCCCCCGGTGGCAGAACCGGCGCCGAGCTTGAATCTGGCCATCAGTTTGGAGCTGGCCTCGGGAGCGGGCGGCCTCTGGGGATTGGGGCCGGTCCTGAGCCTGGAGTCGGGCCCGACCGGCACGACGGGTGACACCTTCGGCGTGGAAGAATTGGAAAAACCACCGGAAGTGCTTTTCGCCGTAGCTCCGGTTTATCCGGCATCGTTGCGTCGAGCCGGCGTGGAGGGCCGGGTGGTTTTGCTGGTAGTGGTCGACGAGAATGGACAGGTCCAGGAAGCGCGCGTCGAACGCTCCACGCGTCCGGAGTTCGAGGCACCGGCCCTGGAGGCGATTCGGAAATGGCGCTTTCGCCCCGGGCAAAAGGACGGCAAACCAGTGCGCACATTTTTGCGGCAACCCATTCGCTTTTCGCTTGCGTCATGAAACATTCAGGATTCGTTCCGGCAGGGAACATTTCACACGACCACGCTCTCCCCCTCTGCGCACGGCCCGCCGGCGGCAGGATCGGGCTGTGGGTGACGATGGTCTGGGCTGGCGTTTTGTGTCTGGGCGCGGTACCCGCAGCGAGTGCGGCCAGCCGAGCGCAGAAACCGACCGAAAAGCGCGCCAAAACCGCAGAACGTCCTGCGGGTCCGGCACAAATCGCGGAAGCCGCTTTCGCCCCTTTGCCGGCCGAGCATCCGCTGGCGCCCCTGTGGAACGACCCGGAATTTGGCCGGCGCTTGTTGGGCTCTTATGGATTTCATTCGCGCCTGGAGCCGCCGCTTACCGATGAGGAACAGATCCAGTGGCGCCAGACGGTCGTGCCCGCGTTGCGCGAAGGCCCGGAACGGGCCATCGAGGTTTTGAAGCCACTGGTACGTCCGGATGGATCTGCATTGTTCGATTTTACCCTCGGAACGGCCTGCCTCCAGAGCGGCGACCTGACCAATGCCCAGCTCCATCTGGAGGCAGCGGTGGCCAAACATCCCGATTTCCTGCGCGCGTGGCGGAATCTCGGGTTCGTTCGGGCGCGTTCGGGGGATCACGCCGGGGCCGTCGTGGCCCTGGGACGCGCGCTGGAGCTAGGGGGTGCGGATGCGGCCACGCTGGGCCTGTTGGGTTTTGCCCACTTGCAACTTGGGCGCCCGGTAGCAGCGGCCGCGGCCACACAGCAGGCCCTGCTGTTCAAGCCGGACGATTTGACTCTGCAACTGCAGTTGCTGCAGGCCTGGGCCGCCAGTGCGCAGTATGAACCCGCCTTGCGCTTGTTGGACGAGGTGCTGGCCGAGCGACCCGACCGAACCCAACTCTGGCAGTTGAAGGCCCAACTACACTTGCAGCGAAACCAACGTCAGGAAGCGGTCCTGGCCTACGAGACACTCCGTCGTCTGGGAGGCGCGCGTGCAGAAGACCTTTACACGCTGGCAGATTTGTACGTGCTGCTGGAGACCCCCGAAGAAGCGGTCAGGGTCTACGGAGAAGCCATGGCCACCGGCGCTTCGGCGGCGCCGGAACGGGCCCTGCACGCAGCCGAGGTGATGCTGGCCCAGGGACGTCCAGAAACCGCCCGACAATTGCTGGAAGCGGTGGAGAAACGTCCCCCGGCCGAAATCGCCGGAGCCGTGGAAAATCAGCGACTCCGATTGCGTGCCCGGCTGGCATTAGCCCAGGGCGATGGCCAAGCCGCGCTAACCTGGTTGGAGGAGTGTCTGCGCCGGTTTCCGACGGATGGGCAGGCGCTTCTCATGGCGGCAGATTGTTACGCCCAATTGGGAGAGCGGGAACGAGCGGAATTTCGCTATCAAGCAGCCGCACAGATCGAGGCCGTGGCCGCCGACGCGCTGCTCAAGCACGCGCAGTTGCTAGTCCGGCATCAAGAGTACCGCCGCGCGGCCGAACTGCTCCAGCGTGCCCAACGTCTGCGTCCACGAGACTCTGTGCAGCGCTACCTGGACGAAATCGTCAAACTGGCCACGCAACGACCCACCTCCTCGTGAATCCGGAAATAGCCGGGGGCGGGGCCCAATCGTCTGCTCATGAGCTCCAATTTTCCACGCATCGGCCGGCAGGGCCTGCGGTTGAACGGCCCCTCTGCCCATGGGGACCCGGGACGGCGGGCAGCGCGTACCCTCCGAGTTGCGTGGCTCCGGCTTTGGGGCTGGGGCCTGGCGGTGCTGCTGAGCCTGGGCCTGGCCGCCCACCCCGCCAGGGCGCAGGACGCAACCGCAGAAACCCAGTTGGAAGGACAGGTCCTGGACGCTTGGGACGGCGCTCCATTGGCGGGCGTGGTGGTCTCGGTGCGGGGCACCACCTTGGCAACCGTAACCGACAGAGAAGGACGGTATCGTCTCCGGGGGGTCCCACCCGGTCGGCAGGTGGTGGTGTTCGCGCGGTCGGGCTATGCCAGGACCGTGGTCACGGACGTGCTGGTGGCGGAAGGTCAGACCACACGCGCAGATGCCGCCCTGCGGCCGCAGTTTTACGAGCTGGAGGAGTACGTGGTGACCGCCGCCGAGATGCAGGAACAGACGGCGCAAATTCTGTTGGAACGCAAGGAATCGGCCGCAATGGTGGACGCGCTGGGGACGGAGTTCTTGTCCCGCGTCGGTGTGAGTGATGCGGCGGAAGCCATCAGCAAAGTGACCGGCGCCACCGTGGTGGACGGCAAGTTTGCGGTGATTCGGGGCCTGGCCGACCGCTACACCAGCGTTACGCTCAATGGCGGCGAGGTTCCCTCGGCCGACCCGTATCGGAAGGCGGTGCAACTGGACCTGTTCCCCGCAGAGATGATTTCGCAGGTTTCGGTCAAGAAAACCTTCACGCCGGATCAACCGGCCGGATTCACCGGCGGGTCGATCGACCTCATCACCAAGTCCTTCCCTGAGGCATTCGCTTTCAAGCTCTCGGGCGGCGCGGCCTACAATTCGCAGGCGACGTTCAACGACCGGTTTCTGAGCTATCGGGGAGGCGACCTGGATTGGGCGGGTTTCGACGATGGGCGACGCGCCGAGCCGGCTGCGCTTGCGCAGATCCCCAACCCGGCCGCCTTGCCTGTCACTTTTCCCAACACACCGGAGGGATTAGCGGCTGCTGAGCAGTATCGGGATCTGCTGCGCTCGTTCGGTTCGCGACAACTGGGCGGTACCCCCGGAGACGCCCCGCCACTGAATCATAACGGGGCGTTTTCCGTGGGGGACACGTTTCGTGCATGGGACCGGCGGGTCGGCTGGTTTGCGGCAGGCACCTACGACCGAAAGTTCCTCCACTACGAAGGCCGGCAACAGCGTTATTCGTGGGGCATTGTGCCGCCCGGCGAACCGGTCGGGTCCGCCAGCCTGCGCGCCGACCTCAAGGACACACGGTCCACCATGGAGGTTTCCTGGGGCGCACTGGCCAATCTGGCATTCGAGCTGGCGGCAGATCACACCTTCGGCTTCACCTTTCTCTACACGCAAAACGCCGATGACGTCACGCGCTTGCGCATTGGCCCGGCGTCGCTGGCCAACCTCACCGAGGGCAACACCGCCTTCCTGAACGAGCTGCACTGGACGGAGCGGAGCCTTCGGACCTTTCAATTTCGCGGCGACCATGCGTTCCCTGCCCTGCGAGATTGGGAAGCCGACTGGCTCCTGTCCCTGTCCACCACCACGCAGGACGAACCCGATTACCGGCTGTTCAACTTCATTCAAAATCCGGGGGGAACGTTGAACTTCGCCGGCTCCTCAGGCGTGCCGGAGCCCTCGGGCGGCCCGACCCGCTATTTCCGCAATCTGGAGGAAGACAACACCACCGCCAAAGTCGATTTCACTCTGCCGGTGGAGCGATGGCATGACGACCCGGCCCGGATCAAATGCGGGGGTTACTGGAGCCACTCCCAACGCACCTTCCGGGAGCGCACCTACACGTTGCGGCCGGGCCGGCAGAATTTCAGCGGCAACCCACTTACCTTCCCCAACGAGCTGTTGTCCGATGAGCTCTTGAACTTCGAGCCCGTCCGTCATCCGCGTACCGGGGTGATCACCGGGTATCGGATGCTGACGCAGTTTGCCGATGAAATCGGCGGCAGCCGGATGGACGGCGAGCAGGAAATCCAGGCCGCCTACGGCATGGTAGAACTGCCGTTGGTCGGCGGGCTGCGCCTGGTGGGCGGCACGCGGGTGGAAAGTACCCTGCTGACGGTGGACTCGTCTTCCCGGCTGGGCGGCAGCGGCGCCAATCAAATCGAGCAGACCGACCTGCTGCCAGCCGTGGGGCTGATCTACGAAATCGTCACCAACATGAACGTGCGCCTGCACTTCGCCCAAACGGTGGCGCGCCCCACCTTCCGCGAATTTTCCCGGTTGCGCAGCTACGACGTCACAGGCGATGAAATTTTCGTGGGCAACCCGAACCTGGTCATGAGCGCGGTAGACAACTACGACCTGCGTTGGGAATGGTTTCGCCGGCCCGGCGAGGTACTGTCCGTGGGCGCTTTCTACAAACAGATTGCCAACCCGATCGAGAAAGTGGCCCTGGATGCCCGGAACAACGACAACATCAGTTACATCAACTCCCCCGAAGCCACCGTGTACGGTTTCGAGTTCGAGGCGCGCACCGGGCTGGACGTGGTGGCGTCGTGGTTGGCCAACTTCCACGTGGGCCTCAACGCCGCCTACATCATTTCCGAGGTCGAAAACACCCCGCAAATCCAGGCGACCAAGGCCGAGGTGGGGCTGCGGCAAAAAACCCGCCCGCTCTACGACCAGTCGCCCTACGTCCTCAACGCGGACCTAACGTGGGATCTGGTCCGCACCGGCACGACGCTGACCCTGGCCTCCCACGTCTCCGGCGAGCGGCTCTACCTGGTCAACAACGCCGGCTACGACGTGTACGAGCAACCCGCACCGCAACTGGACCTGTTCCTCACCCAGCGGCTGGGCAAACACTGGAAACTCAAATTTTCCGCCAGGAATCTGCTCAACGCGGACCTGGAACGGATTTACGGCCAGGACGGCGAAGTCCCCGGACGTCCCCTTTATTCGCGCTCCTCGCGGGGCACGACCTTTGGCCTGTCCCTGAGCTGCGAATTTTGAGACCGACCTGGTTTCACTCATTCGTCACTTGGGCGCACCGGGTTTGTAACACCCACGGCCCACAGTAGCCCGCGTCAGAAGTGAATCTAGCCTCCGACCGCCGTGTCGAACGCATCCGGACGCGCCTGACGCAGAGGCGGAGGGGAATGAAGAAAACGACAAACTGAACTTGAACGAACATGACTCCGAAGTTCCTGATCCGACTTGCCCTCGGGGCGGTATGCCTGACCGCGGGGATTTCTCCCGCTACGGCCGCGACCAACTACGTCGGCGGTTTCATCACCAACCACGTGACATGGTATGCGACCAACACCTACATCATGACCAACTTCGTCTATGTGCTTTCCAACGCCTCGCTCACCATCGAAGCGGGCACGGTGATCAAAGGCCGCGACGGCTCCTACACCGTCCAGGACGGCATCCCCGGCGGCTTCGGTTGCCTGGTCATCAACCGGGGGGCCAAACTTTTTGCCCTGGGAACACGAGAAAAGCCGATCATCTTCACCGCCGAGCAGGACGATGTGAACGATCCGTTCGACATGCCCGTCAGCGGGCCGGGCAGTCGGGGGCTGTGGGGCGGCATCGTCATCAACGGCCGCGCCCCCATCAACGCCTCCATCCGGCTCAACCTCACGCCCATCCAGGATGTGTATGAAGGCCTGCCGGACGCCTTCGCCCCGGCAGCCTTCGGCGGCGAGCCGCTGTTCCGCTTCGGCGGGGACGATCCGGACGACAACTCGGGCATCCTCCGCTACGTCTCCATCCGGCACGGAGGCAAACAGATCGAAGCCAACCGCGAAATCAACGGGCTGTCGTTGGGCGGTGTGGGCCGCGGCACCACCATCGAGTTTGTCGAGTGCTACCTGATTGCCGACGACGGCTTCGAGTTCTTCGGGGGCACTGTCAACACCAAGTACCTGGTCAGCGCCTTCAACGACGACGACTCGTTTGACACCGACCAGGGCTACAGCGGCAAGAACCAGTTCTGGTTCACGATCCAGGCGCCGGATGCGCGGGACGAGGGGGGCGAGTTCAACGGGATGCCCAACGAGCTGGATGCCCGCGGCAGTTTTCCGTTCGAGAGCACCTTCCAGGTGTATAACTGGACGGCGATTGGGGCGGGCACGGGCACCAACACGGGCAACGAGGCGCTGGTGATTCGGCAGCGGAGTCGCCCGGAGATTCACAATTCGGTGTTTGTGGAGTTTGACGGGCGGAAACTGGTGTTGGGGACCAACGCGATTCCGGCCATGACGAACAATCTGTTCTGGCGCTGCACGCAGGGCAATGGCGCATTGGGAAGCATTCCCAGCGCATCGCTAGACCTCAACCCCGAAGCCAACCCCTTGCTCCGCGGCATTGACCGCGGCCAGAACAGCCGACTCGATCCTCGCCCGCTGCCCAACAGCCCGGTCTTCACCGCTTACAGCACGCCGCCGAACGACGGGTTCTACACGCCGGTCAACTACAAGGGCGCGTTCGATGCGTGCGACAACTGGATGCGCGGTTGGACGGCGCTGGACCAGAACCTCATTCTGGGCACGCTCTTCAACCAGCCGTCCAACATCGTTTATGTCGGCGGTTTCATCACCAACCACGTGACGTGGTATGCGACCAACATCTACGTGATGACCAACTTCGTCTATGTGCTTTCCAACGCCTCGCTCACCATCGAAGCGGGCACGGTGATCAAAGGCCGCGACGGCTCCTACACTGTCCAGGACGGCATCCCCGGCGGCTTCGGTTGCCTGGTCATCAACCGGGGGGCCAAACTTTTTGCCGAAGGCACCGCCTGCAACCCCATCATCTTCACCGCCGAGCAGGACGATGTGAACGATCCGTTCGACATGCCCGTCAGCGGGCCGGGCAGTCGGGGGCTGTGGGGCGGCATCGTCATCAACGGCCGCGCCCCCATCAACGCCTCCATCCGGCTCAACCTCACGCCCATCCAGGATGTGTATGAAGGCCTGCCGGACGCCTTCGCCCCGGCAGCCTTCGGCGGCGAGCCGCTGTTCCGCTTCGGCGGGGACGATCCGGACGACAACTCGGGCATCCTCCGCTACGTCTCCATCCGGCACGGAGGCAAACAGATCGAAGCCAACCGCGAAATCAACGGGCTGTCGTTGGGCGGTGTGGGCCGCGGCACCACCATCGAGTTTGTCGAGTGCTACCTGATTGCCGACGACGGCTTCGAGTTCTTCGGGGGCACTGTCAACACCAAGTACCTGGTCAGCGCCTTCAACGACGACGACTCGTTTGACACCGACCAGGGCTACAGCGGCAAGAACCAGTTCTGGTTCACGATCCAGGCGCCGGATGCGCGGGACGAGGGGGGCGAGTTCAACGGGATGCCCAACGAGCTGGATGCCCGCGGCAGTTTTCCGTTCGAGAGCACCTTCCAGGTGTATAACTGGACGGCGATTGGGGCGGGCACGGGCACCAACACGGGCAACGAGGCGCTGGTGATTCGGCAGCGGAGTCGCCCGGAGATTCACAATTCGGTGTTTGTGGAGTTTGACGGGCGGAAACTGGTGTTGGGGACCAACGCGATTCCGGCCATGACGAACAATCTGTTCTGGCGCTGCACGCAGGGCAATGGCGCATTGGGAAGCATTCCCAGCGCATCGCTAGACCTCAACCCCGAAGCCAACCCGCTGCTGCGCAGCATCAGCCGGGTAAACGACGCACGCCTGCTGCCTGTGCCGGAAGGGCCCCACAGTCCGGTGTATGCCGCCTTCTCCACGCCGCCCCACGACGGCTTCTACGTGCCCGCTCCGTACAAGGGCGCGTTCCACACCAACAACTGGATGCTGCGCTGGACCGCGCTGGACAACAACGGCTTCCTGAGCTGGCAAATGCCACCGCCGGCCCTTGTGCAAGTGGTGACCTGCCCGCAGCCTTTGCTCACCATTACCCGCAGCGGGTCCAACGTGGTTGTCTCTTGGAACAGTACGAGCGGCTGCACCTACCAGGTGCAGAGCAAGAGTCCCATCACCGGCACCTGGTCGCCGTTGGGCACACCCGTCGTCGGCGATGGCACAGTGAAATCCGTGGTCATTCCCGCCACGGACACCGAACAGTACTTCCGGCTCATGATCCAATAGCCGACCCGGGCCGAATCGAGGCGGGGGAGTCGCATCGACTCCCCCGCACGGGGCACCGGCTAAAACTTTCCACGGACTATGGAACTCCGAGGTCGTCACGAGCAAGGGGACGGTCGAGCTGCCAGCGGTCAAGGGGGTGCGCCGGACCGTGGGACGGTCAGTCGCAGACCGCGTACTTGGTTCGTGTCGCGACCGGGTATCCGGTGCCAACTCGAGGCGCAGAGCCGGTGCCCGACGGCGCTAGCAAGGCGCCACGCAGAGCGGTCGAGCAAGACGCACAAAGTTTCCCAGTTCCGCCGCGTCCGTACGTTGCAATAGTTTCCGACATCGAGCCCACGGCTTGGGGTCGGTCCTTGAGAGAGGGTTCGGCACCAACACTGCGAGGAGGACCACAGCACGGCCCCGGGAGGGTCAGGGCTCCCGGGGCCCTTCTTTTTTCCAGGGCACCCGTCGGCAGCCGCCGCCACCCTTCCATCCTTCTAAAGGGACGGTTCGACAGGGACACTCGACGAGTCGAAAAACATCAGCCCTTAGCAGGCTCTTGAAAAAGCGCTGGTTCATGCAACCGACCCTCGGAGACATCGGGATTTTTCCATGCTTTTCCCTTCGCAAATGACTTTTTCAGCAGCCTGTGAGCCACGCCCGCAGATCGCGCTTTTCCCGGTAGGCAAGATTCCCGCAGACGGTGCAAGTGATGCTGATCAGGCGCTCAAGAATGCAGGGCCGTTCAACGCAGAAGTCACGACGGACGGAGTCTCGCGGCCGTCGGACCTGAAGGGCGAAGATTGGGGGACCGGCGGAACGGAGCCGAACCACCGGCCGAAGAACACGCAACTCAGGGTTGCGAAAAGTCAGCAAGCTGCGAGAGTGGTGGACATGAGAAAGCCTTTGCGGATCGCAGCCGTCGCGGTGGCAGTGTTGCTGCTTGGGGTAGGGTTAGGACTGACACTGTTCTTGGACGGGCTCGTAAAAGCCGCCGTCGAAAGAGTAGGGCCGAGCGTCACGGGAGTAACGGTGGAAGTCCGGAAGGTCTCCGTGTCCCTGTGGACCGGTCAGGGGCGGATCGAAGGTCTGCTGGTGGGCAATCCGGAGGGTTACAAATCCCCGCATGCGATTCGGCTGGAGAAGGCAAGCCTCGCGCTGGTGCCGGCGTCGTTATGGTCGGACAAGCTGCATCTCCGCTCCATCGAAGTTGACTCTCCGGAAATCACGGTGGAGCTAGGGCCCGGCGGAAACAATCTGCGAACGATTTTGGCCCATGTGGAGGGGGCCGTGCAAACAGAGACACAATCCCACGCTCCGGGCGACCCTTCCCGTGCCGGCCGGAAGCTGCAGGTGGACCGGATCGTCATCAAGAATGCGAGTTTCCGGCTGGGCGCCACTGCATTGGGAGGGACAATCCCGGTGCGTTTGCCGGACATTCACCTGGAAAATTTGGGCACAGGTCCGGAAGGCATCAGCGCGGCCGAACTGACCCGCAAGGTGATGGCGGCGCTTGTGGAAGGCACGACCCAAGCCGTGCAGCAGGCGGTCGGGACGCTGGGCAAAGAGGCGGGGCGTTCGATCCAAACCCTGGGCAAGGAAGCCGCGGAAGCAGCCGGGAAAGCTACCAAAGGTCTGGGGGATTTGTTCAAAAAGAAGGACTGACGCGCCCCAGGGCCGCGACTCGGGCCCGGAGCCCCGCGGAACTCCCCGGCACTGGCAAAAGGGCGAAAGCCGGAGGTTTACAAAGAAAGAGCGCTGGCGCTGGCCGGCGGACTCTTGGCCAACGGCGGGCTTTCGGGCGGACTCTGGAGGATGCCACCGCCCTCGCGTGCCCACAGCTCGGCAATTGGTAACGGCGCATTTGGCGGGGCCTTTGCCTCCAGTCTACAGCCCTGGCGAAATGCGTCGCTAAAGCAGAGGTTCACGGGACGAAACCGCAGTTTTTGTTCAAGTGTTGAGAGCCGGCGGCCGATACCCAAATGCCAAGATCTTGGCCGGCGTAGTGCGACTCTGAGCGCCCGGCGTGGCCTACGAGTCGCTGCGGCCGGCGGCAGGATTCTGGCCAGAATGAAAGATATCACCCTGGAGCGGCGGCAAGCTGAAGGCAAGCGGTTAGCGCTCATGGTACGGCCAGTTT
>Ga0209809_1002021_pt1 | contig 15152 bp, 10 predicted proteins | sample YNPMSTMetaG_FD_186172 | JGI IMG/M metagenome (GOLD analysis project Ga0209809, IMG submission 186172) | Anoxygenic and chlorotrophic microbial mat microbial communities from Yellowstone National Park, USA - YNP MS-T MetaG (SPAdes) (version 2) ... | reverse complement strand
TTAAGAGCTGCCAGATATTAAAAAATTTTATTCTTAGTAAATTATCATATTTTTTGATTTATTATCTATCCCCAATAGCTCAATTAATCTTGAATTTCTAAATTCATCCCCGAGTAATTCAATATTAGATAATATTATTTTTCTAACCCTTATAAATTTATTCTTATCTTTAAGGTATTCCGAGATTGTATTATAATTATTGTTCGTAATATTTATTAAGCCTTTTATCAATTTATGCTTTATTTTTTCGCAAGGAAAGTTATTGCTTTCTATTTTATTTAAATAGAAATTTAACTTCATCTCTGCATTGTCTATTATATATAAATTTTCAATAATTTTCTTTTTTGTATGTAAGTATAAATTAAGCTCTTTCTCATCATTTATATAATATCTAAAATCCAACATTATTTTTATCCACTCCTTTAAAATGTTATAATATAAATATAATCCAATGTGATTTGAGTCTAAAAACATATCTTCTGACGCTGCCACAAAACTTTTTCTGTTTGGATGCCAGCTACGTATAATTTTTTCATAATCTTCTTTAAAATTACAATTAAAATTTATTCTAGCCTCTCTTTTTAATATATTCTCTATAAAATCATATATTTTATATGAATACCTACCTGGTTCAAAATATATTCTAGCTTGGTCTATAAATAATCTTATTTTATCAAAATATTTTATTTTGCCATATATATCTTCTATCTTTTTCTCTACTTGCTCAGTTTTTAATTCTTCATCCACCATCACATAACCATTTCTTTCGTTCATATATGTTGCCAGTAATATATCTTTAATTCTTAAATCATCACCCTGATTTTTCAACCATGACTCTACTTTTTCTTTTTCTTTTATTGTTAAATCAAAAATTATATACTTAAGGTATCTCCCGATATAAAATACATCGCTTGTTTTTATTCCAATTGACATATACTTGCTAAAAATTTTCGTTGAAAAACTAATTTCATTTATTACTTTATTATATAAAATTATAAGATAATTTATGTAATCTTTCATTAAATTATAATCAATTTTTTCTATTTTATACATATGAAAATTTATTATATTAATATAAGTTTCATCTAATTTAAACAAGTTTTGTTCTAATATATTAATTAATTCTTTCAACGAAGAACTTAACCTTAACCTGTTAAATAATTTCAATGATAAGTACAAAAGCATCGCTGCCCCCTTCATCCCCTCTGACCAACTCGGCGCAGCGAGCGCTTCCCGAATATGCTTCTTCAAGCCACTATCACGTTCTAATTCTATCGGCTCAACCAACCCACAAATCGGGTGTGTAAAGCCATGCCTCTCAATATAATTTTTTGGCAATTTCTGTGGAGATCGCACGTCATCATATCCAAATGAGCCATACAAAGATGTCCTTGGCCCATATTCCCCCTTCAACATTTCCATCAAAATCAGACGCTCTGCCTGCGCGTCGAGCTGACCCCGGTACACCAGCCATCCCGCTGGACGGTATGTCACCTTCGCCATCAGATCATGCGTAGGCTCGCCGCCAGATACGCCGCCTCCTTGCTGCCAGCCGCCAGCAAACTATCCAGCCAGCGATGATAAACCTCCTCCTCCCACGGTCGATCATTCATGCACGTCCAGACCAAAATAGCATGCGGAATGATGGCATCCTCGACCGGATCACCGGTGATCACAAAACCATCAAAGGCATCTACAGGGACGATCTCCCCGCTCCCTCCCCACGCATCTACGTACTCCTTGGTCTTCTCGATGAAATACAGCACGTTTCGCCCTAGTGCAGCTTCCAACAGCCACGCGATGAGCTGCTCACCCTTGGCGCTTGGCTCAATCAGCCAGCGCTTTGCAAAATACCGCGCCAGCGCTCCCGGTTTCAGCCAGTTACTACGTCCTTCAGGCTGCATCTCAGATATTTTATCTCCCAATATACACACCCGCTATTGCCAAGAACCCAACGCCATGTGAGTAATTAGGATGAGGCGCTGTCGGCGATAGGCAATCCATCCATTGTTTACTGTATATGCAAATAATGGGCATGCCGACGCCTCGCCAACATGCCGCGCGTTGGTGGTCTTTAAATTCGTAAATATAAGATATTTTTGGGATAAATACCTTATATATATATTATAAAATAAGCAATAATCAAGCGACCTAATAAAATATAGATTGAAATGATCCATTCTCTATTTCTAGTAAATCAATAAAATATTTTTTTGTACTATTTTTGTTTAATAGATGCATATTTGATAAAATCTCTTTTCTTATTATATTTAAGTTACGATCATTTCTTATGTATTCCCCAATATAATTAAATATTTCTAAGAAATTTTCATCTATAAATTTAAAAATTTTTTTAAGTTCTACTTCTTTTTCGCGTTCATTTTTAAAATTATTATTTCTTATCTTTTCTAAATAAAACTTTGTTAATTTTATCTTATTATTATATTTATCTATATTAAAATTTATCAAAACATCTTCCTCAAGGTAATTATACATAATTATATATTTACGATTTTTAATATATTCAACGATGTCTAAATTTTTTCTCCATTTTCCTAAAATTTTATAATATATATATAATCCTATGTGATTTAAGTAAATATTATTACTTAAATTCTTAGCTAATTCGTATTTTAAGTAAGTAAGCATTTTTTTAAAACGAATTTGGCTCATTTTTGAAGACCTTAATATAATAATATTGCGCAAATCTTCTATAAATAAAGGATTAATATTTTTTTTAATATTTTTTGTTGTGTTTAATATAAGAGAAAATAGTTTTTGCTCGTCATAAAATGAAATTAAATATTTATTAAGTATATTTATGGCTATTTTTACCAAATTAATATCTTCATTGACTTTATAGATATTCTTTATATTATTTTTTATGGCTTCTTCGCCATAATTATCAAATTCTTGATTATAGATGCATAAAGCCGTTAGTATATCATTAACACGTGGGTCATCTCCCTGTCCCTCTAGCCATCTTTCAACTATTTTATTTTCTTTAGATTTTAACCTATTAATTAAGATAACAAACCTCTTGTTTATAAAAAATAAATCACTTAGTCTTAGGCCGTTTAATATATATTTTTTAAATTTTATCAATTCGGCCAATTCTTTAAATTGATTTAAATTATAATGTTTGTTGATATAATTATCAATTACAATCATATAGTTTATGTATTTTTTTAGAATTTCATACTCTATTTTTTCAGATTTTCCAAAATAAAAGTTTATTATTTTATTTTGCTCTTCACTAAATATTTGACCGCTAAGTTCTTTTAATTTGTTGAGTATGACTGCCAAGTCCCAAGGTAACCACCAGCAGTGCGCCTCTACGCTCCCCAACAACATATATAGCACAGCCGCCGCCTGTCGCATCCCTTCCGGCCACTGCGTGCTCGCTAGCGCCGCCTGGATCTCCCGGATGACCTCTCCATCCCTCATCGCCTCTACCAAGTCAATGAGACCACAAATCGGATGGCTAAAGCCATGCTTCTTTATGTACTCATTCGGCAGCCGGCTCGGGCGCGTGACCTCATCATACTCGTACAAGGGCCGCGGCCAGTCGTCTCCCTTCAACATCTCAATAAGCACAAGGCGCTCGGTTTCCGCATCAAGGTTGCCCTCAGCTATCCGCCACCCCACCGGACGATATGCGACCTTTGCCATCAGGTCGCGCGCCGGCCACAGGCTCGCCGCCAGATACGCTGCCTCGGCGCTGTTAGCTGCCAGCAAACTATCCAGCCAGCGATGATAGACTTCATCCGGCCATGGCGCGCCATTCATGTGCGTCCAGACCAAGCCAGCATGCGCAATCAGACAATCCTCTTCCGGATCTCCGGTCACGACGAAGCCGTCTAGGGCATCCGCAGGGACGACCTCACAGCCCTCTTTCCATTTCTCTGCGTATGCTTGGGTCTTCTCAATGAAGTACAAGGCATTTCTTCCCAAAGCAGCCTCTAGGACCTGCGCCACAAAGCGCTCGTCCTTCGTGCTCAGCCAGCGCCTTGCAAAATGCCTCACCAGCTTACCGATGGTCATCCTACTTGCTCAGGCAGCGCTTTCACTGACGTGCTAGTCAAGAATAGTGCTTGTGCATAGTTTAGGAGGTGAATGCAATCAATCATGCTCTTAATCTAGTATAAGTGCTCCTCCAACACACTTGCACGAACTAATCTACGTGGTATAATAAAAGATTTTCCTCAAAAATTTAATATAAATTATTTGCACTTAAATTATTAAATTATTTCAACTCTACTTTCAGTTTTTATTTCTAGCATATTTAATATATTATAATATATATCTTTATATACGATAAGATCATTTGCTACTAATAAAAATTTTTTTCTTAGAAGTGTTAAATATTTTTGTTTTAACTCTAAGTCGCCCATCACCTCCAATCCTCCTTGTAAAATTTTTATAAGCTCCGATATTTTTTTATTCTTTTCTTCCTCGTCTATGAAGTTATTTAGATATATCAAGTCAAGTATGTGGACAACATTTCTGAGTGGCATTCGATTAACTTGATTGCTAAATATTATTCCCATATTACGGAGTAAGTCATCATATAAATTGTAAATTACATCTCCTTTTTCGCTAATTTTATAATCATATTTATAGCAATTCATCATGTCCGAGTAGATTGATATACCATACTTTACTATGCGCAGCCTACCTGTTGGTAAATATGAAATATTACCTTCTCTGGCATCCATCATATTAATTATATCTTCTCTCATTTTCTTTAGCGCTTTTTCATCAATATTTTCTCCAAAAATTTCTTTTGCTAAGAAATAAATAAAAATAGACTTATCTTTTGCATATATGTCTTCTATTTTGTTTAATAATATAAAAATAGATTCATAAAGAGAGAATTCGTTTAAAAGATTTCTTATGGCTTTTACTCTATATTCTCCCGAGTCACACCACATTTTTTTTAATATATACCTTCCAAAAAAATCTCTAGATCTTTCATCTTTATATTGTGATATAATATGATTTTTTATTATTTCCTCGTATTTTTCACCAAATCCATCCATAATTTCAAATATACTCTCGCCAATAAAATATAAATTTTCCAAGAATCTTTCGCCTTTACCAATAAGGTCAATAAATGCTAGAACAAACTTCTTTTTAAAATTTTTTATAAATAAATTTTCATCTACTTTTTTTGACTCTAAAAATGAAATATAATATATTGTCATAAATTCATTTATAAATTTTTTTAGAGTTTCTCCTTCTATATTTATAATTTTTTCTATATAATTTGAAAAAATATTTTTGTTTATTTCTAATTTAAAATATTCATCCAAAATACTAAATAGTTCTTTAACATTTTCCCTCGATTCGCTATAATATATTCCCTGCATCATTCCTCCTACTTTAATAAAGATATCAAGATGTAAATAGAGAAACGCAAGGGCTGATATTAATTCAATTGGCAGCTCCCCGCCCGATAACGAGGATCTTATTTTTTTACAATTTCTTCGTCTATATCTTCTATGCATATTAGAGCACAAACGGGGTGGCTAAATCCGAAATTTTTTATATAGTATTTAGGTATTTTTCTCAGGTTTATATTAAAATCATTTTTATATTTAAGGTTTTTTGGTATTATATTATACTCTTTAAATCTATAACTGAACATCAGAATTTCTTTTAGAACATTTTTGTAGTCTTCCTCCGTAAAATCACCTTTCTTGATCCTGTAGGCCAGTGGACGATATGACACATGCTCGATCAACCCGCGCGCTGGCCACAGGCGCGCCGCGACATATGCCGTCAGGTCACTGCCCCCGCGCACCAAGCGCTTAACATGGTCATGATATACTTCCTCCGGCCACGGCTCACCGTTGATCAAGCTCCAAATCGCCCCAGCATGCGCAATTACCCCATCCTCATGCGCATCCCCAGTGATCCGAAACCCGTCCAGCGCAGACGACGGCACGCCTTTGCTATACTTCGCTCTGTTCTTTATAAATAAATCTGTCTTTTCTATGAAATACAAGCCGTTGTAACCAAATATAGCCTCTAACACATAACCTGTGAATTCCCTCATGCGCGCATCTGGCTTGCCAAACCAGCACCGCGCAAAGTAGTCCATAAGCATAAGCCCTCACTTCACATAGTCGCTAGCGCCCCGCCAAGCGAATCGCACATCCACTTGCAACGCGCATCGCACGTTATCTTCCCAAAGCTATCAGCCGCTCCATCCTATTATATCATCTTGCTTGAACAAATGGAAAGTGACCTGGTACAAGCAAAACCACCCGCTAAATTAAGCAAATACTTGACCCAAAATTTATTTCCAAAATTTTACATACCTCCCGCGCTAAATTATTATCTTTTATAAATTCTCTATAACTTGTGAATATATTTCTTAGTGCTTCTATTTCTCTGACACTTATTTTTGAATAATCTGCTTTTTCTATTAAATATATAAATAAATTTTCTATTGTTTTTTCTTTTGCAAATCTATTTGGGAAATTATCAAAATTTATTTGATTTACAATTGCCTCTATTACTTTATCCGCTTCAAACGAGGAGTTTGGCTCAAACTTTGCTTTTAATTCTCTAAATATTTTTTCTAACATATTATGTATAAATTCGTTGTTATTGTAATAAAAATAATAATGAATAACAGACCATTTCTTTTGAAGGATGGCGTATATTAATAACTCAAATTTATAAATTTCATACAAATCTTGGGATTTTGTTTTTAATAAATCTAAAATCTCTCTTGCATCTTTTAAAAAATTTTTTGAATTTAAATTTTTTGCGTTTAAAATTTTAAATTCTTTCAAAATATATTCAGTTAAATATTCTATACGTAAATTATAACAATTTTTAATTATTGTCTTTATACAACCAATACCATCTTTTAATTTATTGCTTTCTATAATATCATTTCTAATATACTCATATGAATCATAAGAAAGCATATCAATGCAGGTCTTAAGGTCTATATTTTTATTTAACAATTTAATTATGAAATCGTCCCCAGAGTTTTTTAAATTATAAATAATGTCTGCGATATGACAACCAACAAATATTATGTCTTTTATTTCTATCCCTTTGGCCAAATACCGCTTAAAATAATTTAATGCGTACTCATTCTTATATTCTGGCGTTTTTATAGCATGCTGCTTGTCTATAACAAGCAAGTAATTTATATATTTTCTTAAAAAATCAATATCTATATTTTCAGATGAGCCTAGATAAAAATTTATCAATTCTATTTGTTTCTCACTGAAATTGTAAAACGATTTTTCTATAATCTCCGATATTTTTTCCAAAAAATAATCGGTTTTTCTCTCAATTTTACTTTTAAATTTTATTGACATATACAACAACATTGCTGCTTCGCATACCCCTTCAGACCAATACGGCGCAGTCAGCGCTGCTCGAACCCGCTGCGCCACTTCCTCGTCTTTCTCTATGTCGTCAAGATTCACCAAGCCGCAAATCGGGCGGTCAAACCCACGCTGCTTAATATAATCACTAGGCAACTGCTCCGGAGAAACTAAGCTATCGTATGAAAAGACCGCGCATGGATCAGGCGGATCGCGGACTACACCAAACGAGGGGTTAAGTCTCTTAAGCATCTCAGCAAGCGCACGGCGCTCGGCTCGTCCATCCCACGTTCCCTCGTAAATCAAGCACTTCACTGGTCGGTAACTTACCTCGTCCATCAACCCGCGCGCTGGCCACAAGCTCGCCGCCAAATAGGCCGCCTCCTCACTTCCGCTCTTCACCAAGCGCTGCACCCACCCCCGATAGACCTCTGCCGGCCAAGGCGCACCATTCATGTGCGTCCAGACCAGTCCAGCATGGGCAATGATGTGGTCCTCCTCCGGATCTCCGGTCGGGCAGAAGCCGTCCAACGCCTCTGCCTTAATCACCTCTCCTCGAGTGCGCTTGCTGCGTGCCAGCCCACGGCGCGTCTCTTCGATGAAATACAGCCCGTTCCTCCCGAAAAGGGCTTCTAGAAACTCATGCACGAAGCGCACATCTGCTTCGTCCGGGGCACTAAACCAGCGCTTGGCATAGTATCTGGCCAATGAGCAGTTCATCGCTTCTGCTTTATTATACGCTCTGTGTGTGATTAGAAGGTCAGCCAATATAGCGCTATCATAAAGTCAGATTTATATTTCTCGTTCATCTCCGTGAGCGCACGACGATCAGTCGCGTCTTGCCATTGTCGATCAAGTACTTTATCGGTCGAGCCGATAAGTCACCTTGCTTATCACAAGCTCGCCGCCAAATACTCCTCACCTCCGCTCTTCACCAAGCGCTGCACCCACCCCTAATAGACCTCTGCCGATCACGGCGCGCCGTTCATGTGCCTCCAGACCAGTTCGCAATGATGTGGTCCTCCTCCGGGTCCCCGGTCAGGCACCAGCACCCCTGCCCCAATCACCTCTTCTTAAGTGCGCTTGCCGCGTAGGCGCGTGTCTTCGATGAAATACAACGGATTGCTTCCGAAGAGCACTCCCGGAAAGCTCTGCAGGAGATGTATCGCTTAAGCCAGCGCTCGGCATAGTGCTCAGCTAATTTATACTGCAAGCAGCCGCTGACGACAGCGCATACCAGTCAACGCTGCCAGTGCCTAACCCGCTCAGTTTGTGCCTGCGCACACACGTGCCAGCTCACAGCAATCACACCGCAAAGTTTGCCATGCTGTTGTCTACGTCCCCGCTCGTTCCTTCGCCGTGCGTTATAACTCGGCAAGGTCAATCCTCTGCGTGCTTGGATGGCGCAGCGCAGGTCATCTATTCTGCCGCTTAAACTCATCGGCAAGGAAGCAAAATTATTTTAATTTAAAAAACTAAAAAATTATATAATATATCCTTTGCTTTTTATGTCTATATTTAATATATTTAATACATTTTCTTTTAAGCGATAATCTTGTATGTATTTATATTTCTTAATCATTAGATCTCTTATCTTATAAATTAAATCTTTATTATTTTTATTACTATTCAAAATATCAAATAATAATTCCTCTAAGTAATTTTCAACAATATATAACTCATCTTCTCTTGACAAGTTTTTATATTCTATTATATTCATTATATATTCAAGTTTTCCTATTGTGTTTTTATTGCTATTATAGCCATAAGAAAGAAATATAGCCCTCATTCTTTCAGATATTTTGTCGTATAGTTCGTAGAAGTTATTTTTAAATTTTAAATTAAATAACTCCTCAGCGCCCTTTTTCCAATCGTCGCAAATTCCATAGTATATAGCAAGACCAATATGACTAATGTCATTGAATTTATATATATCAAAAAACTTAGATCTATCTGAAAAGCAGGAATAAAATATTTTTATCAGATCTTGATTAAAATAATATCTACTTTTTATTTCTATACCCTCTTCTACTATCTTGTACGCTAATTCTTTTATGCGACTTGGATAATCATCTCTATCAATACCTAACCATTTTATTCTTCTGAGGACAGCCAACATCGTTTTAAAATATTCTTCATAACTATATTTATCATTAAAATTATATTTTAAATTATTAATAAAAAATTCTTCTTTTATAATTATATTTATGCTGTTCAAAATATCTGTAATTATTAAATTATCTTGAATTTCGCCTATAAATTTATAAATATATTCTACTTTTTTATTGGCTAACTCTAGTATAAAATTTGAAATAAATCTGCAATAGATGAAAAGGTCTTCAATTTTTATTCCGTTATCTATATATCTTTCAATTCTATTGATAATTTCTGATTTTAATTCATATTTGTCGTGAATTTCTTTATCATATACATTCTTATCAATAACGAGTATATGGTTTATAAATTTCTTAAGTATTTTATATTCCACCTGTCTTTCCGTCCCAAGGCAAAATGCTATTAATTGATTTTGTTCTGTGGTAAAAACATTATTTTTCTTTTCTTCTATTATTGCCAATATTTCTTTAAATTTTTCGTTAAAGCGCTCTCCAACAATAAATCTATTTAGCGATATATATAATAACATTGCAGCTTCACGGACTTCCTCAGACCAATAAGGGGCGAGCAACTTCCCCTTTATCTCTTCTTTTATTTCATTATACAAGACAACTTTATATGGACTAACTAACCCACAGATGCGATGCGTAAAACCATGTCTTCTGATATACTCTCCGGCAAGGTCTTCTAAATATGTTATTTCTATATCTTGTATATAGTTAGGGATATAATTTTTATTTAGGTTCCATCGCAACTTTAGTAAATATTCTGGGTATAAGCCCGTCGCGCCATAATCGTGCTCCTCCCTCAACATCGCCGTTAACACCTCCCGCTCCCCCTCCTCATCCAACCCGCCTTTATAGACCCTATATATCGCTGGGCGATATTTCACTTTGTCAATTAATCCCCGCGCCGGCCACGTCAACGCAGCAACATACGCCACCTCGTCGCTCCTGCACAACAGCAGCTTGTCCAATATCCTATGATACACTCCCTCCTCCCACGGTCGATCGTTGATATGTGTCCAAACCAAGACGGCAGGTGCGATGATCCCATCCTCCGTCGGATCCCCAGTAACGACAAAGCCATCCAAAGCCTCCACTGGCACGATCTCATTCCCCTTTATCCCTGCCTCTAAAAACTCCTTGGTCTTATCGATGAAATAGAGCGTGTTTCGCCCCCAGATCGCCTCTAAGAGGCGCTGCACGTAATGCAGATCTTCCGCACTTGGCGAGTTCAGCCAGCGCCTAGCAAAATGCTCCGCTAACGTCTGTGGCTCATCCATATCACTTATTGTGTCCAACTTGTCTCATTTGATTCACTCAATGCACGGTGATAGTCTATTTTCACGCCACTTCGGATTTACATGGCTCAGTGATTCTCATGCGGAGAACGCAGGGGAAAGTATTTCTGGTGACTTAGCAGGGGAACTTATAGGAAATCGCATTTCGTATAATAAATAAAAATAGATTGCATAGCCATACAATAATTACAATTTGACTTAGTGATTTTATTTAGCTTTCTTGCTTCTATAAATATGATATGTAAAATCTCCGCTTCTCCGAGCGAAATCCGAACTCACGTTATTTTAGCCCGCTGCTATCGCGGATGCTCAATGCACATCGACGATCCTCACCCATCATCCGCAACGAGGATAGATCAGCGTTAGCGCGTCGCAAAACCACCATCATGCGCAATCGCCAACGCAGAGGATATCACCATCTCAGCTGCCCTGCGCGTTCGACCCGGCAAACCATCACCAAATTGGCGCGTGCATGACGCTTTGTCACGCCGTGCCCGCACCTCATCCAACTTCGTCATGACGTGGACATGAGAAGCGATTGTTCAGTATTGAGCTTCCCCGCCTCCTCTGCCGCCAGCGCAATGCTAGCAACGAAAACATTCTCGGCGACCTCGCGGCGCAATGCGTAGCCAACGCCGGCGACGTTGTATCCGCACCATCCGCCGACCTTCACTTCGCCTGTTATCATGTCCCAGGGCAGGCGGGGGTTAATGATGACGTTGATGGGATACAGGAACTCGTATCCGTCTATCACTTTGCCTCCGGCACGCAAGGCTGCGGCGAGGTCCTCCGGGCTGAAGACGTCGGCGGGCGCCAGCCACAGGTCGCCGTCCGAATCACCTCCGTTGTTACCGAAGTGCTCTGCGGCGTCGCCGAGTGCTTCTAGCGATTCGGCGTTCGGCATCTGGAGCAACTGAACCGGGCGAGTAAGCGCGGCAGCGATATCGCCGAGCGTCGCCTCTGACATACCCATTACGACGCGGAGTGCCTTCATGTGCTTTGACGCCGAGACTATTCTGCTGATCTCCTGAATCTCTGAGTCGCTGAGACAATCTTCCTCGCAGTCAATGTAGGAGCCTGACAGGCACATGTTGACCTCCTTACTCCGTATTATACCAAAAGTATTATATTTATAGGCGCAACGTCCAGCACGTTCACCGGAACCAATATCCCCTTGTCATTCCTCCCCTGCCCGACCACGCGCTCCGTCTCATCGATGAAATATTCCTTCCCAGGCGCACAAAGTGCAAGCCCACCTCATTTAACCAGCGACTTACTCGGCCCACCTTGTCCCTCGACTCGTATGCACGCATGCGTCGAACAACAGCATGACGGCGAATTTTTATATTATAATAAAGAAAAATTGATATTATTTTCTATTTCAAGCATTCTAAATATTGTCGTTATTAACCCGACATTTCTTAATGATTCTTCAGCCTCTATTACCATTTTTCTTATTGAACGCATAATTTCGTAATCTTTCTTTATATCTTTACTAAACTTAAATATCATATTAAAAAAGTCATCGTAAATTTTACTTTCCTCTTCATCATCATTGAAATTTTTGTTTTTTATTTTATAAATATAGAATTCCGTTTTATTTATTATATTTTCTTCAAATTCAGGATTAAATATTTTTCTTATATATTCTAGGCTATACAAATAATTTGCATACCTTTCGTCTTTTCGTATATCATCGAATTTTGTTATCCATTTTTCTAATATATAATAATATATATTTAATCCTATATGTTTGGCACCGCTAAATTTTAAGTAATCTTTAATACCACCAGCAACCTTAAATTCTATGCTATTCTCAAATCTGCTCATAATTATCGCGCGCATGTCTTCAATAAAAATGTTTTTATAAATATCTACATTTGATTTTTCTTTTTCTATTAGCTTGAATATTATACCAGATATTTCTTTTACATCTCCTTCTTCAAAGTAGTTTGATTGTTTTATTATTCTATGTATAATTTTTATAAAGTCATCCCCTCGGCATAAGTCACTTATTTTTTGTAAAAAATCATTTATTTTTAGCCTTTTGCTCAGATTTACTTTGTAATACTCACTCAGTCTTCCAATGCAAAAATTAATAAAAATATCAAAAAACCTATTATCTGCATATAGCCATTTATCTATAAAATTAGGGTTATTTTTTCTTATATTAAATATAATATCTCTTACATGTTTGCTAATTATTATTATATCTGAGCTTTTCAAACCGTTTATGATATATCTTCGGAATCTTTTAAAGCTTTTTCTTTTAAACATATAATATCTTTCTTTACTGGATATTGTGCTAAATGAGTTATTTATATTTTTGTCAATCACAAGTATGTGGTTTATAAATTTTCTTAATAAGTTGTATTCTATGCTATTTTCTTTACCTGTAAAAAACTCTAGTAAACTCTTTTGTTCTTCTTTAAATTCATCGTCCATCTTTCTTTCTATTAAATCAAGTATTTTCCTTGGCAATATACCTAAAAAACCATCAATCTCGTCTTGCCATTTTAATGATATGTAAAGTAGAGCCGCTGCCTCGCGTACCCCCTCCGACCAGCACGATGCACTTAACGCACTCTTGATTGCAGAATATATATTGTTATCATCAGATATACTGTATATAGGAACTAATCCGCAAATTCTATGGTTAAATCCGTGTTTTATTATATATTTTTCTATAATGTATCTATGATTTAGCGACTCATTATACTTAGATCTGTCGTATATCACATCATATATACCCGTTACCCCCCAGTCCCACGCCTCCCTCAACAACCGGGCCAAAATGCGTCGCTCAGCATCCTCGTCAATCTGACCATGATAAACCTTATACCATATCGGACGATACCTGACCTTCTCCATCAGCCCACGCGCCGGCCACAGACACGCCGCTAAATACGCCACCTCCTCGCTCCCAGCCCCCAGCAACCGATCCAGCCAGCGATGATAAACCTCCTCCGGCCATGGCTCACCATTGATGCACGTCCAAACTAAAACCGCATGCGCGATCAATGCATCTTGCCCCGGATCACCAGTGACCACAAACCCCTCCAACACGCTATCCGAAAAAACCTGACCCTCACCCCTCCATCCGTCTATGCACGCCTTGGTCGTCTCAATGAAATAAAAAGCGTTCGCGCCAAAAGCAACCTCCAAAAGCCCACGCACAAAACGCTCGCCCTCCGCACTCGGCGAGTTCAACCATCGATTTGAGAAATACTTTACTAATGACACGCCACGCCTCAACTTTTATTTATATTTTTATAGAGAAGAACTTATTTTTTTATATTATACTAAAGAGAACCCCGCTCTCAATTTGCACTTGGAATAATATATCCGCAAAGTCGCTCCACGCCCAATTCTAACGCGAGGTCCAATCCCCCAGCCAAGACGAGTGCATTCACAGCCAGGGACGAAACCTCAACGGCACTGCCTCTGACGCTCGGCGAGGGCAACTTCACTCGCTCAGTTCGCGCAGAGCGCTTGGCTCACCCTTGTACTACCTCGCGCGGGTCGGCGATCGCGCCGACCACTGCGCTGGCCACCACCACCGCCGGCGACGCCAGGTAGATCTCAGCGTCGCAGGCACCCGCGAAAGTTGCGGTTGGCGTTGCTGATCGTGACTTCGCCAGTAGCCGGCGCGCCCATGTGATTGCCCATACACGCGCCGCAGCCCGGTGTGCCGACCACCCCGTCGGCTTCATCGCGGCGTAGCCCAGCCGCATCACCTCCTGTAACGCCTCGGACAAAGCAGGCGCGTAACGCGCAGGCCGCCGCGATGTCCCCCAGCTGGCTGTTGGCGCACGTGCCAAGCCAGGCTTGATGCACAGGCCGGCCACGTACCGCGCTGACCGGTGCTACGTTGTCCACGCGGTGCGGCTGGGCCACCATCGGCTCCAGCGCGTTCAGGTCATAGCGACACTCAAAGACGTAATGCGCGTCGGGGTAGAGCGCACTGCTGCGCAGTGCTTCCAACTGCGCCTCGATCGCAATCGTGGGCTTGGGCCATCTGCCAGCGCCAGCGCAAGCGCTGTTCGAGATAGTCGAACACCGCCTGGTCCGGCAGCAGATAGGCGTTCTCGGTCATTATGTTGGGGATAACCATGCGGCTCTCCGAGCTGAGCGTCCCGATCGCATCACCTCCACCGAGCGATACGTCCTGCCCCAGGTCGCCGATCAACTTTAGGCAGAAGTCCTTCGTAAGGCGGCAACTGGCCTTTGAGGACGACCTTCATGCGCTCCGGCGCGCGCAGCCACAGCTCGCCGGTGACCCACAGCGCAGCGACCTCGCTTCGGCCAACGCCGGTGCCGAAGGCGCCCAACCAGCCGAAATGCGTGGTGTGCGAGTCGGTCCCGAGGATGGTCATGCC
>Ga0209809_1002019_pt1 | contig 15162 bp, 12 predicted proteins | sample YNPMSTMetaG_FD_186172 | JGI IMG/M metagenome (GOLD analysis project Ga0209809, IMG submission 186172) | Anoxygenic and chlorotrophic microbial mat microbial communities from Yellowstone National Park, USA - YNP MS-T MetaG (SPAdes) (version 2) ... | reverse complement strand
CCGGTGCGCCAGCTCGTCGGCCTTGGATTGGGTAAGGTCACAGATGGCGGAGCAGGACACTCCGGGCAACTCGAGCCAGCCGGCAAGCTGATAACGGGCCCAGAAGCCGGCGCCGAAGAGAGCAAAACGCATGGTCTGCACACTGTTATAGTGATCACACCATCACCTGCGTGTCAAGTCCCCTTATCATAGGAAGGTTATGGAGCTAAGCCCGGAGGGGAGCGAAAAGCTGGTGCGCCAGAAGCTGGCCGACCAGGTTCTGGATCGGCTGTTGGCCATGATGGAACGCGGTGATCTGCCTCCCGGCAGTCGCCTGCCCGGGGAACGCGCGCTGATGGCCCGTTTCGGAGTCGGTCGCCCGGCCGTGCGAGAGGCCCTGCAGGCCCTCGAGAAGATGGGGTTGATCGAAATCCAGCACGGCGAGCGCGCGCGTGTGATTCGCCCCGATCCCAGCCGTGTCCTGCGTCAGATGGACGCGGCGGTGCGCCATTTGCTCACCTGCTCGCCGGACTTGCGAGACGCCGTGCGCGAGGCCCGGCTTGCCTTCGAGCAATTCCTCGTCCGCGAGACCGCAAGGCGGGTCACGGCCAGCGGTTTGGAGGCTCTGCGGCAGGCGCTGGCGGCTCAGGAGGGGGCACGAGGGGATCCTGCCCGCTTTGTGCGCGCCGACATCGCTTTCCATGTAACTATCGCCTCCCTGGCCGGCAATCCTCTCTATCCCGCCCTGAGCGAAGCCATGCTGGGATGGATCTTCGGATTTTTCCCCCGTCTTTTGCGGGCTCCAAACGTCGAGGATCTGACCTTGAAAGAGCACGCGGCAATTTTGCAGGCCATCGAAAAAAAGGATCCGGAAGCGGCCGCGCGCGCGATGAAGCGCCACCTGCTGCGGGCCCATCCGCGCTATCAGCGAGCTCTCGCGGGAGGGCAAACCGCAGTCGTTGCGGAGCAATAGGACGCCGGCCCGGCGCCACCTCCGGCCTCGACGAGCCGGGATCGGCCTGGGGCCGTCAAGGCGCCTCTCGGAGACGTCCCTCAGTCCCTCATGTTGAGGCGGCGGCCATGCGAGCGATGTGACGGCTGCCGCTTCGACCAGGTCATCGGCCCGATGGCCGCTCAAAAAGCACCCGGGCTGGACCGACACGGGTTCCGGCTGGGGCGCGTGGGCACGTGGGCATCGCACGGTCGCGCCCGTTCGGGGATCCGACCGGCCGCCCGGCGAAAGGCGCACCAGCGCGGCCCGAATCTGCGCCTGCGTCTTGAAAACATCAGGCGCAGAGAAAGCTGGATCTTGCGGGGATCGCGCGTGCCGTTCAAGGCCCCGAAATTGGCATTGACCTGCTGCCCGGCGGGGTTGAAACGGGCGCCCGCATCGTAGCTGTTGAACTGGGGGTGGTTCCAGGCGTTGTAGAATTCGCCGCGCAGTTGGAAGTATCGCTCTTCGCCCTTCCACGGAATTCGTTTGGACACGCTGATGTCCCAGTTGCTCCAGCCGGGATAGCGCAGGATCCCGATTCCCACATTACCGAATGAACGCTGCGGCGTTCGTGCAAAAGCAGCCGTGTTGAAATTGCGCCCGAAAGTGCGCTGGTCTTTCGGCAGGCGAGGATCCCCGATCACCGTGATCCGCGCGCCTTCCTGTGAACCGGTAATGTCTTGCCCGTCGGTGGTGCTGAAACCGGGCGTAAAGGGCCGCCCGCTCATCAATGCGGTGATGCCGGCCAATTGCCAGTCATCAGTGAATGCGCCCAGCAGCCTGTTGCCGAGTCTCTTGCCCAAGCCGGGAATTTCCCATATGTAGTTGATGACCAGCATGTGGTTGATGTCGTAACTGAGCGGGCCGTAATTCCATCGCCGCTTGGGGAAATAGTAGCTCACCCCTTCGAAATCCGCCGACCCGGTTCCCAGCGCCTTCGACCAAGTATATGCCACGCCGTACTGCAATCCGTTAGTCATGCGCCGGTTCAGCGAAGCTTGCAAGCTGTGGTAGTTGGAGGTAGCGTCGAAGGTGCGCATTTGGATGGCGCCCATGCCGAGATAGGGCCGGAGGAAATTGTCCGCCAGGGGCCTTCCGGTCGTGCCGTCAACGTTGGCGGGGTCAAAGCGGGCGTACATGGGGATCGAGTTGATGTTGCGCTGAATGAGGAGGTGCCGGCCCAGGCTGCCCACATAAGAGACGTCCAGAACTGACCGGAATCCCACATCGCGCTGCACGCCGAAGCTGAAGTTCATCGTGGACGGCAGTGACTGCCGGGCCGCTTCGACCACGATTACATCCGGAGGTCCCACCACCCCGCTCGCTTGCAGGAAAGTGGCCAGAGTACCGTAATAAAGGGTAGGCATGTAGGATACCGGCGGCTGGCCGACCGTGGCCGAGTATACGTTGCCCTGCGGCCGGTCATAGAATATGCCGAAGCCGCCGCGAATCGCGGTCTTGCCGTTCCCCTTCGGGTCCAAGGCAAAGCCGAAACGCGGGCCGGCGGAAAACGGCGTCGAATAGAGCCCGACGGGCGCCCCCCTTGCCCCCGATGACCATCCCCGGCGCGTAGTCGCCCGATCCGGGAACGAAAAGGCCTATGTAGGGAACCGGCGCCACGCCGCCTGTGCGCGGGTCGATCGCCGCCCGGCGTCCGGTCGCGGGGTCCAGGCCGGGACGATACATCACCGCCGCCCTGCGCGGATCGTAGGCCGTCGGAACGAACGTCGTCAGGAATTGCCGAATGTCGTGAGCCGCAGGCGCCGAGTAAAACCGGACGCCCAGCTCCAGAGTGAGGCGGCGGGCGGCTTTCCAGGAGTCCTGCAAATAAAACTCGGTCTGGGTATACCGATAAAGCGAATAGGTCCGCAGGTTGGCTTCCGAATACCATTTGAAATTACCTAGAAGGCAGTTGGAAAAAGCGTAGTTCGAGTCGAAAGGGTTATTGGTGTCCCGCCCGAACTCGAAAGCGCCTCGGGTATTGGCGCCGCCCACCTCATCCTTGCGCATGCGCTCGACGTAAAGGCCGAATTTCAAAGCATGCGTCCCGACGAGTCTGCTCAGATTGCCCACCCACGTGAAAACCGGGTTCCGGTTGCGGTACGGGATATTGCCTATACCATTGTTGATGCCGTTGGCCACACCGCCAAAGCTCACGTCGGGAATGGCGCCCGACTCGTTGGCGTGGGGAAACCACTGTCCGATATCGCCCATCCGGCTGCGTGCAATGAGGCTGCGGTCGGTGGCGTCGAAATTGAGATCCCTGCTGCTGGCTGCGATTGTGACCTCGGCGACCAGAGTCGGGCTGAAGGTTTTGGCCAGGTGCAGCAGGGCGCCTCGCCCCGGGATCCAGGTGTAGGTATTGAACATGTCGTAATTGTGGCTTCCGGCCTTCCAGTTCCCGTAAGGCCAGTTCTGTTCCTCGCTGTCCGTGCTGCCGCGAAAGTAGGCGTTCAGAGTAGAGCTGAAGTTGTAGTCTATGCGGAACAGTTCCCGGCGCTGGGGGAAGGCGCCGCTGGCGCTGGCGCGGTAGTTGCGCGAGTACCGCAAGGCCGGGTCGGTCTCGACGTAATTCGGTAGCGGGAAAAAACTCAAAATGGCCTGGCCCGGCTTGTCAATCCGCGAGGGCGGAATGATGTTGCCCGGGAACGGCTGGCCCGTGGCGGGATCCTTGACGGGGATCAGGGCTCCGTTGACGTCCCGGGTTTGGGAGTAGTCCCCGTTGCGTTCCAGAGCCGTGGGGGTCGTAACGAAGCGGGTGCCGAGATAATGCTGGCGCTCGAGAAACTCCTGGGACCAGAAGAAAAACAGTTTGTCTCTGTTGCGATTGAATCCCTTTCCGTATATGGGACCACCCAGCGTGTATCCGAAGTTGTTGATGCGTTCGATGGGCCTGGGCGTTCCGGTGCGGTTCCGGAAAAAGGCATTGGCGTTGAGCCATTCGTGACGGCAATACAAATAGGCGCTTCCGTGGAATTTCTGGGTGCCGCTCTTGGTGATCACATTGATCGTGCCCGCGCTGTTCCGCCCGTACTCGGCCTGGTAGTTGCTGGTCAGGACGGTAATCTCGGCGACGGCATCCATGCTCGGTTGCACGTGCGAGGCGGTGTTCGATCCGGTGTCGGCGTTCTGCACTCCGTCGAGTGCGAAGTTGATGGAGGTGGAGCGCCCGCCGTTGATGTGGAGCCCTGCGGCGCCCGGTCCTTTGGAGACGTCACGGGACTGCATGTTCCCGTCATAGATGCCGGGCAGCGTCGCCAGCAGCGACACGAAATCGCGTCCCCGGATCGCCATGTTCATCAACTGGCTGGTCGTGATCAGTCCGGAGCGCTCAGCCGAAGCCGTCTGCACCGGTGTAACCTCGGCGGTCACCTCCACTCGCTCCTGGACCTGTCCCACCTCCAGGACAATCTCGCCCAGTGAGCGCCGCTCGTTCGTGGTGAGCCCGATGTCTTTAACCTGAGAAAGCCGGAAGCCCGGCGCGGAAACCTCCACACGGTATGTGCCCGGCAGCAAACTCGGAAACACGAACAACCCGGCTTCGTTGGTCCGCGTACTCTGAACCGCGCCGGTCTGCTGATTCACCAAGGTGACGGCGGCACCGGGTACGACCGCCCCCGCGCTGTCCTTGACGGCGCCGGAAAGGACGCCACTGACGTTCTGAGGGAACGCCGCGTGGTCCCAAACCAATGTCAAGGCGATCAGACAGGCGGCACGAGCCGCCGCAGTCACCCGCGAGTGGCTCATCCGTCTGCCCGTCATCATGGCCCTGCGGGAACAAGAATCCACCGGGGTCGCCGTCCCGGATCCCGATTCGCGTGCAAGGTCTCGGCTGGAAGGCATCGCAATCCTCCATCAGCGGTCTTCGTGAAGCCGCACGCCTTGGTCTTATGCCAGGCTCGACGCTGGACCCGAGCTCGTGCCCAGGGCTATGGCGCGCGCAGGCTCTGGAACCTCAACGGCATACTAGCAGAATATCAGCATTGTGTCAAGAGGGCGTCCCCTCGGGGTGAGGGCAAGCCGCTGCCGTAAAAACTTGTATGGTGCGGTTGCGCCATTCCACGTACAAGCTGTGGAAGATCAGGCAGAGGATGCGGTCCGCACGGGTTACGTTGACCAAGCACGCCATCGGCCGGTTTCGCCGCCGGCCCTGTACAAAGACCGTCGCGATCGCGTCCGTGGCCCGCAACGGCTGCTATGAGGGTCTCGAGGAACGGGAAGAGGCCGGTCGTTAGGACAGGTGGCGCTCCAGTTGCCGGACAATGCGGAGGTACTTCTGCCGCCGCCGTTGCTGGACGCGTTCCAAGCCTTCCCGCGCGGGCGCTCCGTGCGGCGCAAGGAAGACGGCGCCGTCCTCCTTCGATTCGAGGAAGTAGATTCCGGGGCGCGGATCCCGGAGGTGGCGGCTGCCGGAGTGGGGGATAGTGACGAACTCCCTGCGGCCGGGCTCGAGCTGCACTTTTGTGATCAGGCGGGTGGCTCGTTGGTGTTCAAGGGGCATGGTCTCGATGTCGTTGTTGACAAAATAGCCGACACCAAGCGGATGGTTTATCTGCAGGTTTCTGTCAATGAGGGACTTGCCTGGCTTCATCCTGAAGGACCGGCCGGCACGCGGTTGATGGCTGCCCGGGACCTGTCCAGTGGCGGCGCCTGAACATCGCCCTGGCAGCGCGCCCGCGGATGAGCAGATCTGCGGCACGGAGAGACGGCGTGGTATGCTGACATCTTGCTCGGCTAGAGGAGCGGAGGCCATCAGTAGGCGGGCGCGAAGTTCTCCGGCGCCGGGGAAGCCCGTCCGAAAGGGGCTTCGGACCGCGTCGCAGGGCGGCGCGGGAATCCGCCGAAATCGCCGCCGCGGGCGTCACGGGCGGCGGTTGGGGGGTGCGGTTAAGACCGGCCCACTGTCATCCGCGAGCAAGCGGATGGAGCGCTAGCGGGGTCCTGCCTCGTGTCCGCGTTCCCCATCCGTTTCAGGCGTAACGCGATTTATGAACGTCTTCGAGCTGACGCGCGCGCTGGTGGACATCCCGTCCATCACCAATGAAGAGAAAGAGGTCGGCCTGTACTTGCTCGGCCGACTGGGCGGGTTGGCTGCGCGCACCGGCGGTTGCGTCGAGCGTCTGCCCGTCGAGGCTGATCGTTTCAACGTGCTGGCGACCTGGGGTGATCCCCGCGTGACCCTCTCGACGCACATGGACACCGTGCCGCCCCATATCCCCTCGCGCGAAGACGACCAGTTCATCTGGGGACGGGGCGCCTGCGACGCCAAAGGAATCATCGCCGCCATGATCCAGGCCGCCGAGGGACTGCTGGCCGAGGGCGTGCGCAATTTCGCGTTGCTGTTCGTCGTCGGCGAGGAACGCAACAGCGCGGGCGCTCTGGCCGCCGCACGGAATGGGCGCGGTTCGCGGTGGCTGATCAACGGCGAGCCGACGGAGAACAAACTGGCGCTGGGATCCAAGGGCGCGCTGCGCTACGAGGCGCTGGCCAGAGGCCGCATGGCCCACTCGGCGTACCCTGAGCTGGGCGAATCGGCCATAGACAAGCTGCTCGACTTTCTGGAAGCGATCCGTCGCCTGCCCCTGCCTACCCATCCGGTGCTCGGCCCTTCGACTCTGAACATCGGCACCATTGCCGGCGGACGGGCTCCCAACGTCATCCCCGATGAAGCGCGAGCCGAGATCATGGTACGGCTGGTCGGCGACGCCGCCCCCATACGGGAATCCTTCCAGCGCGCCGCCGGCGGCCGCGTGGAACTGAGAGAGGTGCTGATGGTTCCGGCGGTGCATCTGAAAGCCCTCGACGGCTTCGATACCACCGTGGTCGCCTTCACCACGGATATCCCCGCATTCGGCGGCGCCTGGGGCGAGCCTTTGCTGGTGGGGCCTGGCAGCATCCACGTGGCTCATACGATGCATGAGCACGTCGCCAAGTCCCAGTTGGTCGAGGCGGTCGAAATTTACAAGAAAATTGTAAGAACGCTGCTTTCTTCCGAGGCGATATGAATCAAGGCAAGATCGAGGTCGGCGTTCTGGGCGCCACCGGCATGGTGGGCCAGAACTTCATCAAGTTTCTTCAGGGACACCCCTGGTTCCAGATCACGTGGCTCGGCGCCAGCGACCGCTCCGTGGGCAAGAGGTACGCGGAGGTCACGGCGTGGCGGCTCAGTGGCGAAATGCCGGAGGCGGTGCGAGACCTTATGGTCGAAGAGTGCCGTCCGGGGAACGCACCGCGGCTCCTGTTTTCGGCCATGGACGCTTCGGTAGCCACCGACATCGAGCGGGCCTTCGCCGAAGCGGGCCACTTCGTGGTCTCCAACTCCAGAAACCACCGCATGGAACCCGACGTGCCCTTGCTCATCCCGGAGATCAATCCCGATCACCTGAAGCTGGCGCCCGTGCAGCGGGCTCGGCGCGGCTGGCGCGGGCTGATCGTCACCAACCCTAACTGCACCACGGTGGTGCTGACGATGGCGCTGGCGCCGCTGAAGCCTTTCGGCATCCAAAGAGTGATCATGACCTCCATGCAGGCCATCTCGGGCGCCGGCTATCCGGGCGTGCCCGGAATGGACGTCAACGCCAACATCATCCCTTTCATCAGCGGTGAAGAAGACAAGGTCGAAACCGAGCCGCTCAAGATTCTGGGTCGCTTCACAGGCGAAACGATCGAGCCGCTGACGGCCCGCATCAGCGCCCACTGCAATCGGGTGCCGGTGGTGGACGGCCACACGGAAGCGATCTCGGTGGAGCTGGAATCCAAGCCCTCGCGCGAGGAGCTGATCGAGGCGTTCCGCTCCTTCCGCGGACTGCCCCAACTGCGGGGATTGCCGAGCGCGCCTCCGCGGCCGGTGATTTACATGGAGCAGCCCGACCGCCCGCAGCCTCGCCGCGACGTGGAGCGCGAGCGCGGCATGAGCGTTTTCGTGGGCCGGTTGCGGCCCTGCCCGGTACTGGATTGCAAGTTCGTCGCCCTGGGCCACAACACGGTGCGCGGCGCGGCCGGCGCGGCGGTCCTGAACGCGGAACTGATGTACTCGGAAGGCCTGCTCGACACATGATCGTGATGAAATTCGGCGGGACCTCGGTCGAGTCGGCGGAAGCCATCGCACGGGTGTGCGAAATCGTGCGCGCCCGGCTCGATCAACGACCCGTCGTGGTCGTCTCGGCCATGGGCAAGACGACCAACCGGCTGTTGGCCATGGCGCGGCAGGCGGCCGCAGGCAACCGCGATGAAGCGCTCCGCGAGTGCGAGGAGCTGCACAGGTTTCATCGAACCGAGGCTCTTGCCCTGCCAAAGCCTGAGGAGCGGGCGCCTTTAGAGAGGTTCTTGGAGGAGCATTTTCGGGAGCTCGCCGAGCTGCTGCGCGGTCTGGCCATTCTGGGCGAGCTCACGCCGCGTTCGCTCGATGCAGTGGCCAGCTACGGGGAACGGCTCAGTTCCCACATTGTCGCCGCGGCGCTGCGCGGGCACGGCGTTGCCGCCGAAGCCGTGGATTCGCGACGGCTGATCGTAACCGATCGCCGCTTCACGCAGGCGACGCCCTTGTTCCCCCACACCAACGCCCGCCTGGCGGGCGCGATCCCGCCCCTGGCGCGCGAGCGCGTGCCCGTGCTGGGGGGCTTCATCGGCGCCACCGAGGACGGCGTCACGACGACGCTCGGTCGCGGCGGCTCGGATTTTACAGCTTCCATCGTCGGCGCTGCGCTGGATGCCGGCGAGATTCAAATCTGGACCGACGTGGACGGCATGCTGACGGCCGATCCGAATCTGGTGGAAGGAGCGCGACGTGTCAAGACGATCTCCTTCGCCGAGGCGGCCGAGCTGGCCTATTTCGGGGCCAAGGTCCTCCACCCGGCGACGGTGCTGCCCGCCGTGGAAAAGAACATCCCCGTGCTCATCCTGAACTCGCGTCGCCCGCAGGCCGCCGGCACGCGCATCGTGGCCGAGACGGTGGCGTGTCGCAACCCCGTGAAATCCATTGCCTGCAAGCGCGGCATCACGGTGGTGGACGTGCACTCCACGCGCATGCTCATGGCCCACGGTTTTCTGCATCGTATTTTCGAGGTTTTCGACGAGTGCGAAACCGCGGTGGATCTGCTGGCGACCTCGGAAGTCAGCGTGTCGCTGACGATTGACAGCCCCCGGCGGCTGGAGGAAATTGCCGCGCGGCTGCGGCAATTTGCCGAGGTCGGCATCGAACAGCGGCAGGCCATCGTCTGCCTGGTGGGAGACAACACCCGCTACACCCCGGGAATCGCCGCGCGCACGTTCGGCGCCCTGGCTGGCATCAACGTCCGCATGATTTCGCAAGGGGCTTCCCTGCGCAATCTCAGTTTCGTGGTGGCCGAAGACGACGCGCCCCGCGCTGTGCGCGCCCTGCACGAGGAGTTCTTCCGCGAGTTGGATCCGGAGGTGTTCGAATGAAACTGGCCATCGTCGGCTACGGCAAAATGGGCCGGCTGATCGAACAACTGGCGCCCGAATACGGCTTCGAAGTGGGCCCCAGGCTGGACGAATTCAATAACGCCAACTTCGCGGGCATCACGCCGGAGAACTTTCGCGGCGTGGACGTGGCCATAGAGTTCTCCACGCCGGAGACGGCAGTGGGTAACATCGAACGCATTGCGGCCCTGGGGGTGAACCTGGTGGTGGGAACCACCGGCTGGCTGGACAAGCTCGACCACGTCCGGTCGGTGGTGGAGCGCGCGGGCGCCGGGATGGTTTGGAGTCCTAACTATTCGGTCGGCATGAACGTCTTTTTCCGGCTGGTCGCCGAAGCCGCCCGCCTGCTGGCCGCTGAGCCCGAATACGGCGCCTGGGCCTGGGAAATTCATCACTCCGCCAAGAAGGACGCGCCGTCGGGCACGCTGCTCAAGCTCGTCGAGCAGATGAAGCGGGCAGGCTACCAGGCCCCGATCAACACGGGTTGCAATCGCGCAGGCGCGCATCCCGGCACGCACGAAATCGGATTCGACAGCGCAGCCGACACCATCACGCTGCGTCACACGGCCCGCAACCGCGAAGGCTTCGCGCGCGGCGCTTTGCGAGCCGCCCGGTGGATCGCGGGCAAGAAAGGCTTCTATGAGTTCAGCGAAATCCTGTGGGGGAGGGCGTGAGATGTTTGCGGGATGCGGTACGGCAATGGTTACGCCGTTTCGCAGGGATCTTTCCTTGGACGAGCAGACCTTGCGGCGGCTGGTTCGACGGCAAGTGGCGGCCGGCGTGGACTTCCTGGTCCCCTGCGGCACAACCGGGGAAAACCCGACGCTGAGCCGCCAGGAACACCTGCGCGTGGTGGAGATCACGCTCGAAGAAGCCGCCGGGCGCGTTCCCGTGCTGGCCGGTTGCGGCGGCTACAACACGGCGGAAGTCATCGAACTGGGCAAGGAGCTGGCGGCCATGCGCGTGAACGGATTGCTTTCGGTGACGCCTTACTACAACAAGCCCACCCAGGAAGGCCTCTATCAGCACTACAAGGCGATCGCCGCCGCCGTGAAACTGCCCGTCGTGGTCTACAGCGTCCAGGGCCGCACCGGAGTCAACATCGAACCGGCGACCGTGCGGCGCCTGTCGGAAATTGAAAACATCGTGGGAATCAAGGAAGCTTCGGGCAACATCGCGCAGATAGCTGCGATCCTCCAGCAGGTTCCGGAGCGCTTCGTGGTGCTTTCCGGCGACGATGCCGTGACGCTGCCGCTGATCGCACTGGGCGGCCGGGGCGTCATCTCGGTGGTCTCCAACCAGATTCCCGCCGAGATGACGCGGCTCGTGCACCTGTGCCAGAACAACGAGTTCCCCGCTGCCCGCCAGCTTTTCTACAAGTACCTGCCCTTGATGGAGGTCAACTTCATCGAGTCCAACCCGATTCCCGTGAAGGCGGCCATGGCGCTCATGGGGCTGCTCGAGCCCGTGTGGCGACTGCCTCTGACGCCCCCCAAGCCGGAGAATCTGGCGCGCATCGAGCGTGTGCTGAAGGACTTGGGATTGTTGGAGGCACGACCGGCCCATGCTGCAAACTGAAATCGAACGCCTGTTCGACGAAAACCCCGACCACTACACGGAAGAACACTTCCGCATTTTTCAGCGCTTCAAAGAGGGCCTCAACGAGGGGCGCATCCGGGCCGCGGAACCCGATTCCTCCTCGCCCAGCGGATGGTGTGTCAACGCGTGGGTGAAAAAGGGGATCTTGCTTGGCTTCCGCATGGGCGCGATGGTCCCGATGGGCTCGGGCGCCTCGGACCAGCCGTTGTTCGACAGGGCGACCTGGCCGCTGAAGCGCCTGCGCGTCGAAGACGGCGTGCGCGTGGTTCCCGGCGGTTCGGCGATCCGCGACGGCTGCTACGTAGGTCGCGGCGTCACCTGCATGCCGCCCATGTACATCAACGCGGGGGCTTGGGTCGGCGAGGGCACCATGGTGGACTCCCACGCGCTGATCGGAAGCTGCGCGCAGATCGGCCGCAACTGCCACATTTCGGCAGGAGCTCAGATCGGCGGCGTGCTCGAACCGGTAGGCGCCCTGCCGGTCATCATCGAGGACGAAGTGCTGGTGGGCGGCAACTGCGGCATTTACGAAGGGACCGTGGTGAAGCGGCGCGCCGTGCTGGGTGCGGGCACGATTCTGACGCGCTCGACGCCCGTCTACGATTTGGTCCGGGGCGCGGTGTACACTGCCGGCGAAGACGTTCCGCTCATCATTCCGGAGGCAGCCGTAGTCGTGCCCGGCTCGCGCGCCATCCCGTACGGGCCGGGGCGCGACTGGGGTCTGTCGCTGTACACGCCCGTGATCGTCAAGTACCGCGACGCGCGAACCGACGCGCGCATCCAGTTGGAAGAACTGCTGCGTTAGGCCAACTTCCGCAGTTTGAGGAATGAACTCTTTGTTGTCAACGGGCCCATGGTGGAGTTTGGCCTGCATCGCCGCGTATTCCAGCGCCGTGGACAGCCTCAGACCGAGTCGCTCGAGCAGGATCTGCCGGTGCTCGGTGGGCCGGCTGATGCAAGGCTTGCGGATCACCGTCCCGGATCGGGTCGGCCGCACCCCATCCCAGAACGCCATCTCGCACGGGGCTTGGAAGAGTTGCGGCAGCTCGTCGCCCCATCCGGCGTGGCGGCAGCTCGCGGCCAGGATCTTCCTGAGCACGCAGGCCAACAAGCCAACTAGGATGTGCGCCCGCACCCGGTGTCCTTTCTGATGCCACACCGGGCGGATCGCCGGCGCCGGCGTCCGCCTCACCTGCACCTCGCACAGCGCGGCGGCTCGCGTGTTCCGCTTCGACAGCCGGCCCACCCGCGTAGCCATGCTCAGCGGCTTGTGTTCCGTCTTCTGGCAACTGGCCTGGATCTTTCCGGAGACCTTTCTCGATCCGCTTCTCGAAGCGCTCGTGCACGGCCTGCGCCTTGGCCCGCCGCTGGGCGCTCCGGCACAGAAGGAAAACCACCTCGCCGCCCGGCGCCACTCGCTCGAGTCGTCGCCCAACCGCCCCGACACCAGCACCGTGACCAGCAACGGCCAAGGAATCTGCTCCCGCCTCTCGGGCGAAGTCTCTGCGAGAAAGCGATCTCGTCCCAGCCGGCGCAGCCATTCCAGCTCCAGCCAAGGGCCGCCGAATTTCCGGCGCCGCCCAACATGCACTCGCTTCAGGTCGTCTTCCACCCAGCCAGGCTCGGTGTCTTCCATTAGGTGGCGCCGCGACGTGGTCGCGGGCGCGGCACAGCGTTTCACTCGCAACCCGTCCCGCTCATTCATCACCCCCAGCCAGGCCACCACCCGCTGCCGCGGCCCGCAAGCGGTGCGATAGCTCTCTTCCAGGGCCCAATACGCGTGGCGCTTGCCATCCTTGTTCCGATAGCAGCGCCGCAAGTACACTGCCCCAAGTTACGGATCTGCTGCGTGAATTCAACAGGGTTGGTCCTCACTACATCAGCGTCTGGCGAGCTTGCCCACAGTTCGGCGGCGCGGCGTAATGCAAACCAAGGAGCGCTGTCTCTTTCTCCTGGACTGATGGCCTTCCAACCCGCGCAAAGGAGTTGCGCGGTCGCCTGAACCGCGGAAGTCGGGTTAGCGAGAACACCGCAATCCGTGAAGAGTGGGATCGGTCCGGCGATTCCGGGCGCGGGTCCCGCCCTACGCGGTCATGTCAGGCCTGGTACAAGGCGTCAATGTAGGCAAGCAATTCCCGCGTCTGCCGTTCGAAATACTCGTCCCAGGCGATGCCGCGCTTGCGGACATGCGGTGTGGCAAAAACCCCCAGGTGGTGGAATTGCCTCTTGTGGAAGTGGATGGAGACGTCCAGGTGCTGGCGCGAGAAGGCCAGTACGGGCAGGAGGCGGTGGAACCGCTCGATCGCGAGCGCTCGGGCGCCGGCGTCGTAGGCGTCAAAGATCTCGCGGTAAAAGCGGGTCAGGGCGGTGTTCATAAAAACGTCCACGCCCCGGTCGAGCGCCTCGATCATCTGAAGCGCCGCCCAGCCGCCGCCGAGGTGCAGTCGTCCGCCGGTTGCTTGAAGGACAGCGGTGTATTTGGGTCCGGCCGGGACCACCTCGACTTTCAGCGAGCGGAAACTCGGCAGGCGATCGAACAGCTCGGCAATGACCTCGACCGGCAAACCGGAACCATGCCAGTCCAGATCCTGAATCATCAGCAGGGGCGGACCGGCGGCAGCCAGCGGCTCGAAGTACTCGAGCAAAGACGGGAGGTCCCAGGGACAGCCCGGCGGCGCCTCCGAGAGGACCCCGTCGCAGCCCAGGCGGGCGGCGTGCTCGGCCATCATGGCGCTCTCGCGACGGTCCGGGCTCGTGGCGCCGGCGATGACGATCCCACGGCCACGCGAGGCGTCTCGGACCAGCCCGACGATCGCCAGGCGTTCCTCCAGGCTCAAATCGAAAACCTCGGCCGCCTGCGCGGGAGTCAGAAAACCGGCCGCGCCTTCACGAAGATGCAACTCGACCAGCCGTTCCAGACTCCGGAGATCGAGGCGTCCTGCGGCGTCGAAGGGGGTATTCAGGCTGACGACGAGTCCACGGACGCTCCAACGTTGCTTCATGCGCACCCATCCTCCTCGAATGTGGAAGTGTAGCACGGCAATCGGTTCCAAAGGCGCGGCTTGTTTTCTCCTTCAGGGGAAATCCGACAATGATGTTGACAGATTGAAAAGCACGTACTACAATTGCCTGGAGTTGGCCGGTTTTCTCCTTCCTGGTCGGCAAAAAGGGGGCAACGATGAACTCCAGAAAGCTTCTCGCGCTCCTCATGCTGGGAGCGATGGCGGGCGCCGTCGTCTGCGCCCAGGTAATCACCTCCACCATCTACGGCGTCATCACGGATCCCACCGGCGCCGCCGTCAGCGGTGCCCGGATCACGGCAAGCGACGAACAGACGCGCGCGGCCTTCACCACGCTATGCGACGCGCTCGGCGAGTTCACTCTGACATCCCTGCAACCGGGGCGCTATACCCTCCAGATCGAGGCGCCCGGCTTCAAGACGGCCCGCCAAACCGGTCTGGAGCTGAGTTCCGGGGCGCGGATCCGCGTCAACTTTACGCTCGAGCTGGGTGAAGTCGCCACGGCCGTGGAAGTCTCGGCCGCCGCTCCGCTGGTCAACGCGGTGAACGCGGAGCAACGCTCGAATCTGGAAATCCGGCAGGTTCGGGAATTACCGACGGCGCGGCGCGACTGGACGGCGTTGCTCATGCTCAACACGGGCCTGATGGTGACGGGCGGAACCGTTTCCCTCAACGGGCTTGCCTCGGCCTCGTTGCGCATCACGGTAGACGGCACCGATTCGGCCTCGGACACGGAGCTGCCGTCGCTTTCCATGTATCAGGATTTCAACTTCGTCAAAGGAGTCAGCCTGGAGGCGATCGAGGAAGTCAACGTCGCCAAGGGCATCGCGTCGGCCGAGATCGCCAACACCCTGTCGGGCAACATCAACATCGTCACGCGCCGCGGGACGAACGAATACCATGGAAGCCTGTTCGAGCTCAACCAGACCGAGAATCTGAACGCGCGTAACCAGTTTCTCACCGCCAAGCCGCCCGTCACGTACAACCAGTTCGGCGGCTCCCTGGGCGGTCCGGTCCTCCGCAACAGGCTTTTCGGTTTCGGAGCCTACGAGGGCTACCGGCTGCGAGGTTTCCAGACCTTGCAGGGCAACGTGCCGACGCCCGAGTTCAAGCAACGGGCGATCGCGG
>Ga0209809_1002016_pt1 | contig 15176 bp, 14 predicted proteins | sample YNPMSTMetaG_FD_186172 | JGI IMG/M metagenome (GOLD analysis project Ga0209809, IMG submission 186172) | Anoxygenic and chlorotrophic microbial mat microbial communities from Yellowstone National Park, USA - YNP MS-T MetaG (SPAdes) (version 2) ... | reverse complement strand
GTGTAGTAGTAGATTCATCACGATTGAGCATTTTTCATCGTGTGAGTTGAGGGAAAATATACACGGGAAAGTTATAAGCAGCGTTCCAGTTCTCATTTTCTCTTAGAGTTTTTGTGTTCTAAACATGTTCTAATCTAAGAGATGCTTTTGAGTTATGCGAAGGTTTTAGCTTTGAGTGTGGAAATCGTAAGTTGTTGTAAAATAGAGACTTACAGTAAGACCATGGTAAGGTCAAAGACAGGGGGGTTTGGGGTGAAGATTTTGGAAAATGATTATGAATATGGCAAAGTATATGAAGCTATGAAGTTTTATTATGGGGAACAAAGGCTTGCGCCACCATTTGTGGTATGATGTGAAAATCTATTGGAAATGTAATTCATCAGCAACATGATGAGAATTTTGCATAAATATCAGGAGCCCAAATTTATGTCTCTTTACAACCAATGTCTTGCAATAGCACGAAGTAAAAATCCTGATATTAAAATGTTGGAAAATGGTATCGCAAGCATTATTTGATTATGTGCTGCCAGTTGTCGTGCAGTTAGTTGAATTTTACAAAAAAGCAAAAGAATATAAACTCTTTTAGGGAGGTTTAGTGGGGCACTTAAATCACTTTTTGATGTCAAGCAAAAAGGGGTTATGAAACAATTTGATAACATGACCTCTTCTTCCCCTGCATCGAAATATGTTTCATCTAAGCTATCAAAACTGGATTTGTATCGCGCATTATTTACACATATACTGTCAACTAATACTAATATTGATATACACTTCGCCAAGCTTTACTTCGGCAATTCGTGCGGCAAAGTACTCTAGACCTTTTAGCATTGAGATTCCATATCAATGGACACAGCGGTCATAACATTTTCAAAAAGGCAACATGCTGCTTTTTCCTGTGCAGCATGTGCTTCCCTGCTTCTAAATGCCCGCACCCTGTCATGCAGAACGGAGCGTAGCGCAGTGAAGTATCCATACTGGATTCCTCGCTGGCGCTCGGAATGACTCCGCCCTGTCATAACTTGCCTAACACGAATGCTTTACTTCTTCTCTACTTTTAGGTGGCTGATGCTTTTCTCGTGCAGTATTTGTTGTAGATGTTTCTTAGTTCATCGGCAATCATCTCTGCTGAACGGACTTCAATTTGATGGCGATGAATCATGCCCATGAACTTGCCATCTTTCAGAAATGCAATAGATGGTGAGGACGGGGGCTGATTGGTAAAGAATTTGCGTGCCGCTTCTGTTGCTTCCTTATCCTGCCCAGCGAAAACTGTAAAAAGATGGTCGGGCAAGACTTCATTACTCAGCGACATTATCAATCCTGGACGCGCCTTGCCTGCAGCACAACCGCACACGGAATTGACAAAGACCAGCGCAATGCCTTTGGCTTGACTCAGCGCTTCCTCGACTTCTTCAGCTGTGCGCAATTCTTTGACGCCCGCACGCGTTAGCTCATCGCGCATGGCTTGAATCATTTGTTCCCTTTCCAGAACGGTGAACATGTTCCCTCCAAGTTTAATGTTTGCAAAGATTTGAAGTTTGGAGGCAAAGATACGCAAATTTTGCCGCACCTCCTGCGCCCGATTCACTCCATGCGGTTGTGCTTTGCCTTTGCTCTAAATAAAAACGCCCCGAAGACTTGAAAGCCGACATAACAAGTCTCGAGGCGCCGTAGCAGAAAGAACAACATCACAACATCGCTTATGACACATAGCGGCAGTAAGCTAAAACATCTGCTTCGATTTTTCAGTTGGTGTTTGCAAATTTGACAATTTTTTAAAACGCGGCTATTCACCTCGTCGTTCGCGTATTCGCTGCATCATTCTTTCGCGGCGTTCTTTCTTTAGCTCTTCGTAGAGTGCCTTTTGCTCATCTTGGAGTTCGCTTTCGATTTTTGCATCCATTTCCTGAATACGCTCGCGCCAGGCTCTCATAAGCGCCCAGCGATTGCCCTCTGCTGATTCTCTATCCTTTTTCAGTGCCTCTTGGGTGTCATAGATAATTGCCTCGATTTTCTTTTCCTGTTCAGGCGTGAGCTTTAATCGGGCACTTAGCTGTTGAATTGTCCAGTCTAAGCCTTCGCGGGTTCTTTCTTGTGCCTGCACTGGCAAGGCTGCAATCAGACAAAGCCAAGAGAAAAAAATTATGCGTTTCATGATTTGATGTTCTGTTATTTTTGATAATTAACTTATTTTAATGAAACATCTTGCATTTTTTTAGCTTAAAATTTTATCATGCGCCTACTACAGCAATCAGTTTAGCGTGATTACGAAAACAATCTGGTGAATTGCCCTCGTTGAACGATTGATTTCACTTATTTCAGCAGCGGAAAACGCTTGCCAACCCAGCCCGGAAATAGCGCTCTATCATCCTCAATGCCGAAATGTTTCCCTGCTACTTCCGCAAAGACGGCACGGAAGTCGGTGGTTACGGGCAAATCTCGTCCGTCCTCGAGATTTTCTGCCGCCAGCGGCGGCACCTTGCCATGCACTTTGCCCCCATCGACGGCTGTGCCTAACACAAAGAGACATGATGCTCGCCCATGGTCTGTGCCGCCAGAGCCGTTTTCTGCCAGCGTTCGTCCAAACTCGGTCATGGTCATGAGCACAATGCGGTCTTGATAGGGCTCAACATCTTTCCAGAATGCGGCGATGGCAAGGGCAAGGTCACGAGCACGCTGCGCAAAAAGTCCGCGCGTTGTGCCTTGTTGCACGTGCGTATCCCAGCCATTAGACTCGGCAAATGCAATTTCTACGCCTACATCAGCTTTGATGAGCTGCGCAATTTGCTTGAGACTATTGCCCAACGGCGAGCGCGGATACTCTGCCCCTTGCTGAGGGCGATAGTTTCTTACATCCAGCTTCTGCAGCAGCTTGATGGCTTCAAAACTTTCTTGTCCAACCTCGCGCAACATCTGCTGTGAAGTTTGCTCATAGAGCGCTTCAAAGCCTTGTCCTGCCGCAATTGCCATTGGCATTGCGCCAGACGACTTTAAGCCAAAGTCAGCCAGATTTGGGATAGCCAGCGCTGGGGCTTCGCCGTAGAGTGAGCGAGGTAAGACACTGGTCATTGCCACTGCGCGAAACGGCGATGCCTGTTTGCCTAATTTTTTGGACAGGCGATTGAGCCAGCCGTCGGGTGTGCCCTTTTTGCCCGGCGTGCCTGTTTCCATGTAGTCTTGCTGGTCGAAGTGTGAGCGTGTCGGTTCTGGTGAGCCGACGCCATGCACGATTGCCAAGCATTTTTGCTCAAACAGCGGCCGGAGCGGCTGAAACGCTGGGTGCAATCCAAAGTAGCCATCAAGCTCGAGCAGTGCTTCTGCGCCTGTGTTTGGCGCAGGCAACGCCAGACGCGGACGCCACGCTTGAAGGTGCTTATCGGTATATGGGGCAACAGCCATCATGCCATCCATTCCCCCACGCTGAAAAATGGTTACCAAAATTTTTCGCTGATGTGGCACCGTTGCCCCTATGGCTCGCTGCAGAAACTTTGGCGTTCCTCCCAGTCCAATGGCGACCAGTGCCAAGCCAGACGATTTCAAAAAGGCTCTGCGTGTTAGCATCGTGAATGTGTTTAGTTTGAAGAGTTTGGCTTACTTGCGCTGGAATTCCGGTGAGCCAAGAATGATACCGACAATACTTGCCAGTGTTACTTCTTTGCTCGTCAAAACAGGTGCAACCTCCTCTTGACCTGCTACTGGCTCTTCATGCAGGAATTCTCGGATGAAATCGCTCTCAAACGGCAATCCTTCAACACGCTCCTGCATGTCCATTTGCTTTGCTGATGCCGCTGGCAAGGATGTTGAGATTTTTTCCACAAAGGTTGGATTTTGAACGAGTGGCGTGAGCAATCGCAGTGTCTCGCTCAAATCTCGCTCGGGCATGAGCAATGCAGCGTAGGTTTTTAGCGCCTCTTCAATGGACTCGGGTTCATGATACTGATTGAGTGCAAAGAGGTCAAACTTTACGCCTTTGATATGTCCGAGGGCAAGATGCAAGCCAAAGTTCATGCGGGCGATGAGTGCGCCAGTGTTCACCCAAAATTCGGCGCGGTCGGCGTAGCCTGTTGGGGCTTGGCAGGCGTAGAGCGGCTGACCTTGTTTTTCAATCCATTGAGAGAGTTCGCGCGTGTCTGTTACATCCGCATCTAAGGCGCGCAGCGCACTGACGACCAATTCAAACGGTGATTTAATCTTTGCACGCCGTGCTTCTTTGCTCCAAAACTCTGGCGATTGCACCATGACTCGCATCATAGCTTTGATATCGCCATTTGTTTGCAAGAATGTGGTAGCCAGTCTTTCAATCAGCGATGGTGGCGGCATATCGCAAACGAATCGACGTGCCAACTTTGTGGCAATAAACTTTGCCGTGGAAGGGTGCGTCGCAAGCATATCAAGCACTTTTTCTCCTTCTTCTTTGCCACCACCTGCTGGGAACACCGTGCCCAGAATGTGTTTTTCTCCCGCATCGTGCATATCTGGACGAAAAAGAAAATCTCCTTCTTGAATTACGCCGAGAAGTTTGCCGCGCTCAAGACGCTCACGCAGTCTTTCCGCTCGTTTGCCACGCGGATAGACGCTCCAACCAGTCAGCGCGCGCGCAACTTCCACCACATCTTTTTGCGTGTAACCGCCATCGACGCCCATTGTGTGTAGCTCCATAAGTTCGCGAGCATAGTTTTCGTTAATTCCACGTTTTGGGCGCAATTGCTTGATGATGTCAGGTAGTTCGTTTTGCAGGGTTTCCATTTCCATTTTCTGTGCGGCGATTGCTGCCTCCAGGCGCTGTGCGATGAGCGGATTTCGCTGATAGCGCTGTAGGCTTTGTGTAAGTGTGGTCGGAGCGCCTTCTGGGGCGGAAGATTGCGCATTGTCGAGGTAAAGCAGCATGGCAGGGTGTTTTGCCGTTGCTCCCAGTAGGTCACGGAATTTTCCTAATGCGTTGGGGCGAATCGCATCGCGTTCATAGAGCAGCACGTATCCTTTTGCCTTGTTGTTGGTAATGGACACATTGAAGTGATTGAACCAAAAATCTGTCAGCACTTCTTCCAGTTGATTTTCGCTATAGACGGCACGCAAAATTTTTTGTGCGCGCAGTTCGCTGATGAGCTCGCGTTGCGGTCTTATGCCTTCTTTTTGATAGTAGTCCATGATTTTTCGGCGCAGTGCGGCACGATTTTCTTTCGCAGTATCCACTCGCGAAATGATGCCATCGCGATAGGCTTGCGCTAGCAGCACGCCCGGATTGGGGTAAGTGGAAAGCATTTCTGCACTGCTCATGGTCAGTGTCTTCAGCGACGCAAGTTTTTCGGTCAGTTTTGGGTTTGGCAGGCTGGCGTGGAGCTGCATTTCTACCCAGCGTTCTAAGCCCATTTTCACGACTTTCTCCACTTCGCCGGGGCGTGCCCCGAAAGCAAAACGGTCTAAAAGATGCACCGCAGCTTCTCGTTCAGAGAGACCTGCTTCTCGGTAAGGCAGCTTGAGTGTGGGTTGGCGGTCGTCCGTTTGATTGGGTTTGCTCTCGAAGCTTGTCAGCGTCAGCACCAGCAGCAGTGCGGCAGTCAGGCGAAAGTAAAGCGTTTTTCTCATCTGCGTGCAATTTATTGAACCACGCTTTAGACACACGCTTTGCACGCACGGTTTAAGGCACAGGGTTGCGCTGAGCTCGCTGCTGCAGGCGAACTTTTTTAGGCGCAAATTTGCTTTTCATTGCAGAAGTTTTTCACCTACATTTTTCAAAAAACACATGACCATGAAAACACCGCTTCTTTCTGACGCTGACATTCAGGCGCGTCTTGCCACGCTCAAAGGTTGGAGCGTAAAGGATAACAAGCTCGAGAAAAAATTTTCTTTTCCCTACAAGCAGGGCGAGCTCAGTCCATTCATGAAAGGCTTACTGCTCATTGAGCGCATTGCCGCACTGGCAGAAGCGGCTGACCATCATCCCGATATTCTCTTCACCTATCCAGCGGTAACCGTCCAACTGACCACGCACGATTCAGGCGGACTGACCGAGAAAGATTTTCAACTTGCTCAAAAAATTGATGCTATCACGGGCGAATAGGTCTGCGACCTTACTTGATGAGCATCATCTTTCTTGACTCTGCAAATGCCCCTACTTGCAAGCGGTAGATGTAGATTCCACTTGCTAAACCTGCTGCATTGAAATGCACTTGGTATGCGCCTGCCGCTTGCTTTGCTTCGACCAATGTTGCCACTTCCCTGCCCAATTCATCATAGACTTTCAGGCTCACATCCGAAGGCGTCTTCAATTCGTAGCCAATTGTCGTTGTCGGATTGAATGGGTTAGGATAGTTTTGCCACAGTTTGAATGACCGAACTTGCACCTGCATCTCTGGCGCACGACTTGCTCCTGCTTGATGAATTGCCACCACCGCATCAAGGTCAAATGAATTGGCAAGGATGCCGCCATCATTTACTCTGTCGCCAGCATCTGTAATTCGCACATAGTGAATAGAGTCTATTCCTACGACTGCTAAGTCGAAGGCATCTCCGCCACTGAATGGCGAGAGCTGTCCATTTATCAAGGGCGGTCCGTGGCGCTGTGGATTGGCTGTGCCATTGGTTGGCGTTACACCTGCCAAGCCACGGTAGCGGCGCGGCGAATTGATGGGCAAGGTATCGATAACGCTGAAGGGGAACTCCACGAAGCGCTGTCCGTCGCGGCTGACACTCACAATACCTGTTTCCATGAATGCTCGGTTGGTATCACAACCGATGTAGAACGCATTTTCAAAGACGATAAAGTCTGGTCCCTCTCGGTCGATAATTGGTCGGCGAAAATACAGGGTGATTTCTCCGCCATCGCCCAGCGAGAGCAACTCTCTTGGGTCAGCTGAAGGTGCGCAGGGTCGTGCTGTGGAATCTGGTCTGCCCAGCACGCATCTTGGAAAGTGCGGGTTATCTGGTCCAAAGCCTACATTGAAATTAGGTCCAAACCGCACCGATACCACGCTATCGGCAAATTGTCCAGCGGCTTCTGCAATGCCCATCAGCGCGCACACGCCCAAACATACTCCCCACTGCACGATTTTTGATACGCTGCGTCGGACTGCATCTGTAATTTGGTTTGCATTCATGGCTTTGAGAGTTTTAAGAGTTCTCGAGTTTCTGTGCAAAAGGTATTTTTATTGCAATAACGGAATTTTATTTTTTAGTAAGGCGCACCTGCACCAAAGGGCGCACTGCACCATGACCTGCCGCCATGGCACAGCACGCCACTTCCGTTTCTCACTTCACCAACATCATTTTCTTCGTTTCCACAAACGAACCAGCTTGCAGACGGTAGAAATACATGCCGCTTGATAAGCCCGTCGCCGTAAAAGGTACCTGATAGCGCCCCGCAGCTTGCCGACCGCTGACCAGTGTAGCCACTTCTCTGCCGAGTATGTCAAATACCTTCAGACTGACTTCACTGGCAACAGGCAATGTGTAGGCAATGATTGTCGAGGGGTTGAAGGGGTTCGGATAATTTTGCGCCAATTCAAATCGAGTGGGGCGCTCTGTGCTGCGCTCGGTTGATGCCACACCATCTGGACGCAGCGTTACTGGGGTCAGCGAAAGGTAGGGTTGCGTGCTTCCAAGCTGGATTTGCGTTAGGCTGTCAAGTGTGCGGGCGTTGAAGAGCACCAGTCGTCGATTGCCTCCGGGCGTGGTTCGCACCACAAAGAGCGTATCTCCAAAGCCCAGCGTTCCGCCCACGGCTGGTGGTGTTACCAAAGCCAGCGTTGAAGTGTTGTAGCGTGTTCCATTGCTCAAAATGCCGATACCTTGCGAATTGATTACCACGCCGCTCGGGTTGCCGCCTACTGCCAGTGTGCCGACCACTTGGTCAGTTGCTGGATTGATAACGCTAACAAAGCCTAAGCTATCGGGACTTCTTGCGCTAAAGAACCCTGTGCAGACAACATGCAACCGACCTTGTAAATCGGGCTTGATTTCCTGCGGATTGGGACGCACGCGAATCTGGCGTAGCACCGTATCGACAGCTGTATTGATGACAAACACGGTGCTATCGGGCACAAATGTGCGCTGATTGACCGAGCGCGAGACATAGAGCTTGTTATTTGCAATAAACCCGTTCTGCTGCCCCGGCACAATGCGAATGGAGCCCGAGAGGGTATTATTTGCCGCATTGAAAATCGTTATGGTAGAGTCTAAAAAGTTGGTGATGTAGGCTTTGTTATCGTTCAAAAATATCAGGTCGTAGGGGTTCCGACCGTCTGGAATTCGCACAGTGGTGATTGGCAGCGGATTCACGTTATTGACAATGTCGGCGATGTTGATAATCTGCAAGGAATTGGCGGTGCCGTTGAAATTAGCGCCAGAGTTGACGATGTAGAGCCGATTGTTGCGCACGCGAATCACATTTGCAATTGGTCCAATGGCGGCGACGCTATCGCGAACCTCGCCCGTGCTCAGGTTGATAAAAGTAAGCGCCTGCGTTGGTGCTGGGTTGGTGGAACTGCCAAACCCGCGAATGGCAAAGAGCAAGCGTTGCGGTTGTGCTTGTCCCCAGCTTGTGCTGACTGCAGCTATCAGCCACAGGCATGCGGCAAGTAGTAAGCGTTTGTTCATTTTTCCTCCTTTTGACTATGTTGAAAAAGTTTGGTTAGCGTAGAAATGCCATGCTTGATGGATTCAAGCCGGCTTGAAAAGAAAACTTGCGCCGCCCGTTGCGGTCAAAGCAGATGACCTCGCCGCGCACGACATAGTTGATGGCATCCATGCCGTAGATGTCTCCATTGGTTTCATCGACCTCAATGCTGTAGAGCAAGCGGAAATGACTTGCCTCTATGAAATTTTCTCGGATGAATGTTTCAGTGCGTGTATCAAAGAGTGAAATGGCATTTCGTCGTGAGAGATAAGCGGTATCGCCTTTGATGCAAAGATGGTCAATATCGAATGGCAGCATGGTTTTGACTTGGTCGGTGCGGCTGTCGATAATCATGAGACGCGGGGGCACATCTTGATAATTGCCACGCGAGATGACATAGACATCGCCTTGCCTGTCGGCAGCGACTGTCGTCGGATTGATGCGCAGCGGGATTCGTTTAATTTCTCGCATAGTCACGGGGTCAATGACCGAGACGGTGCTATCGTAGTTTGGGAAATCGAGCCCACCTGAATTGGCGACGTAGAGTTTTCCGTTTTGCAGCGCAATGCCTTCTGGATTTCGCCCGACGCGAATGACCTCTATGACCGCTCGCCGTGCTGTGTCAATCACGCAGACGGTGCCATCAAAGCAGGTTACAAACAGCCGTCCATTTACCAGTATCATTTGTCGAGGTTGGCGTGCAATTGAGCCGTTGAAGAGTGGAATGGTGCTTATTGCGCGACCGGTGCGTGCCTCTAAGACTTCAATTTTGCTTGAGACATTGACCAGCACATAGAGCTTATCGCCTGCCAGCAGAAGGTCGTTGCCTGTATCGCCTAAGGTGCGGCGATTGACCAATTCAAAGAAGTCTGTTATCGCTTTGCTTGAATCGAGTGAGTAGAAGGTCAGCGTGGAGTTATTGCGCTGAAATAGCCCTTCGTTGAGCACGTATATGCCGCGTGTTGTCACGGGATTGGCTTCTACGGGCTCGGTTGGCATAGGTCGGCATGTCGAGAGCGCCACGCTCAAGCCGATTGCCACAGCAGCCGTGAAACAGGCACGTAAGGCAAGATGCATGGTCTGCATTTTTGCTAAGAAGTTTTTAGCGATGACTTTCATGAGCTCCTGCCGCCAGAGTTGCTTATGACTTGCACCTTTGCACAGGCGGTTTTGCAGTGCTTCCGTGAAAGTTCATCGCAAAGGTTGTTGCATTTTTGGCGCGTTGCCAGACGATGTTCCCGTCGTCATTATGGCAAGCATGGTTCGGCAGGTCTCCTGACTCCTTGCGCATCGGTTGAAGTGGCCTTCCCAAAAGCGTTTTGGGGCGCTTTCAGTGACACACTTCAAATGGTAGCAAGTTACAGTTGCGGGCACAGTTCCCGACTACACCAGTTGCGACGCTCGGCACTGGCACGAGCGCGACTTTGGCTTCACGGGATTCCCTATTCTCCCCAACGTTCTTGGGGCACCGAACCAGACTTTGAATGAACATTTTCTTAAACGTAGCATTTTGCGGGCAACTTTGCAAAACAGAATCTCGAGTTGATGCTTCATGAGCAGAGGCTTTGATAAGCTACTTTAGCACAAGTGCTTTGAACTCTATAGCTTACGCTTCTATCGTCACCACTCTACTGCAACAGGAGGCTTGCTTATGAATGAAGTTTTAGAAAAATACGCTTTGCATCACCGTATTGGTTTGATTTTGGGAGCGGCTGTCTTTCTTGTGATGCTTGCCTTGCCAGCGCCTGCTCAGATGAGCGCCCCAGCTTGGAAAACCACTGCCCTGACCGCCCTCATGGCAATTTGGTGGATGAGCGAAGCAGTACCCATTTTTGTCACGGCACTTTTGCCCATCGTGCTTTTGCCCGTGCTTGATATTGCCAGTATCAAGGATGCCACGGCACCATATGCCAATCCCATCATTTTTCTTTTCATGGGTGGATTTTTCATTGCATTAGCGATTGAAGCACATGGTTTGCATCGCCGCATCGCGCTGTGGCTTCTCACCAAAATCTCACCGCAACCGCCTTACATCGTTGGTGGATTTATGTTAGTTGCTGCTCTAATTTCTATGTGGGTCAGCAATTCCGCAACAACCTTAATGATGCTACCGATTGGGCAATCAATTATCGAACTCTTGATGCAAGAAGAAGACGACGAGAGTCTGCGGAAAAACTTCTCGGCATCATTGATGCTCAGCATTGCGTATTCGTCCAGCATTGGCGGTCTTGGCACGCTGGTCGGCACACCGCCCAATGCGCTTTTTGCCGGATTTATGAATGAGACTTACAAGGTCGAGATAAGTTTTATGAGGTGGGCTATGCTTGGTGTTCCAGTCGTTGTGCTGTCTCTGCCGCTTGCTTGGCTGGTGATGACTCGCTTTGCTTTTGCGCTTCCCCGCACACCGCTTCGAGCCAGCCGTCAGGCAATTGCTCTTCAACTTCAGGCGCTGGGTCCAATGACGCGTGGTGAAAAACTTGTTGGCACGGTTTTTATCATTACGGCACTTCTATGGATATTTGAGCCTCTTCTGTCGTCAGCTTTTCCTAAAGCTAAGCTCTCTGATGCAGGCATTGCCATTTTTGGTGCCGTGCTACTTTTTCTTCTGCCAGTTGATTTCAAGGCTGGTCAGTTTGCTTTAGAGCTCAAGCAAGCTAAGAAACTGCCCTACGAAGTATTGATTCTTTTCGGTGGCGGGATTAGTTTAGCTCAGGCTATTCAGAAGTCTGGGTTGGCGACATTTGTCAGTCAGTCTCTTTCCCACCTGAACGACTTTTCTCTGCTTTTGATGATATTTCTGGTTGCACTGGCGGCTATTTTTGCCACTGAGCTTATTGGCAATACTGCCCTTGCTGCGACCATGCTGCCGATTGTTGCACCGATTGCCCTTGCTATGGGCGAGAATCCAATTTTTCTTTTGCTGCCTGCTACGCTTGGCGTCAGTTGCGCTTTTATGCTTCCTGTTGGCACACCGCCCAATGCGATTGTCTATGCCAGTGGGTACATTAACATGCCGCAAATGGCGCGTGCTGGACTCTGGCTAAATGCACTCTTTACAGTGCTCCTTACCTTTCTCGTCTTTTTCTTGGCACCGCTTGTCTTCGAGGCGCAGTTTGGCACTTTGCCTGAATGGGCAAAAATCCAGAAATAACAACTGCGCGGCGCAAAAAAATTTGGTAGTTTGCCGAAAGGCTTTTACCTTTATGAGCGATTGAGAAAGGAGTAATGTAGTATGGACGAATTATTTCCCAGAGTGGACCCAATTCCACTTCCTGCCCCTGTTTGGCTTTTCAAACTTTTGCACATCGTCACGCTTGGCTTGCACTTTGTTGCCATGGAGATGTTAGTTGGTGGGTTGCTGGTGGTTGCCGCCATGAACCTACTGGCTTTGCGTCAGCCTAAGCATCCGCTTGCGCTCAGTCGGGCGCAGACTGGGCAAGTGCTTGCCAATCGCATGCCGATTGTGATGACCTATGTCATCAATTTGGGTGTTCCGCCCTTGCTCTTTACGCAAGTGCTTTATGGGCGCGCCATTTACACCAGCAGCATTCTTATCGGTCTTTTTTGGCTGGCGGTCATCTTTCTTTTGGCGGGCTGTTACTGGCTACTGTATCGCACTTCGGCGCGTGCCAGTGCGAACCAGCCTTATTGGCATGTCGCCTTAGCGGCATGGGTGCTGGCAGTGGTCATTGCGCGCATTTACGCCACGAACATGACGCTGATGCTGCGTCCTGAAGTGTGGAACGGGCTTTACATCAATTCGCCGCTTGGTGTTCAATTGCCGATGGATGACCCGACCACGACGCCACGCTGGCTGTTCATTCTTGCCGGTGGCTTTACGACCGCTGGGTTTTGGCTTCTGTGGCTTGCCCCATCCAACAAACTTTTCTTGGATGTGCAAACCTACATGAGCGGACTTGGCGGAAAACTTGCCAGTATTGCTCTTTTGGCACAAGGCGCTTGTGCTTACTGGGTCGTTAGTGCGCAACCGCCTGCAGTTCAGGATGCACTTGGTCAAACTCTTTTCACCACTCTTTCTGGCTACGTGTGGGTTGGCTGCGCGGCTTTACTTTTCGCTTTGGCACTCTACAGCAGTCTCCGCCGACATCCTTCACGGGTGATTGGTTGGACGGGGTTTGCCGCCACTTGCCTTGCCATGCTTGCCATGACTGCCTTCCGTGATGGACTGCGCGACATTACGCTCCTTACCAAAGGCTTTGATGTGTGGGATAGGGTCGTGGTCACGAACTGGTCGGTGGTCGCAATTTTCCTGATTCTGTTTGTCTTAGGGCTCGGTATTATCGGCTGGCTTTTGACGGTTGTCTTAAAAGCCAAGCCTGTAATTCTGGGCGTTGACCAGAGCATTTTTGAATCTCAATCCAGAGCGGAGGTACACGCCAATGAGTAACGCAGCTGAACAACCCATCTCCAATTCGCTTGGGGCTACATCTTCTCAAGAAGAGTCTTTGAGCCGGCGAGCCTTTACCAAAGTTCTTTTCACGGGCATTGGGTTATGCTACGCCGGTGCGATTGGCTATCCAATTTACAAATACTTAGCCTCGCCGATTCAAAAGTCTATGGAGGCAGCGAAGGTCTCCGAAGTGCGTTTGCCTGAGGCGCAGAAACTTGCGCCCGGCTCAGCTCTTCTTTTCAAGTTTGGCACAAAGCCCGGCATTTTGATTCATCATCAAGATGAGACTTGGACGGCAATGGAAGCGGTCTGCACCCATATGGCTTGCACAGTGCAGTATCAGCCTGAATCCAATCGGCTCTTTTGTGCCTGCCATGATGGGGTTTATGATGTCAAAACTGGTCAGGCTGTGAGCGGTCCGCCGCCCAAGCCCTTGAAAACCTTCAAGGTCACAGTTGAAAACGACGCTGTTATCATTTCAAAAGTTTAAGTTTTGAAAGGAGTTTGTAACTATGATGAAAGCCCTCTATCACTGGGTGGATGAGCGTTTAGGCTTAAGTGAGCTTGCCAAGCTTGCCGCCAAAAAGACGGTGCCGGTGCATCGGCATTCGTTCTGGTATTTCTGGGGTGGCATTTCCCTGTTTTTCTTTTTGGTGCAATGTGTGACTGGCGTGTTACTTTTGGTCTATTACCGCCCCGGTCCAGAAGCATATGAATCGGTTCGGCAAATTACCAACGAGATTCATTTTGGCTGGCTCATTCGCTCTGCCCATTCATGGTCTGCCAACCTCATGGTGGTGGCGGTCTTTGTTCATATGTTTTCTGTCTATTTCATGAAAGCGTATCGCTCGCCACGTGAATTTGGTTGGTGGAGCGGTATGCTGCTGTTGATTATCACCTTGCTTTTTGGGTTTAGTGGCTATCTCTTGCCCATGGATGAGCTGGCTTATTTTGCCACCAAAGTGGGGCTCTCGATTCCAGAAGCTTTGCCTATTATCGGTCAGCCGATGACTAATCTTTTCCGTGGCGGCTTGGAAGTCAGCGAGCTTACGGTGCAGCGGTTTTTTGCGTTGCACGTGGTGGTGATGCCTGCAATTTTCTTGCCTATTTTGGTCTTTCATCTTTGGCTGGTGCAAAAGCATGGCAATGCCACCTTGCCCAGTGAAGAAGCCAAGCCTGAATCGGAACGCAAGTCCATTCCCTTCTTCCCCAATTTTCTGATGCAAGATTTAGCCATGTGGCTCATTGCACTGAATGTGCTTGCGCTCTGTGCCTCGCTTTATCCATGGGGCATTGGAGAAGAGGCTGACCCGCTTAAGCCTGCTCCTGAAGGCATTCATCCAGAGTGGTATTTTATGAGCGCTTTCCAGACGCTCAAACTCATCGGCAAGCTCTTCTCTGGCGAACTTGCCGCTTTTGGAGAAGGCTTAGGCATCACGCTCTTTACTTTAGGGCTTATTCTTTGGACGCTCATTCCGCTCTATGATGGCAAGCACGAAAATGGTCGGCGCGCCCGCAATGCCACCTATTTCGGCTTGCTCGCGCTGGGCATTATCGTGGTTACCACCATCTGGGGTTACATGTCACTTTGATTTCATTCAATTTGAACTAAAAAAGGAGAAATCGAACTATGAACTATCCATTTTGGGATGTCCCCATCATTGGCAGTGGCTGGGTTATCGGCATCATTTCTATTATCCATGTTTTGGTTTCGCAGTTTGCGGTTGGCGGCGGTCTGTATCTAGTGCTGGCTGAACGCAAAGCCTTGCGTGAAAATCGTTTAGATTGGCTGCCGCGACTCAGAGAGCACTCGCGCTTTTTCCTGATTATGACCAATGTTTTCGGTGCAACCTCTGGCGTCGGTATTTGGTTTGCTATCGGTTTAGCCCATCCTGAATCGACCAGCACACTCATTCATAATTTTGTCTTCGGGTGGGCGATGGAATGGGTGTTCTTTATCGTGGAACTCAGTTCGGCGGCAGTGTATTACTACTCGTGGAACAAAATTTCACACGAGATGCACCAGCGCGTCGGCTGGCTTTATGCGATTTCTTCGTTCTGCACTTTGGTCATCATCAATGGCATTTTGACCTTTATGCTCACGCCGGGCGATGCTTGGGTTGCCGTTGCGGGCACAGGTCAAGAAGCCTC
>Ga0209809_1002009_pt1 | contig 15202 bp, 15 predicted proteins | sample YNPMSTMetaG_FD_186172 | JGI IMG/M metagenome (GOLD analysis project Ga0209809, IMG submission 186172) | Anoxygenic and chlorotrophic microbial mat microbial communities from Yellowstone National Park, USA - YNP MS-T MetaG (SPAdes) (version 2) ... | reverse complement strand
GGCCAATGCCCCTTGCCCCTGGACGGGAGCACAGGGGGCAGAAGCCCCTGCCCCTGACCCTAGAGGGAAGCAGCAGGGGAGATAGGAAAGATAGGAGGGATAGGAAAGATAGGGGGGGATAGGCAAGGTAGGGGGAATAGGCAAGGTAGGCAGCCTAGGGAAACTAGGCATTTTGTAACGGCTAGGCTGTGGAAACGGCTAGGCTTGTGTTCGTTTTCTCTTTTAAAGAAAGGGTTACGGCTATGTTAACTTTGCGAGTACCGTTAAAGGAGCTGGTTGAAGCGGCAAAGAAAGTGCCGCCGGACAGTAATGTTAGGGTTGATATGAATTACGATTGTCTAATTCTCATCAGCAACGCACTAAATGGGGATTGGCCGATCGTGGACGGATACGTCACGAAAAACGGCCGCAAACGCGACGTACTGGTTTGCGCCGCGTGTCTGCAACGCGCGCTTGCCAAAATCCCCGATGTTGAATTGGTCGACGTCAGCATTACCGACGAAAGAAAAAGTCTCATCATAAAGTTTCAGTACAAACGGTCGAAACCGGAACAAATAACTCTCCCTAATTCCGAATTAAGCTATTCCTATTGCTAATGCAATAGCGGCAGCATAGGGGGTGGGGAGGGGGGGGAATTAAATTAGGCAGACCGCTTACACTAGCGAAACTACGGAACATAGGAAAGTAGAGAAGCTAGGAAAGAATAGGGAAAGTAGGCAAGGCGGTGAAGCTAGGGGCTTTCTGCCCTATGGAAAGTCATTGCTGAAGCTAACGGCTAGGCTCGGATTTTTACGGCTATTCGGCTATGTAAACGGCTATCCAAAGGAGTCTCAAATGAACGCGCAACAAAACGAATCTGCCATGACGTGGATACCGACCTATGATGTGGTCGAAGGCGACACAGTTCGCTGGACGGAGCCCGTTTGGCCCGCCAACGCTTGGTCTCGCAAGCGGTGGGGCCGTAAACCCGCCCGTCCAATTGGCTGGAGAACTATCGTCGCCATCGTAGAGAATGAGAACTACGGTGTACGAAAACAGCAGCACACTTTCTCCCTGCGAGTGATACACAGCGAAGGCGATGAGGCGCCCGAACCCGGCCAACTAATCCTTCGCAAAGGCCGCACACTGTACCGCAACGGCATAGAGCGCTTGCTGTGGGCAGATGAAGAAGCGCGAAAGGTTGTCGCCGAAGAAAAGCACGAGCGCGGTGCTGAAGCGCGTTACTTCCGCAAAATGCGAATAGAGCATGGTCTGTGAAAAGGTGGCCGTCAGTGCCCTGGGCGTCGGTGCCGGGGCGGCAGCCCCGGAAACGAAAACTGTAACGGATAGGTGCGGTTTCTTTGTTACAATCAGCTATCCGCCTACGTAAAGATTGGCGGTCGGTCAAAGCGCACGAGAAAGAGGTTGTAACCATGTTGCCGCGAGACTTCACAACACGGGCGGATCTGCGAGAGCACCTTGAGCGGGAAGCGGTCGAGGAACCCGCCAAAGGTCTGATTCTTTCGGTTACTGCCCGCTTTCGCCACCAGTGGCGGATTGAGCGGGCTTTGGCAGCCGCTTATGAGACAGCGGCACGCCGACTAAATGTCACGGTTGAGGAGGTGAGGGAGCACTGGTCATATCAAGCCGCTGCGCTGCTGGCAGCAGAGCTATACGACCTCAGCTACACCGCCGCAACTACACGCTTGGAGGCTTTCCGTGGCCTGGGAAAGGGGAGGCGGCAGGCGAGCGACGGCTCGGCCTATACGGCGGCCATAGAAGCTGCCTTGGCTGGGCTGATCCGCGAAGGCTGCTGGTCGCCAGGCGAGCCGCCGAACGGCCCGGTTTTCGCTTGTACCCTTGCGGACGGTACGGCGGCTGACACAGTGTCGGAACACCTTCTGTCTGTGTCAGAGCGCGAAATGATCGCCGCCCACAGCCTTGCCCATGTTTGCGGTGTTCCGCCGCTTTGGTGGCCAGCACCATATGTAACGGTCGGCGGGCACCTGGCTGACTGGGCGCGTTTGCTAAACTTTCTACGGTCTAGCATGGACGAATCTTTCTACGGCCAGATGTAAGGAAAAACGACATGTGCCCAAACAACTTTGCAATTGTGGTTGCCGAAGCGAATGGACAACTTTTCGCAATCTCCTTCCACTACCATGACTGGCGGCGCGCAGTTGTCAGCGTGCTCCAGTGGGCCGTAGATGACCGGCTACTGCCGGTTTCTCAGGCCGAACAGATAGCCGACCATGTGGAACGGCTCGGCAAAAAGCACTTGGACCGGCAGCCACCCTGGGGCTCAAAACTGTAACAGCCAGGTTCGGTTTCAGACTGAAAGGAAAAAGAAATGAACTACAGGAAGCTTTGCAAAAGACTGATCCAGCTTCTCCGGGCTGAGCGGGAAGACTTGAAATCCGCGCGGGAGGCCTTGAAGGCCGAGCGGGCACACGCCGCCGCGGCTTCATATGACGCCGCTTTCTACCAGGCGAAGTTCAAACAGATACGCGAAGAATTAGATTACCTTTTGACACGACTAAGATATTTCTGATAGAATTGCCTAGCAAGAAAGGAGAAATGCCATGCAAAACCGCAGTTCTTACTTGGGCGCGTCCGAAGCCGCCGCTGTGCTCGGTCTCTGCCCTTGGCGCACCCCCTATCAAGTGTGGCTGGAAAAGACCGGACGCAGTGGCCCACAGCCGGAAACCATTGCAATGCGGCTTGGAAGTCATCTCGAAAGCTTCCTGCTTGAGTGGGCAGAGCAACGGCTCGGCCCACTGGAGAGGGGAAAAGAGTTTATCATCGACAACACGCTCATCGTTCACCCCGACGGGATTACGGTTGGCGGTCAGCCCGTTGAGGCCAAGACAGCGGGATTGACAAGCAACAATCACGACCCCTGGGGAGAAGAGGGCACAGACCTGATTCCAGAATACTATCGCTGCCAAGTATACGTTCAGCTTGCCGCTACGGGTGCAGACGTCGCATTCGTTCCCGCACTGATAGCTGGACGGGGCGTTTGCATGTTCCAGGTTCCCGCCCGGCCAACCCTCCAACAGGCGCTGATCGAGAAGCTGTGCCAGTGGTGGCAGCGGCACGTCCTGGCCGACTTACCCCCGGAACAAGATGCCGCCCCCGAAAAGGATATGTTTCGGGGAGAGAGGGTCACGCTTACTGACCCGCACATAGTCGAACTGATTGATCGGCGGGAACAGTTGCTGGCCCAGCAGAAGGAACTGGAGGCCGAAATCAACAGACTCAAAAACGAAATCGTCAGCTATCTCGGTGATGCGGAAGCAGCCGAACTACCAGACGGCCGGCTCATCACCTACATCGAAACTGTGCGAAAGGCGTATACGGTTCCAGAGAGCCGATTCCGAACCCTCAAAGTAACAAGGAGAAAGTGATGAACGAAGAACTTGAAGTCCTCGCGGAATTGCAGGAAACTCTCTTGCGGCTGTCCAGATGGCAGGCCGCGCATCTGAGGTCGCTGGCGTCCGTATGGGACGGTATCGGACGCGAAATCGAGGCGAACCGCCTGCGGGCAAAAGCAGACGAAATGGACGCCGAAGAGGAAGCGACAGAATGAACCACTTCGACTCTCTCAAGGGAACACCGGGTGTTGAGTTCGACCTCAATGGGGTACCGTTTGTGTCGCCGCTGGTCGAACCGGAAACGGCCCGCCTGGCCCGCGCAGCAATCACAAAAGCCTGGGTGGCAGCAGGTGTTTCCCGACAACTTGTCGAAGCCGCCGAAGAAGGCGTGCAATTGTTGACCGACCGGCTGTCAGATGGCTATTACCTGTTGAAAGGGATAACCATTCCGACAGCAAAGGTGCTGCTGAGAAAATGGCACTGCCGCTTCGATGGTCCACAGTGGCAGCAATGGGCCGTTGAACAGTTCGGCGAACCACTGGACGCCCCAGAAAATGACGTTGTTCCACAGCGGTGCTTACTTGTAGTAGGCAGCGTTGAGAAACCTTTCCTTTACCTTTGCAACCTTTTACGGAGGTGTTGAACCATGTTCACGCCAGCGCGCCCGCAACAGATAGTGCTGAAGCTCGGCCTCTACGGTCGAACCGGGGCCGGGAAAACCTTCACGGCCCTGCTGCTAGCCGAAGGGCTAGCCAACGAAACAGGAAAGTCGGTCGCCGTTATCGATACAGAACACGGCACCGACTTTTACGCCAAAGACATTGCTGAGCGGTCGATACATCCGCAAGGCTTCAAGTTCGACGTGCTCCACAGCCGAAGTCTAGTCGACGCGCTTACGGCTGTGCGAACACTTGACCCCAAGTATGGCGTGATTATCGTCGATTCGATTACTCATCTGTGGGATGCAGCCGTTGCGGCCTACACTGGCCGTCGAACAAAAATCGATACGATTCCCTTGCACGCATGGGATGCGATAAAACGTCCCTACCGTCAACTCATGTTAGCGCTTCTCAATTCCAGTGCACACGTTATCATCTGTGGTAGAGAAAAATACGAATACGCTCAGGATGGGAGCGGCGAACTGGTGGTCACCGGCGTGACCATGAGGGCTGAGAGAGAAACTCCCTATGAACCACACATTTTGCTCCGGTTGACCAATGACGGTGGCGTGGTTCGGGCCGCCGTCGAAAAGGACAGAACCGGGATTTTGGCAGGGCAAACGATTGAGTGGCCCAGTTACGAGAACATCTGCGTCCCCCTGTCAAGAGCACTTGGCGGTGGCAGCCAGGCGCAGATTGCTGACGACGAAGAAGTTGGGATACGGGACGCCGAACGGCTTGCCGCGGAAGAACTGGAACGGCAGCAACAAGCGTCACGGCTATTCCAGCAAGGCCGCCAGGCGATTGAAAGCGCTACCACACTGGAGGAGTTACAGTACGCTGGTCGTCAAATAGCGGAGTCCAAAGCGTTGATGCACAATGCCGACATCGCAGAACTACAGCGATGCTATAAAATCAAACAAGCACTTCTTCAGAAGAAAGGAAACGGAACATGCAAGTAGTAGAGGGCGTCATACGAAACGTCGACTGGCGGCGGAGTCCCAATAAAGGAACTCCAGGTTTGGAGTTAACCGTACAGACGCCATACGGCGCGCTTACAGGCACGATCTGGCTTTCCAAATCCCACCCGGGATTCGCCAGGCAGCAACTGAAGGCTTGCGGGTTCGACCCCGACACATACAGCCTTGTTGATTTGACCAACGGAAACTTCGAGCTAATCGGCAGAACGGTTTTCTGCCAACTACGCGAAGAAAACGGCGAGTACGTGATTGACCGTTTCATTCCGGAGCCAGCACCAATCGACAACGATGAACTCATGGTGCTCACGCAGTTGATTCGCAACGCCAAGTCGAGAGAGCGTCGCCGCCGGCGCGGGGAAGCCTTGCCGCCGGTTGCCGAGGAAAATGCTCCGTCAGATGACGAGGGTGTTCCATTCTGAAACGCTTCGCCTGTTGCGGCGCGCTGCCTGGCCGTGGCAGACTTTGGTCTGCCCGGCCAGGGTTTTTCGTGGAGAAACGTCATGACAGATGAAGTACTTGTGTCTTTCACAGTGCCCGGCCTACCGAAACCAAAAGGCAACATGCGTGCGGTTCCTATCCGCAAGCGAGATGGAACACGTGGCCTTCGTGTTACCGAAGCCCAGGGCGTGGGCGAGTGGATTGCCACAATACGCAAAGTGGCAGCGGACGCCTGGGGAAAACGGGAGCCGCACCACGGGCCGGTGGGCGTGGTAATGCAGTTTCGATTCCCCCGCCCGAAGTCTCATTACCGAGGGGGAAAGCCCGAAAGCGGAAAGCTGCGGCCAAGCGCGGCGCAGTTTATGACAAAACGGCCAGACGTCGACAAACTGCAACGCGCAGTGTTTGATGCGTTAGCGGGAATCGTGATAGGCGACGATAGTCTGGTAGTGGTATCGCTTGCCAACAAGACTTACACTGCCAAGCCGCCCGGCGTTACCGTGGCTATCGTCGATATGGAAAAGGCTATGGCAGAGCAGCCCCCAACACAACAGAACGCCACGTAATTGGCGTCACGAAGTCAACAGGCTGGCCCGCAATCCGTAGGCTTCATCAGGCACGCCACGGGCACTCCCTATTCGCACAAACTCTCCGCCGTTGTGAGAGTTCCACAGAACGAAGGTCACTTTGTAAGCCGCCCTCTCATCCCATTCGAGGGATACCAGCGTCAAGGCGTGCCGCCACCAATCGTACCCTACGTAGAGCGGCGTGCCACAACTAAGGATGGCAAGGCATTCGCCGACGGTTTCGGCCCCCCTGCCAGTTCGCACGTCCCACCATTCTGAAGGCCGGTACCGCAACGCTTCCTGTTCCCAGCCGGGCTTGAAGGTGCTGGGCCGCAGGTTATATTCGGGCACGTATTCGACAGGGGCGATGCCACGCTGCCGCGCGCCGGCGATAGCCCTGTCCATAAAAAACCCAGCATTGCGCCAATTGGTTAGCCAGCCCAGCGAAAACGGCGATAAGCGCACCCTGGCTTGACCTTCCCGTTCGCGCACGTTCATCAGTGCGGCGGTAAGCCCGTAGGCCCAGCAAAACCCATACCCGTCCTGATCCCACGGGGGCATCAGCCCGGCACGCTTCTGGTGATAGACCGGGAAAATCTGCTGGGTATGGCAGTACTCAATCACCTCTTTCCAGCGGTCGGGTGGAACCGCCGGGGCATACTCGGCAAAAGGGAGGATGCCCATCCGCATCGCTTCATCCGAACCGTATGCGGTCGAGCGGGGTAGCACCTCCGGCGAGCCGTCTTCAGTTTGAGGCGCATACTCCAACTGCGGTGGAATCCGGTCGCCGACAAAATCGTCGTCGTAGAAAACAGTCACTCCGTCTTCTCGAATCATGTCAAAGCCCCAGTAATTTCAGCAAGGCCGTTTCATCAGAAGGTAAAGGATAAATGGACAGCTTGTCGTCGCGCCATACCAGCAACGCTGGCAAGGCCTGGCGAGATAGGTTTCGCACAGCTTCCTGAACATCGGCAGGCGAATCGGCACCGACCGCATCTATGTCAAAGGTGCCCCGATGTACCACCCCCTTTTGCGCCAGCCTTTCCCGCAGCACAGCGCTGGCAGCAATCGCCTGCTGGCCAGGCGTCAGTTTTGGCAAATTGGCCGTCTCCGTCACGACGGCTATCACTTGGCGCTGCGGCGGCGGTGGCGGCGGATTCGGGGCTGGCTGCGGCGGACATCCCCGCGCGGCCAGGATTACCACGATAGTGGTCAGCAACGCCACTGCCACTACGAAAGCAACATTCCAGCGGAAATCGGCATTGCTCATGGTGTACCTTTCACACACTTTCTCGACTAGTAAACAGGTCGAGAATCGCCCGAATTATCTCCAGGACGACCGGCAGATACCTGACAATCAGTTCAATCAACTTGCTCCAGTCGATTGACTGCACCGCTCGTAGCTCTTGCGGCTGTAAACTGCCATCAGCGATGGCCAGCAAGGCAATCTGCTCAGCCACCTCCTCGCCACAGGTCTTTCCTGTACCGCATGGCTGATCCCAGTTCCGCAGCAACCGGGCCAGCCGAATACGGTCACGCAAACCAGCTTGCGACCAACTCGCCCTGGCGAACACCCGACACAACACGGCCTGAAGGTTCATTTCTGTGCTCCTTTCAAGACAAGCCCATAACAAACCGAACCACCCTCTTCGATTTCTCTGACAAGATCGCTTTGCTTGTTCCATGCCCCACCTGGAAGCATATTTTGGCACGGAAATCCGTGAGCGTCAAAGCCCCACGTGCTTAGTCGATATGCCGCCTTCAACTCATCATCCCATCCCAGGATGGGTGTAACATGCTGCCATCGCCCGTACTGTACCCAATAGTGGTGGCCATTCTCAATGCTTGGCACCATTCGGTAAGCCCAGTAGCCGCCAATAACGGCCTGGCCACCGCGCCGCAGCCAATCGACCACCTCTTTGCCTTCCTTCAATTCTACAACAGTCAGATTACATTTGCTGGTCATCGGCAGCAAGTTGGCATAACAGCACTTCTGCGGGTCGGTCTCTTGCTCTTGCGCCATACGGCGATATTCCAAAACCGTGTACGGCGCCTCTTGCCATAGCACGCCAAACAAATTGGCGGCAGCGATTACACGGGCAATCGTCGTCCCCGGCTGCTCTGGACGTGGCGGCAAGTGATTCCGCGACAAGGCATACAACAACGCCGCGTTTGGCAGCTTCTGATGCCGACTTTGCGGCGTCCAGGTAGCCGCCCACAGCACAGCAGCCAGGGCAACCGCGCAGTCTTCGTCGCCGACCTGGCCCGGCAAATACAGATTGGCCCCTTTCCACGCGACCGTGGGCGTCAACTTTTCCGGCTGCTTGTCCAGCAAATACGGGACAAGGTGCTTCCTGTCGGCAGCCTCTGCCTCATGTCCCAGCCAGCCCTGGTAGTGACCAGGAACGTTAAGGCCCAACCGAAACGGGCCGCTTAGCGCTTGAATCATCATTGCTCTCCAGTCTCTTAATCTCTTCTCGGATATGTCTCATGCCCAAACGCGCTGCTTGCCGCTTGAGATTGTACTGGATTCTTTCCTGTTCTGTACTGCCAGCGGGCAAGCTTTCGGAGGCCCGTTGATACAGCCGCTTGTGCAGCTTCCGCAGTACGTCTACCGTCAACCGCTTGTTGGCACTGTTGAAAATCGCAGCGGCCATCAAAGTCATCTGCTCGTCAATCTTCGCGGCCTCCTGGATTTTCCCCTGGAGCCGCAACTCCCGGCTCTCGCGTCCTAGTTTGTCTATCTCAAACTTCATAACGTCATATATTACCAGCTTGGACGCCTCTTCAAGAAACGTATTGGCATCCTGTGATGGCACGTTGCCTTCTTTGACCTCCGCTTTCATTCTGGCCACTAAAGCCCTGTAATCAGCTGCAAGGTCACGCACATCCTGCACGCTTCTGGAAGCATATCCGCGCGGAGTGCGGGCCATGACTCGACCAATGAACGGCAAGTCGGCCACCTCTCGAAGCGTCGGGTGCCAGCCTGTCATGTGTTCGGCAAACCGTATCAGGTCATGGGTATGCCGCGTCAGATAAGCGTTGACGAAATGTTCGATTTTCAACGGGCTGATGCCAATTCCCATGCTACTGAGCGCCCGCGACATTGCACGGTACGTCTTCGGCGTGTCCGGCCAGTACTGCAATTCTGGATTGTTTGGGTAAAGCTCTCGCAAAAGCCCTCCTACGATTTCCTTCTCCTTGAAGAAGTTCCAGTTTGATGCCAACTGATGAAGCTCTGCCCATATCCAAGGTTCGCTCTTGAACATGGTGCGTCCCACAACATCATAAAGCTCATCCACTACGGTTTTGGCGGCAACCTTCCAGTCTGGCCCACGCGACGCAATCAAGTCCATCGTAACGTTGTAGACAAGATGCTGCACCAGCCCCCACACCGATTCCGGGCGTGGCAATCTGAACGGCCCGAGACGGACATACCGCGCCCTGTCGCCGGCAGACCGTTCCATTTCATCTTTAATCCACTCGTCTTCATCACGGCCCATGAGCCTGTATATCACCGGCCCCAGCAATGCGACCGTACCGGCAAGCATCGCTCCCCTCAAGCCGAACAGCGGCAGCCGCAGCCAGAACGTCGCCCTGCGCCCAGGAGTGGGATCGAGCGCAGCTGCCTCCAATGTCTGCCACATTATCTGAACCATTGGGTTGACAAACATGCTCATGCTCATCATGTCGCTGACAGCCTGGTTTTTCGTGCGCTGAGAGAAATTGCCAGTAATCATGCTTGCAGCCATCTGCACTTCGGCGTCTGTCAACCCTTTCTCCTGGGCTAGTTTGGCAGCCCCGAGGCGCGGCAGGCTTTCAAGACCTTCGGCCACCAGGCCCTGCCCGGTGGCTTCAATCACCAGTTGTACCGGCTTGGTGCGGGCATTGACAAAGAACACAGCAGGCAACGCAATGGCCTTCTCCCACCAGCGCAATTCTTTGCTGGTAAGTGGTTCAAGCCCGCTTGTGGCAGTTTCTTTCAGCCTTTGCACGTAAAGCTCCGGCAGTTGAGCCACCGAAGTCCAAGTACCGATCGCCTTCCCATGCGTGCCCAGCAGTTCAAATGTGAGTTTGTCGGCCAACTCTTTGTTCGTTATCAGCGCTGCCAGTCCATGCAGGTGATAGTAAAACGGAACCAGCGCGTCTTTTATCCCTGTGCCCATCGCAGCAGCGAAGGCCTCATCCCTGAACATGTTGGTAAGTGCGAAGCCGATGTTTCGCACATACGGCAATTCAATCGGGCGAACTATCTTTCCAGCATAGCGGATCACCTTGCGTATCCACGGTGGCCATTCCGAAATGTTTGTCGAGCCAAGCCAGTGGAACATTACGGGGTCGGGAAGGAAGTAATACTCCCGCACGCCGTTTTTGTAGTCTTCCACTATATTTGGGGCTTTGGGCCTGGTAGACAGGAAAAACTCATAGGTGTAGAAGTCCTCGTTCAGTAACAGCGAATCCGGGTCAACTTCCCGGCCTGTAACCTCTTTAATCAACTCGGCCATGCGCTTCTTGGAGATTCGCACTGAAGCTGGCTTTACGTCCTCGTAAAACTTCACCATCAGCCCGGAAACCATCGTTCGCAGTTCCCCCGGCATTTCGGGATTGTTCTTTATGGCCTGAAGCTGCCTGATGACCGACTTGATATGGGATTGATCGTAGTACGCCACGACAGCACGCCGCATCTTCGTTTCGACAGCCCTGGCACTTTCGTGGCGGCCCCCCAGCCCACCCTGTGCATAGTAGATGTCAGACCGGGGCGTTTCGCCCATCGCCCGATTCCTGGCAGGCGCGTCGAAGTCCACACGCAACGGCCAGTACACAAACTGTGCCGCCATCATGGCCAACGCTTCTGGCGCAGTCTTTTCGCCGTTTATTACCGACAACAGCAGCAGACGGTCGAATATCGTCTGCATCTTGGCCGCTGCGTCCTTGTACGCCTGGCCAGTGGGCGAGTTCTCGATGTCCTCTATCAGCTTGGTGACCTTCTGCCGCTCGTCAACGTCTTCCTCAGTGGTCAACGTCTGCTGGCCCCACACATCGCCTCGATGTAGAATCGCCCGGAGTTGGGCGTACTCCCAGAAGACCGCTTCGCTGCCGCCTTGCTTGACCAGTTCATCAAGCACATCTCGGACGCTCTGTGGGAAGAAAGCAATCCTCATGTTGCGATTTTTCGGGTCGGAAATCGCATCAATAAAAGCATCCCACTGCTCCAACTGCGATTGATAGTGCGACAGTTGGCGCAATCCTGTTTTGATGAACTGAGCATCTTTTTTGGAAAGCAGAAAAGGCAGGTAGAGGGCAATCGGGCCTGATTCCACCATCCACCTGCCAGCCATGTGGGGGGCATAACTGGTCAACTGCGTCGTCAGCTTCACATCCGCTTCTGTGCCATGAAGGCTGTCGATGAAGGCATGTACTCTCTTCCACAACTGTCTGGCAGTTTCCTCGGTCGATGCCCACCGCCGAGAATTGTAAACTACTTGTTTCAGCCGACGCAGATAGTATATGTACCCTACACGCCGGCCGACCACATTCATCAAGGCCGTCCAGGCCGCCTTTCGCCAGTCGGAGGGCCGACGCTCGTCTTTTCGCACCAATTCCATCTTGGTGTCGTTCGACAGTCGCGCCAGGTAGTGGTAGATGTTCCAGGAATCAAACATCACGTCCAGCATTTGCTTGACGTAAGGGTGGTCTACCGCTTGAAGTCTTCTAATTATGTTCCCGGCATGTTTCCAGAACTCCTTGCTTCGCAAACGTCCAGTGATAAAAGCGGTTGCTACCTCAGCAATGGCTTCCAAGCGAATCTTTTCTGAATCGTTGATTTTTCGGTTTATCGCGTCAAGCACTCCTGGCCCGTGTTCGGCAAGAATGCTCATTACCTCCACTTCTGCATTATAAGGCAGGGAAGAAAGCATAATCTCAAATAGCGCATGCACTTGCTCGTGGATGCTGTCAGGTTCATACCCTGCACTGATAGCCAGGTGCGGCTTGTACATCCCCGCTGCCGGCTTGCGACCTTCTCTTACTCTGGACAGTTGCGTTCTGCTGATGAGCAATTCCGCCCCCGTGTATTCCTGAATCGCCCTCATCAATCGCCAAACGCCGTTGCGGCCTTCCCAGCAATCTTTGGCCGCCTGGCGGAACTCTGGCAGCCTGATCCGCTTCAAAAACTCTTGACGCGACGCTGGTTGCACATAGGTGGCAATCGGATTTGGAAAAACCGGCCCTAACTGCCCAGGATTCACAGAGAGAAGTGTGTTGGAGGAAGGTAGAGTTCCATCAGGACTTTTTGGTAATTCCCCAAGTCGCGCAGTAGCTTGTCCCGATTGGAAATCAAGTTCTTGCAATATCGCCTCTTGAATCGTTTCAAACGCCTTCTTCGCATCAATGCGTTTTGTTTTTTCCGCCTGCTCCGCGAGTTCTTTGATTGCATCTGCCACCTTCCCTTTGTAGTTCTGAAACTGAAGAAAATACTCCCGAATCCCAATCAATTTTTGAAGTTCACTCAGGTTCTTGTCGGTAAATATCACGTTCCCAAGTTGTTCGAGAGGTTCTGCCAACTTCTCCTTGCTGGCAACCCTTAAAGCCTTGATGCGATCGTTCAACTCCTTGCGCACCGCACTGCGCACCCTGATAATCCAGGGAAGCAAACTGTCGGCAATTTCCACTTCGCCAAATAGCGTCCTTTCCTTGTGCTTGGTTTTTGTGTCCCGAACAAGTTTGCATAACTCCCTAATCTCTTCTTCCGATCTGAATTGCTTGCCGTAGTGTATCGCGTCCTTTTGCAACTCCGGGTCATCGGATAGCTCATTGCCAACAATTCCACCCAACGTAGCGCTGATTTCCCCGTCAACGTATCGTTTCCACAGCGGCTCCGCAAGCATTGCCAGGCCCAGCCCCAAGTAGGCCAGCTTCTCCTCCTCCTTCACAGACACGTTGTGTTTGGCCAGCAGCTCCCGCAGGTCTTCGTTCCCTCTACGCATCTCCCGCAAGAACACGGCGGCATCCATTACGTCGCCGTGGCCCTCTGCGATGTTTACCAGCGCCCCGGACTGGCGTGCCTCTTGTTCATTAGCGGCGTCCAGGAAATAGCACGTTACATGGGGAACTCCACTTTTCAAGGCTATTTGGTAACGATGATGGCCGTTTATCACATAAACCTTGTTGGACTGCGGATCGAACCAGACGTGGATAATCCCGGCCAGGGCCTCGTTCCAAGACAAGTCCAGCACATTCGTATTGACAATCCCCGTGACTTTGTTGGCTTCGCGTTTGTACTGGAACTTCCCTGGGTCGATGCTCAACAACTCTGTCTTGACTATTGCTGGTCCGCGAACTGCCTGGCATTGCTCAATCGTATCCAATACCTCAAGTTGTTTTCCCACATTGGGCAACCGTACACGCCGAGAAGATGGGTCAGTGTAAGAGTTCATATCCGCCGGGTCGCTCACCGGCTCCGGAACCGTCAGCGATTGCTGTGGGGGGGCAGCAGGCGGAGCAGCGGGGGCCTCTGGGGCAGCAGGGGCAGCAGGGGCAGGCGGCGCAGGGGCAGACGGTGGCGCAGCAGGGAGCGGGGCCTCAGGTGCGGCAGGGGGTTTCCCTGACATAATGCCTGCCCAGTACGCCCAATATGACAATTCCCGTTGAATCAGCGCGGCCGAAACATTCTCCAATGGCAGGGTTTTCAACGGCTCGACGAAAACGGTTTGTTTAGGTGGCTCCTTGGTCTTCACCAAGTAAGGCAAAGCCGCCACCAGCACGTTGCGAACCGGTTCCAAGACCTCCCGGTCTTTCGGGGACATTTCACTGAGCGCAGCATCGACAGCTTTTTTGGCCTCCTTCGTGTCCTGGTAAGCGCTGTTCAGAACTGTCGTCAACACTGTCGCGGTCTTGACAGGCTCTGAAAGTCTGACCGCGCCAATCACACGATTCAAAGTCGTCAGCGATTCGTGGCGAACCGATAGTGGCTGAAATGCAGGATTGTTCGCCTTCGCTGCGCTGCCAAGCATAGTGCGCAACAACGTGAGCGCCTGACCCGCTTCAAGCCACGAGGGTTTTCGCACCCGCATCTCTGGCGAGAGCGCCAAATGCAGAGGTACGTCCGCAGCGAACCTCGCAACCCTTTCGAGCAAATCAGGTTCGCCCTCGAAGAATGGGGCCAATTGGTTGTTTTCTGCGATTCGACCTTGAATGTGTTGGGCAAGTTCTTGTACAGACAAGTCCAGCGGAGCCTCTGCTACGGCTTCTTTAACAGCCTTCCAGAATCCTGGCAATGATTCCTCTAAAATGGCAAACACCATATCCATCGCCAGAAGCGAATGGACGGCTTCTTTGGGTACAATTAGGTCGTGTGCTTGCTCGGTAAGCCTGTCCTCCAAATCTTTTATGGCCTTACCGCCCTCGCCAAAGTCTTCTTTCCGGTATGGCTTTCCAGCAGCAACCGCCCACTTGGCTTCCAGGGCAGCCACGCTGGCTCTGACAACGGGTTCAAGGTATTTAAACGGAATGGGATACGTTCGCGCCACTTCCACAATTTGCGGATTGTGTACAAGGGATTCCGGGGTGCGAAAGCGCTCTGGGGTTTCCTCATAGACGGCACGGATAAGGCCGAAAAGGTTGTCGTGCGGGCCGCTGACTGGCACGTCAGCCGCCCAGCCAGCCACGTTCTGCACTGCAACGTAACGGCTCAGTTTCCACTCTTGCCAGGGCTTCGTATCAATATCCCACTGCACCGCACGGACATACGCTTCCACAGTTGGAAGTTCAAGGTCACGCAATGGCGATTTGGCAACCCAGTTCCTGGCTATCCGGCCTGTTTCTACACCGGCAGCCAGGTTCTGGCGAGCATAGTCATACAAGCTGACCAGAGATGGGCCTTGGAACACAACGGTCTTTTTGGCCAACTCCACCAGGGCAGGAACGTCTCTCAGTGAATATTGGTGTTCCTGAAACCAGTTCATTTGCTCCTGTGTGAACGGGCCGTGAGCCGTGAGCACCCATCGCTGCTCTTGCGGCTCTACAGGTTGGGCAGGCGGCGGCTGTACGGGGGACACAAAGTCAGGGTCGATTTGCGTACCCTTGGCCTCTTCTTCGGTAATCGGCTCGACCGGCTGGGCTGGTGGTTGCTGCGGTGGCGCTTCCGCGACTGGTACCGGCTGAGCCGGCGGTTGCTCCTCAACTGGTACTGGCTGAGTTGGTGGTTG
>Ga0209809_1002005_pt1 | contig 15222 bp, 15 predicted proteins | sample YNPMSTMetaG_FD_186172 | JGI IMG/M metagenome (GOLD analysis project Ga0209809, IMG submission 186172) | Anoxygenic and chlorotrophic microbial mat microbial communities from Yellowstone National Park, USA - YNP MS-T MetaG (SPAdes) (version 2) ... | reverse complement strand
ATTAAAAAAATATTAAACTTCATTTTTGCTCCTATGATTTTTTACTAATTCATCATACAATTCAGAAGTCAAAACACCAATAATTATCAGAAATCCACCAATCATTCCAAAAATACCAATTGTCTCGTTTAAAATTAAGTAAGCCAGAATTGATGCAATCAATGGCTCAGATGTAAAAATAATCGCTGCTCGAGTTGGTGAAGTATATCTTTGATATTTTGTTTGAAGAAATGTTGTAATGATAGTTGCAAAAATTGAAGTGTAAACAATCGTAAAAATTACTTGAGAATTCAAAGTGAATTTAATTTGTTCGATTAGAAGTGAATCAAAAATCATCATCAAGATAAATGAACCAATTAAAGTAACTACAATTTGTAACCAAACAATATCGTTGAAATCTGTCTTATCTGAAATTACATCCAAATAAACTATATAAGCTGAAAAGAAAATTGCACAAATTAATGTCAACAAATCACCAATGTTAAAATCCCTTCCTATTGTTAGAATTAGTTCAAACAGGTTACTTTCATTCGAAGATAGAAAAATCAAACCGGCAAAAACTAGAATTACTCCTAGGATGCTTCCCGTCTTTAAAGGTTTTCTCTCAACAAAAACTTGAAGGATTGGTGTAAAAACAACAAATGTTCCTGTTATTAAAGCCGACTTAGTCGCTGTTGTATATTTTAATCCAATTGTTTGAACTACGAATCCGACAAAAAGAAAAATCCCTAATATGCTTCCCATTTTAATTGTAGGAATGGGAATTCTTAAAAGTCTACTGCGATAGATTAATGTTAGAACAAATCCAGCGATTAAAAATCTAATCGTAACAAAAAGTAACGGAGAAATAAATTGAAGTGTCGGTTTAATAATTATGAATGTGCCCGCCCAAATAAATGTTATCAAGAATAAGATTAACTCAGCTTTTAATCTCATAACTTTATTTTTTCAATAACCGAAAGTTTTTATCCAGCGTGGATTATCTCTCCAGTTTTCTCTTACTTTAACATACAATTCAAGGTAAACACCTTTGCCAATAAAATTTTCTATATCTTTTCGAGCCTTCTCACCAATTTTCTTCAGGGCTTCACCATCTTTGCCAATTATAATTTTCTTTTGAGATTCTCTTTCAACATAAATTTCTGCATTGATGTAATCTTTACCTTTTGAGCGTTCCTTGTATTCAGCTATTACAACTTCAGTGGAATATGGAATTTCATCTCGATAAGCTTCAAAAATTTTTTCTCGTATTATTTCAGCAATGAAAAATCTTTCCGGTTTCTGACTCAAAATGTCTGTCGGAAAATATGGCGGATGAACTGGTAGATATTTTTTAATTGTGTTTGTCAATTCCTGAACATTAAATTGATGTAACGCACTCAGCGGAATTATCTCATCAAATTTAAATTCATCTTTCTTTGAATCAATAATCTTAAGAACTTCTTCTTTGGTGACCAAATCAATTTTATTTATTACTAAAAAAATGTTCTTTTTTCCAGAGAATGGAAGCAAAACAGGAATTAATTTATTCTCAAAATTTTTCAAAACTTTTTCAGTTACATCCACTACTGCAAGGATTAAATCGCATTCATCAAGAGCATTGTGAATTGCTTCAACCATTTTTTGTTGAAGAAGATATTTTGGCTCGATTAATCCCGGAGTATCAAGGAAAACAATTTGAGCTTCATCATCTGAGTAAATTCCAAGAATTTTTCTTCGTGTGGTTTGTGGTTTGGAAGTTGTGATTGAAAGTTTCGTATTCAAAACTGCATTCATTAAGGTCGATTTACCAACATTCGGCTCACCGAAGATTGTTACATATCCAGCTTTGTAATCTTGTTTCAGGTTATCTGTATTCATTTTCAATACACTTAATTTTAGTTTGAATTTAATAAAAAGTTTGTTTTGACTTTAATGGAATGATAAAAAAAGTCTGAAAAGCTTCTTTCAACAATTAAGTTTAGACATTAACCTTGAAAGGTTCAAACTTTTCAGACTAAAAATTAAAAGTTACAACCAAATTTAGTGATGGCTGTGTGGACCGTGAACACGCCCGTGAGCTAGTTCTTCGTCAGTTGCATCACGAACATCAACTAATTCAACTTCGAATTCAAGGTTCTTACCTGCGAGTGGATGATTGAAATCGATTGTAACCATATCTCCATCAATTTGCTTTATTGCGAATGGCATTTGTGTTCCATCTGGAGCGCTGGTGACAAATTGCATTCCAACTTCGAGTTCAACATCAGCTGGAAAATTTTCTTTTTTAATATGATGAACAAGATCATCTCTATATTCACCATAAGCATCTTCAGCTGATATAAATATGTTTTTCTTTCCACCGATTAACATGGTATCGATTTCTTCTTCGAGCTTTGGAATGACCTGGTCATATCCTGTTAAATATGAAAAAGGCATTAAACCTTGTGTTGAATCGAGTAGATTTCCACTCTCATCTTTTAATGTATAATGAATGGTTACAACTTTATTTGCACCAATAGGCATAAAAAATTACTCCTTTAATTAAACTTTGAACTTTTTTTCATAATAGTGATAAATAATTAGAAAAAAAATTTTAAGAAGCTTTTCAAAATTTAATTTTTCAGATTTTGCCAGGATTGGCCTTTTAGACAGGATAAGGACAAACTTACTCAGCCAAATATTATGTCAAACTTCTATGTCATCCTGAGCGCTAGTCGAAGGATGACATTAAACTTTAATAAAATTTTGAAATACTCTCCGTCAGGCTTCGACCCTTCGATAAACTCAGGGCAAGCCTGCTCAGCCTGACATGAAGTCAAACTCCAATGTCATCCTGAGCGCTAGTCGAAGGATGACATTAAACTTTAATAAAATTTTGAAATACTCTCCGTCAGGCTTCGACTCTTCGATAAACTCAGGGCAAGCCTGCTCAGCCTGACATAAGGTTTAAAGTTTTTATCAAACTGAGCGACAGTCAAAAATGTAATAAATGAATACCCGAAAATTTCTCACATCAAAATATTTTGTTTTGAATTTTCTTAATTGATTAAGACTTTATGTTCTCCAGAAAATTTTCAATCGTGTAAAAAGACTAACAAACAGTGCAAGCAGAAATGTGACAATTAATCCTTTCAAAAATCCAAGCCAAGGAGTTACTGCAATCATATTTAACAGTTTTATTAAACCAGTTAACGATAAAATAGGAATTATAAAATTATTTATTCCCGCATAAGCAATCATTGGATTTTGTCCATTGTCAATCAGCAACTGCACCCACTTCTTTTTCTTAAAAACATCAATGATAATTGAAAAGAAAATTATTGTACAAATTGCAAGTCCAGATGTAATAAAGTAATAACTCACCGTCGCTTTGTCTTTTTTAATTCCACCCTCGTAAGGCTCAAAAAATAATCCAAGCACAAGCCAGTAAATTGCCCAGTAAAATAATTCACGATAAAGTTTCTCTGTTGATGTAGTCGCATTCCTCATTAAGTAATATGTAATTATAAGTAAAACAAAAGTTAAAAGAGTTGTTTCAATTAACCATCTATTGTACAAACCAACAAGCAATTCAAGAACAAAAAGGAACATTAAAAATGCGATAAAGATGTATTGAAGATTTGACCAACCTTTCTCACCCAATTCGTCTTTTGTTTTCATCCACTTTAATAAAATATCTCCCGCTATCATACCAGGAATTACAATAAATAGATACTGCAAATAATACAACTTATACATCCAGGGAATTGGAGAATAATTCCAAATTTGACTAACCCATCCTTCAATTTGAGTTGGCATATTCGAAAGTCTAATTGCAATTAAAATTCCGAGCAGACCAAGTCTGACTAATAAATTTGATTTTGTAAATAACCAAATAAAAGAACCAAACACAGCCATATTTGTGAGAACAACAATAATTATATCACTTCGATAAAGAGAAAAACCAGAACCATCTGGATATTTCAAATTAAAGAGCAAGAGAAAAGCAGAAGCCCAACAAAACAATCTAATTGCAATCTTAATCCACAAATTCCAATTATTTGGTAAACGAGTGTAAATTGGAAAACACAAAAAGAAAGCTAGCAATGCAATCAAAAAGGTTTCTGTTGTTGGAGATTTACTTATGACATAAGGTCTAATTGCCTGAACATACAAAGCAAAGAAGCCGAGCAAGAATCCTCTTTCAAGAATAGAGAGACTAATTTTCCACTTTGGAACGCCTTCATCTAATCTTCTTGAAAGTGCTAGTGGAAAAGCAGCTCCCATTGCGAAAAGAAAAAATGGAAAAACTAAATCAACCCATGTAATGCCAGGAATAGTTGGTATCCATTTATGTTCAGGTGGGGGAACTTGAGCATGATACATCCAGCCTGGTAAGGTATTTGTGTGAAAAGGAATTTGGCTGGAAAGAATCATTGTAAGAATTGCAAAGCCTCTTAGTGCATCAAGAGCAAGAGCTCGTTTTGTTGTAATGTTTATTTTACTTTCCATATTAAACCTACTTTTTTACAAGATATTTCTTTAATTGAAATCTTTCCAGCAACATTTTTCTGAGAGCAAATTATTTTTTAGAGTTCGTTTGAAGAATGTTAAATAAAGTCATAAGTTAGATTAAAAAGGAGCGAAAAATGATTTCTGATAATAAATATATTGTTCCAGCACTTATCATATCGATTTTTTTCATCTTATCTACATTAATCATAAGTGAAGCTTGGAGAAATCACACTAGAACAAATCAAACAATAACGGTTACAGGCTCTGCGAAAAAATTAATTATCTCAGATTTAGGAATTTTAAAAATTACTCTAACATCAACAGGCTCTAATCAACAAGATGCATATAAAGCATTAACGAGACAGATACCTGTTTTAAAAGAATTCTTAATCCAAAATGGAATAAGTTCAGATTCAATTGATGAAAAAAGTCCAACCAGTTATCCTGTTTATGAAGTTAATCCAGCTGGTTATCAAACAAGCAAAATACTTTACTTTGTCTACACTCAAAATTTCGATGTGCTTTCAAAAGATGTAGATAAGATAAAGAAACTCTCATTAGATATAAATCAGTTACTCGATAAAGGATTAAACTTTCAGCAAATTCTACCTGAATATCATTACACCAAAATCGGAGAATTGAAAATTGAGATTCAAGCAGAGGCGGCAAAAGACGCGATGGAAAGAGCTAAAAGAATTGCTGAATCGACTGGCAGTAAACTCGGAAATTTAAGAACTGCAAGAATGGGCGTTCTTCAAATTACTCCAAAATTTTCCACTATGATTTCTGATTACGGAATAAATGACCTTTCATCAATTGAGAAGGAAATAACGGCAGTTGTTAATGCATCATTTGAAATTAAGTGAGATTAAATATCCGACTGTTTGATTATTGGTTTTGTATTGATGTAATTATAAAGCGTCTCAATCGTTTCATCTTTAATATTGAGTTCAGCTTGGAGCAAATCACGCATTGAAACTACACCAATAAGTTTATCGCCTGATTTAACAATAATATGCCTAATGTTTGCTGATTTCATTTTTGCAAGACAATCCAAGTAAGTTTCATCTTCATCCGAAACAACTAAATTGACTGTCATCACTTCGTCCACTTTAGTTGTATCAGGGTCCTTTCTTGCAGCCACCACTCTTTGAAGCAAATCTCTTTCGGAAAAAACACCGACTAATTTATCACCATCAAGAACCGGGACGAGACCAATTTTATTGTTCATCATATACTCGCTCACCTGTCGAACGGTAAAGTCTTTTTGAACAGAAAGAATTGGACGGTTACTGATAATTTCTTTCAAAGTTTTCATTAACGCCCTCCGTATAATTTTGAAAGTTTATAATTTATTTGACCGATTCATATTCCTGAAATAGTTTACCCCACTCAGTTTCATTCAACCATCTTTTGAAAACTTTTTTATCTTTAAAAGGCCAACGATAATAATCATGATAAAATTCCGAACCAAAGATGAACAAATGAACAAGTGGTGTTCTAAAGAAGAAATTCTGAATCGATTTTAATGGACCAAACCAGATTAAATCACCAACCATACTCACACTATTGTCACCAACGAAGAAATTCCAATTTTCATTAGAAACATCATCACCAATAATCTCAATATCTTGAGGACGACCAACACCTAATCCTAATTCATCAGCAACACGGATATATTCAATACTCATCGGATTGAAGCCCATCATTTTTGCTGCAACAGCATCAATTGCAACCTGATCTCCGCTTGCTAAAATTACATTCTTAACTATTGGAATCATCGTTCTTGGTCCAGGTCCATTTCCTGCTGTTGTTCCATCCATCACTGCAAAAATTCCAGTATGAATTTCTTTTTGTATCTGAAGCAAATCAACAAGTGTTTGATGAATCCATGAATGTGTATAATGTCTTTTCGTATTCAACAATCCACCAAAAGCATTCTTCATTGCACCAGTTGTTGTAGTGTAAATGTGACATTTAACTGTTGGGAGATGAACGATGTTTTTGCCAAAGAAATAATCAGGAATTCGAATTCCTTCAGGATAAATATGATTAAGTACAAGCATCTTGGCTCTTGGCTCATACTTAATCCACTTCATATCTTCATCACGGAAATTGAAGAGAACTGGAATGTCGTATTTCTTAAAAATTGGTTTGTATTTATTTAAATCTTCACCTTTGAAAGCATCAGTTACTACAGTTTTGTTTTGAACGCAAACAAGTTCATTGTAGCCAAGTTTTCTTAAGCCTAAAATCGTGCCTTCTAATTGCCAAGGAGTTGTATTTGCTGCCGGAAATGGATAATGCCAAGATATGTTGTCTTTCAAAATTGTAATTGCAGATTTGTCTAAAAATTTTTCTACTTCAGCTAGTTCAAGTAATCGTTGATAATCTTCAAGTATTGTTTTTGGACTTGTCCTAAGGACAGCTACTTTTGATTTACTCATATTTGCTTATTCTCCTTTTTGTTAAAGATATAAAATTTTATGATTTCTAAAAATTTCAATTTTAAGATAGCGATTAAATTTTCATTAACTTTTTAAGCTAATCCTTTTTTCTAAGCTAAATAAAATAGCTCAAAATTTGTGAATTAAAGTTTTTTATAATCAAATTTTTCTCTTAATGCTTTTTCAAAAAACGCTAATTTAGTAAATGTTATAACCGATAGTTTTTCAATAAAATATCTAAATACCAGCAACAGAAAAGTGAAACACTTGACACTAATTTTCATCTATTAACTAGAAAAACTATGAAGTTATTTTAGACTATCTTTCTTTTCTAAAATTCAAACATTTTCGTATTTTGAAACCGCCATAACCACATAGATTTCAAAAAACTTTGTAGTTATAAGCCTTATGAAACCACAAGATTTAAAGAAGATAATTATAAGTCAAAGAGAAGAAATAGCAGAAAAAATTAATAAAGAAAAGATTATTCAGAGAGAAGTTAATAGCTTTGAACTTGAAAAATATCTCTCTCATCCAAATATACTGCTTATCTTAGGAGTTAGAAGATGCGGTAAATCTGTTCTTTCCTGGCAAATTTTAAAAACAAATACAAGTTTACCTTATATAAATTTTGATGACGAGAGACTGGCTGATTTTACACTAAAAGATTTTGATAAATTATTATTATCATTTTACGAATTGTATGGTGACTTTGAATATATTGTTTTAGACGAACCACACAATATAGCTGGATGGGAACTATTTGCTAATAGATTGAGACGAACAAAAAAAGCAATCATCACTGGTTCAAACTCTAAACTGCTTTCAGGAGAGTTAGCCACTCATCTTACTGGAAGATATATAGACATAGTTCTATTCCCGTTTAGTTTTCGTGAATTTCTATTATTCAATGATTTTACTTTTCAAAAGGAAGATATCTTCTCAACAAAGAAAGTAGGACAAATCAAAAAATTTTTGGAAGATTACTTAAAATTTGGCGGCTTCCCCGAGAGATACTTATTCGGCAGAGAAATTTTAGTTAGAATCTACTCAGATATAATAGAAAAAGATATTTTAAGTAGATACAAAATAAAAAAGAAAAAAACCTTCAAAGAAATCAGTAAATATCTTATTTCGAACTTTGCCTGTGAAATTTCACAAAACAAATTGAAAAATATTTTTGCTCTAAAAGATGTTCACACAATTAAAAATTGGATTTCTTACTTAGAAAATTCATATCTAATTTTTGTTCTGGAAAGATTTTCATTCAAGCTCAAGGAACAGGCAAAAGCTCCAAAAAAAATTTATTGTATTGATACCGCGTTAGCTGATTCAATCGGTTTTAAAATTACTGAAGATAAGGGGAAAGTAATTGAGAATTTGGTTGCAATAGAAATTTTAAGAAGAAAAAGCTACTGGTATCCTTTTTTAGAAATCTTTTATTGGAAAGATTATCAACAAAACGAAGTTGACTTCGTGATAAAGGAAAGAGATAAAGTAAAACAACTTATACAGGTTTGTTATGACATTGAAAACATCAATACAAAGGAAAGAGGAATAAAAAGCTTGATTAAAGCTAGCAGAGAATTACATTGCAATAATTTATTAATAATCAATTGGGAATATGAGGGCGAAGAAAAAATTAATTCTTCATTAAACATAAAATTTATCCCACTTTGGAAATGGTTAGTAGAAAATACATCTAACAAATTCATATAAAATAAAACTTACTTCCCATCTGAATTCATCTACAATTTTTTAATAGTTAAATTTATTTGATTACAATATTTACTTTAAATTTTGAGCTTAAGCATTGATTCAATTAAAACATATTAATTGACATAACTTTTCGAACAAACTAAAAAGAATTATTATATCGGCTGATTAATAGAAAAGATTCCAAATTATATTCCATTTTTTTATTAAACTTTAACAATGATTTTTCAAAAATATTTGTTTAACTAAGCATCCAACTATTAATAATTTTCAGAAAAATAATTAAATTTTTAATGAATTTCTTGCTCTTCTAACCACCTGCCAGCATCAATTGCTGCCATACAACCCATTCCTGCAGCAGTAACTGCTTGACGATATACTTTATCCGCTACATCCCCAGCAGCAAAGACGCCTTCAATGTTTGTATAAGTTGTACCTGGTTTAACTTTGATGTAACCAGCTTCGTCCATCTCAAGATAATCTTTAAAGATTTCTGTATTAGGTTTATGACCAATTGCAAGAAAAACACCATTAATTGGAAGTTCTGTTATTTCACCTGTTTTTACATTTTTTAATTTTACACCAGTTACAAATTTTCTACCATTTTCATTCTTGCCAATAATTTCTTCAACTACCTCATTTGTTCTGAATTCAATCTTTGGATTCTTCTTTGCTCTTTCTAGCATAATTGCTGAAGCACGAAATTGCTCTCGACGATGAACAATAGTTACTTTGCGTGCAAACTTTGTTAAATAAGTTGCTTCTTCCATTGCTGAGTCACCACCGCCTACAACAATCACATCTTGGTCTTTAAAGAAGAAACCATCACAAGTTGCACAAGCTGAAACTCCGTAACCCATATATTCTTGTTCAGATGGAAGCCCTAATAATTTTGCAGATGCTCCAGTCGCAATAATTACCGCATCCGCAGTGTATTCTTCTTTACCTGAAAAAATTTTAAATGGACGAATTGAAAAATCAACTCTATCAACATATTTGAAAAGGAATTCAGCGCCAAATCTTTTCGCTTGTTTTCGCATTATATCCATTAACTCTGGTCCCATAATACCATTTTCAAAACCGGGAAAGTTTTCCACTTCTGTTGTAATTGTTAATTGACCACCAGGCTGATTCCCTTCAAAAACAAGTGGAGATAAATTTGCTCTTGCTGCATAAATTGCTGCAGTAAATCCTGCAGGACCAGAACCAATTATTATAACCTTTCTATGTTTTTGATTCATAAATTACTCCCTTAATTTCATTTACTTATGAATTCGAAATTTCTTAATAAGTTTTTTAAGCTTGCTCTTAAAAGTGGCTTGCCTTTGAATTTTTCTTTAAAACTTTTTTCGTCAAGATTTTTTAGTTCAGTTTTTCTTATATACTCAAGTCTATTAGATGCAAAATCGACCTCATTAGTTTCGATTTGTAACTTTAAATTCCATGGACAAACTTCTTGACAGATATCACAACCAAAAATGTAGTTTTCAAACTTTCCACTCAATTCATTTGGTATCTCACTTTTATTTTCAATCGTGTGGTAAGAAATACATTTTCTTGCATCCAGGACATAATCATTCACAATCGCTTGAGTTGGACAAGCATCGATACAAATTCTACATTCACCGCACATATCCAATACTGGTTCATCTGGTTCAAATTCAATCGAAGTTAAAATCGTACCGATGAAAAACCACGAGCCAATTGAAGTATTAATTACATTCGTATGCTTTCCCATCCATCCTAAACCAGATTTAACCGCCCAGACCTTATCCATTGTCGGACCATAATCAACATAAAAAATATTTTTTGCCTCTGGTTGTAGTTCCTCCAGAATTTTCTTTATCAATTTAAATTTCTTTTCAATAACTTTATGATAATCTTTTCCCCAAGCATATCGAGAAATTTTACCAGCATTATCTGGAATTTTTTTAGCAGAATTTGTTTGATAATAGTTTAATCCAACTGAAATGACAGATTTAACTTCAGGTAAAATTTTTTGTGGATTGATTCTTTTTTCGAAAGTCTTTGAAATCCAATGCATATCTGCTTCAAAACCAGAGTCAATCCATTTCTTTAATTTTTCTTTTTCTTCTTTCAGTTCTTCTGCTCTGGCAAAACCAACAAGGTCAAAACCAACATCTAAAATTTTTTTCCGGACAAAATTTGTCAGTTCAGATTTATTCATTTCACCATTTGAAGAAAGATTTTGGAATTTTCACATACAAGTAATCATCTTCTACTTTTGTTTCATAAGTCTTGATGTTGCTATTGTTACTTAAAGTCTTACCTGTTCTTAAGTCAAAAATCCAGCTATGAACAGGACAAGAAATTGAATAATTATTTAAATGTCCATTAAACATTTGTGAAGTGTGATTGTGTGGACAAATATTGCTTATCACAAAAACTTCGTTTTCGATTTTAAAGATAGCCAAATCATGTTCTCGAATTTCCACACGAACCCCCTTTTTCTCAGGTAAGTTAGATATTTTACAAATTTTGATAAAGCTGTCTTTTTCGTTCATTTTAATCTTGAATAATATCTTTTTCTTTAACTTCAAAGCCTTTCTTACCTTCACCAAGAATTATGCTTGATGTGAAAGGATCATGTTCGAAAAATAAAATCCAATTTTCTTCAAATGCCTGGTGTAAAAATTTTTTCTTCTCTTCAATTGTAGTTAATGGATGTAAATCGTAACTCATAACATAAGGATATGGTAAATGAGCTGATGTTGGGATCAAATCACCGCAATAAAAGACTGTGTTTTTTCCATCTGAAATTTTAAGATGTTGTTGATATGGTGTGTGTCCATTTGAGATTAAAATCTCGATTTCATCATCCAGCTTGAAATTACCTTCCGTGAATTCGATTTGATTAAAATCTTTAATTGGCAAAAAATCTTCTTTGATAAAGCTTAGTCTATCTTTATCAGTTGGATTTAACGCCCAGTTAAATTGAGATTTCTGAATATAGTACTTCGCTTTCTTGAAGGTTGGAACAATTGAGCCATTTTCAAATTCCGTTGAACCGCCCGTATGGTCGAAATGAAGATGAGTAATTATCACATCGGTAATATCATCCGGACGAAAACCTTTTTTCTTTAATGCTTCATCAATTTGGATATTTTCAATAGCGTAGATGTTTTTAAATTTTTCATCAAATTTATTTCCAAGACCAGTATCGACTAAAATTTTTCTTTTGTCAGATATTAAAAGCAATGACCTCGTCGCAAGATTAATTCGATTTAAATCATCTGCATGATTTAATTTATTCCATAAAACTTTAGGGACAATTCCAAACATTGCACCACCATCTAATCTAAACATTCCCGATTTTATTGATAATATCTCGTATTTTCCAATTCTCATTTACACTCCTTTTTATTTAAAATAAAAAAGTCGATGCAAAATGCATCGACTTAAATCAATAGCTAAATAATTTTTTTATCTTCCAAGAGAATCGAGATAATCTTTCTTCTTGAGTAGTGTCTCTTTATCTTCAACATGATTTGGATCTGGAACACAGCAATCGACTGGACAAACGGCGGCACATTGCGGTTCATCATGGAAACCAACGCATTCAGTACATTTATCTGGTACAATATAGAAATACTCATCTGAATAAAAACCTGTTGCGCCAGATGGAGCGGGGTCGTTTGGCCCATATGTTTTTCCCGCAAGTTGCCAGGGCGTCCCACCCGGATAAATTGCAGTATTTGGGCACTCAGGTTCGCAAGCACCACAATTGATGCAATCAGTTGTTATCATTATGGCCATTTTAAGTTACCTCCAAGAGTTTTTTATTTTTACTTGAACAATAATAGTAAAATGCATTGATTAACTTTCAAACCAAAATAATGCAGGAAAAATTTTTCAGTGAAATTTTCAGTGAATAAATGAACTCAATTCCAAAAACTTTAATTGCAAACTATTAAAATTCTTAAGTTTATTCAATTTAAATTCAAATTAATCTTTACAAAAAAATAAATAATCTACCAGCTTCCACTCGCACCACCACCACCAAAAGAACCTCCACCTCCACTAAATCCACCGCCACCAAATCCACCACTGCTGGATCCTCCAAAACCACCAAAACCTCCCCAAGAACTTCTTCTTTTTGGATATGAATGCCAGCCACCATGGTAATAATTCCAACCTCCTTTTGATGAACCTCTTACTCCAGACAAAACTGAAAAGAATATGATTACAACAATGATTAAAATTAAAGCAGTTAAAAATCCATTAAGTTTTTTATTTTCATTTTCAGCTTGGTATGTGCCAGCAATCGCATCCTGTAGAGTTTCGATTCCTTTCAACAAGCCTTCATAGTAATTGCCTGCTTTGAAGTAAGGTGCAATTATATTTCGGATAATTGAACTTGCAACAGCATCAGGAACTACTCCTTCTAAACCATATCCAACTTCTATTCGAATTTTTCGCTCTTCTTTTACGATTAAAATTAAAATCCCATTGTCTTTACCTTTTTGCCCAATTTTATTTTTCTCAGCCACCTGTTGAGAGAAATCGAATAAGTCTTCACCTTCAAGAGAGGGTATCATTAAAATCACAATTTGGTTGGAGGTTGTATCTTCGTAGGTTTTTAATCTATATTCTAGACCATTTAATTGTGCAGATGTTAATGTATTTGTCTTATCGGTTACATATCTATCTAAAATAGGAACTTGAATATAGGCATAAGTAAAGTTAAACAGAATAAAAAGAATTACAATTAATCTTTTCATTAGAAGCGTTTTAAATTTTTAATCAGATATTAAAATTTTACTTTAGGCGCAGTCTCAGCCTCAACAACAGCTTTGAAATATTGTTTCTCTCTAAAGCCAAACATACCAGCAATTATATTTGTTGGAAATCTTTTTATTGCTGTATTGTATGATTGAACAGATTCATTGAATCTTTTTCGTTCAACTGAAATTCTATTCTCTGTTCCTTCAAGTTGTGCCTGCAATTGAAGAAAATTTTCGTTTGCTTTCAATTGCGGATAATTTTCAACTGTAACTAACAATCGCGAAAGAGCTGATGACAAGTTATCCTGTGCTGATTGAAATCTTTCAAATGCTTTTGGGTCTTCTAACATTTGTGGTGTAATTTGAATCTGTCCAACTTTTGCCCTTGCCTCAGTTACTGCTAAATAAGTTTCCTTCTCAAAGTTAGCAACACCTTTAACTGTCTCAACTAAATTTGGAATCAAATCATATCTTCTCTGGTATTGATTTTCAACTTGCGACCATGCTTTGTTTACTTCTTCATTGAGAGAAACAAGTTGATTGTATTTTGAAACTCCATAAGAAAAAATGATAAACACTAAAAATAGAATTGCTGCCCCAATCGAACAGCCAATTAATAAACCCTTATTTCTCATACTCTCTCCTTTTTTGTTTTATGTTCTGTCTAATTTAAGATATTTGAGATTAAAATAATATTGTTGAAAAAATTTTTTAAGAGATTTGAGCAATAGACTATTAAGAAATTGTTAAAGAATTATCGAGGATTCCAAAATGCTTTGAATGTTCTATCAGAACAATAAAAAGAAAGAAAAACTTCCAACTGGATTACTAAAGTTGCATTTATTTATTAATTACTTTGATAGAAATATATCAGAGACAATGGATTTGATAATTTAACCGTGGTTCGCAAGTGAGTGTAAATGTAAACTACCGCAAACTACAAGTTTTTTAATTCCAGCGTCAGTTTATATCGTTTCCTCAACTTCCTCAAATTGGTTATCAATTTCTTTTTGCAGTTCAATTGTCTTTGAAAGCGCGGTTACTATTTTGCAATAGGTTTGTATTTCATCTAGGGTGAAAGTTCTATCGATTCTATCTTTTAACCATTTTTCACAAACCTGATAACCACCTATTTGATATTGCCAGACTTCCTCTTTCACTCCATCAAAGTATTGTTCTTTGTTTATCCAAACTTTCCCGTTTTCATATTTTAATTTTTCTATCTTATTACTTCCATCTTTAGGGAATTTAGAATCTGTTTTTTCAAGATCTTTGCTTTTTAATAAATGTAGGTCTACAAGTTGATTACCTAATTTGCTAAGCTTAATAAAAAGTCTGTAGTTTTTGGTAATGGGAATTCGTGGAAAATCTATCTTTAAAAATTCTGCATATCTTGAACGGTAAGTATTGGAATATAGAATAGCGTATATGTAATAGAATATTTCTTCTGGCGTAACTTTTCTTCCAAAATTCTGTTTAAGTTTTTCAAATAAATCAGGGTTAATATTTGGTTGTTTGCTCAAATAATTTACTTGAGGCTCAAATAACATCATTTGTGAATAATACTTTGATCTCTTTTTTTCCGTTTCGTGATATAAATAAAGAGGGAATAAATAGGCAATTCCTTTATTACTCAGAGTAGCTCGACTTTCTATAATTTTATTAGTTACAATTGCATGATTAAATATACCTTCAGCAACTTGCCTCACTGAAATAAGTCCTAAATTATCCCTTAACATGTACCTCATTACATCTTTACGAGGCCTTTCTATCATTTCATCGTGATAAAATATCCATCGAACATCAAAAGGTCTGTATAGAATTTGAGCAAATGCATT
>Ga0209809_1001994_pt1 | contig 15271 bp, 14 predicted proteins | sample YNPMSTMetaG_FD_186172 | JGI IMG/M metagenome (GOLD analysis project Ga0209809, IMG submission 186172) | Anoxygenic and chlorotrophic microbial mat microbial communities from Yellowstone National Park, USA - YNP MS-T MetaG (SPAdes) (version 2) ... | reverse complement strand
TCTGCGCATCGCCCGTCTCATACGTCAGTTGATAGCCCAGTTTTGGATATTCGGTCTTGAAGAACGCCAGAACCGTGTCCATACTGGCACTGACTTTACCCATCGTTAGATTGCCCATTGCCATATCGACCTGCGTACCAGGCGGCAGCGGCAGATCGACACCTGCCGTCTGTGAACTGCACACCGACGGGATCGTAATGGTGGTTTTGTTGATATCTTCGAGCGTCCAGTTATAGGCAATGGTTCCCTCGGAGAACGTTGCAACATCGGCGGGTATATTTGCCGGGTTCATCGAGCCGGGCGCCACTTTGATCGTCAGGTCATACTTGACCAGATACCCGCCTTCGCGGGCAACCCACAGATCGGCTTTTTCGACAACGGCGCCAAACTGACTCGCCGAGGCCTCGTCGAGCGTATAGCGATCGGTGAGAACACCGTTGATCGTCTCGCCGCGATTGACCAGTTTTGCATCACCAGTCCGAAGCGGTGCGGTCATCGCGTCGGTAATGCCACGCAGCATATCCCCCATCCCGGCCATCATGGCGGGCTGGCATGCCCCACTGGCTTGTTCGTAGATGTACAGTGTATCACCAACGCTGTAGATCTCAGAACGTGTACCCTGCGCGCCCGGTTTGTTTTCGACGACCAGTGTGTAACTGGTGTTGCTCGGTCGATGCAGCGCCTGGGTATACGTCGTCTGCTCTTCAACATTCTTGCCGTCTGTGGTTTTGCCCGTGAGCTTCCACGCGATTATGACGCGGTAACTCTCGAGTTGCGACAGGTTCGCCTGGCTTCCGGGCACCGATACGTTCTCCCCGCCGCCTGACGCCGGAGGCGCAGGCGCTGGTTGCGTTCCTCCGCCTGACGGCGTTTGCGGCATGGGCATCGGTTGCGCTCCCCCGCCGCCTGACGCTGGAGGCGCAGGCGCTGGCTGCGTTCCCCCGCCTGACGGCGCGGCGGTCGGTTGCGCGGCGGCAGGCGTTGGCTGTGGCGCCCGTGTCGGAGCAGCACCGGATGAACCGCCCGACGGCGCTGTTGGTTGTGCTGTCGGTTGCGCGCCGCCCTGTCCGATGAACGGCAGGTTGCCACAGCCGTTGAGCAGAAGGGCGCCGATGATCAGGACGGTTGACGGTAAAAGTCGTGCGCTCAATGGAACCTCCCTGGCATATGATACGTTTCTTCATCAACAGATGTGGCGCCTTTCACAGACACCATGCAAAAGAACGATGGTCGAAAGAAGAATCGAGCATCGGATCGTCCGTAATGAGCATCAACAATGGGGAAGGAAGTCTGGCGTGGCACACGGATGTTCTTCGTTTTTCCACCCGTACCGATCCGTGGACTGCTGGAGCAGAAAGCAGCGGAACGCGAAAGGGAGGGACGCCGGCGAATTCACGCCGTTTTTAGCATCAGCCTATGTTCTGGTTCGGTGAAGGAGGAAGAGAGAAACACGCACAATCCATAGCAGTTCGCACAGGGTTTGAACCTGGTGGACGAGGTTGAACACCCCCGGAGTCGCGTACCCGACGCGGCGACCGAAATGAATTTCGGTCTACACTCCGTCGCCAGCGGGCGACTCACGCGACACGGCGGATAGGGACAATGGTCATTGTATCTGAGAACTGCTATAGCACCGAGTCAATCTTTACGAGCAACGCTCTAGCGGCGTCGTTGCAGCAGGCGCCAGGGGAAGAGCCAGGACCACACGCGCCACCCGGTGCCTCCGCCATTTGCCAGCGCTGGCGCAGAGACAACGATCCCGCGCTCACGACGGCACGACGGGCAGTAATCGAGGTTCCACGCCACCTGCGCAGTAAACAACCCGCCACACGCAGCGCATGGTCGGCGATGAAACGCTTCCGGCAGGTGATAGGTTTGATGCACGTCACACCATACCGCTCGTCGCTGGCACGCCCGGCATAGGTGTACGGCATCGTTTACACCATTACCGCGCACCTGACGCCAGTCGCGATCACCGATTGCGCCTACTTTGCTGCAACAGTCGCAGACAACGACAGGACCGTATGGCGCATGTTCCCGGTAACTCATCTGCTGCCCTCCTCGTTGAGTTGCACTTCGTTGTGCAGTCATTCGACTACTTTGTGCAAAAGCAACAATCAGAACGATTACTGACTGTGTAGAATATACTAATTGGGGCAGAGACATCTGTCAAGAGGAGCGAGATACCCAATTATGGTGAAGGTTTCAGGAATGAGTCAGCAGAACATACAGAGCGGTCAATCAGTATTCCTGTGCGCGTTTGCTCCTCATCCCTACAACTCTCACATGTAGAGTTTTTGGGAGAGATGAGCGATGTTCTGCATTCCCGTGCGCCGTTGCCCCTCATCCTCCCTGCGCCCCCTTCTCCCACAGGGGGAGAAGGGGGAGTTTGGGCGTCCTGATGGCTGAAACAGGCGATGGCACGCAGGGGCTTGCCAAAAATCTACCCCTGTGAGCATCCCCTCAAACTCCCTTCTCCTGCAAGGGGAGAAGGGGGTGTCTGTGCGGACTGATAACCAAAACGAGAGAAGGAACGCAGGGACTTCCCAGAAAACCTACCCCCGTAAGCCCCCCGCTCCCTTCTCTCACGCGCAGGAGAGAGGGGAATTAGGCTTCCTGAAGCCTCACCTGGAGAGTGCGGAACCGAGAGACGCCAGAAACCGTGAGCCAGAACCTTCTGGGTAGACAATAGCGCTGCCGTCGCCTACCCCTTCACTGCTCGACGATTGCCATGGTCAATGAGAGCTGCGAGACCCGAATACGGGATTTCCTGTCAACGACTGGCGCTCCGGGCGAGGTGCGTCTACCGAATCACATTGGGAGCCAAGTCAAGCGTCAGCGGTTCAGTGCGCCCACAGTGCACGATGAAGATGGCGCATCTGCCACGTTTGGCATCGTAACTCGCAGCTACATCGATTAGCGGTTGTCCATCGAACATGCGCGTAGCGTATGTCGGCACCTGCACTAGCAGATCGAGCGAGTCGCCAGAAGCGTAACGACTGAACAGCGCAAGTTATAGTACGCGACGGATGGCATAGCGAGCGCCCTGCGGCGATCCCCTGCCTGTTTAGGGGATCGCCGCAATGCCGTTGACGCTTCACAATGACCGTCAAAATGGGACAATCAGCCGAAAGAACGACGCAGGCATCCTGCAGTTACGGACATTCATACGCCAGAATCTGCTCGGCGACCTCCATCATATCGGCACCAGTGATGTCAGGACGTGGGAAGAGCGGGTCGAGCGCTACGCCAGGACGCGCAACGAATGCCGCGGCACAACCGGCAGAGAGTGCACCGGCAATATCCCATGCATGGGCTGCAACCATGCGGATGCGTCCCACGGGAACACCAAGGCGAACAGCAGCATATTCGTAAGGTTCCGGCGCCGGTTTCAGACGTCGCACAATATCGGCGGAAAAAATGTTCTCGAAAAAGTGATTGATGCCAGCATTGGTCAACTGCGCGATCGCTACTTCCTCGGTCGAATTAGTCAGAGCAGCCAGCCGCAGCCCGGCGGAGCGCAGACGCTCAAGCGACGCCAGAACATCCGGGTGGGGCGGCAGGGTGCGCATACCAGCAAGGATGGCAGTGCGATCATCCGGCGCAAGAGATACGCCGTAGCGTACCGCTGTCATCTCAAGCGCCGTCGCCCAGATCCGTGAGACGTTCTCATACCTGCCGGTGATTGTGGTCACAAACGCGGATTGAAGCACCTGACCAAACCAGGACTGACGCGCGCTTGCTACACCGAATATGCGTGTAAACAGTGGATCAAGCGCGCGCATATCAAGCAACGTCTCATTCACATCGAAAACGATCACCCGCGGCATCATCTCCTCCTGACATTACAATGCGCGACTTGACAATCGGATTCGGACGACGGACAAGCAAGACGTGGCGGAAATGTACGGTAACGACGCGGATCAGACGGACGACAACTCTTCTTCGGTGAGCGCTTCTAGCCAGGCGACAAATCGCTGAATATCGGTTTCGACCTGTCGCCATACGAGAGTGTAGCGAGTCACCGACCGTTCCAACCGCTCCTCATTGAGCTTGAAGCCGTAAAGATATCGTACAACGTGGCGAAATGCCAGGTATTCGCGCAACCCCTCTATACTTAACTTATTGACGACAGAACTGCAGGACGATCCCCCCGATCCATTCCCATGCGTTCCAGCAGGCGATGATGCCAGTCGAAACCTTCTGGCGGCGCGCCGTTAAGTTCAGTTGCTATCGTTTGAAAAATGCGCTCGCGCCCAGTGTAGAAATTGTGCAGTTTGAGCGCAAGGTTCTCGTCGAACAGCCTGGAATGACCCGGATCGCGCACGATCTCTCCCCGTACGAAAGCAATATCGTCCGCCAGACGCTGCAGACGCTTCAATTCAATCTGGATATCGGCAGCAATGCCATGTAAACGTTCTGGGGAGAATGATTGCATCGTTTATATCCATGTTCCAGAATGCGATCCCGAACATGAGGAACCAGCACTTCGAGCGGCTTAAGATCGACAGGAAAATCGGAGAGTTTTCCAGCTTCTGCCAGTGCAGGAAAGTAATCGGCGGGAGCGAGATCGGCAACAGCCAGATCGATGTCCGATTTGGCGGAGAAACGATCGGTCATTAGTGATCCGAAGAGAATAATCCGGGTAACTCCAAACTTCTGCCGCAGCATCGCAGCAATATGTCTGGCATCCTGCCGCGCCTGCTGCGCCAGACGCCGGTTGCACGTGCACGCAGCAGCCTGACGCTTTCGCCAGCGTTCGACATACACTTCGAGCGGGCGATCCATGCCCAGAATGTCGGTCGTCGCGCTCATCGACAGATGCCTCTGAACATTGAGGTATGCGGCAGCGTAAGATAATGTAGCCAGTTTAGGGTGTGTGCTACCATATTACACCAGTTTCAACGAAATCTCAACAGCACCCCCGAACAGTAACTGTTCAAAATTGATACGGAAGCGAGGCATCCTGCCCTCCACCGACCTGCAGAGGCGTGACACCCTCGCTCTGTGGCAGATATATCAGGTTCTGTCACCCTGCCTGAACTGCATCGACCCAGAATTCGTCCATTTTAGCGCGTAGCAGCGCGTGTTCCGGGCGTTCGAGGTGCGGATCATCGGCGAGAATTTTCTGCGCTTCGCGGTACGCAGTGTGCAGCAGGCGCGTATCCGCCAGTTGCGCCACTTTGAGATCAGGCGTGCCACTCTGTCGGGTGCCGAAGAACTCTCCCGGCCCGCGCAGTTGTAGATCGATCTCTGCCAGGCGAAAGCCGTCGCTGATCTGCTCCATTGCTTCCATGCGCTGGCGCGTGACATCGTTCTGATCTTTGTCGCAGACGAGAATACAATAACTCTGATGAATGCCCCGTCCCACGCGCCCACGGAACTGGTGCAACTGTGCCAGACCAAACCGTTCCGCTCCCTCGATCAGGATCGTGGTGGCGTTTGGAACATCGATACCAACCTCGATCACGGCAGTGGCGACCAGGATATCATATTCGTGGTTGCGGAAGGCAATCATCACTGCATCCTTCTCGCGGGGCGTCATTTTGCCGTGGATCAGAGCAACACGCAGGTCAGGAAAGACATCACGTGACAGCGTTGCATGCATTTCCTCAGCGGATGGAAGATCGACCTTCTCGCTTTCGTCGACTAGCGGGCAGATGACGAATGCCTGACGCCCTTTTGCGACTTCGCGCCGGATGTGGCGATAGGCCTTCTCGCGCTCGACAGTGGTGATCCAGCGGGTTTTGATTTCCTGGCGTCCTGGCGGCAGTTCGTCAAGTACTGATACATCGAGGTCGCCGTAGATGGTCAACGTTAGCGTGCGCGGGATCGGCGTCGCCGTCATCACCAGCATATGCGGATTGTACCCCTTGTTCCTCAGGCGTTGACGCTGTTCGACGCCGAAGCGATGCTGCTCATCGATGACTGCCAGACCCAATGCAGCATACTGTACCCCTTCGGAGATCAGGGCATGCGTTCCGACGATCAGGTCAATGTCACCACGTGCAATGCCTTCCAGCACGCGGCGTCGCTCTTTCGCGCTGAGGCTGCCGGTGAGCAACGCCACCCGCACACCACGTCCGTCCAGATCGTCATCGCCGCTCATGCCCAGGATGCGCCTGATCTCTTCCAGACGTTCTCGCTGTTCGGGATCGAGATCATCCGACAGGGCGTGCCGCTCATCACGAGGCACAGGGACTTTGCCGAGCAGCGCCCGCAAGCTGCGGTAGTGCTGCTCGGCCAGGATTTCGGTCGGCGCCATGATCGCTACCTGGAAACCCGCAGTGATGACCTGAAGCGCGGCTGCAGCTGCGACGACCGTTTTGCCGCTACCCACGTCTCCCTGCAGCAGGCGTGCCATCGGTACAGGGCGCTCCATATCAGCGAAAATCTCTTCCACCGCTCGTACCTGTGCACTGGTCAATTCAAATGGCAACTGCCTGAGAAACGCTTCGTGTACATCGTCGCGGCGCTTAATGGCGTACCCTTGCTGCGCCTGCCAGACCACTCTGCGCTGAAGGATGCCGAGCTGAATGAAGAGGAATTCATCGAATCCCAGGCGACGGCGCGCCCGTTCGAGCATCTCGTGACTTTCGGGGAAATGGATTTGAGCGATCGCCTGAGACAACGGCATCAAGCCGGTGCGCTCGAGTACTGCTGGGGGAAGATGGTCTTCCAGCATTGGGGCGCACCTATCGACCACGTGTTTGATCAGGGTGCGCGCGCTGCGCTCGACCAGCCCGCGGGTCAGCGGATGCACTGGTACCAGACGACCAACGTGGATCAGGTCATCGTCGGTGAACGGTTGCCATTCGGGTGACGCCATCTGGCGCAACCCATCGTAGACGCCGATCTTGCCGCTTAATACCACCTTTGCGCCCACAGTGAAACGCTGCGCCAGCCAGGGTTGACGGAAGAAGACGACTTTCAGCTTGCCAGTTTCGTCGCCTACCAGTACATCAAGCCGCGTACCGCCGCTCTTCATTGGCACGGTGCGCGCGTCCAGCACCTCGGCAATGATCGTTTCGACTGCACCGGGTTGCAGTTCGGCGATGGTGCGGCGCGAAGTGAAATCATCGTAACGATGGGGAAAATGGTAGAGTAGATCGCGCACGGTGCGCACGCCAAGACGCCGGAACGACTGCACCATGACGCGGGTGATGCCCGGCACATCTTCGAGCGGCGAGTCAGGTGTAAGCGGGCGCGCTGACGCGCGCGCAGGACGGGGTGAACGGCGCGCTGGCGCGCGCGTCGGTGTCGTGACCTGGGGCACTGCTGAGAGATGTGATGCCGGTTGAGCACGAAACAACGAGCGAAGGCTTTCGAGTGCAATGCCGACGCGCGCGCGTCGAGTTGGCTGATCGAGCACCGCGTATCCGGCAAGCAGTTCAAGCGCCTGCTGCACCGGCTCGTAGCGTAGAGCATCCCCAGCTTCCATGCGCCATGTTGTCAGAAAATGCTCCAATCCGCCTGCAACGGTGCTATCGTCGCACCCGCGACGCTCTTCCTCTGCCAGCAATTTGCCAAGACGAATGATCTGCTCTTTCCCATCCATACGTTGTCAGGGTCATGCGTTCAACAACCCCGTAATCCCCGGAGCGCCGGGTCCCATATGGGTTCCCGGCACGGCACCGATCTGCACTGTGCGGATGCGGTCGTGTGCAAGCAACCCCGCAGCAGCGCATGCATCTGCCAGCAATTCGACCTCGGCGCGGTTGATTGTATGTACGATGCTCGATTTCTGGTATGCGCCCCGCGCCTGCATCAGTTCGAGCGACTGTGTTGGAACACGCTGCCAGGTGCGCATCCGTTCAACCGGCAACACCTGCGAGTCGCGCACTTCCAGAACGAGCTTCACATGGAGCAGCGCGCCGAGCGACACCAGCGTGCGACTGATCCGCCCGCCCCGGCTCCAGATAGCGCAATGTCTGAAGCGCCACATATGCCACCGTCTGCTCATGCAACGTTTTGACCAGGGTAACCGCATTCTTCCAGCGTTGCGCCTTGCGCCGGGTGACGCGCAGCAGCAAGCGTCAGATGGGCAATGGGCACGACAATCGAATGGCTATCGACGCAGACGATACACGCCTCGACCAGCCGCACCGCCTGTACGGCGGCGTTGTACGTGGTGCTCAAGCCAGCTGCAATGCTACCCGACAGAACTGCGCTGCCGTCGCACGTCAACTTGCGGAACACCTCCTCGAACATGCCAACTGATGGCGCTAAGTAAGGTGGTTGGAAGTTCGTCGTGTTAGGCGATCCAGCGATAGTACTCATCACGGCTGATATCGATATCGTCGCGCGGCGTCTCACCCTGACAATGCAGCAGAGCCAGGACGACAAATGTGGTTTGCAGCACGGGCATTGGCAGGTATGTCGGCTGTCGAATCGACGACGACACGAACTGACGACATATGTCAATCAATTCCCTCAAACACTGCCACACCCATCGCGCCCGGTCCAAGAAACGCACCAACGCTTGGACCAAACTGCATCGTCTGTACCCGATCACGTGGGAAGATCGGATCAACCTTTTCCAGCAACTTCTCGATATCTTCCGGCGTTGTAGCGTACAGCGCCGTTACTTCACGAACGCGCGGAAAGTCCTCAATAAAGGTGTACAACCCTTCGATAGCTTTTGCACGAGTGCGGGTGCGCTCGTAGGGCACGATTTCACCGTCGTCGAGCAGGAGAAGCGGCTTGATGCGTTGCATCGATCCGAGGACGGTTGTTGCCAGCGCCAGGCGCCCGCTATGTTCGAGATACTCGATGGTATCGACGAAGAACACAAGATGGCAATGTTGTATCAGGAGGTTGATCAGATGTGCTGTCTCTTCGGGGGTTGCACCATCGCGCGCCGCTCGTGCTGCATGGACCACAACCATGCCCAGTGCCATCGAGAGGAGTTTACTGTCGATAACTTCGACCCGGCTCGACGACGCTGGCAAACGGTTGCGCGCCTGCTGCGCCACGCGGTAGGCTGGCACAAGACGACTGGAAAGGTGGAGTGAAAAGATATGATCGTACTCCAGAGTCAAACGCCGGTAGAGTTGCTCAAAAACTGCCATTGGCGGCGGTTGCACTACAACCTGAGTCCGGTTCTCCTGCAAGGCTTGATAGAACTGCTCTGCAGTAATGTCGAGACCAGCCCGGTAACTTTGATTACCGATGACGATCTGCATCGGTACGATTTCGATGCCTAATTCGTGCGCCACACTTAATGGAATGTCGCAGGAACTATCTGTCACGATTTTGATGCTTGCCATACGTTTCTCATTATATGCGCAAGGATTGCAGGACTTACGGCGGCACCTATCCGAGCGCGACGAACGATCATGCTATCGCCAGGTTGCCTGACGGCGTGTACTTCCATATGCAGCTCAGGGAAGGCGGCGCGAACCGCTTCTACCAGCATTTCAGCCCAGGCAACATTGCCCCCAGCTATAGTACAGCGTTGCGATCTCAGCAGCGCCTGCCCTGTGCTAGCACAGCGCATGGCTCACATTATACGCATCTTGCGGCGCTTTTGCAGGCATGCGTCGGTCGCTGTCCTGTTGCACATCGAACGTGATCACCTGCATGCGATCCGCCGCCTTCATCATCTGGACGTTCTGATCAATCCCGGCTTGAAAGTTCAGCGCCAGCAGCGCGGCAATCCCCGGGGGCGGCAACATTGCCGGTACGACATCGATGCGTCGGTTGACCTGCTGAGCTGCACTTCGCGCGGTCTCCAGCGCCTGTGGGTCTTGGGCAGAACAATCATGCCGTGCTCCGCTACACGCGCAAAGAGCGCCGGCCATTCATCGACCATGGGCGTCGCTACGATTTCCTGTACCAGGCTGGCGCCCAGATCACGCAGGATTGCTGCAAAACCGGCACCTGACGCTGGTGCAATGATCCGACTGCTTCGGGCGCCGCTGTAACGTCTGCCTGTTCGACAAGAGCCAGTGCGCCTAAGCGCGACGCAATACGTCGCAAATCTATTATGTTGATGACTCCGACCTGGTCGAGTGTACCATACTCCAGCGTCTGGCTGAGCACATCACCTGGTCGCAGGATGGAGATGAACTTTCACCAGCGCCTGATCCCCTGCAACACTGGTGAGTCGCCGAGCATTGCGAACACACGCCGGATCGCGTCCGGCGATACCATCACCTGATGGATCACGAAACTGGTGCAGTAGCCGACTGTACCTGCATGATCCCTGGCAGGCGCTGGTGCTGCGACCGGCAGTGTGAACGACTCGCCTGTTTCGCTGCGCGCGTAGCGTAGCAGCGCTTCGAGCAGCACCGGCATGCCCTGACCACCGGCATCGACGCACCTCTACCTGGCGCAGGGTCGCCAGCAGTTGCAGCGTTCGCGCCCGCGCTGCACGCGCTTCACGCACCGCAGTATCGAGCACAGCGCCAAGCGACGCCTCATCATACGCAATTGCGCACCATACTGATTCACCAGCGCAGTGAACGACGGTCAGCATCATGCCTTCCGACAGGCACAGCACCACTTCATATGCGCACGCGCTTCCGTGCACCAGCGCTGCCGCCATTTCGCGCCCGCTCATCAGGTGATGCCCGGCGAGAGCAGCGGCGGCGCCGCGCAGCATCTGCGACAGAATGATACTCGAATTGCCGCAACCGCGCAGTGTTGCCCGATACCCGATCCGTTCCGCCACCACACCGCACAATGGATCCGGCGCAATGTCGCACAACGCCCCACCGAGCGTCAGTGCCATATTCGTCCTGGTATTACTATCGGGAACCGGAAGCGCATTCAGCACACTGAGCAACGCGGTGTGGCGCTCAAGATCGTGTGCGGCTGCGCGCGGCGCTTCCAGCGGGTGTTCACCATGCCATGCGCTGGTCATGATCGTCCTCCCACCCCCTGCACACGAATGTTGACAATCGGCTCAGGGAGATCAAGCGCAAAGGACAACGCAGCGCGCACTGCAGACTGTACAGCATGCGCCACATCAGCAATCGGCTTGCCTGCCTGCACGATCAGATGCACATCGATGGCAAGAGAGTTCTGGTGCAGGTGCACCTCTATGCCATGCCGCGCGTCGCCTGGCGGTAGGATGATCGGCGGGCCCTGCGGATCACTCAGCCCTGCCACACCATCGCACCGCAGAGCAGCAGCGGCGGCAATCGATGCAATAGCGCGCGAAGCAACGGTTGCGCGTCCGGCGGGAATAGTGATGGTTGTGGATCGATTGTGCATAGCACTGGCATTCCTGATGCAAAGGTTGCGTCTTCCTCTAGAATATGGTATAGTCTCCCACCAGTGTGTCAATAACGTCGAGACATTCCTGGCGCAGCCGGGGGAGATATTGCTTGTATGGCAAAGTGCATGATATGTAACAAGAGCGTCAGTTTTGGACGAAACATCCGGCACAAAGCGTCGGGTGGCTGGGCGCGGCGCGCGCCAAAGACCAATCGCACCTTCAAGCCGAATGTGCAGAAAACAACGATCATGGTCGATGGCAAGAACGTGCAGATCAAGGTTTGCACCAGGTGCCTGCGCACAATGTACCGGGCGCGCTGAATGTTGTTCAACTGATCGAATCAGGCTAGCGTCGCGCTGTGACGCTAGTCTTTTTTGTTGCCAGGCCGGGATGAAAACGCCCGACATTATAGCGGAGAGAGTCAGAACGTGCAATTCAGCACGTAGCGCCGCAAAGCGCAGGCGACTCCTGCCTCGCCGACCGGTGGCAGAACAGCGTGCGCCTGCGTGCGCACGGCAGGAACGGCATTACCCATTGCCAGACCCAACCCAGCCCAGGTGATCATTGAAAGATCGTTCTCCTGATCACCGATTGCCATCACTTCTTCACGCGCAACACCCAGCGACTGCGCCAGCGCTGCCAGCGCCTGCCCTTTGCTAACGTGCGACGCCGTGAGTTCACCAAAGATGGCATGCGAACGGACAACCGCCAGCGACTCGCCAAACCGGTCGCTCAGGCGCACCAGCTCACGTTCGACGATCTGTGGCTCTGCCACGAACAGGAGTTTGGTCGGCGCCATTCGCGCAACCAGACGCTCTAGATCGGGTGTGACGACAATCTCGTTCTCCTCCGGGTGAAATGCCAGATACGCTCCAAGTTCAGCTCGATGCGCAGCAATGTAGTGAATATCGTGAATGTAGGCGATCACGAAGATGTCGGCATCGAGCAACGTGCGCACCGCCGCAGCAGCGAGATCGGCAGGCATTGTTGCGTGGTACAGCGTCTCACCAGTGAGCGGATGGCGCACCAGCGCCCCCTGGTAGCAGATGATTGGTGCGCGGATGTCGAGTTCGCGCGCAAACGGCATTGCTGCGTTGAACGTACGCCCGGTCGCCAGGGTCACGTGAATGCCGCGCGCCTGAACTGCGGCAATCGTTTCACGCACATCCGGGTGAATGACCAGATCACGGTCAATCACAGTGCCATCGAGATCAAGGGCAATTAGTCGGAAAGGCATAGCAGTGTATCCAGGGACTGCCCACTGACCCGGCCAGGTCACAGTGTGCTGATCATAGCCATCACGGAGCGCCAGTGTCACCTGCGTGGTCTCATATCAAATCTTGAGCAATAGGACGTATTCCTGCCGGGGCGACCAAAGGTCGTTCTGGAATGCTCCTGGCGTGCTGGAACCGCGCGCATCCCTGCACTGCTCTATGCACGGGTGTCTCGCCCGCGTGCAGCGATGCAACCCTCCACGGGAGTGTGGGCAGCGTGCCCTCGACCGACCCATAAGTGCTGATAGGAGCAGGTTTTTCGGGAAGTCACTGTGTTCCTTCTCTCATTTTGGGTATTAGGACGCCCAAACTCCCCTTTCTCCCCTTGTGGGAAAAGGGAGACGGGGGGATGAGAAGCAAAAGCGCATGGAAAACCACATCATCTTTCCCAGAACTCCACCCTTGAGAGCCGGTAAGAACAGAACGCCTCCGCCTCGTAGCAACCGGCACGGACGGTGAACGAACACAGGTGAACTGTGCATTGTATTCTACCAGATTTGATACGATAGGCTCTGAAGCCCAAAATGGAAGATGGAAGGTAGGGATCCGCCAGAAAACCTACTCCTGCAAGACGACCACCACCCGATCACGTCCGGCAAGATCCTGCCGGACGCGAATGACGGCGCCGGGAAATGCCTGCTGCGCCAGATCGACAACCGCATGCGCCTGGGTTGCGCCAATCTCCAGCATCAGCGCGCCACCGGGTCGCAGCGCCGTCGGCGCCGCCACAAACAAACGACGATAGACGGCAAGACCATCGCTCCCGCCGTCGAGCGCCAGGTGCGGTTCGTGCATGCGCACCCCAGGATCAACCTCATCGAGAATGGTATACGGAGGATTACTGACCAGCAGATCAACCGGTTGCGGCAGCGGCGCCAGCAAGTCGCCGTGCAGAAGCGTCACGCTGGCGTCAACGTGATGACGTATGACATTCTGGCGGGCAACCGCCAGCGCATCGCGGGAGAGATCGATGGCATAAATATGCGCCTGGGGAAGGTGGACTGCCAGCGCGACAGCGATACATCCACTCCCTGTACCGATATCGGCGATCACAAGCGGACCGGGGCGTTGTTTCGCCCATTCCAGCGCTGCATCTACCAGCGTTTCGGTTTCGGGGCGCGGCACGATCACACGCCGATCCACAACAAACTCAAGACCGTAGAACTCTTTCCGCCCAACCAGGTAGGCAACTGGCTCACGCGCGACGCGGCGCAGTATCAGCGTGCGAAACTGATGAAGCATTTCGTTGGTAATGGTTTCCTGAGGCCTGGACAGTACCCGCGCACGCGACCACCCTAGCGTATGCGCCAGCAGCACCTCAGCGTCCAGGCGCGGCGTATCACTCGTGTCACGCAGCGTTTCGACCGCCCAGGCAATAGCGTCACCAAGCGTGACGCGAAGGGCAGAACCCGTCACCACTACTCCTCACAAGTCAACGCCTGCTCGAGCGCAGCAACCATGCGCCCGATCTGCACAAAAGTTGCAGGATAGATCACCCGTTCTCGTTCGGGCAAACCAGGCGCCCAGTGGTAGCGGGCAATTGTAGCAGAGGGGCGATCATTGCAGCAGATCACGACTTCCCAGTAGGTCACATCGTCACCTTCACGCAGCGGTGGCGACGAGCGCAATTGCGCAATACCTTCATCACCATCGAGTTCCCAAACCGCCAGCGGCTCCTCGAGAAACCCCAACGATCGGATCGCCACAGCCGCATGGTCGCTAAGCCAGGCACGTGCATCATTGATGACCGGCGCGGTGTGGCAGGTCATCGCAAGTTCGCACAACGCAACACTGAAGCGATCCAGATCGACAAGATCGATGCGCACATCGACCGACTCAGTGGACACCCCTATGACTTTGAGACCATCATCGGTCCAGGAAAGCGCACCCACTACGTGCGGACCCTCGCTCGCCAGGCGCTTCAAGACATCAACCGTCTGTTTACCGGACATCATGGTTCCTCTCCAGTCATCAATCCATCTTCCGTTCCGAGAAATCGCGTCCGTCGAACGTAATCAACCGCCGCTTTTCATCCACCACCGTCTCAAGATGCACCGGGCGCGTCCAGATACGTTGGATATTGCGCATCGTATCACGAGCATAATCCATCCTCAACTCGACCCCTTCGTAGCGATGGCGCAGATAGAGCTCGCCGCGATTATTGTAATTGCCATCCTCAACATAGATGAACGGTTGACCGAAATTCGTCAGGCGGAACAGGAGTTTCTCCTTGATCTCCTTAAACTCGCGCGACGCGATCTCATACATATCTGTATCACGATTGTAACGGAATGTAAAGAGCTTCTGCTGCATCACGAACTCAGGAGTCAGGAACTCATCAATGAACGTCACATCGTTGTAGAGGCGACGTATCTCAAACAGTTTCTGCCGCCCCAAACCGAGTTGCTTATCCCAGTTCAGTTTCTCAGCCAGGTCTTCACACTCCTCATACTCCTTCCCGAAGCGCCCGGTATTCCAGCGATGCTCGATATCACGCAGCAATTCAAGACCGAGCTTATATGGATTGAGACGACCGGGGTGCACCGCCACCACACCTGAATGACGGTCAGCAAAATCGATCAGTTCGCTATCGCGTAGCGCCCGACGTGTCATGATCTCCGAATGCCAGTAACTGGCCCAACCTTCGTTAAGTATCTTCGTCATCCCCTGGGGGGCGAAGTAATATGCTTCATCGCGCACAATTTCGAGGATGGAATGCTGCCAGCGTTCCAGCGGCGCATAATTCATAAGGAAGAGGAGCACATCCTTCTGC
>Ga0209809_1001993_pt1 | contig 15276 bp, 10 predicted proteins | sample YNPMSTMetaG_FD_186172 | JGI IMG/M metagenome (GOLD analysis project Ga0209809, IMG submission 186172) | Anoxygenic and chlorotrophic microbial mat microbial communities from Yellowstone National Park, USA - YNP MS-T MetaG (SPAdes) (version 2) ... | reverse complement strand
GCAGCGCTGTGGTAAGATGCCGTAGAAGTTTGTGCGTCTGAGGCTGACCTGTGGATCCGGTCGAACCGTCGCCCAACAAATCGCCAGTGCGTATGCCGATCCTTCGTATCTCGCGTGATACCGCGATTCTGCTGGCATCGCTCATCTTTCTTGCCTGCGCTATCCTGCTGGCTGTGCTATTCCCGCCTTCTGGCAGCGAACTGGCGCGCGCCCTGACCCCGGTTGCGACAGTAGCCCAGGCGACTGCCATCGTCGTCGAACCGGCGCAACTGGTGTCTCCAGTCCCAACGCTTCTGCCAACCGATGTCGTCCTGCCGTCAACAGATCAGCAACCGTATCCGCCTCCCGCAGCAACGCTGCCGGTCACGGCATTCTCGCCCACGCCAGAACCGACGCCTGCGATAGCATTCTCTCCCACGCCGGAATTGCCGATACCGACGGTCGCATCTGAGGGGGCAGGCATAGCCCCAACCGCACCGCTCGCACAGGCGCCAACGCTCGAACCAACGCTTCCACCGCCAATCGTCGTCCAACCAACGCCAGAACCGCCTGCGCCAACGCAACCGGTCGAGACTCAACCCCTGCCGCCGACTCAACCGCCGCCGCCGACTCAACCGCCTGCGCCGCGCCCTACCCGTCCTCCGCCTACCGCGACCCCGGTTCCGATCGACATCATCCGAACCACGACCTACTGGACGCTTGCCCAGAGCCCGATCACGCTACGACGCGATACACTGGTGGCATCCGGCGCCGGTCTGATCATCGAACCGGGCGTTGAGGTGCGCATCCCCCCCGGCATTGCGCTGTACGTCGATGGTCGGCTGTATGCCCTGGGTCAGGCGGATCGCCCGGTGCGCTTCACCGGCGCAAGTTTGCCGCGCTGGGAGGGCATCTTTGGGCGACCCGGCAGCGACATTGTGCTGGAACACGTGGAAGTGCGCGGCGGCGGCGCAGGGGGAACGGTTCTCGCATCAGACCGTGGCGGGTTGACGATCCGTTCGAGCCGCATCGTCGATAATGGCGGTCATGTGCGGGTGTCAGGCAGAGGCTTCGAACTGCGTGACAGCGAGATAACCGGCAATGATCTGCCCTACGGCGCTGCCGTCGAAATCGTGTATGAGAACGGCGGTACGGCGACGCTCATCGGCAATCGCATTGGCGGCAACCGTATGGCTTTCGGATCGCCCAACGTCCGGATCACCAACCTCAGCCCCAATGATACGGTCATCCTTGATGTCCAGCGCAATCTGCTGGTCGGGCAGGATGGTCCCAATCTCACCCTGGAAACAAACGGTCTGTTGCAGGGATCGATTGTATGCAACGGACTCATCGGCGGTTCGAATGGATTGAGCCTGCTCAGCACGCTGCCACAGTCGCCAGGACTGCCACAGTTAACGATTCGCGACAATGCCATCGAGAAGCACACGCCGCCGATCATCCCGATCTATCTGCAACGCGGCATCGGGCGCGGCGCTACCAGTGATGTGGCAATCGATATGCGCGGTAACTGGTGGGGCGCTGCGGAAGGTCCCTACGAACCGGACAGGCACGCCGACGGGCGTGGCGATGCTCCTGGTGATCTGGTGCAGTTCGACCCCTGGTTGACCGAACGCCCGCCCTGCGCTCCTGCACAGTAACCGGCGACGGCCATGCCCATTCCAGCCATCGATGCCATTATTGCCAGCGCCATCGACCGGCGCATCTTTCCCGGTGCGGTTGTCCTGGTCGCGCGTGATGCGGAAATTCTCCACGTTGCTGCGTATGGAACGATGACCTACGATCCACCCGGCAACAATCCCGTCACGCCAGCAACCATCTACGATATTGCGTCATTGACCAAAATGTTCACTGCAACTGTGGCGCTGCGTCTGTACGACAAAGGGAAGATCGATCTGGCGGCGCCGGTTCAAGCGTATCTGCCGCACGTTCGTGCACGTAACGTTACCGTCTGGCATCTGCTGACCCATACATCGGGACTCGACCTGCGCCTTTCAACGCTTCGTCATGCAGGGCGCGAGGGATTGCTGGCGGCGGTCTACGACGCGCTGCCCGCCTGTCCGCCTGGCAGCAGCGTCGCCTATACCAACATCAATTCATTGTTGCTGGGCGAAATCGTTGCCGCCGTGTACGGTCAACCGCTCGACAGAGCCATCGACGAACTGGTCTGCCGACCCCTGGGACTGCAACGCACCGGCTTCCGCCCCGATCCTGCGCTGATCGCGCATATTGCACCAACTGAGTTTGATGGGGAATGGCGTGGCTGCCTGGTGCACGGCGTCGTTCACGATGAAAGCGCGTATGTACTCGGAGGCGTCGCCGGGCATGCCGGTCTCTTCAGCACCGCCGGTGATCTCTGGACATTTTGCCGCGCCTGGTTGCCTGCCGGGAGCGATCATTACCCGACGCCGCTCCTGAACCCGACGACCCTGACCCTGGCAATAACCAATCAGACGCCAGGACTGGCGCAGGCGTGTGGTCTCGGATGGATGATTGATCGTCCAAACTTCATGGGACTGGCGCCCCACGGCAGTTACGGTCACACCGGTTTCACCGGACCGGCGCTGGTTATTGTTCCACACGACCGCCTGATCATCATCGTGCTGAGCAACCGGGTCCATCCGCAGCGCAGCGCGCCACGTCACCACGCCGTTACTGCCGCAATCGTCACCGCAGCGCTCGACAGCATACCGGCGCGGGACTCCCTGCCCAGTCCTATGACGTAGAGCCGGATGATAGCATACGTACACCGGTCGGAACAGGCGCATATGGCAGAGCGGTGAGCCTTATCAGGGCGTCATTGTGGGAAGATTGGCTATTAAGCAGGGTTTACAAAGCAACACAGTATGATATGATTGGAACGATCATCGTCGTTTCCACACGTGAGTGGAAAGAGCGGATGCTATGGCAGTTACGCGCATTCTTATTGCTGAAGACAACGATCTGGTCGCGCTGACGCTCGAAGAGCAACTGAAAGGGCTTGGCTACGATGTCATCGGCATCGCCCGCACCGGCGCCGAAGCCATTGATCTTGCAGCGCGCCTGGGACCAGATCTGATCATGATGGATATTCGCATGCCGGAAATGGAAGGGACGGAAGCGGCGGCGCGGATCAATCAGCAGCGCCCGACTCCCATCCTGATGCTCACTGCGTATACCGACAGAGAAACCATTCGCAAAGCGGAGCAGGCTGGAGCGCTTGGCTATCTGGTCAAACCGGTCAACGAAGCGGAACTGTCACCGGCAATCAACATTGCACTGGCGCGTTTCCGCGAATTGCAGGCGTTGCGTGCGCAGGTGCACGAACTGGAAGAATCGCTCGAAGCGCGCAAATTGATCGAGCGCGCCAAAGGCATTCTGATGCAACGTCTGGGGTTGAGCGAGCGCGACGCCTACGAACGACTGCGGCAGCGCGCGCGCGACAAACGCGCCAAGATGAAAGATATTGCCCAGGCGATCATCGAAGCCGAAGAACTGCTGGGTTCTGGATCGTGAGAGTTGACACCTTCGCCGGGGTATGGTATAGTCGCAGCATCAACACCTGAGACGAATGAGATAGCACCGGTTATGCAATCGCGAAGCGCCTATTACTTCTGGTTCTGGTATTTTGCCAGCTCACCAAGAGACTGGTTGCTTCGCGTTGGATGACGTTTAGGATACCGGAACTCAGAAGGCGTGGAGCAACAGGCTCCACGCCTTCTTGATTTTTCAGGGAGCAACGTATGACGATCGTCTGTCGTGGCATTCGCGGCGCAACCACCTGTGACGAAAACACGCGCGAGGCGATCCTCGAAGCAACACGTGACCTGTTGCAGCGCATCATTGCCGCAAACGGCGTGCGTCCAGATGACATCGCCAGCGCCATCTTCAGCACCACGCCCGACCTGACTGCGGAATTCCCGGCAGTTGCCGCGCGTGAACTCGGATGGCTCGACACCGCACTGCTCTGCACGCACGAAATGGCGGTTCCCGGCAGTCTGCCACGCTGCATTCGCGTGCTGATCCACTGGAATACCACGCGGCGGGCGGAAGAAATCGTTCATGTGTACATTCGTGGCGCACATACGTTGCGTCCCGATCGGAGCGCGATCCAGGCGCCGGCAGAGACATCAGGGCAATGAAACAGCGGTGGAGTTTCCTCCGCTGTTTTTTATGGACATCAGGGTGAGCAGGTCGAGAGGCGCAAGCCACAGAACAGGCAGGGCACGTAGGGGTTAAGAAACGAGACAAGTCGGTCTATTCTGCACGAGCCACCGGAAGGAGCATGCCATGACCACGCTAGAACTCGATGTCATCGTCCGGCCGCGCCTGCGCCTGGCGCTGCCGCCTGAACATCGTTCATCGTTTATCGAACAACTGTTGCCGCTAGCAAAGGAGAATGTGTCCATGATCGTCGTCATGCGGAGCACCGCGACCGAAGAGGAGTTGAACGCAGTCCTGACGCGCATCCAGGAGCACGGTCTCAAGGGGAGCGTCACCTACGGTGAGGAGCGGAACATCGTTGGCGTCATCGGAGCAGCGATTCCGCCGACGTTGCGCGAAGAACTCGAGCGCTTTCCGGGCGTCCAGGAAGCAGTGCGCATCACGCGACCGTACAAACTGGCTGCGCGCGAGTTCCACCCCCAGGATACCATCGTCCAGATTGGCGATGTTGTCGTCGGCGGAGGCTCGTTCGTGGTGATTGCCGGACCATGCGCAGTTGAAAGCGAAGCGCAGATTATGGCGACTGCGTTCGCAGTGCGCGAAGCGGGCGCTCACATGCTGCGCGGCGGCGCCTTCAAACCGCGATCCTCTCCCTACACCTTTCGCGGTTTGGGCGAGGAAGGGTTACGACTGCTGGCGCTGGCGCGCGCCGAAACAGGATTGCCCATCGTGACGGAAGTGATGACGCCGACCGATGTCGAACTGGTGGCGCGCTATGCTGACGTGCTCCAGATTGGAGCGCGCAATATGCAAAACTTTCAGTTGCTGGAAGAAGCCGGTCGCAGCGGAAAACCAGTACTGCTCAAACGCGGAATGTCGGCGACGATCGAGGAATGGCTGCTCTCTGCCGAATACATCATTGCGCAGGGCAACCCGAACGTCATTCTCTGCGAACGCGGCATTCGCACATTCGAGACGGCGACGCGCAACACGATGGACCTGAACGCTGTGGCGCTCGCCAAACGCCGCAGTCACCTGCCGGTGATCGCCGATCCGTCGCACGGTACGGGCAAGTGGTACCTGGTGCCGCCGCTTGCGCTGGCATCACTCGCCGCCGGCGCCGATGGCGTGATGATCGAAGTGCATCCCGATCCAGATCGCGCAACCTCGGACGGCGGACAGTCGCTCACATGCGAAAACTTTGCCGCATTGATGCCGCAGATGACCGCGCTTGCCGGATTGCTTGGACGGAAGAGTCACGTGTTGGTTGCACATTGATGCGCGGCTGAATGAAGCGGACGCCTGCCCGCCTGAAGAAGATTATAGCGACTCTCATAATGAGGTTGAACCTTCCGGGCAGGGTTGTACGATGACCTTCCCGCAGGCTACGAGCCTGCGGGAGGTTGTCATCCTGGCGGGGATTCACAGGTGTTTCACACATGGAGGGCAGTTCCTTGAACTCATCAGGCGCGCTGCGGCGCTGCACCTCTCCAGGTGATCAGGCGAAGGTGGTATAATGGCAGAGGTTACGACCATCGTGGTTGGAGATACGTTCTCGTGAGCAATCGGTCTACGCCCCGGCACAAACCAGCACTGACGCTGGCACTGCTCGGAACGCTTCTGGCGATTGTGGTTGGTGTTCCTCTCACCATCGTTCGCGCCCAACAGGTTATTCTACTTGCCCAGATCGGACCACCGCCGCAGGGCGATGTCGGTTCGATCATCACCCTGACGTTTCAACTTACGAACAATATCAACGATGCCACTGCCGCCAGTCCGAATACGTCGTTCACGATCACAACAGCGAATGTTCCGTCCGGTGTGACGGTGAGTTCACCGGGTGTTATTCAACTGCCAAATAATGTACCCGGCGGTACGAGCACAACGTTTACCCTGCAATTGAGCATCGGTAGCACTGCTACACCGGGAACCTACAACAACCTGCTGGTGACGGCAGCCGGTTCATACAACTCGACGTCCGGCGTGCGCAATGTGAGCACCAATACCTTTGGCGCCTTTATCATTACTGTGGGCGGGGCAACCGCCACACCCACACTGTCGCCGACAGTGTCGCCGACGCCGACGCGCACGCCAGGTCCGACGCCAACGCCTGGACCTGTATGCCCGGAAGGTGCGCGCGATCCAGGTAACAATCTCGGCAGCGCCCTTCTGGTACTGATCGATACACCAGTAACGCACGGCATCTGTGAGATCGGCGATGAGGACTGGTTCCGCTTTGGCGGGGTCGGCGGCAAGGTCTACACGATCGATATCGAGCGGATGGACGCCGGTCTCGATCTGTCGCTTGAACTGTACGACGAGAATGGTCAGCGTCTGGCGTTCAACGATGATTTCTTCAACCGCGACCCGGCTCGCCCCGACCCGAAGGACATCAAGCCGCGCATTCAGTCGTGGCGCGCGCCGCGCGATGGAATCTACTATGTTCGTGTGCGTGATACGCTGAGCATCGGCGGCGGCAATCGCACCTATGTCTTTGTCGTCCGTTCGGAGAGTTATGGTCCGACACCTGTGGTGGTCGGCGAAGTGTGCCGCGATCTGTACGAAGACGATGGCTTGCCGGAGCAGGCGAAACTGATCCTGCCGAACGAAATCCAGCCAGGGCGCCGGCTCTGTCCGACAGGCGACGCCGATTGGGTCAGGTTCTTCGGGAAAGCGGGCAAAGTGTACTACATCTACACCGACACGCGCCCCTACCGTAACACGCCGGATTTCAACAATCAAACCCAGGCGGGCGCCGATACGGTGATGTACCTGTTCGACCGTGATGGCAGTCGTCTCCTTGACTTCAGCGACGACATTGCTGGATCGCTCGATTCGCAGATCCGCTTTGTGCCGCAGGTGGATGGGTTCTACTATGTCCAGATCAAGAATAACGGCGATCTCGGCAATCAGTTCATCCGCTACGACCTGATCCTGCAACTGTGCATTCCAGATGAAGAGTGCGGGCGTGCGCCACAACCTGCTGTACTGCCTACTCCCGGAGCACCAACGCCAACCGTCGTTCCATTCACCGATCGCACACCGACTCCGACCGGAACTCCAGCGCCGGGCGCCTTTGAAGGTGATGCACCCAGCGGCGCTGAGGACGGATCAACGCGCGCGTTGCTCAACGGTCCGCTGGTCGGTTTTGCCGATATAGCGTTCGACCAACTCTGGCAGCGCACAGATCGGGTCGTTGCCAGCGGTAGAGTGCAACGCAGCTGGCTCTGGGGACCGCGCGGCTTGATGGCGCGCGCCGAGCAGTATCAGCAGGCGGCAAGCGGCTTGCGGCAGGTGCAGTATTTCGATAAGGGACGCATGGAACTGAACGATCCGTTCGGAGATCGTTCCGATCCCTGGTTTGTCACCTCCGGTTTGCTGGTGATGGAACTGGTGACGGGGCGGATGCAGATTGGCGCCAGCGAATTCGTGCAACGCGAACCGGCAGGCATTCCGGTTGCCGGCGACGCCGATGATCCCAACGCGCCGCTGTATGCGAGTTTTGCTCGCGTCATTACGCAGGCGGCGCCGGATCGCACGGGGCAGGCGCCGCGCCAGACCATTGATCGCCAGGGGCAGGTGGGCGACTATGCTGGACCGGTGCGCAGCGAAACGCGCTTTGCGCACTATGTCGCGGAGTCGGGGCACAATATTCCGGCAGTCTTCTGGGATTACCTCAATGCGCGGGGGATGGTCTACGAACAGGGGCGGTTACGCAATGACCGCCTGTTCGACTGGTTGTTCGTTATGGGGTACCCGATCAGTGAACCCTTCTGGGCACGAGTGCGCATCGGCGGGATCGAGCGTGATGTACTGATCCAGTTGTTCGAGCGCAGAACACTGACGTATGTACCTGACAATCCAGCCGGATGGCGTGTCGAAATGGGCAATGTCGGACGGCACTACTACCGCTGGCGGTACGGCGAAGAACTTCCCTGAGATTAAAGAAAGAACCTTTGAGGCATCGCCTCAAAGGTCTGCTCTGCGTCAGTCTTTGTAGAAGAAGCTGCGCAACATTGGGTGCACCTCCTGTACATGTTGAATGCTGGAACGCCAGAGGTTCACTCGTTTCATCCATATCATGGCACAGGCAGGACGATTCTGCAATAAGCCGATAGTCCTACACCTGGCAGGTACCTCTTGTGTACCGGGGCATCATTGATGAAGCGAGACTTGATCGTAACCGCACCTGACATGATCCGCGCAACGGAGAGTCAATCCACTGGGCGTTCCGTCGATTCGCCCTTTGCGATCGCTGCACAGATTGTGGAAACGATCGGTCCTCGTCCTCCGGGATCGATTAGCGAGGCGAAGACGGCAGCCTTCCTCGATGCGCGTCTCCGCCAGTCGGGGTTACGCCTCTCCGCCGAGTCGTACCGCGCATCGCACGCCCCCGACTACGATGGCATTGTCTATGGGGTGCTGGCAATCGCCGGGGTTATCGGTTTTTACTGGACGCCTCTGGTGGCGATTCTTGTCTTTGCCGCATGTTGTGGGGCGACAGTCCTGACGTTGTGGTACGATACGGCGTTCCTGAACCGGCGTATACTCAGCCAGAACGTCATCGCTACGCGCGCTGCCGAGGGCGTGATGCGCTGGCGTCTGGTGGTGCTGGCGCCACTCTGTTCACCGCCAGCGGTCGGGCGTGGGGTGCTGGCGCTCGGCGCCGGTTTGACCGGACGCATCGGGCGCACGCTTGCGGCAACGCTGCTTCTGGCGCTTGGCATCGCAGCCGCCGCCCCCTTCTCCTTTGAGGTGCGCCTCTGGCTCTGGTACGCTCAGGCAGCGCCAGCTGTCGCCCTTCTGGTTCAGGGGATTGCCGCACTGGTCGTGCAACGCGCTCCGGCGACACCGGGTGCAATCAGTTATGCCGGGGCGCTGGCGACTCTGATATGCGCTGCAGCTCACCTGCGCAACCTCCAGCATACAGAGTTGTGGATGGTTGGAGTCGGTGCAGGCAGCGGCGGCGGCATCGACGATCTGCTGCGTCGGTATCCGTTTGAACCGCAGCAGACCCTGTTCGTCGGTCTCGACGGCATTGGCAGCGGTGAACTCTGCTATCTGGCAGCGGAAGGAGCGTTGCATCCGCGACTGGCAGACTCACTGTTACTGCGCCTGGCGGCCCGTGTGGTCGATAGCGGTCAGGCAGCAGCGCGCCCCCGCGCCTATCGTGGCATCACCCTTGCTGGCATGTTGCGTCGTCGAGGGCTGCGCACCCTGGGGATCGCAAGCCTTGATCGGTATGGACGCATTCCATACCGGAACGAACGAAACGATGATATGTCCAGGCTCGATGCAGCGCACCTCGACAACAGTGTGCGCCTGATCGTCGGACTGGCGCGCAGCATTGATACGATCTCATAACCCTGGTGTCATCCACCGTTCCTGGGGATGCGGCACACGCAGCACTTGGTTCGTCGCGGGCGATGGGATCGTGACATTGGCGCCGTCGGGCCAGCGCACCTCGATGCGATTAACCGTACGCACACGACCCAATCCAAAATGCGCTACCGCTTCCATTTGACAGAGATAACCGCTGCCAGCATCGATGGCGCGCAGTTGCCGCCTGCCGCCAGACTCCAGAACGACGACTGCACCGCGCGCCGGTGCACCAGCGCGGGTCAACGGCAGCACCCGCAACCAGGCATGATCGTTTGGCACGGTGCGATACAGACTGAGTGGTTGGAGATCGGCTTCGCCATGACTCACCAACAGTTCGAGTCGACCATCGCCATCGAAGTCTCCAACCGCAGCACCGGTGCCCAGACCTCCCGGTTCAAGCGCGTCACCCGCGTCGATCTTCGTCCATTCCCCGTTCCGTCGAGCAAACAGGCGGTTCGGTTCGCCGATATTATTGAAAAAGATCTCCAACTCGCCATCGTTATCGAAGTCGGCGGCAATCACCGTTCGGACCCGTGATGGCTCAGCCAGGTCTGGCGGCGCAACATCGACGAACAAACCATCCCACTTTTGCAGAAACAGGCGATGCGGACCTTCCCAGTTGCCGTACACCAGATCGAACCGACCATCGTCATCGAAATCGCCGGCAGCGACCCCACGCCCGTGTTCGTGCGGATCGGGCAGACCGGCGCGGCGGGCGATCTCTTCAAATGTGCCATCACCGCGGTTGGCAAAGAGAAAGTTGGGACCATTCTCGTTCACGGTAAAAATGTCCATCCGTGGCGTCACCAGCGGCAGCGCAATCACGCCACGTCCGCCGGTTGTGAAACTGATGCCTGCCGCGCTCGCCATGTCCTGGACTTCACCGAAGCGATCCAGTTCGTACAGGCGGAACGGACCGCCATAATTCGCAACAAAGAAGCCATAGCGACCTGCGCCAAGCCGATCAACGACTGCGACCGAACGACCGGCGGTGAGATTGAGCGCCTCCTGGTTCTGCGGCAATTCGAACAGATCGACCCAACCGGTTTCCTGATAGTCGAACAGCCGATCGCCAAAGCGCTTGCGCCCGGCAAATGTATCGGTATTGAGCACATAAATCTCTTCCCGACCATCGCCATCAATATCGCCAGCAGCAACTCCGATTGCCTGACGCTGCGCATCGGCGAGGATGTTGTCAGCAATATCGACGAAACCGGCGCCATCCCAGCGGAGCACCCGGTTGGCGCCATCGAACCCGGCGACGAACAGTTCACACACGCCATCGTCATCGACATCGACTACGGCAACGCCGTAGTGCAGTCGCGGTGGATTGTGACGGATCAGATGACTGTAATCGACAAACATGGGCATTTTCCTCGATCTCCGGGAGACTTACATCCCCCTCCCGGCATTATCATTTTGAATCCATGCCATGATAGTACGAACCGTGCGTTCACCGCCATCGCCGACGAGCAACTGATGTCCATACCCTTCCATCCAGATCAGTTGACGGTCAATAGATCCAATATGTCGCAGAATCTGTTCAGCCGAACGTGGATCGACGGTCTGATCATTCCGCCCCTGGACAATCAGCGTCGGCGCGGTGACGCGAGGCAGAAGCCGTCGTGCCGAGCGTTGCACAAGGGTCAACTGATGCACTGCCTCCAGGGGCACCCGCACCATGCGACGCAACTGTTCACAAACGAGCGGATCATCAAGATTTGCATCCGGTACGCGGTTGCGCAGCAGAGCACGCAACTCCGGATCGCTGAAATCAGCGCCAGCAAGAGGATAGTACCACGAAATGACGTGTCTGGCGATACTGCTCAGATTGACCAGCAGTTGACCACGCAACCGGAGCGCTGGCGCCAGGACTGCCAGGCGTGCAACCGGCAGATGCGCCGCCAGGATCAGCGCGAGCAGACCGCCCATCGAGAATCCCACAACAACAACGTTGTTACAACGCTGGCGCAACGCCGCGAATCCGTGTGCCGCCGCTTCCGCCCACTGCTGCCATTGAACACCAGCCAGAGCATCAGGAAGCGTTCCGTGACCGGGAAGCAGCGGCGCATAAACGCTGTACCCATTGCGGATCAGCGCAGCAGCCAGTGGCAAGACTTCGGCGGGATCACCGCCAAAACCGTGGATCAACAAGACACCGGTCGTGCCAGCAAAGACGGCAAACGAACGGCTGCGGGCATCGAACGGCGCCGACGCAGGAGAAGATTGCAAAGGATGGTTCATCCGCCTACCTTTCGTGTTTGAATAGCGAGCACCATACCCGATGCGAACACAGGATGACAAAAATGACATCCTGGTTACGGAATGCAGGAGCCTGTCAAAAAACAGTTACGATGAGATTGACAACTCTGCTTTGACCTTCTACGATTACCATGCGTGAACATCGTCATTCCCGGTGAGGGAGCGAAGCCATGACGCTGCGATTTCAGCAGAAGCTCGTTGTTCCAACGTCGGCGCGACCGCTGATCGAACGACCGAACGTTCTCGCGCAGCTTGACCGTGCCATCCGGAGCAAGCGCGTCGTTGCGCTGGCTGCGCCCGCCGGTTGGGGAAAAACGACAGCGCTGGCGCAGTGGGTTGCGCAGTGCACCATGCCGGTTGCCTGGTATACCCTCGATAGCGCCGATCGCGATCCGCACGTCTTCCTCGACTACCTGCTCCACAGCGTTGCCGATTTTGTCCCAGGAGCGCCGGGTATCGCAGCGCGGCTCGCCGAAACGACCCCGCAAGGGCTGGCGGAGATGACCCACCAGGTGGCGCTTGCATTTGCGGATGCACCTGAACATTTTGCGTTGATCCTCGATGACGTCCATATGCTTGATGAGGATCAGTCGCAGTCCATTCCGGGGGTATCGCTCGTCTTTGCGCTGCTCGCTTCGATCGCGGAATACGCATCCCGCTGTCATCTGGTGCTCGCTTCGCGTACCCTGCCGGTGTTGCATGGCATGGTACGCATGGTCGCACAGCAGCGCGCTGCGGTCTTCGATTATAGCGTGTTACAGTTCCATCGCGACGACACACAGCGTCTTGCCGGTATAACAAGCGGGTTGATCCTCTCTGACGAAGCGGCGGAACAGTTGACCGCATCAGTTGGCGGCTGGGTTACCGGCATTGTCCTCTCGCTGGATCAACCGGTTGCGCACAAAGACGGGATGACAGGTCAGCAGGTTGTTGATCGACACCTGATGCACGTTCCCACACCTGAAGAGGCGGTCATCGAAGCCAATACCAGTCAGGTATACGCTTACTTTGCCGAGCAGATTCTGGCGCCGTTGCCAGCGGATCTGCAACGTTTCCTCGAAGACACCAGCGTTCTGCACGATCTATCGCCACAGCGCTGCGATATACTGCGTTCTGCCGATAACTCGGCAGAATATCTCGATGAGATCAGGCGGCGCGGGTTATTCGTCTCCAGCCGCGCCGGATGGCTCTCGTATCACAGCCTGTTTCGCGATTATCTGCGCTCACGCCTGGCGCGCGATCCGCAACGATGCCGGCAGTTGCTGCGTTCCGCCGGTGACCTGTATGCTGCTGAGGATGATATTGAGCGTGCGCTTGACTGCTATCTGGCAGCTGGCGACGAGCAGCACGCCACCGATCTGATCCGTTCCGCCGTGCCGCGCCTGCGGCATTGTTCGCGCCAGACAACCCTGCTGACCTGCTTCGAACGTCTGCACCGCACGCGCAGAACGAACGATCAGCGCACAGCCAGCGGAGGACTCCCGCCAGTAACACGCGCCGCACGCAAACAGTCGATCCCGCCCGATCTGCTGCTGGCAGAGGCGCGCGTCTACAGCGACCTGGCGCTCTGGGAACGTGCATATCTGGCGCTTCACCTCGCCGGGGCGATCGGGGATGCTTCTATCCGTGCCGAGGCGCAGATCCTCTCTGCCGAGTTGCAGGTGCTCCAGGGTGACTACGCCCGCGCTCAGCATGCGCTCAGGTTCGTCGATGTCAACAGCCTCGACAATCGATTGCGGCTGGAATACCACGTCGCGGCTGCCCGCGCGCATATTATGGCAGGAGAAGTCGCCGCCGCCATCACCGAACTCGAACGTGCGCATACGCTTGTCGCAACCCTGATCGACACCGTCGATAACCCTGCCGCACTGGCGGATATTTATGACAACCTTGGCTGGGCATACGCCGCGCAGGGTGATCGTCCATCCGCCATTCGCTATCTGAAACGCGCTGATGCCTGCTGGCAGTCTTCCGGTAACCAGGGAAGACGCGCGCTGACCCTCAACAATATGGGGGTGATGGCGATGGAGGAAGGGCGGTTTGCCGAAGCCCGCACAACACTCGATCTGGGATTGGAGATCGCCCGGCAGACGGGGCTACGACGTGAAGAAACGGTTCTGCTGTGCAGTCTGGCGGAACTCGATCTGCGTGAAGGCGATTTTGAACAGGCGATTCAGCGTTTTACCACGGCGCACGCCCTGGCAACCCGTCTCGATATTGCCAGCAGTGTGGAAGCAGCCGCCGCAGGAGCGCTCTGGGCTGCCATACTTTCCGACAATCTGATGCTTGCACAGACATGGCACGATATGGCAGCCTCCATCGTTGCACCGCTGCAACCCGAGGTGCGCGGGCGCCTGGCGTTGGCACGTGCAGCGCTCGCGTTACAACGACCACACCCGGAATGTGCGACTATCGCCGGTTTATTGACGGAAGCGTCGGCATGTGAGACATCCCTCAGTGAGGAAGAGCGCACCTATATTGCGCTATTGCGCGCTGAACTCGCCTTCGCCCGGTCAGGCTGGCATGCAGCGGCATCGCTGTGGGAACAGTTCGCCGCACGCGCGGCCACGCTACCCGAAACCCTGTGGCGCCGCTTTGCGTCGATGCATCGTACCCTCTTTGAAGCCGCTGCGCCATACGATCCGCGCGCCAGTCGCGCAATTGCATTGTCTCGCACAGCATCTCCATCTCGTATACGCTGGCGAATAACGACGCTCGGCGGATTCGCGTGTCTGGTCGAAGGAAAACCGGTCGATCTTTCGCAGTTGCACCGCGCACTGCTGGTGCGTCTCCTTGATGCCGGTCCGCAAGGTCTGGCGGTTGAGCGACTGTGGGAGTCAGTTTGGGGCGACGATGTTATTTCGATGCCAGCGCTGCATCAGGCGCTGCGCCGGTTACGCCTGCAAACCGGACTCGCCGCTTCGGCGCGCGAAGGATCTGTAGCGATCCGCAGCGGTTGGGACGAGATTGAATACGATGTGCGTGAACTGGAGCGCGTTCTTGAAACGCCTCCCAGCCCCGAATCCATCCAACGCGCAATGACGCTCTACGGCGGTGAGTTTCTGCCTGGCGCGCCAGCAAGCGCTGCGCTTTGGGTCGAGGCACGTCGGGCGCACCTGCAGCAACGCTACCTTGAAGTCATTGAACAGTACGCTCACTCCATCGAACAGAACTCGCCGCAGCAGGCGATGTTTTACTATCAGCACGTGCTTCAGATCGATGGATGCCGCGAGCATACTGCCGCCCGGTTAATGCGCCTTGCGGCACGGTACGGCAACCGCACCCTGGTTGCTGCTACATTTGAGCATCTGAAAGGATCGTTGCGTGCGCTCGGCGCCTCACCAGAACCGGCAACCGCTGCACTGTACCGGCAATTGACCTGATATTGCCGCATATGAACCTGCATTCAGGACGTTATTGATGACGATGCAACCGCGCACAGAAGCCGCCGCGCGCCAGCAACCCCTCATGATCGCCATCCTCAACAATGCG
>Ga0209809_1001992_pt1 | contig 15287 bp, 14 predicted proteins | sample YNPMSTMetaG_FD_186172 | JGI IMG/M metagenome (GOLD analysis project Ga0209809, IMG submission 186172) | Anoxygenic and chlorotrophic microbial mat microbial communities from Yellowstone National Park, USA - YNP MS-T MetaG (SPAdes) (version 2) ... | reverse complement strand
CAAAGGACAGTATTGATAAACCAACTATTGGATAATTAGAGTTTAAAATCGAGTTAACAAAGCTGCCAAAAAACTCCCTCATCTTTTAAGTTTATCAATTTGAAAAATATAAATCAATAACAATAAATATTTATCTGTTAGAATAGTATAAATCAGGGTCGTAGCTCAACTGGTAGAGCAATCCCGACTCAGTCGGGATTGGTTGGGAGTTCTAATCTCAGCGGACTCACATCTGTTGATGGCTACACTGTAAATTCGTTGATTAGAGCGAAATAAAAACATATTTCATCTACATACTCACTTTAATTCAAGAAAGTGCTAAATATTTCAGACTGTTTAATCTCTATATCTAGAATATTAAAGACTCAAACGAGTCAGAAAGGAGTAGCTATCGATACGCTTATTGATTACATTTTAATCCTAATTGGCTGTTTTTGGCATATTGTAGTTTTGATTGTTGTTATCAGTTTTATTGAAAGGAGGTTGAAAGACAAATAAATCTTAAATTAGCCGCTGGGGCAGGAAACAAAAAGCCTACCCTGGTGGCTTTTTTGTATTATTTAACACAAATCAATTTTGTTTAGTCTAGAACTTGAACTTAGATAAAATCGTTAAGTCTTTCATTAATCTTTTTGACGTTTTTTTAATTATGGAAAAGCACTATATTTAAATAAAATATAAATGATACTAAAATCAATTGATTAACCTCAAAAAAAATTAAGTAGCGTTATTGTAAATTATCAAAATGTTGATACAAAACTTATTTTTTTACTAATATGTAAAATAGATGTCCTTCAAAAAAAAATCGCCTAATTTTTCCGTTTATATAATCAATAAAATACTCACTCTCTATTTTTAATCCGGATATATTAATTAGATTTTTTACTTCTTTAGGAGTAAAAAAATGACAAAGTGAATTAATTTCTTTAGTGTTATTAATTTTTATCTTGTAATTAAAATCACCATTTTCTACATTAGGTTTAAAAAAATCTTTAATAAAATTTTTAAGAACCTTTTTAAAGCCGTAATAACGAATATTATATCTATTGCTAACATCGATAAAAATTTTTCCGGATTTTTTTAACATTTGTTTCATATTTTTAAGAGCTATTATTCTTCTATTTGTATCTGGTATATGGCCTAAAACATTCCATAAACATAAAATAATATCAAATTTTTCTTTTACTTTTAGATTTTTTATTGAAATATCTATTTTTTTTATTTCAATTTTTTTGTTATAAAATTTTTTCGCTAATTTAATCATTTCATCACTATTATCTATCATTAATATTTTTTTTGCTTTTATTTTTTTAAAAAGATTTATTCCTCTTACACCATCACCGCATCCTACATCTAAAACTAATTCTTTTCTTAAAGGTAAATTTTTAATAATTAATTTATCAATTGATTTAATGTACGCTATTTTTTTATTATAATAATCCCTATAGTATGGTGCAAATTCATTATATATTTTTTCAGAAGTAATCATTGTATGAAAAGTATATCAAAAATAATTTATATAGCTACTAAAAACAAAGATAGATTTAAAAACATGGTTGAATCTTTAAGATTGATAAACAAAAATATAAAATTACGAAGTATTAATAGATATATGCCCGAATATAAAGAAACTGGTAAAAATTCTAAAGAAAATGCAAAATTAAAAGCAAAATATTACTTTATTTTTAAAAAAAATAATCTTATAACCGAAGATGACTCCATTTATTTCAATAATTTACCCAAAGAAAAACAGCCAGGACATTTAATTAAAAATTTTATTCAATCAATTGGAAAATCTCAAAAAAAATGGAAAAAATTTTTTAGCGAATATAAAATTAAAAAAGGAAAAATAATAAAATATTTTTGTTTTATAAGTTCTGAAAATAAAAAAATTAAATGTTGTAAGGTTGAAATTCCTTTTGTATTAAAGATAATATCTCCGATTAAGAAATTAAGTAATTTTTTAAATAATTTTATAATTCCCATAGGTTTTCATAATACATTGACTCAAATGAGTAAAAAGGAAAAAACAGCTTTTAGAAAAAAATATATCACTCCAGTTTTAAAAAAACTATTAAAAAATTTAATTTAATATAAATTTTTCCTTTTATTTGGTATAATATCTTTTTTTAATATATTTCGAATTATATGAAAAATAAAAATATTTATGTCTCGATGACAAAAGATGGTTATTATGCATTAAAAAGCCTTATTGCTAATAATAAAAAAATAGATGAAATAATTTGTTATCCTAAAGAGTATTCTAAAAATATATCTGATTATATTGATTTTAAAGATTTTGCTTTAAAAAAGCGTATTAAAATTACTTATACTAAAAATATTAACTTTCTTATTAACAAATTTTCAAAAGAAATACCAAACATAATTATAGTTAATGGCTGGTCACAATTATTAGATGATAAAATATTAAGAATTCCTAAAAATGGTTGCGTAGGAACTCATCCGGCTCTTTTGCCAAAAAATCGTGGAAGATCGCCAATTCCTTGGCATTTTATAAATAAAGAAAAATATGGAGGAATAACTTTATTTTATTTAAATTCGATTTGCGATGGTGGTCCAATAATTGACCAAATAAAATTTGAGATAAAAAAAACAGATAATGCTAGTTCATATTATGAAAAAATTACAAAAATTGGAGCAGATCTTCTTATAAAGCATTTCGATTCTATAGCTAACGGCTCAGCTAAAAAAAAGGCAAAACCTCAGGATGAAAATTTAGCCACTTATTTACTAAAACGTAGACCCAAAGATAGTTGGATAAATTTTTATGATAAAACAGCGGAAGAAGTTCACAATTTAATTCGTGCTGTTAGCTGGGTTTACCCTTTAGCAAATTTTATATATAAAAAATGTAAATATTATATTTTATCTTCAACAATACCAAAAAATCATCCTCTCTTTTCTGGAATTCCTGGACAAATTGCAAAAATTTCTAGTGAGTTTATGTGGGTTTTAACAAAAAAAGGGATCATTCAATTTAATTCTATTATTGATTATCATAGAAAAAAAATAGATTTGTTAAAAGTTTTTAAAATTGGTGAAGTTTTAAATGAATAATAAAAAAAATAAAATTCTAATATTAGCAGCTCATCCTGATGATGAAGTTTTAGGTTGCGGAGGGGTTATTCAAAAACATAAAAAAGAAGATGCTAATATTTTTGTCTGTATAATTACCGATGGATCTAGTGTCCAATATCCAAATAATACTCAAATAGCCTTAAAGAAAAAAAAGGAATGCGAATTAGCGAATAAAATTCTAGATGTTGACCATTTAATTTACTTAGACCTTCCCGACATGCAACTAGATACTATTCCACATTTTGAATTAAATAAAAAATTGGAAATAATTATTGAAAAAATTAAACCAAATATCATATATACTCATTCTCCAAATGATTTAAATAAAGATCATTTTTTAATTAATCAATCATCAATGATTGTGACTAGATTAAGAAAACCATATTTGAAGGAAATTTACGAATATGAAGTTTTATCTTCAACAGAGTGGAATAGAAATTCAATTTTTATACCGAACACATTTGTAAATATTACAGATTTTATAGAAAAAAAAATTGAGTCTTTTAAAAAATATCAAACAGAAATTAGAAAATATCCTCATCCAAGATCAGAAGAAGGAATCAAAATACTAGCTCGATATAGAGGAATACAATCAGGTTATAAATATGCCGAAGCATTTAAACTTGTTTTATCATATAAATAAAAGTTATTATCATATGAAATGAATATAAAAATACCATTAAGCAAACCATATATTGACAAAGAAGATATAGTTGGTGTAAAAAAAGTGTTAAAATCTTTATCTTTGTCTTTAGGACCAAAATTAAAAGAATTTGAAAATGAATTTGCAAATTATGTCGGTTCTAAATATGCCTGTGGTGTATCTAGTGGAACCGCAGGATTACATCTTGCCATAAAAGCTCTTGGTTTAAAAAAAGATGATGAAGTAATTACCTCACCTTTTTCATTCATTGCCTCTACTAACTGTATTTTATATGAAAATCTAAAACCTGTTTTTGTAGACATTAATGAACATACTTTTAACATTGATCCTTATCAAATTGAAAAAAAAATTACAAAAAAAACAAAAGCAATAATAGTAATTCATGTTTTTGGTCAACCAGCGGAAATGAATTTAATTATTAAAATAGCTAAAAAACATGGATTAAAAATTATTGAAGATGCTTGCGAAAGTTTAGGATCAGAATATTATCATAGAAAAACAGGAACAATGGGAGATATAGGAGTATTTGCGTTTTATCCAAATAAACAAATAACCACAGGAGAAGGCGGAATGATAGTCACAAACAATAAAAATATTTATAAAGATGTCTTGTCCTTAAGAAATCAAGGCAGGAATTTAAAAAATAAATGGTTAATTCATGAAAAATTAGGTTACAATTATAGGATGAATGAGATCAGTGCTTCATTAGGAATAACTCAATTAAAAAAAATAAACTGGATTATTCAAGAACGAAATAAGATTGCTAAACTATATTTTAAATATTTATCAGGTAATAAAAATATCATACTTCCTATATTAAACAAAAACAATAATTTATCTTGGTTTGTTTTTGTTATTCGAATTATAAATAATAAAAGAGATTACATAGCGAAAAAACTATTAGAAGAAGGGATAGAAACCAGAAATTATTTTCCACCAATACATTTACAACCATTTATTAAAAAAATGTTTAATTATAAAATAGGTAGCTTTCCAATTACAGAGAAAATTTCTTCTCAAACATTAGCGTTACCTTTTTTTATAGGTTTAAAAGAAAAAGAAATCAAAAATATTAGTCAATTAATTAAAAAATTACTATGAATAATAAAAATAACGATATTTTTTTAAACAAATCAATTCTTGTTACCGGAGGTACGGGAACTATAGGTAGACAAATTGTTATTCAATTATTAAAATATCATAATCCAAAAATAGTTAAAATTTTTGCCAGAAATGAATACGAGCACTGGAAGTTACAAAATTATTTAGAATTGTGTTTTTCAAATAATAAATTTCTTCATATAATTGGTGACATTCGTGATAAAGAAAAACTTGATGAAGCTTTATTTAAAACTGATATTGTTTTTCATTGTGCTAGTTTAAAACATATAACTTACTGTGAAGAAAATCCCGACGAAGCAATAAAAACAAATGTTATAGGATCTTTAAATTTAGCAAACCTTGCCATCAAAAACAATGTTGAAAAAGTTATAGGAATATCTACCGATAAAGCCGTTGAACCAACTACTCTTATGGGAATTACTAAGTTATTGATGGAAAGGTATTTAATTAAAAAGAAAAATAGCAATACAATTTTTTCAATAATTAGATTAGGAAATGTTTTAAATTCAAGAGGTTCTGTTATTCAAAAATGGCAAAAACAAATAGAAAATAATAAAAATATTACAATTACCGATAGAAGAATGAAAAGATTTTTTTTAAATATAGAGAATGTAGCAAAATTAATTATTAAAAGCGTTTATATGATGAAAGGCGAAGAAATATTCGTGTTAAAAATGCCGGAAATAAGCATCTTAGACTTAGCAAAAGAAACAATAAAAAAATACTCGTTTCAAAAAAAAATAAAAATTGAGCTTATTGGATTAAGAGAGAGAGAAAAAATAAAAGAAAAATTATTTACTGAAGAAGAAAAAAAATTGATGTATGAAACAAATAACTTTTTTATAATTTTACCAAATAAAAAAATTTATGAAGAAAGAAAAGGATTTTACTTATAAAAAAACTATATTTTTAAGTGGGCCGATGCGCGGAGTTCCTAGAGAAGAAGCATTAGCATGGAGAAAAAAGGCTGAGAAATTACTATCTAAAAATTTTAAAGTATTACACGCTTACAGAGGGCGTGAAAAAAAAGAAACTTTTCCTGATCCAAAAGGCGCTGTTATAAGAGATAAAAATGATATATTTAGATCTGATATAATTTTAGTCAATGACACTTTCCCAAACGCTAGTATGATTGGGACATCCATGGAGGTATTTTATGCTCATAGTTTAGACAAAATTGTTATACTTTTTGGCGAAGCTCATAAGAATGATTATTGGTTAAATTATCATAGTCATTTGCGCTTCAAAACATTGATTGAAGCTTGTAGATTCATTAAGAAAATGTTTGTAGAATAAAAAAATTAATATGATTAAAAAAATATTATACATTTGTTCTGTTTATAAACCAAATATTGGCGGTGTTGAAACAACTATTGAGGAACTTATTAAAAATTTTAGAAAAATAAGAATTAATACAGTCGTACTAACTAAAAAGTATCCTTTTTATTTACAAGAAAAAGAATATATAAATAATTGTTTAATTTTGAGGATGCAAAGACCAAAAAAAGAACATGAATATTTAGAGTCATTAAATTTTATAAAAAAATATCAAAATGAACTTAAAGCTGATGTTGTTCATATAATCGGAGTAAGAAGACCGTTACCTTTATATGGTTTATTACTTAGTAAATTATGGAAAGTTCCTTATATAATCACTTTTGCCGGAGGAGATATTCCAGATTCAAATGATTCACAGTCAATAGAGCTATGGGAAGAAGGCAAAGATATAATTTCAATGGCAACATTACAAGCAGATAATTTGACTGCTTTTTCTAAATATACTGCTAAAATAGCTAAAAAATTAATAAGCCCTATTAAAAAAATAGATATAATTTATGCTGGTATTGACTTAAAAAAAATAGAAAAAATCAAAAAACATCAAGAAAAATTTAAATATTTCTTTTCAGCAAGAAGATTGGAGAAATCTAAAGGAATAGATATACTAATTAATGCCTTTTTTAAAATCAAAAACAAAATTCCTAAAATTAAACTCTTAATTGCAGGAGATGGTCCAGAAAAAATATCGATTATAAAGTTAATTAAAGAACTTAAATTAGAAAATGAAGTTATATTACTTGGTTTTCTAAAACATAGTGAAGTAATTTCTTATATGAAGGGCGCAGTTGCTCATATTTGTCCTTCACGTGCGGAAAGTGGAGGAATTGTTAATTATGAAGCTCAAGCTGCGAAATGTTTAGCCATAGGTAGTAATGCCGGCGGCATACCAGAGTATATTAAAAATAAAAAAACTGGTTTAATCTTTCCTAATGGTGATATAAATAGTTTATGTAAATTACTTTTGTTTTCTTTAAATGAAACAAAAAAAGTTGAAAATATAAAAAAAGAAGCTATTAAATCAGTTTCTGAAAATACTTGGGAAAAATTTTCAAATAAATATCTAGATATATATCAAAAACTTCATAAAGAATATCAATATAAACCATTTATTCCTTGGTCAGACATAACAAAAAAAATGTGGCAAGAATTAAAAATTTTAAAAGTTTAAAAAATGGTAAATAAAAATATTATTAAAAATATCAAATCAACTTTTCTAAAACACTATTCTTTTTGCGAAAAACCCAAGATTGAATTATTAAGAGAAGGACCGGATAATGATGTCTTTTTAATAAAAGATGAAAAAGATAATAAAATGGCTGTTTTTCGAATGGGAAAAAGAGATCTTGGAGATGATGTAATTTTTGAGCTTCAATGGCTTTCTTATTTTCACAAAAAAGGTCTACCAGTACCAGAAATTATAAAAACAAAAGAGGGAAAAGATTTTTTTATTGATGATGAGGGAAAAGTGGGGGTAGTTTTTAAATATGTCAAAGGTTTTCCAATAAAAATTGAAAAAGATAAAAAACCAAACTTAGATTTAGTTGCTAAAGCGGCCATATCTTTGGCAAAAATTCATAATTTATCTTTTGGAATAAAGTTTAATCTTTCAAGAAAAAGAAATATTTTTACTGAAGTTGATCGAGCTTTGGCAATAGCTGAAAAATTAATCAAATATCAAGAGGGGGGAAAAGAGTTTATTGAAAAAATTAATTTTTATAAAAACTTTGCGGAAAAAAATACCAATAATTATTATTTAATCCACAACGACTACCGAGCGGGTAATGTTTTTTTTGATAACGGCCAAGTATCAGCGATTCTTGATTTTGATTGGTCATGCATTGGTCCTTCAGTTAAAGATTTATCCTTGGCTTTAGTTGAATGGTCCTATCCTGATGGGGCAGAAAAACATTTTGAGGATGTATTTAATACTTTTTTAGAGAGTTATAATCAAGAGGCTGAAAATAAGATAAAAGAGGATGATAATTTATATTGCTGGATTTGTTTTTCTTGCCTTTCTGATGCCGCCACTTATTTTTCCGACCTAGCTTCCCAAAATATCTATAAAAAAACCTCAAGTTGTTATATGTATAAAAAGTTTTTGTATTTTGAGAATAAATTTCATGGGAAATAAAATATTTAAAAGTGAAATGTTACAAAAAAAATATCAAATTTTTGTTTCACCATATAATTTTGAAAAACAAGTAAAAAAAAACCTAAAAATAAAAAAAGTAAATATTTGTGATACAACTGTAAGAGACGGTGAGCAAACACCAGGTGTTGTTTTTAGTAGAGAAGAAAAAATTAAACTAGCACGCATGCTTTCAATCTTGGGGGTATTTCAAATCGAAGTAGGTTGTTCTTCCAATTCAAAATTAGAAAGAAAAATAATTAAGGAAATTTTACAAATAAAGAAAAAGGAAAATTTGTATGATTTTAATCAAAATAGCTATAAAATTAATTATTTAAAAGATATTTCAAATTTTACCGAAAAAAGTAGCGCAATTAAAATATCTGCTGGGGCTCCATTTGTTGGAAAACTTGCTTTTACCCACGAATCAGGAATACACGTAGATGGATTAACGAAATATAGCTACACCTATGAAAGTTTTCCTCCAGAGATTTTAGGAAGAAAAAGAAATATTGTTTTAGGAAAACATTCTGGAAAGGCATCAATAAAATTATTTCTTAAAAAATATGGAATTATATGTAACGAAGAAGAAATTTTTAAAATCTTAGAAAAGGTTAAAACATTTTCTGAAATTAAAAAACGATGCATTTCTAGTAAAGAATTTTTAGATATAGTTTCAGATATTAAAAATAATAAAATCGTTAACAAAAGTAGTTAATATAATATGAAAAAATATTTTTTTCAAAATGGAATTAGAAAATTAGCCCAAGAAGTTAAAGGGGAAGAAAATATATATTTAGGGATAAGACCATATGGATTTCATGCTGGTAATATGCTTCCTTTTGTTTTATATCCAATTTTATTATGTGAAGAAATTAAAAAATTAAAAAAAGAACCAAAGTTTAATTTTTTTATTTTTATTAATGATTGGGAACAAGATGGTCTTGCGGGGCCTGATATAAAAAATTATCCTTTTAATGTATATCCTAAAAATACTACTTTTCAATATATTCTTCATTCTAAAGATAAAAATAAAAATATAGTAGATTATTGGCAGCCTATTATTTTTAAAAATGTAAAAAAAGTTAAAAATTTATTTCCTAAAGTTAAAATAAAAGCAATAAGGAATTCTGAATTAAAGAATAATCCAATAATGAAAAAGCATTTATTATTTACAATAAAAAATCCTAATGTTGTTGCTAACATATTAAAAAAATATACCAATAAAAAAATTTTAAAAAAACCAATTTCTTATGCAATAGCAGTTTGTCCTAATTGTAAAAAAGTTAAAGGAAATTCACACTATAAAAATAAAAAAATATATCACAATTGCCTTAATTGTGGGAAAAAAAGTCAAGGAAATTATGAAGATTTTGATTACTGGTTTTATCACAAACCATTAGCAATTCCTCGACTTGAAATCTTTAACATAGATATTTGCATAACAGGCTTAGATCATTACAATGAGGGAGATTTTACAGTACGTGAAAAATTGATAAAAGCATATAATTCTACAGCTAAATTTCCTAAAACTCTTTATACACAAATTGTTTTAAGTAAAGATGGTGAAATAATGGGTAAAAGTAGAGGTAATGCAAAACTAATTAGTTTAGAAGAGTTAAGAAATTGCTTTAACAGAAATCCAAACGCAAAAACTATCGTGATTTAATCTTAATCTAATTTATCTATTTCTCAAATATATATTGATATCTTTAGCTACAATCCTCGCGCCATTTGTTCCAATTTTTTGAATAAATTCGTTTTGTTGAGCAATGTTTTTTTTGCTTTCTGTTTTACCTTCTAAAAGAATTTCTACAATATTTTTTTCAAATTTTTTTCGTAGAATGTTATCATTATATATCACATCGGCCAATTCATTAAATTTATAAATAGCTTCTTTTTCCGTTAATAAATTAAAATTCCAATCTATTAAACAATAATTCTCCCATTCAATCTTTTTGTAAACTAATTTTTTATTTGTAAATAATCTTAACTGTCTCCACTGGGAAAGATTTGTTGGTGGAAGAAATGAGATAGGGGTTTTAAGGGCAAATGCTTCTAGTGTTGCAGTTAATCCCGGTGTTGTTACAAAAAGATTAGATTTATTAAGTGTAGAAATAAAGTCCTTTCTTGACAAAGTAGTAATAATAATGTTTTTTCTTTTTTTAACATGCTTTTTCAAGAAACTTAATGGTTCCGATCCACCAGTAACAATCATTTTTAAAAACCTCATCCTGTCAATGAAATTATTTATTGCATTACTTAACATAATGAGATAATTTTTAGAAAATCCTGGTACAAGCGGATTAGTGAATCCCCCTATATGAATCATGATTAAATTCTTTTTGTGTACTCTAGCTTTTGGTAAATTCCCCAGTGTCGGCGATATTAGTTTTGCATTTTTAATATTTTTTACCTTCTCTCTTGCGTTAAAAATATCCCAAGCATAGTAAATATTAGCCTTTAAATAGTCTTTGGAAATTTCTTGCCAAAGCCAAGTTAAAGGATCAATAAAAAATGCAGTGTGTCTTAAATCTTTAGCAGTATTTATGGCGATACGATTTAAACAAACAATTACTAATGGATTATTATAATTAGCTAAAACCATTTTAATGTCTTTTGAATCGCGTTCGTTAATTTTCACAACTTTAATTTTTTCTCTTAATTCTTCGTCTAAGGGCTCCAAACATTTATCACTTGCTGCGTAAATTATATCTACTTTGTTTGATAAAAAGTTTACCAATTGCTCTATTACTGCTAGAGCAATACTTATAGGACCAAAACCGAAAGGATTTGAGATAATGACAATTGATTTTTTATTTTCCATTTCTTTCTTTTATCCATTTTAAAAATAATTCTGGATTTCTATTAATTAAATTATTTTCATCAACTCCAAGATGATAAAATTGAGTCATAATTTGCCAAAGTCTTCTAAATAATTTTAAATTAAGACCTCCACTTTCATTGTATATCTGATAATCATTAAAATTATGAAAATCTAATCCAATAACAAACAACACGCCTAAATTAGCCGCTCTCTGAATAAGATCTCTTTCAAAGTCAGTTTTTTTTGATTTATCATTTAAAATATAATCTTGTAAATTTAATTCATAAGCTACTTCTCTATCTCTCATTAAACAAAATAATTCATCAAAATCATTAATTCTTATTTCTTCTAAATGTATAGGTTGTAGTTCTCTTATTGGATGACCTAATATATCAACATGAGGATTTGAAGCAGCTCCTATTAGCGAAGCAATATAATCATATCCTGTAGGTTTTTTACCTTCATTAGCCATTTTCCAATAGTTATAATGAAATGAGGCTATAACAAGATCCAATTGTCTAAGTGATTCATCATTAACATCAAGCAAACCATCAGAATTTAATATGTCTGCTTCTACACCGGTAATGATATTTTTTCCAAGAGAAGAGACTAATCTAGATCGTTCGGTAACTCCTTGACTAATTATTTCTATTGTTTCTGAAATTTTATTAGAAGTAAAAGCCTCTTTTCTCGAAACACCTTTTCTGTCTAGTACATGAATCGGATGATCAGTATCACAAATTAATATTTCAGAATCGTTAAAAAAAAACCTAGCTCTTTCTAATAATGACGATAATGATACATTACTTTCATGAGTTAAATTTTCTAATTCCTGTTCTGAGGAAGGTAAAAGATGATCCAATTTTGTGTGAACATGTAAAACAACCGAAAACCAACTTTTTAATCTTGGATATTCTTTCATTTTTATCTTATTTTTATTGAACCTTCAGGCATTTGCAATACTTTATCCGGATTAAGTAATTTAATAAATTCAGTATCGTGTGATACCACAATTAAAGTACCATTAAAGCTTTGTAAAGCTGATGCTAATCGTTCTTTAATTTCTTCCGGCATCCAGTCACCCGTAGGTTCATCTAATATAATGAAGTTGGGATTTTCAAGCATTATTTTAGCTAAAGCAAGACGTTTTTTCTCTCCATAACTAAGATTTTCTATTTTTTGTTGATAAATTGCCTCACGACTAAATCCAAAAAAAATCAGAACAGAAGCTACTTCCCTCCTATCTTTTTTAACTATTTTTGTTAATTCATCAATTAACAAGCCTCGTTTTGGAATATCTATAAAATCTTCAAAATCTTCTGGACTAAAATAAGCCAAATCAACATTTGCCCCTAAAGTAATTTTACCTTCATCAGGAATAAATTCACCTTGGGAAGCAGTATTAAAAATCATTCTAACTAAAGTGCTTTTTCCCGAACCGTTCGGACCCCATATTAACCATTTTTCGCCGCGCTTAATATTAATAGGAAAACAACTTCGCATATTTATTGCTTCATAATCTCCATATCTTTTAACAACTCCATTTAAAGATAATACATCATCACCGCTTCTTCTTTCTTGTTGAAAAACTAAATTTGGAATTCTTTCATTTCTAAATGAATTTCTTGATCCAGGCATATTTTCATACTGTTTTTCTAGTCTTTCCATCCTAGATGCTAATGCGCGTCCTACTTGAGCCATATCTGGGCTTCTTTTATATGCTTGTTTTGCTCTAAATTTTTTATCTGTCTCTTGTAATTGTCTAAGTTTTTCTGCAACCGCTTTTGCCTCCCTTTTTTCGGCCTTAATAATTTCATCTCTTTTTTTCTCAAAAATACTATAACCACCATTAAATACAAAAACTCTTCCTATATCAGTTAATCCTACTATTTGAGTTGCGCACCTATCTGTAAATTCTCGATTATTTGAAGCCATAACCACTGCCGATTTTGTTTTTCTAAGATACTCTGCTAGCCATTTAACAGCCTCAATATCGAGATGACTAGTAGGGTCATCTAATAAAAGAAGTTCAGGTTGCAAATAAAGAGCACGCGCAATCATAACTTTACGACGTTGCCCACTACTTAATTGGGTTAATGGAGTATTAAGATGAATATTACCGGTTGAATACTTATCTATTCTTAATCCAGATAGTAATTCTTCAATTTCAGCCTCTGAGGTATATCCTCCTAATTTTTGATATAATTCTAAAACTCTGCCATATTCATGAGATATTTCTTCATATTCTTCCGGATTTTTTTCCATTCTTTCTTCGTATTCTCTAATTGTTTTTCTAATAGATAACAATCCTCTTGCTTCTTCAATAAAATCTCTTATTGTTATATTGGGATCTATATCTAAATCTTCTAATTGTTGAGGAACATAGCTTATGCTTTTCGTATATATTTCTACTTTTCCTTCTTCAGGAACTTCTAATCCAGCTAAGATTTTTAAGATAACAGTTTTACCAGAACCGCTTTTTCCAGTAATAGCGATAACATCTTCATTTTTTATACTAAGATCTAATCCTTTAAATAGAATACGATCACAACTAGAAAAACCTAAATTAGTTAAATGAGCCATTTCCTGTCTTTTTTCTCTTTCATTTATTCTATATCCTTCTATCATATTATTTAAACGAATTATATCATATTTAGCAATTAAAAACATACTTAATTTAAAATAAGACAAATCAATTTTAATTTTTAAATTTTTGTTTATTTTATAATCTGAATAGAAGTATTAGAATTTCACTAAGATTTTTAATTAATCATAATATTTATCGGAACAAGATTAAACATAGCAAAACTATTTATTGAATTTACTATTGTCGCGATAAATTCAACTTTTTTAAAAAATCTGAGAGATAAAAATGACAAGAAAACAAGGAGTTGATATACTGCCCCCTTATTTTAATTCTCCAGTGCTTTTTTTATAAAATATTTATTATTTACCAGGTTTAATACAGATAATCTTATCAAAAATAAAGTCCTTTTTCCATTGATTACTGGTTCGCGCTGAAGAAAATCAGATTATTTTAGAGTAAGGTTAATATAAGAAACATTCGTATTTTGAAAAATACCAACAAAATAGTGCAAATTTTTAATAAACTCATCTGTTACAGAGTTTGAAATAAGACAACGAAGGCTCACAATAAAAGTAAAAAAACCTAAAGGTTAAAAAATAAATTAAAATCATTTCGATTTCTTTCAAAACAATTCCCAAAAATACAACAAATTTTATCGAATAAAAAATCAGTGAAAACGATTTTATAAAGTTAATTTTCCCTTTTTTAATATCCAAAAATAATTTAATAATTTTTTTTAATTTTTATTTTCCTAAGATTATTTTATTTAATTTTAGACATAGACAATTATAAACATGATAAACATGGTTGGATGATTTTTTTACCTGAATTTAATCACCATGAAGTCTTTAGGAAGATAAAAATTCGCTGGTAATTTTTTAGAAAGTATTGAAGAAAAAGTTTTATACCACCATGGACTAATACCTAAAAGATAATATTTTTTTGACTGAATTTTTTTGAGGATATCCATTAATTCTTTTCCTTCTAAATGATCTTCATCATCAATATATTTACCAAAAAAATATGTTCCGTCAATAATACAAAATTCATATCTATTATCTATTATTTTGTCTAAAAAGCCTTTAAAGTCAGGAGCATAAAGAATTTTTTTTGAATTATATTTGCATCTTATCTCAAAAGCAGCTGTTTCAAATTTTTTCGAATGTATTACTTTACGTGGAACGACTGAAAAATTTTTAAAATAATACTCTTTATTGTATGAAAAAAGATTGAGGGGAAGATTAATCCAAGGCATATATCTTTTGATATATTGTAGAGTATCTTTGTTTACGTAAATCTTAAAAGGCACCTTTCCCAACCATGTCAACTGAGCTAAATCTCCAATCCCCCATAAATGATCAAAATGCTGGTGGGTAATAAAGACTGCAGTTAACGATTTTATTTTTAAATGAATAAGTTGCTGTCTTACATCAGGACTGACATCAAAAAGAATATTGTCTTTGTCTTGAATTAAAAGTCCAGGTCGAAGTCTTGATTCATTTTTTTCAACAAATTCATCAGG